>VOFL01000100.1_pt1 | contig 151139 bp, 141 predicted proteins | sample 5384111 | NCBI WGS metagenome assembly VOFL01 (sample SAMN12384731, study PRJNA508395) | synthetic metagenome | isolation source: mock microbial community "Gut Microbiome Whole cell Mix" consisting of 8.3%...
CTTTTGAATCTAATTGTAAAGGATTTTTACCATCTTTTTCAAGTAATGGATTGTATCTAAATATAGGCCAATATCCACATTCAGTCGCAAGTTTCATTTCTGTTTGTGATTTTGACATACCTTTTTTAATTCCGTGGTTGATACAAGGAGAGTAAGCGATAATTATTGATGGTCCATTATAGCTTTCAGCTTCCTGTATAGCTTTTAAGAATTGTTGTTGGTTAGCACCCATAGAAACTTGTGCAACATAGATATGACCATAGCTCATACAAATAGCAGCTAAATCCTTTTTCTTTAAAGGTTTACCAGCAGCAGCAAATTTTGCAACAGCAGCAGTTGGTGTAGCCTTAGAAGATTGTCCACCAGTATTTGAATAAACTTCTGTATCCATAACTATAACATTTATATCTTCTTTTGATGCAAGTACATGGTCAAGTCCACCATATCCTATATCATAAGCCCAACCATCTCCACCAACTATCCATTGAGATTTTTTAATTAGATATTGTTTTAGACCTATGATATCCTTAGCATAAGTTTCATTATTTCCTTCTAATGCAGTTAAAATTTTTGGACTTATTTCTCTTGTTTTAGCAGCATAATTTCTGTTTTCTATCCATTCACGGAATAAACCTTGTAATGCAGGAGTAACCTTATCCATAGAAACTTCCATGATATGTTGTATTCTATCACGAAGAGCTTCTACTCCAACATGCATACCAAAACCATATTCAGCATTATCTTCAAATAGAGATGATGCCCAAGCAGGACCTTCTCCACAACAATTTTTAGTATAAGGTGTTGATGGAGCAGAACCACTATAAACTGATGAACATCCACTTGCATTTGCAACCATCATTCTATCTCCAAACATTTGAGAGATAACTTTCAAATATGGTGTTTCTCCACAACCTGGACAAGCTCCATTAAATTCAAATAATGGTTGAGAGAATTGAGAGCCTTTAACTGTATTAGTAGGCATCTTATCAGTTTTATATGTTACCTTACTATAAATATATGCTGCTTTTTCATCTTCATGATTTTCTAATGCCACAGCAATAGGGTTCATATCAAGAGCCTTAGCAGGACAAACATTTGCACAAGAACCACAACCAGTACAATCAAGAGGAGTAACTTGTATTCTATAAGTTAAGTCTTCCAATCCTTTACCATTGGCTTTTTTTGTAGCAAATTCAACAGGAGAAGCAGCTTTTTCTTCATCTGTTATTAAAAATGCTCTAATGGCTGCATGTGGACATACATAAGCACATTGATTACATTCTATACATTTATCTAAATTCCATATAGGTACATTAACTGCAACTCCTCTTTTTTCAAAAGCAGCAGTACCATTTTCAAATGTTCCATCTTCTCTACCTAAGAATGCAGAAACAGGCAAATCATTTCCTTTTATAGCATTGATAGGTTCGACTATATCTTTAACAAAAGAAGTTAATAATTCAGTTTTACAATTAGATGTATCATTATTTTTATCAATCTTTTGTATAGCTTCAACTTTTAAATTTGCCCAATTAGGATTAACTGGAATTTCAACTAAACCAGAAGCACCAACATCTATTGCCTTATAGTTAAGTTGAACTACATCATCACCTTTTCTACCATAAGATTTTAAAGCATATTCTTTCATATATTTTTGTGCTTCTTCATAAGGTATGATTTCAGCTAGTTTAAAGAAAGCTGACTGCATTATTGTATTTGTTCTTTGTCCTAAACCAATTTCATGAGCAAGTTTAGTAGCATTAATAATGTAGAACTTAGATTCTGATTTTGCTAAATCATATTTAATGTTATCTGGAATGTGTTCTAAGACCTCATCTTTATCCCAAACACAATTTAATAAAAATTTTCCACCTTTTTTAAGTCCAGATGTCATATCATATTGTTTTAAATAAGCTGGAACAGAACAAGCTACGAAGCTTGGACTTGATACTAAATAAGTTGATCTGATAGGTTTTTTACCAAATCTTAAATGTGATCTTGTAACTCCACCAGATTTTTTAGAGTCATATGCAAAGTATCCTTGTGCATATAAGTCAGTTTTATCTCCAATTATTTTTATTGAGTTTTTGTTTGCACCAACTGTTCCATCTGCTCCAAGTCCAAAGAATAGACAAGCTTTAGTAGAAGGGTCAGCAACATTTAATCTTTCTCCTATTTCAAGAGATGTAAAAGTAACATCATCAACAATACCTATTGTAAAGTTTGTTTTAGGTTTATCTTGTAATAGGTTATCAAATACTGCTTTTATTTGAGCAGGAGTTGTATCTTTTGAAGATAGACCATATCTTCCACCAACTATTATTGGAGCATTTTCTTTATCATAAAATATTGATTTTACATCTAAAAGTAAAGGTTCTCCTGGGGCTCCCTGTTCCTTAGATCTTTCTAAAACTGCTATCTTTTTAACAGTTTTAGGTAAAACATTGAAGAAGTATTTTTCAGAGAAAGGTCTATATAGATGAACAGTTACAAGTCCAACTTTTTCACCTTTTTCAACTAAATAATCAACAGTTTCTTCTGCTGTTTGACAAACAGATGCCATAGCTACAATAACTCTATCAGCATCAGCAGCACCTCTATATTTAAAAGGTTTATATTCTCTACCAGTTTCTTTTGAAATTTCTTCCATATAATATGCTGCTATATCTGGCACAGCATCATAAAATTTATTTTGTGCTTCTCTTGTTTGGAAATATATATCATCATTTTGAGCAGTTCCTCTTGTAACAGGGTGTTCAGGATTTAAAGCTCTATCTCTGAATTTTTGAATTTCATCATAATCAACTAATTTTTTACAAACATCATAGTCCATAAGTTCGATTTTTTGGATTTCATGAGAAGTTCTGAAACCATCAAAAAAGTGTAGAACAGGTACTCTTGATTTAATTGCAGTTAAATGAGCAACAGTTCCCATATCCATAACTTCTTGAACAGAACCACTGGCCATTATAGTAAAACCAGTTTGTCTAGTTGCATACACATCTTGGTGATCTCCAAAAATAGAAAGTGCTTGAACTGATAAAGAACGAGCAGATACATGGATTACACCTGGCAATAATTCTCCTGCTATTTTATACATATTAGGAATTTTTAAAAGTAAACCTTGTGAGGCAGTATAAGTTGTAGTTAAAGCACCAGCTTCTAAAGAACCATGGACAGTACCAGCAGCTCCTCCTTCTGATTGCATTTCAACTAATTTAACAGGAACATCAAAAATATTTTTCATTCCTTTAGCAGCCCATTCATCAACATACTCAGCCATTGGTGAAGAAGGTGTTATTGGATAAATACCTGCAACTTCTGTAAAAGCATAGGAAGCATAAGCTGCAGCTTGGTTTCCGTCCATTGTTTGCATAACTCTTTTCATATCCATTTCCTCCTTAACATAAAAATATTATATAGTTTTAATTTCTTTTATATAATTATATTATAATATAAATTTTATTTTTTTTCTATATTTTTATCCAATATACTCAACGCTTTTTTACTTATTTGAGGAACAAATATGTAAATTAATGTGAAAATTCCTAACAATAATTGATACCATAATAAAGGTATTAATTGTGTTGGAGCAACTTTATCTCCAGCAAAACCTAAAAGTATTAACATTTGAGCTCCATAAGGTATTAATCCTTGAAATATACAAGAGAAAATATCAAGAATAGCTGCACTTTCCCTTAAATCCACATTATTTTTTTCAGAAATCTTTTTAGAAATTCCACCAGTTATTATAATAGCAACAGTATTATTTGCAACAGCTATATCAGCTAATGAAACTAAAAGTCCCACACCAACTTTTGCACTTTTTTTACCAACTATAAATTTTTGTACAGTATCTATAACCCATTGTATTCCACCTTGTCTTGTTACCATCTGAGCCATTCCACCAGTTAAAAGTGAAAGTACAAAAATTTCTGTCATATTTGTAAAACCATTATAGATTTCTTTCCCATAACCTAATAAAGTAAAATCACCATAGATAAATCCAATTATTCCTGAAAGTAAAATTCCTGATGTTAAAACAACAAAAACATTTACACCAGCTAGTGCCATTACAAGCACGAAAATATAAGGAAAAACTTTTACTAAATTATATTCATGTGTTACAGCTTCTGGTATAATATCAGGTCTAGCAAAGAAGAATAACAAAATTATTGTAAGTATAGCTGCTGGTAGAGCTATATATAAGTTTATTCTAAATTTATCTTTCATCTCAACACCTTGTGTTTTAGTTGCTGCTATTGTAGTGTCAGAAATTACTGACAGATTATCTCCAAACATTGCTCCACCCATTACAGCTGCTAAAATCAAAGCCATTGGAACTCCACTTTTTTCTCCAAGTCCAACCGCTATTGGTCCAAGTGCAACTATTGAACCAACTGATGTTCCAGTTGCTGTTGATATAAAAGCTCCTATTATAAATAATCCAACTGCTATATAATGTGGAGGAATGTAAGTTATACCCAAATTAACTGTTGAATCAACTCCACCCATAGCTTTTGAAACTACTGCAAAAGCTCCTGCCAAAAGATAAATAATACACATTGTGATTATATCTGGATGACCACAACCTTCAAGAAAAGTGTTGAATTTTTCTTGTATAGTTCCATTAAATATGATAAAAGCAACAACTATTCCTGCAAAAGCTGCAACAGGTCCAGGTAATTGATAGAATGCTAATTCTACTCCTGCTATATGTAGGAAAATACCAGTCCCCAGATAAAGCAAAATAAATACTAAAAATGGAATTAAACCTTTAAAACTAGCCTTAGTCTCCATATATCTACCTCTTTCATTTTATTAATAAGTTTAAAATTTACCATATCCTATATTTTAAAGAATTAATTTATGTACTTGTCAAGTGGTTGCTGTAATGAGTTTACAACAACCCTAAACAAGTAAGGAATTAAGACAAATGAGTAAAGTTAAATTTTTTCTAGTCCTTGTTCTAAATCAGCTATAATATCTTCAACATTTTCAAGTCCAACTGATAATCTAACTAAACCATCAGTGATTCCAGCAACTTCTCTTTCTTCCTTTGTATAAGGAGAGTGTGTCATAGATGCTGGGTGTTGAATAAGAGTTTCAGTATCTCCTAATGAAACTGCTAATGAACAAAGTTTTAAATTATTTAATAAAGTTTTACCTGCTTCAAAGCCACCTTTTAATTCAAATGAAATCATTGCTCCAAAATCTTTCATTTGTTTTTTAGCTATTTCATAACCAGGATGAGTCTCAAGTCCAGGATAATAAACTTTTTCAACTTTTGGATGTTTATTTAAGAAATCTACAATAGTTCTTGCATTTTTACAGTGTCTTTCCATACGAATTTCAAATGTTTTCAATCCTCTTATAATGTAATATGCTTCTTGAGGTCCTAAAACAGCTCCTGTCATATCTTTTAATCCAACAAAACGGATTTGATCTGCAAGTTCTTGTCTTGTTACAACAAGACCTGCTATTACATCTCCATGTCCATTCAAATATTTAGTTGCAGAGTGTACAACAATATCTACACCTAATTTTAAAGGTTTTTGCATATATGGAGTTGCAAAAGTATTATCTACTATAACCAAAGTATTTGGATTTGTGTGAGCAATTTTAGATAAAGCTTCTAAATCAACTATTTTTAAATTTGGATTGGCAGGAGTTTCAAGATAAACAACTCTTGTATTTTTTTTCATAGCATTTTTAACTTCTTCTAAATTAGAAGTATCAACAAAAGTAACTTCAACTCCAAATCTTGTAAGTCCATGATTCATCAAAGCAAAAGTACAACCATATAAAGTTTTATCTGTAACAACATGATCTCCAGCTTTTAATACAGTCCACAATGTTGAAGAGATAGCTCCCATACCAGATGACATAGCTATTCCAGCTTCACCTTCTTCAAGAGCAGCAATTTTATTTTCTAACACTGTTGTTGTAGGATTGCCTAGTCTTGTGTAAATATATCCAGCTTCTTCAAGGGCAAATCTTCTTCCTCCTTGTTCTGCTGAATCAAATATAAAAGTAGAAGTTTGATATATAGGCATTGCAAGAGTTCCATATAAATTTTTTAAAGTTCCTGCATGTATAGCAGTTGTTCCTAAACCAGATTTTTTCATTTCCATAATTTACCTCCTAGTATATTTGATATTTTTATATTATAATATTAACATAAAACGATTTATAAATAAATTATTTATACTAAAAACTGTCATAGTACACTGTGAAGGAGTAGAATTATGAGAAAGAAATTAATAAGGAATTCAGATGTCACGATTTCAACCCAGCTTTACGAAATGTTAAGGCAGGACATGTTAGGAAATAAATGGAAAGAAAATGATAAATTTTACTCTGTTAGACAAATATCAATAAAGTACAAAGTAAACTTAAATACAGTTTTAAAAGTTATACGAATGCTTGAAGAAGAAGGATATTTGTATAGTATAAAAGGGAAAGGTTGTTTTGTAAAAAAAGGATATAATCTTGATATTGAAAAGAGAATGACTCCAATTTTAAATACTTTTCGTTTTGGGCAAAATTCAAAAGATATGGAGATTAATTTTTCAAATGGAGGTCCACCAAAAGAATATTTTCCAATTAAAGAATACAAAGAAATTGTAAATGAGGTATTATCAAATGAAACAGAAAGTAGATACCTTATGGCTTATCAAAATATCCAAGGTTTAGAAAGTTTAAGAGAAACTTTAGCTGAATTCATTGGAAAATATGGAATCAGAAGAGAAAAAGATGATATAATTATTTGTTCAGGTACTCAAATAGCATTAGAGCTTATAAGTACAGCCTTTGGTATATCACCTAAGAAAACAGTTCTTTTATCTGATCCAACCTATCAAAATGCAGTCCATATTTTAAAAAGTTATTGTAATATTGAAAATATTGATATGAAAGATGATGGTTGGGATATGCAAGAATTTGAAGAATTATTGAAAAGAAAAAAGATAGATTTTGTATATATGATGACAAATTTTCAAAATCCAACTGGAATAAGTTGGTCCTTTCAAAAAAAGAAAAAGATGATAGAATTATCATTAAAATATGATTTCTATATAATAGAAGATGAATGTTTTTCAGATTTTTTTTATAATTCAAGAGAATGTCCAAAATCTTTAAAAGCTTTGGATAAATATGAAAGAGTATTTTTTATTAAGACATTTTCAAAGGTTGTTATGCCTGCATTGGGATTGACAATGTTAATTCCTCCTAAAAAATATATAGACAGTTTTAGCTTGAATAAATATTTTATTGACACTACAACTTCTGGAATAAATCAAAAATTTTTAGAAATTTTTATTAAAAGAGGTTTATTAGAAAAACATTTAGAAAAATTGAGACTTAATTTAAAAATGAAAATGGAGTATATGCTTAGTGAACTCCAAAAAATAAAACACTTAGAAATAATACACATACCTAAAGGAGGTTTTTTTATCTGGGTAAATTTAGCGAATTATATCAATAGTGAAAAATTTTATTACAAATGTCGTTTAAGAGGACTTTCTGTTTTACCAGGATTTATTTTTTACTCATCAACAGAAGAAACTACTTCAAAAATTAGAATAAGCATAGTTTCTTCAAAAATAGAAGAAATGAAAAAAGGACTTGAAATTATTCAAGATGTTTTGAATAACTGTGATTTTAAATTAAACTAAAAAATTTTTATTATTTTGTACTAATTAATATGTGGAATTATTTAAATTAGTTCCACATATTAATATATGTGGTTAAAATTTTTTATATTTCCTCATGTTCTTCAATTCTTTTTCCATAGTCTTTAAATCTTTCTATCATATTTAACATTTCTTCTTTTGATAAAATTTTAGGAGATCCTATTGATTTTGAAATACAAAAAAGCTCTGAACAAAATTCGACATTTTCAGCAATATTATATGCTTCTGCCAAATTTTTCCCAATAGCTATCATTCCATGGTTACTAAGGAGTACAGCCTTTTTATCCTCCATTGCTTTAAAAGCATTTTTAGCTAATTTTATAGTTCCATATGTTGCATATTCAGCACAAGGAACATCAGTACCAGCAACTGCTAATAAATAATTTATTGCAGGTAATCCTTCTATGTCAGTACAAGAAATTGCAGTTGCATATTTTGAATGAGTGTGAACAACTGAAAAAACTCCTTTTCTATATTTATAGAAAATTCTATGCATATCGCTTTCACTGGAAGGAACTCTGTTGCTATCAACTATTTTTCCTGTCTCAACATCAATAATTACTATATCTTCTGGTGTTAATTTAAAGTAGTCTATTCCACTTGGAGTTATTGCCATTAATTTTTGTTCAGCATCACATATACTTATATTTCCACCAGTACCTCTAGTTAAGCCATCAGTTATCATCTTTTTTCCATATACTATTATTTCTTTTCTTTCATTTTCTAATAACATAGAACCTCCTAATTAATTTCTTTTAAATAAGATATTATTTTTTTAATTTTTTTTATTCCAATTTCTATTTCATAAAGTGAAGTTGAAGCAAAAGATATTCTAAATTTAGCATTATTTCTATTATCTTCATAAAAAATATATCCTGGAAGGATCAAAAGACCATTATTTTTACATAATTCATAAAATATATCTTCATCTATTTGGCGATTTAATTTAAGCCATATAAAAAAACCTCCTTCAGGTTGATGCATAATTTTTAATTCTGCTATATTTTTTAATTCATTTACAAGATAATTTAGTCTATTGTTTAAAATATTTTTAAGTTTATTTAAAAAGAAGAAAAAATAACCATTATTTATAAAAGTTTCCAACATATTTTGTTGAACTTGTGAAGGTATAATAGAAAAAGCAATTTTTTCCATCAAGAATTTATCTTTAAGTTTTGGAGGAACAATTACACAAGTTAAACCCAAGAAAGAACCTAAGAGTGTTGAAAAATCTCTTATATAGAAAATTCTTTCTTTTCCTATTCTTTCAAAACTTTTAAATGAAAGGTACTTTTGACTATAAGATAAAGAAGAATAGTTATCTTCTTCAATAATATAAAAATCAAATTTTTCTGCTAATTCTAAAAGATACATTTTTTTATCTTCAGACCAGCATATTCCAGAAGGATCATGAAAATTAGGTGTTACATAAACTAAATCTATTTTTTCTAATGATAATATATTTTCAAAATCCTTAAAATCCCATCCATCATCTAAAAGATGTACCCCACGAATGTTAACAAGTTTCTCTAAAATATTAATTACACTGTAATGACTTGGGTCTGAAAGTGCTATTGTCAATTTATTTTTATTTGAAAATAATCTAATAATCATCTCAATACTTAATTGAGAACTTGAAGTAATAATCATATTTTCATCTAAGGTAAAAATTTCATCTTCTTCTAAAAGATTGGAAATACAAGAAACCAATGAGGATTTATTTTCTAAAGTTTTGTTTTTATTAAAATTTTTTTTCTGTGTTTCAAAAAGATAGGATATGAAGTTATTATTTATATATTTAGAAAGTAAATTAATACTTGTAAAATTTATTAAATTATCATTTTTATTTTCAGCATCATAATAACTTTTTAAAATAGTTTTTACTTGTTTATTTATTTGAAAATCTTTTCTTTTTTTTATAAAATAACCAACTGCTGGAATAGAAAAAATATATCCCTCATCTCTTAATATACGAAAAGCAAAAGCAATGGTATTACTTGAAGTTTCATATTTTCTTGCTAATTGTCTTAAAGATGGTAGCTTATCATCTACTTTCCAATAACCTTGAATAATTTTAACTTTGATATCTTGGATGACTTCTTCGTATTTCATTATAGCACCTCCTCTTCTTCATAGTTTACTATTAAATAAAAATAAAACAAGCATTTTTATAAAACTGTTCATGTACAGTTTTTTTAAATAAACTTTACTTTTTCATATTTTTTATATATAAATATAATAAGTAGACAAATTGTTTTAATAAAACATATTTTTAAAGGAGATGGTATTATGGACAATTTTAATTATAAAAATGATACTAAAATCATTTTTGGAAAAGATAATTATAGTGAAATTGGCAAAAATATTAAAATTTTTTCAAAAAAAACTCCTAAAATTCTCTTGCATTATGAGGCAGATGGAGAATTAATAAAAAAACTTGGTATTTATGAAAAAGTTATCTCTTCATTAAAAGAATTTGATATTGAATTTATTGAACTTGGAGGAGTTGTTCCTAATCCTAGGTTATCTCTGGTTTATGAAGGAATTAAAATTTGTAAAGAAGAAAACATTACTTTTATTTTAGCTGTTGGTGGAGCAAGTGTTATTGACTCAGCTAAAGCAATTTCACTTGGAGCTGTTGATAATGGGGATGTTTGGGACTTTTTTACTGCTAAAAGAATTCCTCAAGATACATTGGGAATAGGGGTTGTTTTAACTATTCCAGGAGCTGGTTCTGAAATGTCTGAAAGCTCTATTATAACAGATGAAAATAAGAAACAAAAAGCTGTTTGTGATACAGAAGTTAATTTTCCAAAATTTGCAATATTAAATCCTGAAGTTTGTTATACAATTCCTGATAGATTAATGGCTGCTGGAATTGTAGATATTTTATCACATTTAATGGAAAGATATTTTACAAAATCAATAGATACAGCTTTAAGTGATTCTTTAATTGAAGCTACTATGAAAATAGTAATAAAATATGGACCTCTTCTTATGAAAGATAGAAAAAATTATAATTATTGTTCACAAATTATGTGGGCAGCGACTATGGCACACAATGGGATGATTGCCTGTGGAAGAGTTGCAGATTGGGCTTCCCATAGAATTGAACATGAAATAAGTGGAATATATGATTTGACTCATGGTATTGGTATGGCAATTATTTTTCCTGCTTGGATGAAATATACAAAAAATATTCGTCCTCAAATATTTGAAAAATTTTTCAAAGAAGTTTTTAATACTGTAAATATAGATGAAGGAATAAATAAATTAGAAGAATTTTTTAAGAGTTTAGGGATAAACTTAAAATTATCAGATTATGGAATAACAGAAGAATATTTTTCTTTAATGGCTGAAAAGGCACTAGGAAACTCTGAAACACTTGGTAGGTTTATGCAATTAAATAAGCAAGATATTATTAATATCTTAAATTTAGCAAAATAAGGAGGAGTATTTATGAAGAAAAAAGGAAGTTTTTTAGGTTTGGTTCCATTGTTAATATTTTTATTAATTTATGCAAGTACTGGAATATTTACAGATAAAATTGATAATATGCCTTTGCTTGTTGCCTTTACAATAACAGTTGCTATTGCTTTATGTTTTAATAATCCAAATAAGGAAAAAATAAGCTTTGAACAAAAAGTTGAAATTTTTTGTAAAGGTGCCAGTGATTCAACACTTTTATTATTAGTGATTATATTTCTATTGGCAGGAGCTTTTTATTCTGTTGCTGATGCTATGGGAGCAGTAAAATCTATGGTAAATTTAGGTCTTACACTTTTACCATTAAAAATGTTACTTCCTGGTTTATTTATAATAGGTTGCATTTTAAGTTTTGCTATGGGAACTTCAATGGGAACAGTGTCTGCTTTAACTCCAATCGCTGTAGGTATTGCAAATGAAACTGGTATAAGTTTACCACTTATTTGTGGAGTTGTTGTTGGAGGAGCAATGTTTGGGGATAATTTATCTTTTATTTCTGATACTACAATAGCAGCAACTAGAACACAAGAAGTTGAAATGAAAGACAAATTTAAAGTTAATATTTTAATTGTACTTCCTGCTGTAATATTAAATATAATAGTGTTAAGTTTTATTGGTGGTGAAGGAGTACAAGGAGCAGTTTATGAATATAGCCTATTGAATTTAGTTCCATATGTATCTATAATAGTTTTAGCTTTAATTGGAATTAACGTAATAATAGTTTTGACTATTGGAGTTGTACTTGGATTAATAATCGGTTTAATAAATAATTCGTTTGTTTTTATTGAAATTTTTTCAGTAGTTCAAAGAGGTATGGGTTGGATGGAAAATATGGCAATTATAGCTTTAGTAGTTGGAGGAGTTGTAGCTATAATGGAATATTTAGGTGGAATAGACTATTTACTTGAAAATTTGACAACAAAAATAAAATCAAAAAAAGGTGCTGAATTTGGTATATCTATATTGGTTAGTTTATTATGCTTAGCAACAACTAATAATACAGTTTCTATTATCACAGCTGGACCTTTAGCAAAAGATATAGCTGATAAATTTTCTGTTGATAGAAGAAGAGTAGCAGGACTTTTAGATATATTTTCTTCAGCTTTTCAAGGCTTGATGCCTTATGCTGGGCAAATATTAGTTGCTGCTGCAATGGCACAAATATCTCCTGTCAGTATAGTGCCTTATTCTTGGTATTCTATGTTTATGATAGTGATGGGAATATTAGCTATTATTACAGGTATACCAAAACTTAAAGAAAAAAATTAAAAATATACAAAAGAAAGGATTTAAAAAAAATGCAAAGAATGGATGAAGGATTGGCTTTTTTATTACAGTATGAAAATGTAGCTTGGTATCAAGATGGTAAAGTTAAAATATTAGATAGAAGAGTATATCCAAGGGAGATTAAATTTGTAATTTGTACTAATTATTTAGAGGTTAGACAAGCTATTGCTGATATGGTAACTCAAAGTGCAGGGCCTTATACAGCTGCTGGTATGGGAATGGCTTTAGCAGCATACCAATCAAAAAATTTAAGTAAAGAAGAACAAATTAAATTTTTAGAAAAGGCTTCTTACGATATTTCAACAGCAAGACCAACAACTATTAATAGAATGAAATTGGTTACAGAGTCTTGTTTAGAAGTAGCAAAACAGGCTATTACTGAAAATAAAAATCCAGTAGAAGTTATTTTTCAAAGAACTTATGATTCTTTGGAAAGGCGTTATAGAAGAATGAGTCTTGTTGCAAAAAATTTAGTAAGTTTATTTCCTAATAAGGGAAAAGTTTTAACACAGTGTTTTGGAGAAACTATTGTAGGTTGTATGGGGAGAGAGATAAAAAATCAAAATAAAGATATTGAATTTTTTTGTCCAGAAACTAGACCTTATTTGCAAGGAGCTAGGTTAACTGCTAGTGTTTTAAAAGAACAAGGATTTAAAACTACTGTTATAACAGATAATATGGTCGCTTGGACAATATTACAAAAAAATATAGATTTATTTACATCAGCAGCTGATACTATATGTATGGATGGATATATCGTCAATAAAGTGGGAACTTTACAAATTGCTATTCTTTGTAAACATTTTGGTATTCCATATTTTGTTACAGGCATACCAGATATTGATAAATTAAAAAAAGATATTGTTATAGAAGAAAGAAATCCAAATGAGGTTCTTGAATTTAATAATTTAAAAAATACTTTAAATGGAGTTGAAGCTTATTATCCTGCTTTTGATATTACTCCTCCATATCTTATAAATGGAGTTGTTACTGATAAAAAAATTTTTTCTCCTTATAATTTAGATGAATATTTTAAAGATAAAGTAGAGCAATATTATTAAAATGGAGGGATGATATGAAATATCAAGAACATTTTTTACTGGATTGTGATGAAGTTATTTCTTATGTAAAAGAAAAAAATCTTTTTCAAGGAAATGTTAATTTAACTGTTAAAGAAATTGGAGATGGCAATATAAATTATATTTTTAAAGTAGAAAATAAAATTGATGGGAAATCTATCATTCTAAAACAAGCAGATAAATTACTTCGTTCATCAGGAAGACCTTTAGATTTGACAAGAAGTAAAATTGAAGCAAATATTTTAAGGATTGAAAATAATTTAGCTCCTCATTTTGTCCCTGAAATATATTTTTATGATGAAATTATGTGTGTATTGGCAATGGAAGATATTTCAGAATATAAAAATTTGAGAACAGAGCTTATAGCAGGAAAAATATTTCCAAGCTTTGTAGATAATATTTCAGAATTTTTAAGTAGAACTTTACTTTTGACAACAGATTTGTTTATGAATAAATTTGAAAAAAAGAAAAATGTAAAAGAGTTTACTAATCCTGAATTATGCGATATTAGCGAATGTTTAGTTTTTACAGAACCATATGATAATAATAGAAATAGAAATATTATAACTGCTGGAAATGAAGAATTTGTAGAAAATACGTTATATAAAAATGAAGATTTGCATTTTACTATTTTAAAGTTAAGAGAAAAATTTATGAATTATTCTCAATCTTTGATACATGGGGATTTACATTCTGGTTCAATTTTTATAAATGAAAAAGGAATAAAAATTATAGACCCTGAGTTTTCATTTTATGGACCAATGGCTTATGATATTGGAAATGTAATAGGAAACTTATATTTTCCTCTATATAGAGCTAAATTTTTTATGGAAGATAGTAAAAAGAAGGAAGAATTTATAAATTGGTTAGAAAAATGTATTCTTGATATTCCTATCTTATTTTCTGAAAAATGTAAGCTGTTATGGGAAAAATATTCAAATGATAAGTTACTTAAAAATAAAAAATTTAGAGATTATTACATTGAAAATATTGTAAAAGACTCTCTAGCTTATGCAGGAACAGAGATGATACGTAGGACAGTTGGAGATGCAAAAGTTTTAGAACTTACAAGTCTGGAAAATTCTGAAAAGAAATTACAATTAGAAAAGGAACTTATTAGTAAAGCTGTATCAATGATAATGAAAAATTAACTTAAATTACCTAAAAAAGGTGTTACAAAATTCATTTGTTTGTAACACCTTTCTTAATTAATTTATTTTAGATTTGATTCTTACTATTTCATAACCTTTTTCTTCAAAAGCTTGAGTTAAATTTTGGACATGTTCACTTCCATTAGTTTCAACAGTAATTTGTAATTCAATGTCCTTAAATCTTGATAGATTTTTAAATTGATTATGTTCAAGTTTTATCACATTAGCCCCCTGTTCAGCGATTAAATCTACAACTTTTGCTAATTCACCTGGTTTATCAGGAATGCTAACTGTAAAATTAAAGATTCTATCTCTTCTGATAAGTCCTTTATTAATCATAGATGAAATCATTAAGACATCTATATTACCACCACTTATGACAGATACAACTTTTTTATTTTTTTCCTTAAGTTTTTTTGTAGCAGCTATTGATAATATACCAGAATTTTCTGCAATAATTTTATGTTTTTCTACTAATAATAAAAATGCTTCCATCAATTCATAATCAGATACTGTTATAATTTCATCAACATATTTTTTAATATATTCAAAGTTTAGGTCTCCAATTTTCTTTACAGCGGTTCCATCAGCTATTGTATTAGCTTCTTTAAGTTCAACAACTTTATTTTCCTTTATAGCTTCATAAGCAGAAGCAGCTCCTTCTGGTTCAACACCAATAATTTTTATTTCAGGTTTTAATATTTTTGCAGCACAAGCTATACCTGAAATTAAACCACCACCACCAATAGGAACAAGTATAATATCAGTTTCAGGAAGTTCTTCTAAAATTTCTAGGGCTATTGTTCCTTGCCCATCTAAAACATCTTCATCATTAAAAGGATGGACAAACACATAACCTTCTTTTTCTTCTAATTCTTTTGCTTTTTTAAAGGCATCATCATAAACATCACCATGTAAAATAACTTCTGCTCCATATTGTTTTGTAGATTCAACTTTTATAAGAGGAGTAGATTTAGGCATTACAATAACTGCCTTTATACCAGATTCCTTAGCACCATAAGCAACACCTTGAGCGTGATTTCCAGCAGATGAGGCAATTACACCTCTTTTCTTTTCAGCATCTGTTAGATTAGAAATTTTATTGTATGCTCCTCTTATCTTAAATGAACCTGTTTTTTGTAAGTTCTCAGGCTTGATGAATACTTTGTTTCCAGATTCTTTTGAGAATATAGGACTGTAAATTAACTGTGTTTCTAAAAGTACTTTTGATAATTTTTCTTTTGCTTTTATAAAAGCTTCTAACTTAGCCATATAGCCTCCTTAAAATTTAAATAAAATGGTTTAATCCTGTATTTTTATTATATATCTATAAATTAAGTATGTCAATAATATGTATTGTATTAAAATAATATAATCTATAGCTAAATATTGTATAAAAAATTGTGTAGTTTGTTTAAAAAATTAAGCAAAAATTAAAAGGATTAACTTTTGCTTCTTACAAAAGTCAATCCTTATTAGTAAGTTAAATTATCCAACTTTTTAGAGTCAGTACATATTCATAAAAAATTTCAGATATTATATTTGTAATAGCAATCATTTTTAATGGTATTAGTTATTAGAATGGTCCATACTGTATTTGTGTTGCTATAGTTAAGAATACAAAAGAAACTAGCCACCAAATTACAAATAAAGGTGCTAAATATTTCATCCAAGTTTTAAATGGTACAGTTCCGCACATAGCTAAAGCTGCAAGAATTTCCCCACCAGTTGGAGCCATAACATTTGTAAATGCATCACCTAATTGGAAAGCTAAAACTGCTGTTTGTTTTGTAATTCCAACCATATCCGCTAAAGGAGCCATTATTGGCATTGTTATAGCTGCTTGACCTGAGCCTGATGGAACTACTATATTGAAAAGATCTTGAACTATAAACATTCCAATAGCTGCTATAGATGCTGGTAATCCATTAAGAAGACTAGCTAATCCATGAATTATTGTGTCTAATATAAAAGCATCTTTTAATATTATTACAACTGAGTTTGCAAGTCCGATCATAATACATGGGAAAAGCATATTAATACAACCTTGTAAAAATTCATCACACATTTTACTAGGTTTAAGTCCACCAATAAATCCACCTATAATACCTATTGCTAAAAAAATACCTGAAAGTTTATCAATATAATAACCTTTTTCTATAACACAATATACTGTGTATGCTATACCTAATATAAGTGTGGCTAGTACAGCTTTTTGACGTCCAGTAAGTTTTTCTATGTTTTCTGTATCAATATTTATATGTTTTTTTTTGCTCTAAGTCATTTTGGTAAACTGAACTTGACTCTGGATTTTTCTTGACTTTATGTGCATGATACATTACATATATAATACTAACAGTTATTAGTGTTATAAATAGTGGTATACGTAATCCCATACCAGAAAACATTGGCAATCCTGCTATACTTTGAGCAACTCCTGTAGTAAATGCATTTGTTATTGCTCCAGCATACCCTGAGGCAGCTGCACAGAATATGATACCTACAGCAGTAAGTGAGTCAAATCCCATAGCATAGCAACAAGCAAGTACAAGTGGAACAAATGCCAAGAATTCTTCAAAGTTTGCACAAAATGCAGAACCACAACCAAAAACTATCATACAAACAGGAATCATTAATAGTTCTCTACCTTTCATTGAACGAACAACATTAGCCATTCCTGTATTTATAGCACCTGTAGCATTTAGTATTGCAAACATACCACCTATTATAAGTAAGAATGATATTATATAAGCTGCATTTTGAATACCAAGTGTTACAGACATAAGAAGTCCAAATAAAGTTATAGGATTTTTTTCAACATAATGGAAACTATTAGGATCTACTAATTCTTTACCTAATTTTTCATCTATAACTCTATCATATACACCTGCTGGTATTATATATGACAAGATTGCAATAATTAAAATCATACATACAAGAAGCAACATAGGATTTAGAGCTTTAGATTGTTTTATTTCTTCAGTTTTTAGCATAAATAATACTCTCCTTAGTATTCTATTATATTTAGATTTTTATACATTAACTACATTATCTTTTAGAAAATATAATTAATCTAAATGACTCAATTTTAAATAATTAAACAATAATTTTTTTTACCAAACCAATATAAGCTATTTTTATTTAAGAGTTTTTAATAATTCAGTTAAATAAAGATAAGTTCTTTCAACAGACTTAATATCCATTTTTTCCTTTGGTGTATGAACATCATAAATATTTGGTCCAATGGAAATTATATCTAAATCTGGGTAGTTTACTCCAATAACTCCACATTCTAACCCAGCATGCATAACAGTGACCTCCATATTTTTACCAAATAGATTATTGTACAATTTTAAAGCTGTATTCCTCAAATGAGAATCCTTTTTAAATCTCCATTCTGGATAACCTTTGGTAACTTGAAAATTAGCCTTATATCTTTTAGAAAGATTTTTAAATATAGTGGTTAATTTATCCATAATAGTAGGTTCTGCACTTCTTAAAGATATTTCAATATGAATTTTATTATCAAAAGTTCTAAGTATTGCTATATTATTTGAACTTTCTACTATATCTGGATAAGTTTGTAACCAGGTATTTAAACCAGTAGGAGCTTCAGACATAAAAGCTAAAAATCTATTAAAAAAATCATCACTAAAACACTTGGAATGTTCATCAGTTGGGAACATTTCAAGTTCCATATTTTTTTCTATTAAAATATATTTATCTATAATATTTTTCATAATTTCAATAAGCTTAATTCTAAAATTTTTAAGACCTTTTTTCATAACAGCTACTTCAACCATTGCAACTCTAGGTATTGCATTTTCCTTTGTTCCACCTTTAAAAGAACATAATTTTATTTCAAAGTTTTTCCTCACTTCTACCAGTAATTCTGTCAATATCTTATTGGCATTCATTCTTCCTTTGTCTATTTCCATTCCAGAATGTCCACCAATTAGATTTTTAACTCCTAGCATAAAGAAAGCATATTTATCTTTTGAAAAAGTTGCTTTTTCTTCTTCAAAATCAATAACTACTGTCCTACCCCCAGCTGAACCAGCAGTTAAAAGTCCCTCAGCTTCAGAATCAACATTAATAAGATATTTTCCTGTTAAAAGATTTGGTTTTAGTCTCAATGCACCCTTCATAGTTGTTTCTTCTTCAACTGTTCCTAAAAATTCTATTTGTGGGTGTTCTAAATTATTATCTTCTAAAATAGCAAGAGACATAGCAACAGCTATTCCATTATCAGCACCCAAAGTTGTAGCATCTGCTCTTAAATAACCATCTTCAATAATTAAATTTAAAGCATCTGTTTTAAAATTATGTTTACTTTCTAATTCTTTTTCACAAACCATATCAAGATGACCTTGTAAAATTATTCCTTTTGAATTTTCATAACCTTTTGTTGCAGTTTTTTTGATAATAACATTTAAGTTTTCATCTTGATAAGACTCTAAGTCCAGTTTTTTAGCAGTTTTAATAAGATAATCACTGACAGCTTTTTCATTTCCTGACTCTCTAGGAATTTTAGAAAGTTCTTCAAAATAGTAAAAAACTCTTTCTGGTTTTAAATTTTCCAATTTTCTCATGATTTCTCCTTCCACTAACTCTCTTTATGTAATTAGAAAATATTTTAAACCTTTTGTTAGCAACAAAATATTTTTAATTGTTAATTTTTTTACTATTATTAAAAATAGATTTGATCTAGTGAGAAGCTATCAGCAATTCTTAAATAGAAATCTAAAACATCTCTTAAGGCATATATAGGAACAGGGCCAACTAATTCTGTATCAACAATATTTACATTATATCTATTAGCTTCAGATTTTATAGTTTCAAAAACTCTATGTATAGGAGTTTTTTCATAATTTATCATATTCATTGATACTTGAATTTGTTTCTTTTCTTCAAGTTCTAAAGCTATTGCTCTGATGCAAGAATATCCACCAGTAGCTGATCTAACTGCTTTTACAATTTTTTTTCCAATTTCAAGATTATACGTATCTAGATTAATATTAAAAGCAACTAATGGAAATCTTGCTCCTGTAACTGTTCCACCAGATTTTGGATTAAATTCTTTAGGACCTTCATCTGGAGCCCATTTAGGATCTTTCATTTTTTCTTCTAAAGCTTCATACTGACCTTTTCTTATACTAGGTAAAGTTTTTCTATATTCTTTTTCTTGAGCATCTTCATAAAAATATACAGGAACACCTTGTTCTCCTAAATATTTTCCAAATTCTTTTGCAATTTCAACAGCTTCTTCAGTTGTTATATTTTTAACTGGTATAAAAGGAACTACATCCACAGCTCCCATTCTAGGGTGAGATCCTTTATGATTTCTCATATCTATCAAATCCACAGCACATTTAGCTAATTTTTTAGTGGCATTTAAAACTGCACTAGGTTCTCCTTTATAAGTAAAAACAGTTCTATTGTGATCAACATTAGAATCTATATCAACTATTTCTATATTTTTTTCATCTATAAAAGATTTTTTTACTTTTTCAATTAATTCAAGATTTGTTCCTTCACTAATATTTACTTCTGCCATTAAAATTTTATTCATTTTTCCACCTTCTTTTTCTATTTTAATAAACCTATTATTTTTTCAACATTAGCTAATAATATAGCACTTTTTATTATTTCAAATGATTTATCCATAAGTGGATAGAAAATAACATCATTTTCCATAAAATCAACTTTTTCTCTAAGAGTTCTATATGCTTCTTTAGTACCAACTCCTAAATTTTTAGAGTCCCAAAAATCTGCAGCTTGTGCTGCACATAAAAGTTCAATACTCACTACATGTTGAGCATGATCAACTATTGTTCTTGCTTTTCTAGCACCTATTGTTCCCATGCTAACATGATCTTCTTGATTAGCTGATGTAGGGATAGAGTCAACAGAAGCTGGGTGAGCTAAAACTTTATTTTCAGATACTAAAGCAGCAGCAACATATTGAGGTATCATAAATCCATCATTTATTCCACCATTTTTCACTAAAAATGCAGGTAAACCATGTGATAGAGCAGGATTTACCAATTTTTCAATTCTTCTTTCAGAAATATTAGCAATTTCAGACATTAAAATTCCAAGTGTATCCATAGCTATTGCAATTGGTTGACCATGAAAGTTTCCTCCTGAAATACAAGCACCATTTTCTCCTGGAAAAATTAGAGGATTATCTGTAACTGAATTAATTTCTGTTTCAACAGTTTGTTTAACATAGTCAAAGGCTAATCTTGAAGCACCATGAACTTGTGGAGTACATCTTAAAGAATAAGCATCTTGCATTCTTTTTTCACCTTGTCTTGTTGTTCTTTTTGAGCCTTTTAATAATTTTCTAAGATTTTCAGCTGAATATATTTGTCCTTTATGAGGTCTTATTAAATGTATTCTTTCATCAAAAGCATCTATTATTCCTCCTAAAGCATCTATACTAAGAGAAGCTACAATATCAGCTTGTTTTAATAATTTTTCAGCATCATAAACAGCTAAAACAGCATTTCCCATCATTGCTTGAGTTCCATTTATAAGAGCTAAACCTTCTTTTGCTTTCAATGTTATAGTAGAAACCCCAGCTTTTTTCATAGCTTCTTTTCCAGAAAGAATTTCTCCTTTATATTCAGCTTCTCCTTCTCCTATCATAGGTAAAACCATATGTGCTAAAGGACACAAATCACCAGATGATCCAACAGAACCTTTTGATCTTACTATTGGATGTACTCCAGCATTTAACATATTTAATAAACATTCTACTGTTTCAATCATAACACCTGAAAAACCTTTGCTAATAGCATTAGCTCTAAGTATCATCATAGCTCTTACAATTTCTGTATCAAATGCTTCTCCAACTCCACATGCATCTGAATAAATTAAATTTTTTTGTAATAATTCTAATTCTTCTTCAGAAATAGGAACATTTTCAAATTTTCCAAAACCTGTGTTAATACCATAAATAGGCATTTTATTAGAAAGAGCCTCTTCAACATATTTTCTTGATTCTAAAATTTTATCTTTTTGCTTTTCATCCAATTTTACTTTAGCTCCATATCTTGCAACTGCAACCACATCTTCAATTGTTAAATTACTTCCATTAATTTCTATTATTTTTTGCATAACTAACTCCTTTTTTTAATTTATAAATTTTTTATTTCTTCTTCAAAATTTTTTACTATTTTTTCATCTTTTATAAGAGGTAGGTTAGCTTTTACATTTGATTTTCCCATATTTATTCCAATATGAGATAAATCTACACCAGCTTGTAAATCAGTTATACAGGCTGGATTTGATTTTTCTAATAATTTTTTACCAATTTCATTTACTTTTTTGTTTAATAAAGCATTTGAAAGAGGAACTTTTGCAGCTTCAACACCAGCATTTTGAATAGCTTTCCTTCTAATTTCTTTTTCTTCTTCAGATGATTTTGGTAATTTATAGGCATTAACAATTAACATATATGCCTTATTATCATCAACTGCTCCTTGTAAAAAATTAGCTTTTGCCTCATTTAATTCTTTAATTATATCATCATATTCTTTATCAGAATAGCCATAATCTTTTCCTTTAGAAAGATTAGCGACCATTCCCATTAATCCACATGCCATAGCTCCAACTATAGCTGAAGATGAACCACCTCCAACTGTAAAATCATTTTCGTCTAATATTAAATCAAAGATTTCTTTATAATTCATATTTTCTCCTATCATTTAAAAGATAATTTTTCCATTTTTTATAACATGCTCTATTTCATTTACACCAAATTTATAAACTACATTTTTATAGCTATCAGAATTTCTAATTTGGATATCAGCAAATTTACTAACTTCCAGTGAACCATAGTCTTTTTCTATTTTTAATGCTTTAGCACCTCCAAGTGTCGTAGCTCTAATAGCTTCATTTTCTGTCATTTTATGATTTCTACAAGCTAATATCATTGAAATGTTCATATCCTCTACCCAATTTCCAGGATTTAAGTTAGTAGCAATTGCTATTGTCATTCCTTCATCTAACATAGGTTTAGGAACAAAAGGTTTTTTATGCTTAACAGAAAAGTCAGTACTTGGTATTAAAACACCAACAACATTTGCTTCTTTTAACAATTTTATATCTTCTGAACTTATATAATTTAGATGACCTACATTTGCAGCTTTTAATTCAGCTGCAACTTTAGCTCCACCTATTGCTGAATAGCATTCTGTATGTAATGTTGGTAACATATCATTTTCTAAGCCAGCTTTTAAAATTTTATAACAATCTTCAGCATTATAATATCCTTCATCACACCAGACATCACAAAATTGAGCAAGATTTTCTTTCTTTATTACTGGCATAACTTCATTAATCATAAAATCAATATATTTTTCTTTTCCCATTTTAGTATCAAAATAATGTGCTCCTAAATATGTACTTAATATTGTTTGTGGAGATTTTTCTTTTAAAATATTTATTAATTTTAAAAGCCTAATTTCTGTTTCCATGTCAATACCATAGCCAGACTTTATTTCAACAGTAGTTGTTCCATGTTTTAACATTCTATTTAATTTTATTAAAGAAGAATTTATAAGTTCTTCATCAGTTGCATTTCTAGTTGAAAATATAGAAGCTTCTATTCCAGTTCTAACAATCTTGTTTTTAATTTCATTTTTAGTCATAGTAAAAGAAGCTACATATTCATCTACTCTGCTTTCACCAAAAATAAGATGCGTATGACAATCTACATATCCAGGCATAACAACTTTATCAGAACAATCAATTTCTTGAAAGTTGTTTGATGAGATTTCTTTTTTTAAATCTTCATAAGTTCCAATTTTTTTTATTCTTTCATTCTCAATTAATAATGAAGTATTGTTTTTTAAACCTATTAAATCTTTTGCATTTTCTTCAATAGTCAATAATTCTCTACAATTTTTTAAAAGTATATAACTCATAAGCTCACCTTATCAATTCATAAATAATGGACAAATAATTCCTGCTATCATAAGAGGAATATCATAACATATAAATTGAGGCACACAAGTATCCCAGATATGATCATGCTGTCCATCAGCATTTAATCCTGCTGTTGGACCTAAAGTAGTATCAGAAGCTGGAGAACCTGCATCTCCTAATGCTGCTGCAACCGCTATCATAAATACTATTGCAGCTGGTGAAAAACCAAGTTTTATAGAAAGAGGTACATAGATAGCAGCAATAACAGGGACTGTACCAAATGATGTTCCTATTCCCATAGTTATAAGGAGTCCTAATAAAATCATTATAGAAGAACCTGCTAATTTTGAACCACCTAACATATTAAATGCACTTTCAACTAAGTGATCAACGGCTCCTGTTGCTCTTATGACAGTAGCATATCCTGAAGCAATAAGCATTACAAAAGCTATAAATCCCATTAAATGAATTCCACCTTCTAAAATTTCTTGAATTTCTTTCCATTTAACAACTCTTACAAGAACTAAAAATATTAAAGCAGCAATTGCACCAAGGGGTAATAAGCCTGTTATCAATTGAACAATTAATGCAATAATACCTGCTCCAAGTGTTAGCCAATGTTTAGGATCAATGATTATTTCTTCAGAATCATTGGAAAAATCTTCATGATTTTTTTCATCTATTCTATATTCTCTATTTTTTGAATAATATATCAAACCACAAATTAAACCAAACAACATAGCAAGTCCGGCTATCCAAGTTGTTTTCCAAACAATATCTAAACCTATGCTTAATCCAGCATCATTGACAGAGTCTTTAATTATTCCTTGGAATATGGCACCATAGGCTACAGGAATTGTTATATATGGTGCTTTTAACCCAAAGCCAAAACAAATTGCTAACATTCTTCTATCCATCTTCATTTGATTCATCATTGCTAAAAGAGGAGGAATTAATATAGGAATGAAGGCAATATGTACTGGAATAATAGTTCCAGATGCTATAGAAACTAAAATAATAATCAAAGCTAAAACAAATTTATTTCCTTTTACAAGTTTTGAAATTTTTTTTGCTAAAATATCAGCTGCACCAGTTTTATTTATAGTATATGCTAATGCACCAAGTAAAATATAACTAAGAGCTGTATTAGCATTTCCACCCATTCCACCAATGAATGCGCTCATAGTTTCTGTGAGGTTAAAGCCTCCAGCTAGTCCTGCTGTAAGAGCCGATAATAAAAGAGCAGCAAGAACTGGTAACTTAAATAAACATAACACTGTTAAGACAAGAACTGATATTACAATTGGATTTAAAAGTACCATAAAGAACCTCCTTTTTTATTAAAAAATAAACTTTACTATGGGTACTATCAATATTAAAGATATGACCACTCTCTCAAACCAAATAATGATAATATCTCTGACTTTTATTGGAATATCTGTTGCTAGAATACAAGGAATAGATGCAGAGAAAAATTTATACATAGAACTGCTATTATGAATCTAACATCAATACTTGCACCAGTTGAAATAATTGCAGGAACATACATATCTGCAATAGTTATTGTGGCAGATTTTGCAATTAAAAATGGGTCTGAAGTTTTAAAAAATAAAGTTAAAGGATAGAATAAATAACCAAGTATATCAAAAATTTTTGTGTACTGTGCAAGCAATAAAGAAATGACACCCACAGACATAATTGTTGCACCAATATTTAATGCTAATTTTATTCCAGATTTTAAATTAGAGATTGTATTATCCAATACTGAATCTGATTTTAAAAAATTTGAAATAGCAGTATTCCAGGCTTCTCTAAAAATATTACTTTTTTTATTTTCTAAATTTTCATTTTCTACTTTCAAATTTTTATTAAAATATATATCTGGCATTTTTGATAATGGATATATTCTTGCAGTAATAGCAGTTGCAATAAATGTAACTATTAGACAGACCCAAAAATATAAATTCCAATATTCCATTAAGTTAAGAGTATTCAAAGTGATTATCATAAATGTTGCTGAAACAGTTGAAAATCCTGTAGCAATTATGGCAGCTTCTTTTGTGGTATATTTATTTTCACGATAAACTCCATTTGTTACTAAAAGAGCAAGAGAATAACTTCCAACAAATGAAGCGACAGCATCTATTGCCGATCTTCCAGGTGTTTTAAAAATAGGTCTCATAATTGGTTCCATCAAAGTTCCTATTCCTTCCATTAGTCCATAAGAAACTAAAAATGCAAGAAAAATCGAACCAATTGGAACAATTAATATAACAGGAATAACAACTTTAAATAAAACATAGGGTCCCATTGATTCTTGTGTAATAATTTCTGGACCGAATTTAAAAATACACATAATTGTAAATATTAAGCCAATTATGTTTAATATGGACATTATAAAGTTTAATTTATTTTTATTCCAAGTTTTCTTTATCAATGGAAATATCGTTCCGACAAATATTATAGTAATTCCATATATTATTTGAAGATGTGGAATTTTTAATATAAATTTTACTAGATGATCTATTGGAATAGTATTTCTATCTCCAATTTTTATTGAAATAAAAAACATAAAAATTCCTATAAAACTATATAATAAAAATTTTGTGACAATTATTTTTTTATTCAATATGCTCACCTCGATTTTATTTATACAGAAAAATGTGATGCAAAATAGCCAAGCTAATCTTGCATCACATTGAACTATTTATTCATTTTTTATCTATATTTTCCTTTTGGTCCAAAAGTAACTTTTTCAGCAGGTTGCCACCATAAAGGAACTTTGATAGAATCTGTTGTAAATTTTCCTTTTCCATTTGCAACATCTTTAGCAGCCTTATAACCAGCTTGTGCATGACGGATAACTCCTATTCCAGAATCTGTTGTCAAGCAAGCAGCAAGTCTTCTATCAGCTTCTTCCGTTCCATCAGCTATCATTGTAACACCTGTATGAACTGCTTCACCCATTGAATAGTTTTGTTGAATTGCTATTAAATCACAACCACCAGCACAATCTAACAAAGCATTTAGATATGGCCAGTCTGAGATGTAATCTCCACCATCAGGCATATTTTCAGATTCAAATGTAGGATTTACAATAGAACCAGAATCAAGGTTATCTCTTGAGAATGCAACAGTACCTTTTATTCTTCCATCTTTTATAGCCTGGTTGATAGCAAGACCAAATCTCTTTCTTTCACCAAATCCCATATAACAAATTCTTGCAGGCATTCCTTCAATAGGTAAATTTTTTCTAGCTAAATTTATCCATCTTTCAACAAGTTTATCACCTTTACAAATTTCTAAAGCTATTTCTTCAGAAACTTTTAAATCTTCAGGATCTCTTGACAAGCAAGTCCATCTGAATGGTCCTCTTCCTTCACAGAATAGAGGTCTTATATATTCAGCAACAAATCCTTTAATTTTCATAGCTTCTTCTCTAGGGAAACCAGCATCCATACATTCTTTTCTGATAGAAGTTCCATATTCAAAAACTTCAACTCCATCAGCTTTTAATGCGACCATAGCAGCAAGTTGTCTTTTCATAGTTTCTCTAGCAAGATGTAAATATTTGTCTCTATCTTTTATTCTTAATTCATCAGCTTCTTCTGCTGTATAACCAGAAGGAAGGTAAGAAATAGGGTCATGGCATGGGCACATTTCTGAACAAATATCAGGTCTAAAATCACTAGCTAAGATTTTTTCGTACATGTCAGCTGCATTTCCAACTACTCCTATTGAAATAGGTTTTTTAGCTTTTGCATTTTCCTTTGCTATTTTAATTGCTTCTTCAAGAGTTGGAGCAATTATATCAAGATAATCTTTTTCTATTCTTTTTTTCAATATTTTTTCATTGACATCCACTACTATACAAACTCCACCATGCATCTTCATAGCCCAAGTTTGATTTGCTCCCATTCCTCCTGCACCAGCAGTTAGATATATTTTTCCAGTTAAATCATCATTGAATTTTTTCATTGCTATTGCAGAAAGTGTTTCAAATGTCCCTTCTATAACACCTTGAGTTCCAATATATTCCCAAGGAGCTGCTGTATATTGAGCAAATATAGTAAGGTTTTTATCTTGTAAATCATAAAATCTTTCCCAAGTTGCTTGCATTATATTTGTAGTTGCCATAACAACAACAGGAGCTTCTTTGTGTGTTTTGAAGATTGCTACTGGCATTCCTGATTGAACAACAAGAGTTTCATCATCTTCAAGATTTTTTAAAGAATCTACAATTGCCCAATAAGATTCCCAGTTTCTAGCACATTTTCCATTTCCTCCATAAATTACAAGTAATTCTGGAATTTCAGCATTTTCCATATTAAATTCTAACATTCTAAGGATAGTTTCTTGACGCCAACCTTTACATCTTAAAGTTTCTTTGTCTTTTAAACCACCACCTTGTGCTTTTACTTCATAAAGAATTTCAGGGTTTTCTCTAAAATATAATCCTTTTTCACCATTCATAAAACTTCACTCTCCTTTTTTAACTAATCTAATTTTAACTTAATATGTGGGATAAGTTTTTTACTCTTATAAGATGATTATATTTTATTATCGTTAATATTCCGTTTTTATTTTTATATTTAAAAAAATTTTTTTTAAATAAAATTAGCTATTATAAATAATGTATTCATTTATAATAGCTAATCAATGTAATTAATTATATTTTATTTATATTTAAAAAATTTTTTAGATATTCTATTTCAGATTTATCTCTTGTGGAATCCAAATATTTTATAGCTTTATAATAATAAAAATTTGAATTTTCTTCTAAAATTTTTTTAATATCTTCATATTTTTTAATATTTTTAATTTCAATAGAATATATAATAATAGCTTCTACAAAATAGACCATACCAATATCTCTTGGATTATTTATTATTTTTCCTTCTGATATTGCACATTTTAAATAGTGGATAACTTTTAAATTATCATTTTCTAAAAATGCATCTAAGGCTAAAAATGCATTTAAAACTGAATTTTTCCAGTATGAATCAAAATTTTTAATTATTTTTTCAGCAAGTAAAAAAAATTTTTTCATATCTTGGAAATTTCCAATTAAATAACTTGTTTTTCCAGCATTGATATAAAAAGTAGAAAGGCAGGAAGCTTCATAATTTTCACATAATTTTATAGCTTTATTAAAAAGTTCCATAGCTTCTTCAAAATTACCTTCAGAATTTCTTATTTCACCAATATAATTATAGTTGGCTGCTATACTTATAGAGTTTTTATCACCTATTCGTTCAAATTCCAAAAATAGTTCAATAGACTTTTTAAATAGTGATTCAGCTGTTTTAAACTCATCCCTTATAAGATAATAGACACCATATAATCTATAAAATATTCCAACATCAACAGTTTTTTCTTTTCTTGCTATTTTAATTCCTTCGATTATATGTTTTAACATAATCTGATAATTATTAATTTGTATTGCATAAATAGCCATTTGCTTATGAGCAGAAATCTGTATTTTTTCTTCTTTTAAATCTTTGGCAATACTAATAACTCTATTCATCAAATTTATACCATCAGTATAACTACCTTCTCTTATTAAATATCTACCTTTGCAATACATAAAAATTAATTCAATTTTTTTAATTTCTTGTATATCTAAGGAGTTCATCTTAGATTTCTTAACTAACATAAGTTCTTTTTTAATTTCATTCATCCATTTGTTTGCTTTATCATTTCCTATAAATAATTTAACTTGTTTACTTAAATCATAATCATCTAAATTTGGAAAAATTTCATGATTAAAATTTAGATAATAGTTTAAGATATAAACATCATATTTTAAAGTTTTGATATTTACATTAGCTTTTTGATAGTGATATTTAAGTTTATTATATGTTGCAATATTATTTAAATTTGAAAGCTCTTCTTCTAGAGTTTTTGCAATTTCCATATTAATAATTTGCTTTGATGAGTCATTCATCTCATTAAAAATATAATCTTTGTAAGCTGAATATGTAAATGTTATTATAACTTTACTATCTTTTTTCTTTTCTTCAATTATATTTTTTTCTATCAATAAATTTAAAAATTTTAAAGCTTCAAATGCCTTTAAATTTATAAGTTTTAATAAGGTATCTAGATTAACATCACCATAGAAAACAGAAATTATTTTTAATATATTCATTTCATTTTCAGTTAAATTTAAAAACTTTTCTTGTAAGACATTATGCAACTTAGAAGTAATTTCATTATTTTTTTTATTTTTTTTGAAAAGTTCAATATATTCTTTTAAAAAGAAAGGATTTCCCTTAGATTTTTCAAAAATTTCATCTATTTCTTCATTACTTATATTTTTTTGAGAAAAATTTTTCTTGATAATAAGAGCAATATCTCTTTTAGAAAAAGGTTTTAAATCTATCAAAAGGATTTTGTTTAAATCTTTTAAGGTTAAAAATAATCTATCGGTTACAGTGTCAATACTATTAGTTTTTGTTAAAATAAATAATACATTTGAATGGATATGTAAAATTAAATTTATTAGTAGTTTTATACTCAATTGGTCAGCCCATTGGATATCTTCAAAAACTATTATAATTTTTTTCTCTTTACTTAATATATCTAAGGCACTATAAATTGAATTATAAATTAAATCAATATTAAAATTTTCTTTATTTTCAAGTATTTCAATAGAAGGTTGAATATTATTTGCTCCATCAAAAAATAAATTTTTTAAAATATTATCCCATAAATGAGGTCTTTTTAAATTAAATTTTAAAAGTTCATTCTCCATATCTCTTATAATATTTGTCCAAGGTAAGTATGAGAAATCTTTTTCCATGCTAAAACAAGCAGTTTCAAAAATTTTAAACTTTCCACTATTTCTATTTAAAATTTCTTTTTTTAGAATAGTTTTTCCAATACCTGATTCTCCAGTTATAAGAATAGATTTATTAGAGAATTTCTTTTGAAAATTATCTAAATTCAGTTGTATACTATCTAATTCAAAATCTCTACAATAGATATCCATAGTATTTTTTTTGATGTTAATTTCTTTGTTTTTTTCAATACATTTTAGTGCTTCTTTATATATATTTTTAATTTCATCAGGAGGATCTATTCCAAGTTCTTCTTCCATAAGTTTTTGTATATTTTTATATTCATTGATAATCTTATCATATCTTCCTTTTTGTTTATAAAACTTCATCAAATATAAGTAGGCTTTATCATTAAAGTTATCAGCTGTAAGAAGAGAAGTAATAGAAGTCTCTAAATTTTCAAATCTACTTTGTAAGAAATCTTCTTCTATCTTTTTTTCAGCAGTTTTTATAAATAGTTCCTTATAAAAAGTATTTATTTCTAACACCCAATAGTCAAAGTCTATGGCTTCTTTAACATAGAAACCTTTTAAAAAATCTCCATTATACAAAGAAAAATTATTTAAAGGATCTTTTTGAAATTTTTCAGCATCAATATCAATATCCAAGTCTTTATTTAAGGTTAGAATAGACTTGTTAGGAGATAAAATGATATCTTCTTTAAAGCTTTTTCTAATTTTATGAAGAGCATTTCTTAAGCTAATTTTAGCATTTTGTTCATTGGAAGAAGCCCAAAACATTCCTGCAACTTCATCTCTACTAACAACTTTTTTAAGTAGTAGATAATAAAAGAATGCTGTCAATTTTCCAGATGGTAAAAAAATTTCTTTTTTATCTTCATATATTTTAGGAGATCCAAATAGTTTGCAAATAATTTTAGTCATAGACATTCCTCCTGAAAAAAATTCTTTTTAAATTCTGGGTACTACATTATAGGCATCTTTTCCTTGTAATAATAATGTTAATTCAGGGGTCAAAGAAACTGGTTGAATTATTTTGTTTATAAAAAAGCATTTACCAGATGTTTCTTTCCCGACTTCTATTGATTTTTTTAAACCTTGAGGAAATTCTTTCACTTCTGTATCAAAAATATCAATTAAAACTAACATTACATCATCAATTTTTAATCCTTTTTCTAATGTTAAATTATAGTAATTTATCAAGAAATCATGAATTTTTATAAGCATTTTTAAATATCCTATAGAAATCCAATTTAGTAAATAATCTTGATAATTATCTATTCCAATTTTTTCTAATTGTTCATCATCTATATAGATTGATAAGGTATACCTATTATCAGTATTTTTTTTATTTTTGTCAATGTATCCTAGTTCTAGCAAGTCTTTTTCTATCTTAGACTTTAAATCTTGTTTTTTCATAGAATCATAATAAAAATAAAAATTTATTCCTTTGTCTTTTATTTTATCACTAATAATTTCATTTATATCAAATTTTTTGAAATCAATATTTAGATTTTGACTTAAATATTCTTCTGAATTTATAAGAGATATTATAATATTCCTCAATACATCATCTAAACTTAATTCATCAGACAGTTTAAATTTTTCATTTTTTATATTTTTATTAAAATATAAAAAATTAATTTTTTTAGATGTGTATTTATCAAGAATATAATTACAAATATTTTTGATAAGAATAAAATGAAAAATATATAAAAATTTATTTTTAATTTCTTCTTCATTTTTTATGTTGTATTTTTCATGAATCATTTTAAAAAAATTATATTTTTCTGTTGATAAGTTATTTAATATATCTTCATACTCTTTAAAGTTAAAGACAACTTCATTAATGTCTCCATCATTAAAAATTATACTATTCTTACTTTTTAAAATATACATATTTTCCATATATTCCTCCTATTCCGTTAATGTTAAGTTAATTATATAAATTTTTCGTTAACAATTCGTTAATAAAAAATAGCAAGAGATTTTATTCTCTTGCTATTTAAAAAATTAAGAAATAAAGAAATGTTTGTTTTATATTAGTCCCAGCATTCAGTATTTTCTAAACCAGGAATATCCTTAGCTTTGAACACAGGGTTTTTTCCTTCTTTTCTTTGTTTTATATAGTCTCTAATGATAGCAACAGCTTTTGGAGAAAGAATTGCTATAACTATAATATTCATTAATGCCATAATACCCATAGATACATCGGCTATATTCCAAACAAATGCTAATTTTGCAACTGATCCTAAAAATACACAAGCAACAGTTAAAACTCTGAATATCAACATTGAAGATTTTCTTTTAGTTAAGAATTCTAAGTTTGCTTCACCATAATAATAGTTTCCTACTAATGAACTAAATGCAAATAAGAATATACATAAAGTTATAAAATCTTTTCCCCAGTTTCCAATTGAATAAGCAAGGGCATCTTGAGTTACTTGAATACCTTCTTTTGCAGTTGTAGCAAAATCTGGATATAATAAAACAATAAAACCAGTTGCACTACAAATTAATATAGTATCTACGAATACACCAAATGCTTGTAATAAACCTTGTTTTACAGGATGAGAAACATTTGAAGTTGCTGCAGCATTTGGAGCACTTCCCATACCAGCTTCATTAGAATATAATCCTCTCTTAATACCTTGAAGCATAGCAACTCCTATCGCTCCACCAACAGCTTGTTTTAAACCAAAAGCAGCTTCAATAATGCTCATAAATAATCTAGGAATATGATGAATATTAAGAGCTAAAACAATTACTGCTACAACAACATATCCTATTGCCATTATTGGAACCAAAAATCCAACAACATTAGCTATTCTATGTAAACCTCCAAATATAATTAAAGCAGTAAGAGCAGCTAAGATTACTCCACTTACAACACCACCTAAATTAAATGTAGTTTCAAAGGCTTGAGCTATTGTATTAGCTTGAACTGTATTAAACACAAAAGCAAATGTTACTATAACTATAATTGAGAAAATATAACCAAGTGTTTTTTGTCCAAGTGCTTTTTCCATATAATAAGAAGGTCCACCTCTAAATCCACCTTTACCATCTTTTACTTTATAAGTTTGAGCCAAAGTATTTTCGATTAAACTTGTTGCAGCACCTAAAAGAGCAATTATCCACATCCAAAACAATGCTCCTGGGCCACCAACTACAACTGCTATTGCAACTCCTGCAAGGTTACCTGTTCCAACGTGAGAAGCAACAGCTATACAGAACGCTTGGAAACCAGTTACTTGTCCAGCAATTTTCTTTTCACCATCTTTAAGTGAAGAAAGTTTGCCAGTAATTAATGCAACCATATCACCTAATAATCTTCCTTGTGCAAAACCTGTCCTCAAAGTATAAAATAACCCTGATAGTAGTAAAAGTGCAATAAGAACATAAGACCATAAAACTGTGTTGATTTGTCCAATTATATAATTTAAAAAATCCATATAATTTTACCCCCTTTTATTTATTTTAAAATTTTGTTACTTCATTAAAGTTGAAATCTAAAAAATATTTAAAGAAAGTTCTGCTGATAAATCTTCAAGTAAATGTCCTCCTGCAAGAGAGTTTCCTTTTTTATCAAGAGAAGGACCATATACACCTATTCCCATTTTACCAGGAACAACAGAACAAATTCCTCCACCTACCCCACTTTTTGAAGGAATACCAACTCTTACAGCAAATTCTCCTGAGCTATCATACATTCCACAAGTTACCATTAATGTTTTAATAATTTTTGCCATTCTTGTAGTTAGAATTCTTTCGCCATTTGAAAGTACACCATCATTTGCTAAAAATTTTCCTAAAGTAGATATAGTTTTTGCAGTTCCTTCTATTGAGCATTGTTTAAAGTAAACTGTAAGTGCTTCATTTACATTCCCTTCAATAATTCCTTCTCCTTTTAGAAAATATGCCATAGAATAGTTTCTAAATCCAGTATCTGATTCTCCAATATAAATTTTATAATTTAAATCTAAAGAATCATCTTCCGTTATTAATTTTGCAAAATTCAATAATCTTGAAAATTTTTCCCTATCATCTTTTCCTTTTATCATAGAAGCAACAGCTATTGCTCCTGCATTAATCATAGGATTATAGGGTTTTTTTCTACTTGAAGTTTCAAGTTTTCTAATTGAATTGAAAGGATCTCCACTTGGTTCCATTCCAACTTTTGAAAAAACATACTCTTCACCATTATCTAATATTGCTAACATTAAAGAAATTATTTTTGAGATACTTTGTATTGTAAATTTTGTATTATAATCTCCTGCAAAAAATTCTTGTCCATCTAAAGTTGTCACATAAATTCCTAGGGCATTTTTATCAGCCTTATCAAGTTCAGGAATATAGTTTGCTACATTGCCATCAGCTGTAAATTTTCTATTTTTTTCTACAAGTTCTTTTAATAGTTCTTTCATTAAATTGTCTCTCCTAAATTTGTTCTAAAATTAAACGATAAGTAAACACATTTTTTAAATAGCATACAGTTATAGTATCGATTATACAAAATAAATTTTGAAATGTCAAGCAAAGAATATTGAAATGTTTGATTAATAGAATAAATAAAATCAAAATAAAAAAATATATGATATATATATTCATTATTAATGATAGTGTTATATAAATTATGTTCTTTATTTAAACAAATTTTATCAAGAAATTATTTGTTTATATAAGTAAGAGTAGTTCATTAGAAAATAGTACTCTCTTTCTAAAAAAATATAAAAATGATATAATATTAATTATAGAATATAGAAATGGTGAGGTGAAGTTATGAATAAGGAAAATAAAAATTTTGATATAATATCTTTTCTATTTAATAATGAAAGTTTTATAAATAGTTTGCTAGAAAATTTGAAGAAAGAATTAATGGAAGTTATATTTTCAGAAAATTTAAGTCTATTTAAAAAATCTATATTCATACAAGGTGTTTTTACTTATGCAAATTTAATTTTAAGTAATAATACTTCAATGTCAGATGAAGAAAAAAGTAAAATTATGCAAGAAATTGTTGAAATAAGTAATCTATTAACAGAAAATTCAATGGAAGATATAAAAAGATATACAAATTAAAAATGTAAAGAGAAAATACTTGACAAACTTTTTACTATACTTTATAATGGCTAGGTGAATTATTATGATTTTAGATGAATTTGTTGAAATTGCCAATCTTTTGGAAATTTATTCTTCTCTTTTGAGTGAGAAACAAAAAGAGTATTTAGAAGATCATTTTGAAAATGATTTGTCTCTTTCTGAAATTGCTAAAAATAATAATGTTAGCAGACAAGCAATTTATGATAATATAAAAAGAGGAGTTGCTCTTCTATATGATTATGAAGATAAATTAAAATTTTATCAAATGAAGAAGAATATAAGGAAAGAATTAGTAGATTTGAAAGAAGATTTTACAAAGGAAAATTTGGAAAAGATTATAGAAAACTTACTTTAATGAGGTAGATATGTTAGAGAATTTAGGAAATAGATTTCAAGATATTTTTAAGAAAATAAGAGGGCATGGGAAACTTAGTGAAACTAATATAAAAGATGCTCTTAGAGAAGTAAAAATGTCTCTTTTAGAAGCAGATGTTAACTATAAGGTAGTTAAAGATTTTACTAATAGAATCAGTGAAAAAGCAATAGGAACAGAAGTTATTAGAGGAGTAAATCCAGCACAACAATTTATAAAGTTAGTAAATGATGAACTTGTTGAGTTGTTAGGAGGAACTAGCTCAAAATTAACGAAGGGACTTAGAAATCCGACAATAATAATGTTGGCAGGGTTACAAGGTGCAGGAAAAACAACTTTTGCTGCAAAACTTGCTAAATTTTTAAAAAAGCAAAATGAAAAGTTATTATTGGTTGGAGTGGATGTGTATAGACCTGCTGCTATAAAACAATTACAAGTTTTAGGGCAACAAATAGGTGTAGATGTTTACTCAGAAGAAGATAATAAAGATGTTGTTGGAATTGCAACAAGAGCAATAGAGAAAGCAAAAGAAATTAATGCAACTTATATGATAGTTGATACAGCTGGTAGGCTACATGTAGACGAAACTCTTATGGATGAGTTAAAAGAACTTAAAAAAGCAATTAAGCCACAAGAAATTTTACTTGTTGTAGATGCTATGATCGGACAAGATGCAGTTAATTTAGCAGAATCCTTTAATAATGCTTTGAGTGTTGATGGAGTTATTCTAACTAAGTTAGATGGAGATACTCGTGGAGGGGCAGCTTTATCTATAAAAGCTGTTGTAGGAAAACCAATAAAATTTATTGGAGTTGGAGAAAAACTTAATGATATTGAGATTTTCCATCCAGATAGATTGGTATCAAGAATATTAGGAATGGGAGATGTTGTTTCCCTTGTTGAAAAGGCACAAGAAGTAATAGATGAAAATGAAGCTAAATCTTTAGAGGAAAAAATAAAATCTCAAAAATTTGATTTGAATGACTTCTTAAAACAATTACAAACAATAAAAAGATTAGGTTCACTTGGAGGAATCTTAAAATTAATACCAGGTATGCCAAAGATTGATGACTTAGCTCCAGCTGAAAAAGAAATGAAAAAAGTTGAAGCAATAATTCAATCTATGACAAAAGAAGAAAGAAAGAAACCTGATATTTTAAAAGCAAGTAGAAAAATAAGAATTGCAAAAGGTAGTGGAACAGATGTATCAGATGTAAATAAACTACTTAAACAATTTGATCAAATGAAATCTATGATGAAAATGTTTAGCTCTGGTAAGATGCCTAATATAGGTGCTATGGGTAAAGGCAGAAGATTCCCATTTTAATAGTTATTAATAAATTTATATATATATAAAATAAAAGGAGATGTGAAAGAATGTTAAAATTAAGACTTACAAGATTAGGAGATAAAAAAAGACCTTCTTATAGAATAGTAGCTATGGAAGCTTTATCTAAAAGAGATGGTGGAGCAATAGCTTACTTAGGTAACTACTTCCCATTAGAAGATTCAAAAGTAGTATTAAAAGAAGAAGAAATCTTAAACTACTTAAAAAATGGTGCTCAACCTACAAGAACTGTAAAATCAATCTTGGTTAAAGCTGGATTATGGGCTAAATTTGAAGAATCTAAAAAGAAATAGTTTTGTATAGAATATAAATAGGCTATTACAATTAATTGTAATAGCCTATTTTGTTAAAAGGGTTACTATAAATTTATAATAACTCTCGATTTTTAAATTTTTATATCATCATAGTTGCCAGTTTCAAATTTTTTAACAACATATGAGCATACTGGATGTACTTTAAAGTTATTTTTTCTAGCATAATCAACGGCTTCATCTAAAAGTTTTTGTGCAATTCCTTGTCCTTTTAGTTTATCCGATACAACAGTATGATCAAAAGTTAAAACATTATCATTTTTCTTATATTCAAGTCTTGCTAGAATTTCCTTATTTTCATCATAAATATAGAAGCCCTTTCCTTCAGAATGAATTATATCCATAACTTTACCTCCTAAAAGTTTTATTAAAATAGCTCTTAACTTAATTAATTATACCAAATAATATAGAAATAAAAAAGTAATTAGTTGTTAAAATTTAAAAATAGCTACAAGAAAACAAGAAAAATTTTCAGTAAATATTTAATTTTAACATTGGAAAATAAAGCTAAAAATAAAATTTAATAAAAAATTAAAATTTTTTTAATTTTTTTTGTTGACAAAGTATGTGAAAAATGTTAATATAACTCTTGCCGATAAGGAAAGGACATTAGCAACAGAATAGAGAAAAGACAAAAAAGCAACCATAAAATTTGGTGTTAAATAAGATAGCAAAGATGAGCTATTAAAAAGATTGAACGAAGAGTTTGATCCTGGCTCAGGATGAACGCTGACAGAATGCTTAACACATGCAAGTCTACTTGAATTTGGGTTTTTTAACTTCGATTTGGGTGGCGGACGGGTGAGTAACGCGTAAAGAACTTGCCTCACAGCTAGGGACAACATTTGGAAACGAATGCTAATACCTAATATTATGATTATAGGGCATCCTAGAATTATGAAAGCTATATGCGCTGTGAGAGAGCTTTGCGTCCCATTAGCTAGTTGGAGAGGTAACGGCTCACCAAGGCAATGATGGGTAGCCGGCCTGAGAGGGTGAACGGCCACAAGGGGACTGAGACACGGCCCTTACTCCTACGGGAGGCAGCAGTGGGGAATATTGGACAATGGACCGAGAGTCTGATCCAGCAATTCTGTGTGCACGATGACGTTTTTCGGAATGTAAAGTGCTTTCAGTTGGGAAGAAAAAAATGACGGTACCAACAGAAGAAGTGACGGCTAAATACGTGCCAGCAGCCGCGGTAATACGTATGTCACGAGCGTTATCCGGATTTATTGGGCGTAAAGCGCGTCTAGGTGGTTATGTAAGTCTGATGTGAAAATGCAGGGCTCAACTCTGTATTGCGTTGGAAACTGTGTAACTAGAGTACTGGAGAGGTAAGCGGAACTACAAGTGTAGAGGTGAAATTCGTAGATATTTGTAGGAATGCCGATGGGAAGCCAGCTTACTGGACAGATACTGACGCTGAAGCGCGAAAGCGTGGGTAGCAAACAGGATTAGATACCCTGGTAGTCCACGCCGTAAACGATGATTACTAGGTGTTGGGGGTCGAACCTCAGCGCCCAAGCAAACGCGATAAGTAATCCGCCTGGGGAGTACGTACGCAAGTATGAAACTCAAAGGAATTGACGGGGACCCGCACAAGCGGTGGAGCATGTGGTTTAATTCGACGCAACGCGAGGAACCTTACCAGCGTTTGACATCTTAGGAATGAGACAGAGATGTTTCAGTGTCCCTTCGGGGAAACCTAAAGACAGGTGGTGCATGGCTGTCGTCAGCTCGTGTCGTGAGATGTTGGGTTAAGTCCCGCAACGAGCGCAACCCCTTTCGTATGTTACCATCATTAAGTTGGGGACTCATGCGATACTGCCTACGATGAGTAGGAGGAAGGTGGGGATGACGTCAAGTCATCATGCCTTATACGCTGGGCTACACACGTGCTACAATGGGTAGAACAGAGAGTTGCAAAGCCGTGAGGTGGAGCTAATCTCAGAAAACTATTCTTAGTTCGGATTGTACTCTGCAACTCGAGTACATGAAGTTGGAATCGCTAGTAATCGCGAATCAGCAATGTCGCGGTGAATACGTTCTCGGGTCTTGTACACACCGCCCGTCACACCACGAGAGTTGGTTGCACCTGAAGTAGCAGGCCTAACCGTAAGGAGGGATGTTCCGAGGGTGTGATTAGCGATTGGGGTGAAGTCGTAACAAGGTATCCGTACGGGAACGTGCGGATGGATCACCTCCTTTCTAGGAGAATGTGTCTTTCTCTATTCTATTGGTAATGTTCTTACATTACTTCTGAACATTGGAAACTATATAGTAGAACAAACAAGAAAAAAATTAACTCTAAACAATTTCTTTAGAGTTAGCTGTCAAAAAATAGGTTAAAATAATTAAGGGCACACAAAGGATGCCTAGGTAGTAAGAGCCGATGAAGGACGTGGTAAGCTGCGATAAGCCTAGATAAGTTGCAATCGAACGTAAGAGTCTAGGATTTCCGAATGGAGCAATCTATTAAGATGGAGTCTTAATACGAAAGAGGGAACCGCGTGAACTGAAACATCTAAGTAACGCGAGGAAAAGAAAGTAAAAACGATACCCAAAGTAGCGGCGAGCGAACTGGGTCAAGCCTAAATCTTAAATATGTCAAGGATACAGCCGTTGTATTTAAGGGGTAGAGGGACAAAGTAGTGAAGAACTGTAAGATATTCAATATAGTGTATTGATGAATTAGAATTGTCTGGAAAGATGAACCGCAGAAGGTGAAAGTCCTGTATAAGTAAATCCTTACACATATAACTTTGCTCCCAAGTAACATGGAACACGAGGAATTCTGTGTGAATCAGTGAGGACCAAATCTCATAAGGCTAAATACTCTTACTAACCGATAGCGCATAGTACCGTGAGGGAAAGGTGAAAAGAACCCCTGGAGGGGAGTGAAATAGAACCTGAAATTGTGTGCTTACAAGCGGTCAGAGCCCATTTGGGTGATGGCGTGCCTTTTGGAGAATGATCCTGCGAGTTACGTTAAACGGCGAGGTTAAGTATAACGGAGCCGAAGGGAAACCAAGTCTTAATAGGGCGAATTAGTCGTTTGGCGTAGACGCGAAACCTGGTGATCTAAACCTGTCCAGGATGAAGCTGTGGTAAGACACAGTGGAGGTCCTAACCCACCGCCGTTGAAAAGTTGGGGGATGAGGTAGGTTTAGGGGTGAAAAGCCAATCGAACCAGGAGATAGCTCGTTCTCTCCGAAATGCATCTAGGTGCAGCCTTGAGTGTTCAATTATGGGGTAGAGCACTGAATGATCTAGGGGCATATTGCTTACTGAAATCAATCAAACTCCGAATACCATAATTTATAGCTCAGGAGTGAGACTATGGGAGTTAACTTCCATTGTCAAAGGAAACAACCCAGACCACCAGCTAAGGTCCCTAATTATAACTAAGTGGGAAAGGAGGTGGAGATTCACAAACAACTAGGAGGTTGGCTTAGAAGCAGCCATACCTTTAAAGAGTGCGTAATAGCTCACTAGTCGAGAGTCTCTGCGCCGACAATGTAACGGGGCTAAGTTATAAACCGAAGCTGTGGAATCCTTTTGGATTGGTAGGAGAGCGTTCTGTAGGCCGTTGAAGAAGAAGGGTAACCGACTTTGGAGGTATCAGAAGTGAGAATGCAGGAATAAGTAGCGAGAAAGGGGGTGAGAATCCCCCTCGCCGGAAGACCAAGGTTTTCAGGGTAAAGCTTGTCTTCCTGAGTAAGCCGGACCTAAGCCCAGGCTATAATGCGTAGGCGAATGGAAAACAGATTAATATTTCTGTGCCAGTCATGTATTGTGATGGAGGGACGCAGAAGGGTATGCGCGCGGACGAACGGAAGTGTCCGTAGAAGTATGTAGGGTGACTTAGTAGGTAAATCCATTAAGTTAAATCTGAGGTATGATATACAGTCGTAAGATGAATGCGCAAATCCCACGCTGCCAAGAAAAGCTTCTAACGTTAATATATGACTGCCCGTACTGTAAACCGACACAGGTGGTCAGGATGAGAAATCTAAGGCGGACAGGCTAACTCTCGTTAAGGAACTCTGCAAAATAACCTCGTAACTTCGGGAGAAGAGGAGCCCTTGTGTGTGAGTATACACGCGATACAAAGCGCACGAGGGTCGCAGTGAAGAGGCTCAAGCAACTGTTTAACAAAAACACAGGTCTATGCTAAGCTGTAAGGCGATGTATATGGGCTGACACCTGCCCAGTGCTGGAAGGTTAAGAGGAGGAGTGAGAGCTCCGAATTGAAGCCCCAGTGAACGGCGGCCGTAACTATAACGGTCCTAAGGTAGCGAAATTCCTTGTCGGGTAAGTTCCGACCTGCACGAATGGTGTAATGATTTGAGCGCTGTCTTGACGGGAGGCCTGGTGAAATTGTATTACCGGTGAAGATACCGGTTACCTACAGGGACGGAAAGACCCCATGGAGCTTTACTGTAGCTTGGTATTGGGTTTTGGCATTGCATGTATAGGATAGTTGGGAGACTGAGATGATATGGCGCTAGCTGTATCGGAGTCATCGGTGGAATACCAACCATTCAATGCTGAAATTCTAATCTGTGGTTTGTAGCCACGGAGACAGTGCTAGGTGGGCAGTTTGACTGGGGCGGTCGCCTCCGAAAGAGTAACGGAGGCGTTCAAAGGTTCTCTCAGGTTGGATGGAAATCAACCATAGAGTGCAATGGCATAAGAGAGCTTGACTGCAAGACTGACGGGTCGAGCAGATGCGAAAGCAGGACATAGTGATCCGGCGATTCCGAATGGAAGGGTCGTCGCTCAACGGATAAAAGCTACCCTGGGGATAACAGGCTGATCCTACCCGAGAGTCCATATCGACGGTAGGGTTTGGCACCTCGATGTCGGCTCATCGCATCCTGGGGCTGGAGAAGGTCCTGGGTTGGGCTGTTCGCCCATTAAAGCGGTACGTGAGCTGGGTTCAGAACGTCGTGAGACAGTTCGGTCCCTATCCACTGTAGGCGTTAGAATATTGAGAAGACCTGTCCTTAGTACGAGAGGACCGGGATGGACAAACCTCTGATGTACCAGTTGTCACGCCAGTGGCACAGCTGGGTAGTCACGTTTGGAATAGATAACCGCTGAAAGCATCTAAGCGGGAAACTAACTTCAAGATAAGTATTCTTTAAGATGCCTTCGAGCCTAGGAGGTTGATAGGTTGGGGGTGTAAGTACAGCAATGTATTTAGCTGACCAATACTAATTATCGAAGTTTTAATCTAATATCTACTATATAGTTTCAAGTGTTTAGACTTGCGCATAAGAATATTATGTGATAAAATACATATGCTTGGTGAGTATAGCTATGGGGGTACACCTAGTTACATTCCGAACCTAGAAGTTAAGCCCATATACGCTGATGGTACTTGGCTGGAAGCGGCCTGGGAGAGTATGGATTTGCCAAGCAATTTTTTTAGAGGGAAGCTAGTGCTTCTCTCTCTTTTTTTATTTAAATTTTCTTTTAATTTATTGGAAAAAATGGTACAATAAAGTATTATAGTATTTTAAATTTCATAAATAAATTGGAGGAAAAAATTAATGGTTTATTATATTTACCATAGTGCCTTTGTTATAGAAGTAGAAAAAAGTATTTTAATATTTGATTTCTATAAATTTCCTAGCAACAAAAAGAAAGAAAAAGAGGAATTTTTTAATAGATTTATAAAGAGAATCGATAAAAAAGTTTATATATTTTCAACACATAGCCATTCAGATCATTTTAATAAAGAGATTTTAACTTGGTTAGAAATGAATGAAAATATAAAATATATTTTAAGTGATGATATAAGAATATATAAACATAAAAACTTTTATTTTACAAAAGAAGGTGATAGTTTTGAATTGGATAATTTAAAGATAAGTACTTTTGGTTCAACTGACTTAGGCTCTTCGTTTTATGTAAATACAGAGAATAAAAATATATTTCATTCAGGAGATTTACATTTTTGGCATTGGGAAGATGATACACCAGAGGAAGAAAAAACTATGTATGATGCCTATATGGTTCAACTTGAGAAGATAAAAAAATTAGATAGAATTGATATAGCTTTTGTTCCAGTAGATCCAAGACTTGGAGTTAATACATTAGAGGGTGTAGAATTGTTTTATAAAATCCTAAAACCTAAGATAATAATTCCTATGCATTTTTCTGATGATTATAGCCAGATGAAAAATTTTATTGAAAAGTTTAAATATAATGATGATGTTAAAATTATAGAAATAAAAGATAGTATGGAGAAAGTATTGGAGTAATTATGGTAGATGTAAAATTTTATATGCTAGTTGAGGGAGAAGATAATCTTTATCTAGCTCTATATGATTCTGAAAAAAATTTAATTAGCAGTTACTCTAATTTAAATCAGAATGATATAAACAATTATATAGAAAATTTAGAAAATGAGAAAGAATTTTTTATTAGTTGGGAAGAAAAAGAGAGTAGTAATTATTTAAAATTAGATAAAACTTTATTAGAATATCTTTTAGAGAAGGATAATTTTGTAAATAGTAACTTTGAAACAATAGCAAAAAAAGAAATAGAAAATCTATCACTTTTGATAAGAGATAATAATGAAATTGAAGATAGACTAGATATTTATGTTGAGATAAATGATAATCTTTTAATAAAAAATAATATAGTAGGAAACTATATTTATTCACAAGGAATATTCTATAAGATAGACATAGAAGAAGATTCGCAATTTCCGTTGATAGATTTATTTCAAAAAATAGATAAATACGAACTTGAAAGTTACTGTACTTTAATTTTAAAGAATTATAAGAATATAGATTTAAAATATGAAGATTATGAAACTATTATAAGTGATGAAAAAACTGCAATTCCACAGATAATAATAGAAAAGATTGCTTTTGATAATAGCCTTTATTTAAAGATTAATTCTATTATATCTACAATGGACTATGAATTTTTTACAAAAAATCAAATAGAAGCAGTACTTACTGTAAATGAGTTGGAAAAGAAATTGGAAATTTCTAAAATAAATTTAGAAAATTTAAGTTCAGATATGTTTGAAATAGTTAAGGTTTTAACTAAATTACAGAAAAGTATAGGCTTAAAATCTTCATATTATATAGATAATGAAAATTTTATTATTTTAAATGAAGAATTAGCAAAAGAATTTGTAAAAAAAGAGTTATTACAACTAACTGGGAAATATAGTATTATTGGTACAGATAGACTGAGAAAATATAATATAAAAGCAGTTAAACCAAAGATAAGTGGAAAATTTAGTTACAATCTTGATTATTTTGAAGGAGAAGTAGAAGTTGAAATTGAAGGAGAAAAATTCTCTATTCAACAACTTTTAAATAACTATAAAAAAGATGAGTATATTGTTTTAAGTGATGGAACAAATGCTTTAATTAATAGAGAATACATAGAAAAATTACAAAGAGTATTTAAAGAAGAAGATGGGAATAAAATAAAGGTTTCATTTTTTGATATGCCAATAGTTCAAGATTTGATTGATGAAAAATCTTTTGAGAATGACTTTATGGGAAGTAAAGATTTTTTTGAAGGAATAAATAAATTAGCAGAAGAAAATATTGATTATCCTAAATTAAAAGCAACATTAAGAGATTATCAAAAATATGGTTATAAATGGCTTAAATATTTAACAGATAATAATTTAGGAGCTTGTTTAGCAGATGATATGGGCTTAGGCAAAACCTTACAAGCCATAACTTTAATTTCTAAAATGCATGAAGAAAAAAAGAAAAAATCTATGGTAATAATGCCTAAAAGCTTGATATATAACTGGGAAAATGAAATTAAAAGATTTTCACCTAAATTAAAAGTTGGTGTATACTATGGTATAAATAGAGATTTTTCTTCTTTAAAAAAGGTTGATGTAATTTTAACTACCTATGGAACTATAAGAAATGATATTGAAAGTCTTTTGAAACAAAAAATTGACTTGCTTGTTTTAGATGAGTCACAAAATATTAAAAATATAAATTCACAGACAACAAAGGCAGTGTTACTTTTAAATGCTAAAAAAAGAGTAGCATTGAGTGGAACACCTATTGAAAATAACCTATTGGAGTTATATTCATTATTTAGATTTTTAAATCCAGAAATGTTTGATTCGGTACAGAAATTTACGAATGATTATATAGTTCCTATACAAAAATACTCTGATACTTCAACTATTGAGGAGTTAAGAAAAAAAATATATCCTTTCTTATTAAGAAGAATTAAAAAAGAAGTTTTGGCAGATTTGCCAGATAAGATAGAAAAATTAGTTTATGTGGATATGAATGATGAACATAGAAGATTTTATGAAGAAAGGAGAAAATATTATTACTCATTACTTGAAAAAAATACTTCAAGTCAAGGAAATTTTGATAAGTTTTTTGTGTTACAGGCTATAAATGAGCTAAGACATATAGTGAGTTCTCCTGAACTAGAAAGCAAAAAGATTATTTCAAGTAAAAAGGAAGTTTTAATTGAAAATGTGATAGAAGCCATTGAAAATAATCATAAAGTTTTAGTGTTTGTAAATTATTTATCTTCAATAGAAAGTATTTGTGATTCATTGAAAGAAAATAAGATAAAATATTTAAAGATGACAGGACAAACAAAGGATAGACAAAATTTAGTGGATAAATTTCAAAATGACAGTAGGTATAAAGTATTTGTAATGACATTAAAAACAGGTGGAGTAGGTTTAAATCTAGTGTCTGCTGATACTATATTTATCTACGACCCTTGGTGGAATACAACTGTTGAAAATCAAGCTATTGATAGAGCATACAGATTAGGACAAGATAAAACTGTTTTTGCTTATAAAATGATTATGAGGAATACAATAGAGGAAAAAATATTAAAATTACAAGAGATTAAAAATAAATTACTAGATGATTTGATATCAGAAGATAATTTATCTACAAAAAATTTATCTAAAAGTGATATAGAATTTATTTTAGGAAGTTAGGTGAATTATATGAATGAACTTGAGTATATATTGAGTAAGAAGTATGACCAAGAAATATTGTTAAAATTATTTCAAAAATATTTTGTAAATTGGATAGCTGATGGCTATATAGGAAAAGAACTTAATATATTTGAGATTTCAACAATAGGTGAAAAAACTGATAAAGAAGTTTTATTAAAATTATTTGTTGAATTTTATGGAAATGAAGAAAATTTTAAAAAGATTTTTGAAACTTTATCAGAAGAAGTAAAAGAAATTTTTAAAGTCGTTGTATGGGAAGAAAAGTTTCCTATAAAAAAAGAAGATTTAAAAAAATATCTTGATACATACACAGATAATTTTGAGAAAGAAGTATTTATTCCAAAAAATGAATACCTATTTTTTGATTTAGAAGAATTTGATAAGGATATGAATACAGCTTTTTCCATAAAATATGATATAGCTAGATATATTAGAAATTTTATTGATAATAAACCAAAAGATTACTATTTACATTCAGATAATTCAAGTTCAAATTTAGCTTTTAAACTATATAGAGATAATAATGAAAATGAATTTATTAATAATATGAATTTTTATTTAGATTTCTATAATTCAGGAGAAAATCCTATTTCAAGCAGTGGAAAGATCTTAAAAGACTTCAAAAGAAATATGCAAAAACACTGTGGAATAACAGAATATTACAATGATGTAAAAGGACTTGAATTTTTAAAGACAGAAACTTTATGCTTGATATTTACTTTGCTTGAAAAGAAATATAGAACAAGTAGTTATTTTAACAATAAAAATATTAAAAATATTATAGACGATTTTATGACAACTGAAACTTTTGATAAGGAAGAGAGCTATAATTATACAAACTTATTTTTAAATTTTTTAAAAGGGACTAGAAATATTTGGGAAAATCCTGAAAAAATAAGTGAAGCTGTAAAATCTTTGCTTGGACTTTTAAAGGAGATGCAAAAAGATGATGTTGTTAGCATAGACAATATTGTTAAGGCCTTTATTTATAGAGATAAAGATGTAGAACTTATAGCTTTTAAAGATGTAAAAGATTATATCTATATCAATGAAGCTAATGGAGAAAGAGCTAAAATTCTTGAATATAAACAATATGAAGATTATATTATAGAACCTTTTGTAAAGAGTTATATATTCTTATTAGGAATATTTGGTGTGTTTGAAATATTTTATGAAAAACCTTTCTTTAAAAAGGGCTTATACTTAAAAAATAACTATTTATCAAAATATGATGGTTTAAAATATATAAAATTAACAAATTTAGGAAGATATATTTTGGGACATACAGATAAGTATAAATTGCCTAAAATCTATGAAAAAGCAGAAGTACAAATTGATGATAAAAGACAATTTGTAACAGTGGTTGGTGAAGCACCTGCAAAGATGATGTTTTTTGAAAAAATAGGAACTAAGGTAAAAGAAAATATGTTTAAATTGACTTATGATAGTTTTATAAAAGGGATTAAAAACTATGATGAGTTGATTGAGAGAATAGAAAGATTTAAGGAAAACATAGATAATAAAGAACTTTCTCAAAATTGGGAAGAATTTTTTGAAAACTTAGAAAAGAAATTTAATTCTGTAAGAATTGAAGATGATTATACAATATTAAAATTAGAAAATAATAAAGAGTTGATACAAACTGTTATTAAAGATTCAAGATTTAAAAACTTATCTTTAAAGGCAGAAGAATATCATTTACTTGTGAAAAAAGAAAATTTAAAAGAAGTTATAAAGATATTTTCTGAATATGGATACTATATAGTGGAATAATATTAAATGTGGTAAAGACTTCATTGCTAGCTAAATTTATTGATACTATGAGGAGAATAGCTGTGAATATTAAGGAGTTTAAGGGAAATAAAAAAGAATTTCTTTTATTGCTTTTACTTGCAGATGAAAAAGAAGAAATGATAGATAAATATATTGAAAAAGGAATAATGTATTTACTGGATGATAATGGAATTAAAGGTGAATGTGTTGTAACAGATGAAGGTGAAGGTATACTTGAAATTAAAAATATTGCTATTGAGCCTGATTGTCAAAGAAAGGGTTATGGAAAGGCTTTGATTGATTTTATTGCCAAGAAATATAGAGGGCAGTATTCTATTTTACAAGTTGGAACAGGAGATAGTCCAATGATAATTTCTTTCTATGAAAAATGTGGTTTTGTTCGTTCGCATAGTATTAAAAATTTCTTTATAGATAATTATGATAAGCCAATATTTGAGTGTAGTGTTCAATTGGTTGATATGATTTATTTACAGAAAAAATTATAAGTATAGGTAAATTAAAAGTTGAGGAGAACTTATGGAGAATAATTTTGTTCATTTGAATTTACATACTGAATATAGTTTATCAGAGGGTGTAAATAGTATAGATAGTTTTTTAGTCAAAGCAAAAGAATTGGGAATGACCTCATTGGCAGTAACAGATTATGCCAATATGTTTTGTGCTATTGAGTTTTATCAAAAAGCAAAAAAAATGGGAATAAAGCCAATTATTGGTTTAGAATTACCTATTACTAATAGAGATGAGCAAAATATTTTTAGCTTAACTTTACTTGCTAAAAACTATAATGGATATAAAAATTTAGTTAAGTTAGCCTCTGAACTATATAAAAAAAATGAAAATAGAGAGTTAAAATTAAATAAGGAGATCTTAAAGGAACATAGCCAAGATTTAATTGCACTTTCATCTTCAATGAATGGAGAAATAGGAAAGGCTATTTTAACAAATTCATCAGATGAAAAAGTTAATAAAATAATTGATGAATATATTGAAATATTTTCAAAAGAAAATTTTTATTTAGAGATACAAGCCAATGAACTCTCTGAAACAAAAATAATAAATGATAAATTTTATGATTTAGCAAAATTTCATGACCTAGAATTAGTGGCAACAAATAATGTTTACTATGTTGATAGAGATGGTTATGAGTTACAGGATATTATAATCTGTATTCAGTCAGGTTTAAAGGTAAAGGAAAAAAATAGGAAAAGAGCTATTTCAAAGGAATTATATCTAAAATCCAAAGATGAAATGAAAAGATTTTTAGGAGAAAAATTTGAAAAAGCTATTGAAAATGCAAATTATATAGCAAGTTTATGTAATATTGAAATAACTTTTGGTAATTTACAATTTCCATATTATGAAGTTCCAAGTGAATATTCTGGAATGGATGAATATTTAAAAACTATCTGCCATACTAATATTAAAAAATTATATAAAGAAGATTTAACTAAGGATATCTTAGACAGATTAGAATATGAATTGTCAGTTATTATAAAAATGGGATATTCTGGGTATTTTATAGTGGTTTGGGACTTTATATCTTATGCAAAAAGAAGAGGAATACCTGTTGGACCAGGTAGAGGTTCAGCAGCTGGAAGTTTAGTTGCCTATTGTCTAGGAATAACTATGATAGACCCTATAAGATATAATTTACTATTTGAAAGATTTCTAAATCCTGAAAGAATATCTATGCCAGATATTGATATAGATATCTGTCGTGAAAGACGGGACGAACTGATAGATTATGTTGTGCATAAATATGGTAGAGATAGAGTTGCACATATTATAACTTTTGGAAGAATGAAAGCCAGAGCTGCAATAAGAGATATTGGAAGAGTTTTAGATATAGATTTAAAGAAAATTGATAAACTTGCTAAGTTAGTTTCACATTCTCAAACCTTAGAAAAAACTTTAAAAGAAAATGTCGAAGTTGCCAAATTGTATACAACAGATATTGAATTACAAAAAGTTATAGACTTAGCAATAAGAATAGAAAATAAGGTAAGGCATGTATCTACACATGCAGCAGGTATACTTATAACAAAAGAAGATTTAGATAGAACAGTTCCAATTTATTTAGATGAGAAAGAAGGAGTTATTGCAACTCAATATCAAATGAAAGAACTTGAAGAGTTGGGACTTTTAAAGATAGATTTCTTAGGATTAAAAAATTTATCAAATGTCCAAAGGACAATAGATTATATAAAAAAATATAAAAATATTGATATTGATTTATATAAAATTCCACTTGATGATAAAAAAGTTTTTCAAATGTTATCTTTGGGAGATTCAACAGGAGTTTTCCAGCTTGAATCAACAGGAATTAGAAAGATAATGAAAAGATTAAAGCCTGATAAGTTTGAAGATATAGTTGCTTTATTGGCACTATATAGACCTGGACCTTTACAATCAGGTATGGTTGATGACTTTATAAATCGTAAGAATGGAAAAGAAAAAATTGAATATCCACATAAAAATTTAGAGATAATATTAAAAGAAACTTATGGTGTAATTTTGTATCAAGAGCAGGTTATGAAAATAGCAAGTTATATGGCAGATTATAGTCTTGGTGAAGCAGATTTATTAAGACGGGCTATGGGTAAGAAAAACTTTGCTATTATGAGAGAAAATAGAGAAAAGTTTATTGAAAGAGCAATAAAAAATGGTTATACAGTTGAAAAATCAGAAGAAATATTTGAATTGATAGATAAATTTGCAGGTTATGGTTTTAATAAATCTCACTCTGTTGCTTATGCTATGATTTCATATTGGACTGCATATTTTAAGGTACATTATCCAGCTTATTATTATGCAGCAGTTATGACTTCTGAAATTTCAGAAACAGGAGATATTGCTTATTATTTTAATGATGCAAAAGAACACGGAATAAGAATTTATTCTCCAAATATAAATTCTCCTAGTGCATATTTTGAGGTTAAAAATGATGGAATAACTTATTCTCTTGCAGCAATTAAAAATTTTGGTTTAACTATGGCTAAAAAAATAGTTGAAGATGTAAAATTAAATGGCAAGTATACAACACTTGAAGAATTTGTTTTTAGAAATAAGAAAAATGGAATGAATAAAAGAGCCTTAGAAGCTTTAATTTTATCAGGTGCTTTAGATGAGATAAAAGGAAATAGAAAAGAAAAATTTTTATCAATAGATAAGGTACTAGATTATAGTTCAAAAGCACCAAAAACAGATGAAATTCAACAGATGAATCTTTTTGGTGAAGCAGCTAAAACAATAGATAAATTTAATTTGGCTATAAGTGAAGATTTTACTTTAGATGAAAAATTAAATAAAGAAAAAGAATTTTTAGGTTTCTATTTAAGTTCACATCCATTGGATAAATACAAGGATATTCTCACAACATTTTTTATAAAAAAACTTTCTGAATTTGATTTAGAAGGAAATCAAGTTATAAAAACTTTTGGGACTATAATAAATTTAAAAAAGATTATAACAAAAAAAGAAGAACAAATGGCAATGTTTAATCTTAGTTGTTATGACAGAACTCTATCTTGTATAGCTTTTCCTAGGGTATATGAAAGATTTATAAGTGAGCTTATAGAAAAGAAAACTGTGTATATTGAAGGAAAAATCCAAATAGATAATTACAGGGGAGAAAGTAGAAGTAAGTTATTAGTGGATAAATTAGTGGAATTAGATAAAATTTATGAATATCCAGCAAAAAAATTATTTATCTTAATAGAGCCAGAAGATAGTTATAGATATAGTAGACTTAAAGATTTAATTAATTTTAATAAAGGGAAAACTCAAATTATATTTGCTATCAAAAATAAAAATGAAAAAAAATTACAAACAATGAATAAAGGGATAAAGCTTAGTAAGGAGTTTTTTGAAAGTTTAGTTGAACTTATGGGAATAGACAAAATAAAAATTGAGATGTGAGATTAAAAAAGCCAAGTACAGATAATGTATTTGGCTTTTTGTGTTGTTTAGTTTAATAAAAAAGCTATTATATTTATATGTCTTATTCCATTTCTTGACATATCAAACTCATCCATAGAAATTACATATTTAGGGTAGTTATCATTTATTTTTTCAAGTGAAGAAAATTCTCTTTCCATTGTTTCAGGTGAAGCTAATAAATAAGCAACTTGGATATAAATTTTTTCATTTCTTTTTGTGCAAACAAAATCAACTTCTAAATTATCTACCTTTCCAACTCTAATATTATAGCCTTTTCTTAGTAACTCTAAGTAAATAATATTTTCAAATATTTGATTAATATCTCTTTGATTACTTTCTAGTATGGCTTCTCTTATTCCATGATCTGCAATATAATATTTTTCATTGATATTCAATATTTTTTTTCCAATTAAATCATCTCTTGAAACTTTATAGATTAAAAATGCCTCCTCGGTTGCTTTAATATAATTTAATATTGTTTCTACTGATACTTTTCTATTTTCACTTTTAAAAAATTTTGAAATAGATGTAGCAGAGAAATTATTCCCTATATTCATAATTAAATAATCTATAACTTTTTCTAATAAATCTGTATCCCTTATTTTATTCCTTTGGGTTATATCTTTTAATATAATTGATGAATAGATATCTTTCAAATATTGCAAACTTGCTTCTTCTTCAAAAGCTAAATTATATAAAAATGGCATTCCTCCAAACTTTATATATTTTTGAAAAGCCTCTTTTGTGGATACATTTGATTGAATAGGTTTTAATGTATCTAAAAATTCTTTAAATGAAAATGGATATATCACAAATTCTACATATCTTCCAGCTAAGTATGTGGAAAGTTCTCCTGATAACAATTTTGCATTTGAACCTGTTATATAAATATCAAAATCATATTCTTCATTAACTCTTAAAGAATTAATGCATTTTTCCCAATCTTTAACTTCTTGAATTTCATCTAAAAAAATATAGCATTTATTTTTAATTTCACTAGCTCTTTTTAAAATGTATTTGTGCAACTTATCTGCTGTTGTTAATTCTCTATTTATTAAATTTTCAAAATTAATATTAATAAATTGTTTCTCATCTATTCCATTTTGTTTTAATTCCTCCATAATAAGTTTTAACATAACTGACTTACCACTTCTTCTTATTCCAGTTAAAACTTTTATAATGTCTTTATCAATAAAAGGTTTAATTTTTTCTATATATAATTCTCTTTTAGTCATACTATCACCTCAAATTAATTATATCACAGTTATAACTTACAAAAAAGTAAATTTTAATATTTTTATCAGTTATAACTGATAAAAATATTAAATATGATTAGAAATAAAAAATAAAAAATAAATTAAACTTGCAAACTGTTACAGTAATGTAGCAGTTTTTTAATTTTGCTAAGTATAAAATTTTATAAAATTAAGAAAATATCTGTTATAAAATATAAAAATGTACTGAATTTGCCTTTATAATTTAAAAATCATTCAAAATAATAATTTTTTCTTGACAATATAAATAATTTATAATATTATTGTACACGGGTGCATATTGCTTAATAGAGGAAGAAGAGTGAAAATCTCTCACAGCGAAAGCTACTGTAATGTGGATGAAATCATAATAAACCACTGGGCAACTGGGAAGGTATGAAAGTAAGGTGAAGCAAAGTCAGGAGACTTACCATTATATTAATATTTATATATATTGTCATAATATATAATATTTTTTATGTGTAAAAATTCTAATTAAGTTAAAAATGCTGATTAGAGTTTTTTTTATTTTATAAAAATAAATTAAACTATAAATTTATAATTTTAGAAAGGGGATGTTTATGAGAAAAATATTTTGGAAGGTGACTTTGTTATCATGTTTAATTTCACTTTTTGCATATGGAGGGTGGAATGAGTTAGGTGAAGGAGAAAAGGTCGAGAAAACTCTAGATGAAAATGGGAAAGTAACAACAGTTAAGAAATTAATATTAGGAAAAAATTCAAATTTGAAAGTAAAAGGAAAAAATACTAAAGGGATTTTAGTAAAAGGAAGTTATTTCCAATCAAAGGTAAATATAGGTGAAGGTGCAACTCTTGATATAGATATAGAAAGCTCTGATAAAGATAGTTCAGGGATTTCATTTGCAGAAAAAAGAGATTTTATTATAGAAAAAAATGGAAAATTAAATGTTAAAAATCTTTTCAATGGTACTATCAATAGTGGAGATATATTAAGACAATTTCATAGTAGTAAAGAAGGTAAAGGGATTCTTGTCAGAGGAGTTAGTGTTGCTAAAAAATTTACTACTGAAGGGAATACTAGAATAGAAAGTTCAGGAGCTGGTATTGGTTTTGATAAAACAACTTCTAATGGTCAAGGAGAAATTGAATTTAAGAAAGGCTCAAAAACTTTTGTAAAAGGTGGTATTGCTGGAGTATTTGCAAGATATAACAATGTTACCTTTGAAGAAGGAAGTGATACTACATTAATAGGTGGAGCCTATGGATTAATGGCAAATAAAGGAACTATAAAAAAAGGTGCTAAAGTAACACTAATGGGTAACTATGGAACTGGAAAATTTGAAGTAAAAGAACATGATCGTTTAACATTTGAATCAGGTTCTGAGTTAAATATACTTGCAAATAATTCAGCTTTATATGGTATTAGATTGGTAGGAAAAACAAAATTGATAGCAAAAGGCTATAATGTATTAAGACAAATTGATACTTATGCTGATGGAGAACATAGTTTAAATACAGTAACTTTTGAAAAAGGAAGTATTTTAGATGGAAATATTGATCGTTCTTGGAATTCTCAATTTTTATTAGAAGAAGAAACAAAACTTTTTGTACCTGAGAAAATACAAGCTAATTTAGAAATTAAAGGGGATTTATATGTTGGACCTAGATCAGCTTATGAAGGAAAACAAAAAACATATAAAGAGGCTGTTGAAAAATCAAGTGATGTAGATACTGTTGTTGGAGCTACAGCAATATTTATGGGAAAACAAGCTCAAAGAGCTAGAAAAGGAGAAATTAGATATGGGAAAACATATGATGATTTTTCAGCCAATGAATATTACACACTAAAATATAATGAAAATAGCTATAATTATAAATCTACTTTAAATTTAAATAATGGAAAAATTCATTTAAGATTAGGTACTCCAGATAGATTAGGAAGAATTAATGATAAGATTATTTTTTCTAAGAATACAGTTATCAATGGAAAAGGAGAACTTGTATTTCATAAAAGAAATTCCTCACAAGTAACAAAGAATACAGTATTTAAAATATTAGAAGAGGAAGGATTAAAAAATATCAATGGAACACAAGGATATTACTTAGAAAAGCTTCCTTTAAAGATTCCTGATGTATCTTTTGGTCAACTTGTTTTTACTACAAAAGTACAAAAACTTAATGGTAGATACGTGGTTTCTTTAGTTTTTAAAGGAATAGAAGCTGATAATTTCTTATTAGCAAAAGGTGAAACAAAGACTTTAAATAAAAAGAAAGAGGGTTCATTAGAAGATGCTATTTTAAGTGCTAAAGAAGTTACAATTGAAGAAAAATCAACTTTAAATATCAAAGGTGATACTAATGGACTATTTGCTAAAAATAAAGTAACAGTGGAGGAAAAAGCAAACCTAAATATTGAAACTGAAAATAAAATAGCTCTTAAATTGGGAGAAAATTTAGAAACATTTGGTAATATAAATATAAAAAATGCTGGAACTGGAATATTAGCAGATAATACAACATCAGTTTTAAAATTTGAAAATGGTTCTAAAACTATTGTAAATGCAAAAGATGTTGCAATAAATGCACAAAAAGGAACTAGCGAATTTAAAGGTGGAAGTAATATAGAATTAACATCTAATAAATATGCCTTAGTTGCTAAAAAAGCAGTTTTTGAAAAAGGTTCAACTGTAAAATTAAATGCAGAGTATGGAATAGGGACACTATCAGAAACAGATAGCAGTGATGTTACTTTTAATTCACAATCAGAAGTAAATATTAATTCTAGTAATTCAGGGATATATAATGTAAATGTTGGAGGAAGTGGAAAATTATCTATAAAAGCTCCTAATGTATTGAAACAAGTTAGAACAGTAAATCAATCTTTAAAGTTTGAAAGTGGAAGTGTTTTAGAAGGAAATATAGAAAAATCTTGGAATGCAAATTTAATCTTAGATAAAGGTTCAAAGATGTTTGTAAATAATAAAATAGAGGCAAATATGGATATAAAAGGAGATTTATTTGTAGGTACAAGAAATTCATATGAAAAAGAAGAAAGTAAAAATTCTATGCAAACACTTTCTACTATGAGTACATTTTCATCTTCTGATAAATATTACACTGTACATTATAATAAGGATTCTAATGGTCATAAAACAAAAGTAAATTTAGATAATGCAAATATTCATTTAAGAATTAATGGAGAACAATCAGAAAGTAATGATAAAATAGTTTTTTCAAAAGATACAGAAATAACTGGAAAAGGTGAAATTACATTGCATCCAGAAAATGTATCTAAGGTAAAGAGAAATATGACTTATTCATTATTAGAAGAAGAAGGAAAAGATGTTGGAGGAAATAAAGTATATAATTTAGAAAAAACTTCCTTAACATTAAAAACAGTAGAATTTGGACCATTAGTATATGGAAGAAAAGATAAAAAAGTAAATGGAAAATATATAGTTACATTAGAAGATACAGGAGAATTATCTCAAGCAGCTAAAAATTCGCTTACTAATTCAAGAGATAGTTATAAATACAATCAAGAAGAATTAAAAGCTATTAGTGATAAAATTTTTGAAAATCATAATTTAGAATTAAAAAATAATTTTTGGCTATTAGTTTCAAAAGAAAATCTAAAAAATAAAGATAGTGTAATAAAATTAAATCAAAATACTAAATATGCAGGTTATGATCATACATTTAATACAGGAATATCTTTAGGATTTTTTGCTGGTCAATCAACAGGAAGATACAAGAATATAGGTCAAGGAATTTATTTGAAAAAGGATTTAAAGCCATTTTATCTAGGAACTGTATATAAACATACAAAGAGTAAAGATAAAAACAATGATAAAAAACTTCATTCAAATGATTTCTCATTTGTAGTTGGATATAATAAAGATATTAGTGAAAAAACATTCTTAGACAGTAATATTAAATTAACCAGAGGTTATATCTCAGATTATAAATACACTGCTGAAAATGATTTAAATACTAGAAATGAGAAAACTAATTATTGGAATGGAGAAATAAATACAAAATTAGGATATAAATTTAAGTATGGAGATGCTTTCTTAAAGGCAGGATTAGATAAAGATTTAAAAGGAAATCAAAAAGTAATATGGAATGAAAATATTGATGAAGAAATAAAATATGATGATTTGAGTAAAAATATAGGTATAGGAATGGAATATAAGATAAAACAACATAGTTTTAATATAGAACTTTCAAGAAAGTACTCTAAACATTATAGAGCAAATACAAAAATATCATTTGGATATTCTTATAAATTTTAAAATTTAATCTGTAAAAAGAGCTACAACATTAAAATGAAGTAGCTCTTTTAGATTTCTATTCTTTTACTTTTTTAATAACATCTATGATAGAACCATCTCTATATTCAACAACACCAACAATTTCATCAGTGAATTCAACAGGATCAGGTTTACCAGTTAATTGTTCTGCCATTTCTTTCATTTCTTCAATAGTTTTTAATTCAACACCAGCTTTTGTTAAACTTTCTATTAAATCTTTTCTTCTAGGATTTACAACTATTCCGTAGTCAGTACAAATAACATCTACTGCTTCCCCAGGAGTACATACAGTTGTAACTTTATCAACTATTATAGGGATTCTTGCTCTCATAAGTGGTGCAAGAATTACACTGATTCTAGCTCCAGCAGCTGTATCTTGGTGTCCTCCAACTGCTTGGTTTATAGTACCGTCTGACTTAGTCATAACATTTACATTGAAATCTTTATCTATTTCTAAAGCACTTAGCATAACAAAAGTTAAGTTATTTACAGCAGGTCCTGGAGTATTAGGATTAGCATAGAATGATGCTGATATTTCATAATGCTTAGGATTTTCTGCTATTGATCTTACTGCATCTAGGTCAAATGATTGAGTATCAAATAGAGCATCCATTAGTCCTTCTTCATGTAAGCTAACTAATTGAGAAGTTATTCCTCCTAGTCCTAATGAAGCTTTTATATTTTGTTTTATCATTTCTTCTTTTAAAAGTTTTGTAACTGATAAACTTGCTCCACCTGTACCTGTTTGATAAACAAATCCATCTTTAAAATATCCAGAGTTAATTATTACATCAACTGCATTTTTAGCTATTAATAAATCTCTTGGATTGTCAGAATCTCTAATTGCTCCTGAAACTATTTTCTTAGGATCTCCTATACTGTCTACAACTACAACTGAGTCAACCAATGTTTGGTCAATACTTGCTGGTAAGTTAGGGAAAGGAACTAAATTATCTGTGATAGCTATAACATAGTCAGCATATTGAGCATCAACTATAGCATATCCCATAGAACCACAAGCACTTTTCCCAGTTCTACCATTCATATTTCCCATTTCATCGCAACTTGGAGCAGCAATAAATGCAACATCTATATGTAATTCTCCGTCTTCAACTGCTCTTGCTCTTCCTCCATGGCTTCTTATAATAACAGGTTTTTTAAGTATACCTTTTGAAATTTCATCACCTAATGGTTCACGAAGTCCACTTGATTGTATCCCTGTAACAACTCCACTTTTAATATGGTCAATAACAGGTCCATGACAAGAAGACAACGAACTAGGAGCTAGAGTAAGGTCTTTTATACCCATTTTAGCTATAATATCTAAAACTTCATTTACAACAGTATCACCATTTCTCATATGGTGGTGAAAAGAAATAGTCATTCCATCTTTTAAACCAGATTTTTTAATTGCTTCCTCTATGCTGGCAACCATTTTAGGTTCATCTTGTATTCTCATTCTTAATTTTGCACCAGCTTTATTTTTAGTTGGTTTTATTGCATCCACACCTTTAAAAGGAACTAATTCTCCAATTCCTTCTAAGTATTCAGGAATTTCTCTGCCAACTGCATTTTTTATAAATTTCATAATTAGTCCTCCTTGTAAATCCCACTAGCTTTTGCTAATTCTAGTACTCTTTGAGCTCTCATAATAATTGGGTTATCAACCATTTTACCATCAACAGATATAACTCCTGAACCCTTAGCTTCAGCTTCTTTAGCACCATTTATAATTCTAATTGACTTTTCAATTTCTTTTTGAGTCGGTGTATAAATTTCATGAACTATTCTAACTTGTTTAGGGTGTATACAAGATTTTCCATCAAATCCCAAATCTTTAATAAATTGCACTTCTTGTCTGAAACCATCTAAGTTATTTACATCTGAATAAACAGTATCAAAGCAATAAATACCAGCATTTCTTGCAGCAAGTACAATAGCTTCTCTTGCATAGTATAGTTCCCAACCATGTTTACTTCTTGAAGTCTTTAAGTTAGTAACATAATCTTCTGCTCCTAATGCAATTCCCATTAATCTTTTACTAGCAAGAGCAATTTCTTTAACATTCATAATACCAGTTGCACTTTCAATAGCTGCCATAAGTAGAGTTTCTCCCTCTCTACCTATTTCTTTTTCAACTTCTGTTATTAATTTATCAACAGCTATTATTTCATTAGGAGTATCTGTTTTTGGAAGTCTTACAACATTTACTCCAGCTTTAACAACAGCTCTTATGTCATCTGCCCCAAATGGAGTGTCTAAACCATTTACTCTTACAACAGTTTCAGTAGTTTTATAATCTATTGTTTTTAAAGCTTCAGAAACTAAAAATCTCGCAGCATCTTTTTGATTTACACTAGTAGCATCTTCTAAGTCAATCATTACAGAATCTGGTCCATATATATAAGCATCTGTAATCATTGATGGATTATTACCAGGTAGAAACATCATAGTTCTTCTTAATCTATCTCTAATTGCCATAATTCCTCCTAAAATTTATAATCATTAGATTCAGCAGCTCTATATACAGCAGCTTTAGTTCTAGCTATAAGAGCATAATTTAATGCACCCTTATCTACAACTTTTACATTAGCATTTTCAACACCTAATTCTTTTATAGTGTTAAGTACAGTTTCTTCAATTTGTCTACCAAATTGTCTTTTAACTGAACTTGAAATATCAATAACAATTCCACCTTGATTGGCAGGTTCAACAGTTATCATTGCATCACTAGATTCTAATGTTCCAGCAACACCAACAGTTTTTAAAACCATATTTGCCTCCTTATTTTATAAAATGTATAAAAATTGTTAAAATTAATAAATCAGCACTACCACCAGCACTTATATTTTTTTCTATAAAAATATCATTTAATTTTGACATTTCATTTCTTATTTTTTCTTTTGATAAAGATTTTACATTCTCTTCATAAAGATTTTTACATAATATTTGAATTTCTTTTAGAGTTTCAAAATTTGTTCTATTCACTATATTGGTATCATCTAAAAGAGAAATATAGTAAAATAAAAGTAAAATACAAGAAGTTTCAAAATCTAAACTTTTTGTAAACTCTTTTAATTTATTGATTCCATCAAGTAAAACTATATCATAACCAGAAAGAGCTAGTCCTCTTGCACCAGTTAAATGATAGTTTTTAAATGCTTTTTCTCCATAAGTAGAAAAATTATTTATATTTTCTAATTCATCTATAAGTGAACTACACATATTTTTAATTTTTTGACTTAATATTTTTAAATCTATTTTATCAACTTCTTTTAAATGGCTAGCTAAAACAGAAATTAAAATTCCCATTGAGAAAATAGTCCCTTTATGAGTATTAACTCCATTAGTAGCTTGATACATTTCTTTTTCAGCTTTTTTTCCTAAATCTCTTAAATTTTTAAAAAAGTTAGGAGAATAAAAATTATTTTCTTGTCCATAAGTATAACATTCAGAAAAATAATAACTTAAAGAAAGAACTGAATCAATGAAAGTATAAAAATCCATATCTTTATGTGAGCCATTACTAAGGCGACTTACAAGCCCAGCTTTTGGACTTATACTCACTTCATATAAAAGTGCTTTTGTTGCTAATTTAGCAACTTCTTTACTATTCATTTGCATATTTCTTTATTAAGAAATCTTTTGCAACTTGTGGGAAAAGAGCATAAGATAATACATCTTCTTCACTTCTTGCAAAGTTTCTTGTTTCTTCAACTAATTTATCATATTCAGGTGCTAATTTATCAGCAGGTCTTCCAGTGAACACTTCTTCATTAAAAATAATAGTCTTTTTTATTTCATCAGATATAGGTACTGGGCTTTTACCATAAAATCCTCTCACATAGTTTTTAATTTCATTTGGTATCAATTTATATCTTTGTCCAGTTAAAATATTGAATATAGCCTGTGTTCCTACCATTTGGCTAAGTGGAGTAACTAGAGGTGGATATCCTAAGTCTTTTCTTACTCTTGGGATTTCTCTTAAAACATCTTCATATTTATGTTCTGCTTTTTGCATTTTTAATTGAGAAAGGAAGTTAGATAACATTCCACCTGGTAATTGATATTCAACTATACTTGGTTCAGTCATAAGAGCTTGAGGATTTAAGATACCTTCTTGTAAGTATTTTGCTCTTATAGGTTTGAAATATTCTGCTATTTCTTTTAATAATTCTAAGTCAAAACCAGTTTCTCTTTCAGTTCCTTGGAAAGCTCTAACAATACTTTCAGTAGCAGGTTGAGAAGTTCCACCAGATAAAGGAGATATAGCAGTATCAATTATATCTGCTCCTGCTTCAACAGCTTTGATATAAGTCATACTCGCAAGTCCAGCAGTTGCATGAGTATGTACTTCAACAGGAACTCTTAAAACAGATTTTAATTCTCTTACTAATTCGTAAGCAACTTCTGGTAATAAAATTCCAGACATATCTTTTATAGCAATAGAGTCTGCACCAATTTCTTGCATTTCTAAAGCTAAATTTTTATAATACTCAACAGTGTGAACAGGACTTATAGTGTAACTCATAGCAAGTTGAGCATGACCACCATATTTTTTTGTAGCTTTACAAGCAGTTTGTAGATTACGAACATCATTTAAAGCATCAAATATACGAACTATGTCTATTCCGTTTTGTATAGATTTTTTAACAAATCTTTCAACTATATCATCTGCATAATTACGGTAACCTAAAAGGTTTTGTCCTCTAAGTAGCATTTGAAGTTTTGTATTTTTAACTCTCTTTTTAATTTCTCTCAATCTTTCCCAGGGATCTTCATTTAGAAATCTTAAAGCAGCATCAAAAGTTGCTCCTCCCCACATTTCTAATGAGTGGTAACCAACACTATCTAATTTTTCAATTATTGGTAACATTTCAGCAGTAGTTAAACGAGTAGCCATAAGTGATTGATGTCCATCTCTCAGACAAGTTTCCATAATTTTAATCTTATTCACCGTAATTCCTCCATTCTATTTTTAGTTTTTATTCTATTTAAATGAATTACAGCTAGAGAATATCCTAGCTGTAATATTAATTTTATTATTATATATTTTTATGATGCAAAGGCACTAAACATTAGAGATCCAAGCACTAACATCATAGCTCCTCCTATACGAGAAGATATTTGAGCAAATGACATAAGATCCATTCTGTCAGCAGCTCCTAGAACTGCAACGTCTCCTGCTCCACCTCTGTTTGCCATACAAAGTCCAGCAGTGATAGCAGCTTCAACAGGATAAAACTTCATTATTCTGGCCACTAACATAATAAGTCCAGCAGCACCTAAAACTATTGCAAGAGCAATTAATATATTTGATGGTGCAGCAGCCTTTGCAATTTCTTTTACATCTGTTGTAAATCCAACAGAAGCCATTAATATCCAAATTGTATGTTTAGAGAAGAATGTTTGCATTCTTTTTGCTCCAGCCTTTATATTATCAGGAACTAGATTAGCAATATTTAAGAACATAGTTAAAAGAATTAAGAACACCAAACGATGCAATTCAAATTCTATTGGAAGTTTAGACCAAAGTTCCCCTAAGATATGAGCAACCATAAACAAAACTCCTGTTAAAATAAAAGCAGCAGTTGTATCTGTAAGTTCAGGCTTTACATCAATTTCTTTATCTCTTATAGCTTCTTTCGAATTATCTATAATTAATTCACCATTACCAGTTAAACTAGGTTTCATTTCACCAAGTTTTTTAAGTAAAGCACCACATAGTATTGCAAATACATTTGCAATACTTAATATAGATATGGCAAACCCAAACCATTCAGCAGCAGGTCTGCCAGTTTTAGAAGACCATATTTCAGACATAGGTACAGCTCCAGCTCCTGTTCCTCCACCCATTATTGGAAGCACATAGTTCATCATAACATCAATTGGGCTTTTTCCAAATGCTAATCCAACAAGTACTCCACCAGCTGATGCTCCAAGAACTCCAATTATGATTAAAGGGATATATCCACTTATAGATTTAATAAGAGTTTTTCTATCAACAGTTAAAACAGAACCAACAATCAATGCTGGGATAAACATTTCTAAGAAGTTTACAGGCTGTTTTCCATAGAAAATTTTTACAGCTTTCATAAAGTTTTCAGGCACTAAATTATAAGTTCCAAATACAGCAGCCATAAAGAAAACTAAGATAGTTCCTCCACCTATAAAATCATTCCAGATAGGAATTCTATCTCCTATTTCTCCAAAAAGCAAACCAAACACAGCAAGTGCAGAGAACATAATTAGGAAATTAGGTCTCAAGAAACTTGCAGGATTTCCTTCCTTATCTAGCCCGAAAGGAATATATACAACAATAGCTACAACGATCAATGCACATAAGAACATTGGTAGACTTATTCCACCCCACTTAGACTCTCTAAGATCAAATAATTCTTTAAAATTTTTTTTTGCCATTAAAATCCTCCTAACAATAAAATAAACAATAAAATTTGATTTATTATACTATTTATATATAGTTTTGTAAAGTGAGAGAAAATGTTTAAATTTTAGGATTTTATGGTAAAATAAAGATAATCAACATAAATGAAACATTATGTAAATTTTAAATAAAAAGAGGTGTGAATATGGGTAAAATTGCTTTTTTAGTATCTGGTGAGAAAATGTTTAAAAAAATAAAAAAATATATAGATACAGAGGATGTTATTTTAGTTGAAACTACAATTTCAAATGCTTTGGAAGAAGCAAAGAATTTAATTGATGAAGGAGTGAAAGTAATACTTACAAAACTAGCTATAAAAATAAAGATAGAAGATAAAGTAGAGATACCTGTTTTAAGTATTGAAAATAACATTTCTGACTATATAGAGCTTTTAAAAGAAATTGATATAAAAAATAATAGAATTGCTTTTGTTGATTATATTGAAGCACCTGAAAGTTTAGTTGACCTTAGTAAAATCATCTCTAATGATATAGTTTTTAAAACTTTTACAAGTGAAGAAGAATGTGAGGCAATAGTAAAAGAATTAAAAAATAAATCATATTCAATTTTAATTGGAAGTGTATTGACTAAGAAATATGCTAATAAGTATGATTTAAAATCTTATGAAGTGGAAATTTCAAAAAACTCATATTCAATGTATATTGAGATAGCAGAACAGATAATTAAATTTACAGATTTAAAAAAATCAAAGGCTAAAGTATTAAAAAGTATAGAAATTATGATAGATAATTATTTAAAAAATGAAGAAAAAATGGAAAAGAATATACTTGATAAGGTAACTATGAATGATGTTGAAAAAGACAGATTAATTGAAGGTTTAAAAAGAAATGGTTTTTCCTTATCGAATACTGCAAAAGATTTGGGTATGAGCAGAACGACACTTTGGAGAAAATTAAAAAAATTTAATATTATTATAGAATAAGGAAGTATAAAATGAAAAAGACAAATGCTATTAGAGAGTTAGAAATACATAAGATTGAACATATAGTTAGAGAATATGAAGTTGATGAAGAACATTTAGATGCAGTCAGTGTAGCACTAAAAACTAATAAAGATATTACAAGAGTTTTTAAAACTTTGGTTTTATTAAATGAAAAAAGAGAGATGGTGGTTGCCTGTATTCCAGGAATGGAAAAGCTTGATTTAAAGAAGTTAGGAAAACTTTCAGGGCATAAAAAACTTGAAATGTTACCAATGAAAGATTTATTTTCAATGACAGGATATGTCAGAGGGGGGTGTTCTCCTATTGGGATAAAAAAAAGACATTCTATTTTTATTCATGAATCTGCATTGGATAATAAAACAATTTTAGTTAGTGGTGGTTTGAGAGGCTTACAAATTGAGATAGAGCCACAAAAATTAATTGATTATTTAAAAATAACAGTTGGGGATATCATTGAAGATGTAAATATAGAATTTTAAAATATTTTATGTTAAAATGAAAAGAGTGATTATGGAGAATATAAAGGAAAAATTTGAATTTGAAGTTAATTCTGAATATGAAGGTATGAGGCTAGATAAATATTTAAGTGAACAAATAGAAGAAGCCACTCGTTCATATTTAGAAAAACTTATAGATAATAATTTTGTAAAAGTAAATTCAAAAATTATAAATAAAAATGGAAGAAAACTAAAATTAGGAGAAAAAATAGAAGTTTTAATTCCAGAAGAAGAGAATATTGATATTGAGCCAGAGAATATTCCCCTAAATATTGTTTATGAAAATGATGATTTTATACTGATAAATAAGAGTTATGGTATGGTTGTTCACCCTGCCTATGGAAATTATACAGGAACTTTAGTTAATGCACTTTTATACTATACAAACAACTTGTCTTCTGTGAATGGTAATATAAGACCAGGTATAATACATAGACTTGATAAGGATACAAGTGGTTTGATACTGGTTGCCAAAAATAACTATGCACATGCAAAATTGGCTTCAATGTTTATTGATAAAACTATACATAAGACATATTTGTGTATAGTAAAAGGTAATTTCTCAGAAGAAAATCTAAGTGGAAGAATTGAGAATTTAATTGGCAGAGATAGTAAAGATAGAAAAAAAATGACAATTGTTAAAGAAAATGGTAAAATTGCTATTTCTAATTATAAAGTTGTAGAGCAAGTTGAAGGATATTCATTAGTAGAGGTAGCTATTGAAACTGGAAGAACTCACCAAATTAGAGTACATATGAAAAGTATAAATCATGTAATTTTAGGAGATTCTGTCTATGGAACTGAAGATAAAAATGTGAAAAGACAGATGTTACATGCTTATAAATTGGAATTTTTAAATCCTTTGGATAATAAAAAATATATATTTAAGGGAAAATTATTTGATGATTTTATAGAAGTTGCAAAGAGATTAAAATTCAATATAGAAAAATATATTTAATTAACAAACTATTTTTAAGTTGCTTATGGAGGAAATTATGGATAATCCATTGTATCTTTATGATTTAGAATACAAAAATGTTATAGGTGTAGATGAGGCAGGCAGAGGTCCTCTTGCAGGTCCTGTTGTTGCAGCGGCTGTAATATTAAAAGAATATACAGAAGAATTAGATGAAATAAATGATTCTAAAAAGTTGACTGAGAAAAAAAGAGAGAAATTATATGATATAATAATGAAAAATTTTGATGTAGCAGTTGGAATTTCAACAGTTGAAGAAATAGATAAATTAAATATTTTAAATGCAGATTTTTTAGCAATGAGAAGAGCATTAAAAGACTTGAAAAGTTTAAAAAATGAGAAAGAATACACTGTTTTAGTTGATGGAAATTTAAAAATAAAAGAATATATAGGAAAACAGTTACCAATAGTTAAAGGAGATGCTAAAAGTCTTAGTATTGCAGCAGCGTCTATAATAGCTAAGGTTACAAGAGATAGACTTATGAAAGATTTAGCTAATATTTATCCTGATTATAGCTTTGAAAAGCATAAAGGTTATGGGACAAAAACACATATAGAAGCAATAAAGGATAAAGGTGCTATTGAGGGAGTACATAGAAAAGTATTTTTGAGAAAGATTCTTGAAACAGAAGAAGAAAAGACAAAGTGATAGCCTTGAATACAAGAGAAATAGGAAATGAATATGAAGATAAAAGTGTTGAAATTTTAGTAAAAGAAGATTATAAAATACTTGAAAGAAATTATCAAAATAAATTTGGTGAAATTGATATAATTGCAGAAAAGAATAAAGAAATTATATTTATTGAGGTAAAATACAGAAAGACAAATAAATTTGGCTATGGTTATGAGGCAGTGGATAGAAGAAAAATTATGAAAATTTTAAAACTAGCCAATTACTATATACAGTCTAAAAAATATCAGGACTACAAAATAAGATTCGATTGTATGAGTTATTTGGGTGATGAACTAGATTGGATAAAAAATATTGTGTGGGGTGATGAAGTTGGCTTTTAGTTGTCCTAAATGTAGATGTAGAAACTATGAGGAAAAGAGCATTATCTTGCCAGAGAAAAAGAAGAATTTTATAAAAATAGAGCTTAATACTTACTATGCTAAAACTTGTTTAAATTGTGGATATACAGAATTTTATTCAGCAAAAATTGTAGATGATGAAACTGCAAAGGAGAAGTGCAAAACTGATGCTGAAGTTGAAGGAAGCTATTAGAGAAAGTTTGAGATTTTTATTTTTTGATAATGCCTGTTCATGTTGCCATAGTAAACTTGATAGAGAAGGATATATTTGTTCTAAATGTTTAGAAAAATTAAAAAAAGAGGCTTTTTTAAAGAATAAAGATGAATTTTATTATCTTTTTATTTATGAAAAAGCAATTAGACAGATTATTTCTGATTATAAATTGAGGAATAGAAAAGATTTGGCAAGGGATATAGCATTTTTAATTAAGAAACCTATTTTTCAGTTGATAGAAAGAGAAAAAATTGATATTATAATACCAGTGCCTATAAGTGAGGAAAGAGAGATAGAAAGAGGTTTCAATCAAATAGAATATCTATTAGAATGTTTAGATATCAAGTATAAAAAAATTGAGAGAATAAAGAATACAAAACATATGTATACTTTAAAAGATAATGAAAAAAGAGAAAAAAATGTAGAAAAAGCCTTTAAAAATAGTTTGAATTTAGAAAATAAAAATGTTTTAATAGTAGATGATATTATAACAAGTGGAGCAACTATTAATTCTATAAGTGAAGAGCTTAGGAGAGATAATGAAAATATCAATATAAAGGCATTTTCAATAGCAGTAGCAAGGCATTTTATTAAAGAGTAGTTAAGGAGAGAGGATGGAAGTATATATAGATAACCAGAAAACTAATTTTGGTAGGCGTAGTAAAGATTTAGAAAAAATCTTAAAAGCCATAAGCAAAAAATTAGAAAAACATGAAAAAGTAATACAGAATATCTATATTAATGGGAGTAATATACAAGATAGTATTATTTTAGATATAGATATGGATAGACCAAATATAATGGAAGTGGAAACAAAATCTTATACAGATTTGATATTAGATTCTTTAACTCTTTTAAAAGAGTATATAGAAACTTTTTTTGAAGTAAAAAAAGATTTTCAACAACTGATAGAAAATAACGAAAAAATTTCTGGAATTGAGATAGAAGAAACTGATAGTTTTTTAAATTGGTTTTCAGATTTATTGTTTTTTTTGGTTGAAAACTATGCTTTTGCTTTTAGAAGTTTACAAGCAACAATTCAAACTTTTAGAGAAGAATTAGTTACATTGGCTGAACTAAAAGAAAGAAAAGATTATGTAGCCTATGTAAGTGTATTAGATTATTGTGTATCAGATATATTAGAGAATTTTAAAGTTAATATAGATTATTATTATAAAAGTATATTGGAAGAAGTAGAACAAAGACAAATAGTATTTTAATTTTTAAGGAGGAGTTTAATTGAGAAGATTAGTTATTGCTGGAAATTGGAAAATGTATAAAAATAATAAAGAGGCTGTTGAAACATTGACACAACTAAAAGATTTAACAAGGGATGTAAAAAATGTAGATATAGTTATAGGAGCACCTTTTACTTGTCTTTCAGATGCAGTTAAAATTGTTGAAGGAAGTAATGTAAAAATAGCAGCAGAAAATGTATATCCTAAAATAGAAGGAGCGTATACAGGAGAAGTTTCTCCTAAAATGCTTAAAGATATTGGAGTTACTTATGTAATTTTAGGACACTCTGAAAGAAGAGAATATTTTAAAGAAAGTGATGAATTTATAAATCAAAAAGTTAAGGCAGTTTTAGAAATAGGAATGAAACCTATACTTTGTATTGGAGAAAAGTTAGAAGATAGAGAAGGAGGAAAAACTCTTGAAGTTCTAGCTAAACAAATCAAAGAAGGTCTTGTTGATTTATCTAAGGAAGATGCAGAAAAAACTATAGTTGCTTATGAACCAGTTTGGGCAATAGGAACAGGAAAAACAGCAACTCCAGAAATGGCACAAGAAACTCATAAGGAAATTAGAAATGTCTTAGCAGAAATGTTTGGAAAAGATGTGGCAGATAAGATGATAATTCAATATGGTGGTTCAATGAAACCAGAAAATGCAAAAGATTTATTAAGTCAAGAAGATATTGATGGTGGTCTTGTTGGAGGAGCTTCATTAAAGGCAGATTCATTTTTTGAAATTATAAAAGCAGGAAATTAAAAATAAATTGGAGGAAATTTTAAATGATAGGTATAGGAATTGTAGGGTTACCGAATGTTGGAAAGTCTACATTGTTTAATGCAATAACTAAGGCAGGAGCAGCAGAGGCAGCAAACTATCCTTTTTGTACAATAGAACCAAATGTTGGAGTGGTAACTGTTCCAGATGAAAGACTAAATGAACTTGCAAAAATAATAAATCCTCAAAAAATTGTACCAGCAACTGTTGAATTTATTGATATAGCAGGTCTTGTAAAAGGAGCTTCAAAAGGAGAAGGTAGGGGAAATAAATTTTTATCAAATATAAGAAGTACATCTGCTATATGTCAAGTAGTGAGATGTTTTGATGATGATAATATAACTCATGTTGATGGTAGTGTTGATCCACTAAGAGATATTGATGTTATTAATACAGAATTAATTTTTGCAGATATAGAAACAATTGATAAAGCAATAGAAAAACATGAAAAATTAGCAAGAAATAAAATAAAAGAATCAGTTGAACTTATGTCAGTGTTACCAAAAGTTAAAAAACATCTTGAAGAATTTAAACTTTTAAAAACCTTAGATTTGACAGATGATGAAAAACAAATATTAAAAAATTATCAATTACTTACTTTAAAACCAATGATATTTGCAGCTAATGTTGCAGAAGATGACTTAGCAACAGGAAATAAATATGTTGATTTGGTGAGAGAATTTACAAAGAGTATAGGTTCAGAAGTTGTTGTAGTTTCTGCGAAAGTTGAATCTGAATTACAAGAAATGGATGAAGAAAGCAAACAAGAATTTTTAGAAGCTTTAGGAGTTAAAGAAGCAGGACTTAATAGACTTATAAGAGCAGGTTTTAAACTTTTAGGTTTACAAACATATTTTACAGCAGGTCCAAAAGAAGTGAGAGCTTGGACTATAAGGATTGGAGATACTGCACCTAAGGCAGCAGGAGAAATACACACAGATTTTGAAAAGGGATTTATAAGAGCAAAGGTTGTTTCTTATGACAATTTTATAAAAAATTCAGGTTGGAAAATGTCACAAGAAAATGGTGTTTTGAGACTTGAAGGAAAAGATTATATAGTTCAAGATGGAGATTTAATGGAATTTTTATTTAATGTGTAAAATAGAAAATGATACTTGACATAAAATAAAAAATCTTGTATGATAATAAGGTATAATTAAAAGGAAAAAGAGGAGGGAAAGTAATGGCAGTACCTAAGAAAAAGACTTCTAAAGCTAAAAAAAATATGAGAAGATCACATCATGCACTAACTGCAATAGGTTTAGTAACTTGTGAAAAATGTGGAGCTCCTAAAAGAGCACATAGAGTTTGTTTAGAATGTGGAGATTATAAAGGAACTCAAGTTTTAGAAACAGCTGAGTAAAAATAAAAGAAGCTATCATAAATTGATGATTTTTATCATTAATTTATGATAGCTTTTTTCTTTGGAAATAAAAAATAATTAAAAGTTTTTGATTAAATTTAAAGTTTGTAAGAATTTTTTTCCATATTCACTTCTAGGATTATGAAAAAAATCTTCTACTTCTTGGATCTCCTGTACTTCTCCATGATATAAAAGTAATATTCTATCTGCTATTCTATAAATAGCAGGCAGATTGTGTGTAATAAAAATAAAACTAATTCCTTCTTCTTGATTTATTTTATGAATTAAATCTAGTATTTGTACTTGAATTGCTAAATCCAGAGATGCAATAGGTTCATCACAAATAATTAGTTTTGGAGATAGGATAATTGCTCCTGCAATACAAACTCTTTGTTGTTGTCCACCTGATAATTCTTCAGGATACTTTTCATAATCAGATTCTAAAAGTCCTACCTTTATAAGAGTTTCTTCAACCTTTTTTCTTCTTTTTTCTTTTTGAAATATCCCATTGGCTATAAGGGGTTCTTCTAAAATCTCTCCTATTTTTAAACTTGGATTTAATGCACTATAAGGGTCTTGGAAAATTGCTTGAATATCTTTTCTAGGAATTTCTGAAAGGGGTTTCCCTTCAAATAAGATAGTTCCCATTGTTGGTTTTAATAATTGTAGTAATATTTTTCCTATGGTTGATTTTCCAGCACCAGATTTACCTAGTATTCCAAAAATTTCACCTTTTTTTACAGAAAATGAAACATTATTTAGTATTTTCTTTTTTATATATATTTTAGTTAAATTCTCCACAGTTAATAACATTATTGTTTTCTCCTCCAAATATCTTGGGAAAGTTGAAATAATTGTTTTCTATAAGGATGATTTTCATCAATAATCTCTCCATGATACATTACATAAATTTTATCAGCAAAATCTTTTAAAATAGACAAGTCATGTGTTATAAATAAAATTGATATTTTCAATTTTTTCTGTAATTTTTTAAAAAACTTAATAATTTCAATTTTTGTTTCTACATCCAAAGCGGTAGTTACTTCATCTGCAATTAAAAAGTTAGGTTCACCTATCAAAGCACCCATAATAACAATTCTTTGTTGCTCTCCTCCACTTAATTCATATGGATATTTGTCTAAAAAATTTTTCTTTTTATCCAAGCCAACTTCTTCTAATAAGCTTTCAATTTTTTCTTTCCAATCTTTTTTATTTCCATAATGAGAAATATAAAGATGTTGTAATTGTTTTCCTATTTTTACTGTTGGATTTAAGGAAGTAAAAGCATTTTGAAAAATAGCTCCTATTTTTGGAACAACTTCAAAAGTTTCTTGAGTAAAGTGAGCAGCTGAGGGGAGAATACCTAAAATATATTTTGTAAAAATAGTTTTCCCACTTCCTGATTCTCCTATTAAGCCTATGATTTCTCCTTCTTCTATTTCAAAAGAAATATTTTTTAAAATTTCCTTTTCATGAATTTTAAGATTTAGATTTTTTATTTTTAGTATTTTCATCACTTTTTCTCCTGATATTTTTTTGAAATTTGATTTATTTTATAGACTAAAAATAAAATCATAAGTCCAGGTAAGATTGTAAACCAAGGAGCCAATAAAAAATAAGATTGTGATTCATTTAGCATATTTCCCAAAGTAGGATAAGGAGGCTGAATTCCAAAGCCTAAATATCCCAAACTTGCTTCGGTTAGAATAGCACCTGCAAAATTTGTTGAGAAATTTACTAAAATTGGAAGAATAATATTAGGAGCAATATGTCGTATTATAATTCTAAAATGATTAACTCCATAAATTTTCGCTATTTTGATATAGTTTTTATGTTTTTCTCGTTTTACTAAACCTCTCACATAGTTAAGGGTTCTAGGCATATATAATACAAAAAGTGCTAAAATAATAGAATGAAAACCATTATTTAGAAGCACAATAATTCCTAAAGTAATTAAAATTACTGGAATTGACATAAAAATTTCTGAAATAAATAAAAAAAATTCATCAATATATCCTTCAAAATAACCAGCAATAGCACCCAATATACTTCCTATAATACCTGCTAATAAAATAGCACTGAAAGCAATAAAAATACTATAAAAAGTTCCTAAGAGTAAACGACTAAAAATATCTCTTCCTAAATTATCTGTCCCTAAAATATGTTGAAAACTAGGTTTTAATAAAGTAAAATTTTCTGAAATTTTATATGGATTTTGATAGAAAGCAATACAAAATATAATCCCTACTAGAATTATTATAATATATAAGTATTTCTTCATTATTGCTCACCTACTTGGATTCTTGGGTCTAATAAAGAATATAAAATATCTATTATAAAATTTAAGAGAACTACAAAAGTTGATGTATAAAAAATTAAACCTTGTATTAAAGGAATATCTCTCATCAAAACAGATTGTACTAAAAGTCTTCCAATCCCAGGAATAGAAAAAATTTGCTCTATAATAACAACTCCCGTAATTAGTTCCAATAGAAGCATTCCTGTTAAAGGGATAATTGGTAAAAAAGCGTTTTTTAATATATAAAAATTCAAATAAATTTTTTTCATTCCATTAGAATACAAATACTTAATGTAATCCTCTCTTAATTCTTTATATAAATTAGAATATAAATGCATACTAATCCATCCTATTTTAGGAATTGAAATAACTAAACAAGGGAGAATTAAAGACTGCCAAGTGTTATTATACCCTGTTGATGCCCATTTTAAAATAATTCCAAACAGGTACATAAATATAATTCCCAACCAAAAAGAAGGAATAGAAATAAATATACTTAAAATAGATTCCCCTATTTTTTTAATTCTTTTGTTTTTAGTGTTATGTAAAAAAAAGGATAAAGGTATAGACATTATAAAAACAATAAATATAGAAATAAAAGCAATACTAATTGTCAAGGGGAGTCTTTCTAAAATCAGATTGAAAACATGTTCTTTATATTTAAAAGAAATCCCTAAATCACCTTGAAAAACTCCACAAAGCCAATTCCAATATCTTGTTCCAAAACTTAAGTTTAATCCTAATTGCTCTCTTAAATTTTCAAGATCTTTTGCACTTGCCTCTATTCCTAAAATAGTAGTTTCTGGGTCTCCTGGAATCAATTCCAAAAGTAAAAAAGAAAAGGTTCCAATTGAAAAAATACTTAAAAGCATCCTAAAAATTTTTTTTATATAGTACATAATTTTTCCTTATTTTTTAAAGTATAATTTCGCAAAATTTAAGTATGGTAATGGATAAAATTGAAATCCTTCTATCCCTTTTTCTGTTGCAATAATGATATTTGGGTCCATAAGAAAAATAGCTGCTTGTTCTTCTGATAAAATCTTCTGAGCTTCCTTATAATTTTGCACTTGTTTTGCTTCGTTTGAAGTCCTTTTGGCTTCTTCAACTAAAACATCATATCTTGCATTATTAAAATTTGTAAAATTTTTTGGGTAAGTAGAAGTATATCTTCTTAAAATAGCATCTGGTTCCATTTTCCCAGATAAACCAGCTAAACTTGCTACATATTTTTTATTAGTATAGACATCAGAAAGCCAAGTCGCCCACTCAATCATCTCTAAATTAACTGTAATTCCTATATCTTTTAGTTGTTCTCTAATAGATTGAGCAGTATCTAAGTAAAACTTAGAGCTATTCGGAACTTTTAAGGTAAATTCCATAGGTAATAACTTCTTTTCTTCTAAAATTTGTTTTGCTTTTTCTGGATTTGCTTGTTCTTCTGGTGCATTCCATAAAAATTTTGACATAACAGGACTCATATTTGTGTAAATAGGAGTTCCTTTTCCATTCATTGCTAATTGAATTACCTTATTTTTATCAATAGCAAGATTAATTGCTTTACGTACTTCAATATCATCAAAAGGTTTTTCCTTAGGATTTAATGATAAAATCAAACATAGATTTGAAGGAGAACTAAGAATTTGATATTTATCTAATTCAGGTATTCTCTTAGGGTCAATGTTTGTTAAAAAATTTATTTCCCTAGATAATAATTTAAGAAAATTTGTTTCTGAATTTGGACTTATTAAGATTGTAACTGTTGAAATTTTGGCTTTTTCTCCCCAATATTCTTCATTTTTACTAAGAACTAATTTTTGTTCTTTTTGATATTCAGCAATTTTATATGGTCCTGTTCCTATTGCAATATCTTTTAAATGATCTTTATTTTCATCAGGAACTATTGCTTCTTTCATATAGTAAATAAAACTAGAATCAGGTTTAGATAAATAAATTGCAATATGTGAATCATCTAATATTTCAATTTTTTCAATATTTTCAAATAGAGCTTCTGTTGGATTATTACCTAACTTTCCAGACATATAATTTAATGAAAATTCTACATCCTTAATATCCATATCATTTCCATTATGAAACTTTACTCCCTTTCTGATCGAAAATGTGTATGTTCTACCATCTTCTGAAATTTCATAAGATTCTGCTAAGGCAGGAACAACTGTTCCATCTACTCCTGGCATAATCAGCCCTTCAAACACATTTAAAAGAATTTGTTCAGAAGCACTAGAAACAACTTGATAGGGGTTTAAGCTATCAATATCTACAGTTGAAACTGTTCTGATACTTTCTTCTTTATTTTCTTCTTTTTGACAAGCAATAAAAATAAAAGTCAACAAGATAGATACTAATACTTTTTCAAAAAATAATTTTCTTTTCATAATATTTTGTTTCCTTTCTTAGTTTAAACTTTTTTTTAGAATAACAATTTTTCTATAAAAAATCAAATTTTCATACATTTGTCCTTTTATGTCCTTTTATTTTTTAATTATATATTTTAATTATATATAAAAAATGTAGTAAAAAAGAAAAGAATTTTTACTACATTTATTAATTTATTTATTTTTAGTGTAAAATGCTTTATGATTTTGTACAGAATTTCTTGCAAAATCATCTTCATAAGGTAACATATCCAAATACATATTTCCAAGGTAGTTTCTTGCAGCCTGACTTATTTTTGAGAAAATATAGTTTTTATCTCCTTCAAAATCTAAAATCAAAAGCCAACTTTTATCTTTTTCAGTTATCATTTCAAGAAGCCAAGCTTTTTTAATATTTCCTAAGTTATCACAACAATTTTTTATAGTTTCTATCATCATAGTTGGGAGGTGTTTAGGTTCAGAGATTAATATTTTTGAATTAGCCTCAATTCTAACTTCATTTACTTTCAATCTATCTTTTTTCATATCTTTTAATTCCCTTAGCCATTCTTTTGAGAGTATATATAAATCTCCAAAAGGATTAATAACTAAACCTTCTATATTTTCATTTTCTAAAATTATTTCTACATAATTATCAAAATTTAAAGTAATTGTATCCATATTTGAAGGAATACCCCATTTAGCTAATTCTTCTAAATCTGTAAAAGCAGGGAGATAAATTTTATTATCATCAGTAGTTAAGACATTAAAATTTATATTTTCAAAATCTGTTTCAGTATTATTTTGATCTGAATTGATATAACTTAAAAAATTAACTTTCATAATGATTTCTTCCAAAACTTCATTTTCTAATCTTGGGTTATTATCTTCATACATTTTTTTTAATAGTTCTTTCAATTTTTGGTTATTTGTTGCTTCATTTATATTAATCATTTAAAAAACTTCCCTTCTGTATTTTTACTAAGTATATTTCAAAAAGTATTTTACCATATTAAATGGAATGTGTGAAATTTTTTAATAAACAAGTAATTAAATATTTCTCAATAAAATAAATTACAAATCAAAATATTTCTCTATAATTTTCAAATAATTGACTTGAAAAATATTTAATAATTGAGTATGATAAAAGATAGAGAAATTTTTTAGAAAGATAGGGAGACCAACTATGAAAAGTCAAGAACTTTTTTAAAAAAATTTAAATAAGAATTTTTGGCATAACAAAATTAGAGTTTTAAACTCTTAGTTTTTTCAATAGTTGAAATTTAATAAATACTATTCTAAATTTTCTTCCTGATAAACAATATTTTTCTTTATCAGTGTAAATATAACTCTCACTAGTTTATGCGCAACATGTCCAAGACTATTGTAATGGGATTTGCCTTGTGAGCGTTTTAAACAATAGTATTTGTTAAACTTTTCTGAATGTCTAACAATGTTCCAAGCAGTAAAAATTAAAGCATATCTTAAATATGGAGAACCTTTTTTAGACATTCTACAAGATGAAGCATTAAAATTACCTGATTGTCTTATCTTAGGATCAAGACCAGCAAACGCAAGTAATTTTGTAGAATCAGAAAAATTATTGAAGTTATTTGTTTCTCCTAATATTATTGCACAAGCAATAATACTTATTCCAGGAACTGATAATAATTTTGTATCTAATTTATCAACTGTATCAGCTATTTTAGTTACAATATCTTTAATTTGTTTATCATATAATTCAATTAATTCTATTAACTGAATTACATGTAATGATATTGAAGTATCTTTAATTCCAACAGTGGTTTTAGCAAGACTCTTAAGCTCAATGGACTTTTCTTTTTTGAAATGTCCTTTTGAAGAAGCATATAAAAGATTAGAAATTTCATCATCTTTTAGGGCTGCTATCTCCTCTGTTGAAGGATATTTTTTAAGAAGAGAGTAAATAGCTTTGCTGTGAATTTTACTTTTAAAAAGATATTGTAATTCTGGAAAAAGTAAATCAAGTAAAGATGTTAACTGAATTTTAGCTTTACTTCTTTGTTTAATTAAGCTACTTCTAAACCTAGTAAGTTTTTTTAGAGAGAAACAGTTAATATTTTTCTCAGAAATAAAGTTAAGTTTAGCAAAAATTAAAGATTTAGCAATATTAAGAGAGTCTAAATTATCATTTTTAGCATCTCTAATGTTGGCTTTTCTTAGATGTGAAGTTTGCAATGGATTAATAAGCGCAACTTTAAAATGTTGTTTAAATAAAAAATTGATAAGATTTTCTCCATAATGAGAAGTTGATTCTAAGCCAATAATAAGATTTTTAGTATCAAAAGTTTTGATTTTATCTAAAAGAGCACTAAAACCTATAAAATCATTTTTGAATTTAAAATTAGAAAAAACAATTTCATTAGTGGAAGAATCAATACAAGAAGCAACATGGTTAAGTTTAGCAATATCAATACCTAGTAAAAACATAAAATCACATCCTTAAAAATAATAACTGTGGAATCCACATCTAAAAAACAATACATCCTTGTGATAAATGAAAGTTTAAAGACTTATCCAACTATAAGTATATGAGTTAAAAGAGTGTGGCAGTAATCTCCCTAAAAAAGTAGCAAAAGCTCTTTAAGTGAATATAAAAAGTCCACAGTATAAATAGATTATATAAAAAATAATAAATAAAATAAACTATGAAAGGAGGTTGTATAGATAAATATTTTATATATTTATCATACAAGGAAATATGTTAAAGTTTTACATAGATGTAATAAATTATCTTGCAATCTTTGCATTTCTTTTAGGAATTATTACAGCACTATTGATAAAATATAAAAATTTATATTTGAATATAGTTGTTGGATTAATTTCATTAGTTGGGCTAGCTTGTTCAATTACAATGACTGTATTTAAACAGCTGTATCCACAGAAAATGGTAAAGATATCACTGCAATATAATAGGTGGGCATTGGCAATTGGAATGGGATTTATGCTGATAGCTTTATTATTTCAATTTTTAAAAACTTTAAAAGAGAAGGGTAGAAGTAAACTTTGTATTCTATCAATTATAAGTATTAGCTTTTCTATGATAGCTATATGGTTTTTAGCTTTTACAATAATTCCACAGGTATATGCAATGACAAAAGAGTTTGTTGCCTTTGGAGAAGATTCTTTTGGAACACAATCTCTACTTAGAGTAGGTGGATTTTTATTAGGACTTTTAACAATTTTCTTAATAGCCCTATCAGTTCAAAAAGTATATTTTCGTTTAAAATCTAGTTTAGCAAAAATATTTGCATTGCTTATTTACTTAATCGCAAGTTTTGATTTCTTTTTAAGAGGAGTTTCAGCACTTGCAAGATTAAGATTTTTAAAATCAAGTAATTCTCTGGTATTTAATGTAATGGTTTTTGAAGATAAAAGTACAGCATATATAGTAATTTTATTTACAATAGTAGCCTGTATTTTTTCATTATTATTATTTAAAGATAGTAGGAAAGTTATTGGAACATTTAAAAATAATGCTTTATTAAGATTAGAAAAAGCTAGACTTAAAAATAATAAACATTGGCTTTCAAGTTTAGCATTTTTCTCAATATTATCTGTGTTTTCAATAACTGTAGTTCATAGCCATATAACAAAACCAGTGGCATTGACTCCACCTCAACCTTATCAAGAGGAAGGAAATATGATAGTAATTCCTTTAACCGATGTTGAAGATGGTCACTTACATAGATTTTCATATATTGCAACAGGGGGAAATAATGTTAGATTTATAGTTGTTAAGAAGCCAAAAGGTGGAAGTTATGGTTTGGGACTTGATGCTTGTGATATATGTGGAGTAGCTGGATATTTTGAAAGAAATGATGAAATTGTCTGCAAGCGTTGTGATGTTGTAATGAATAAATCAACAATTGGTTTCAAGGGTGGATGTAATCCAGTACCATTTGAATATGAGATTAAAAATAAAAAAATATATATAGATAAAGCGACTTTAGAAAAAGAAAAAGATCGTTTTCCAGTAGGTGATTGATTATGTTTTGGAGAATGGTAAGAGGAACATTATTTAGACAGAAAAGTAAAATGTTAATGATAGCATTTACAGTGGCATTGGGAGTATCTCTTGCAACAGCTATGATGAATGTTATGCTTGGGGTTGGAGATAAAGTTAATAAGGAATTAAAGACTTATGGTGCTAATATTACTGTAATGCATAAAGATGCTTCTATACTTGATGATTTATATGGTTTAAGTGGAGAAGGAGTATCTAATAAATTTTTATCAGAATCAGAAGTACCAAAGATAAAACAAATATTTTGGGGCTTTGCAATAGTTGATTTTGCTCCGTATCTAGAAAGAACAGGAGAAGTAGAAGAAGTATCTAATAAAGTAAAAATTTATGGAACTTGGTTTGAAAAACATCTTGTTATGCCAACAGGTGAAGAAGTTGATGCAGGAATTAAAAACTTAAAAACTTGGTGGGAAATTAAAGGTGAATGGCTAAAAGATGATGACTTAGAAGGAGTTATGATAGGTAGTCTTATAGCAGGAAAATATAATATTAAAATTGGAGATTCAATAAATATTAAGGGCACAAATGAAACTAAAAAACTTACTGTAAGAGGAATAATAAATTCTGGTGGAGATGATGATGAGGCTATATATACAGTTTTAAAAACTACACAAGATTTATTTGATTTGGAAGATAAGATAACTATGATAGAAGTTTCTGCTTTGACAACACCTGATAATGATTTGGCTAAGAAAGCTGCACAAGACCCTAATAGTTTAACTATTTCTGAATATGAAACTTGGTACTGTACTGCCTATGTTAGCTCAATAAGTTATCAAATACAAGAAGTTCTAACTGACAGTGTGGCTAAACCTAATAGACAGGTTGCAGAATCAGAAGGAACAATTTTAAATAAGACTGAACTTTTAATGTTATTAATTTGTATTTTAAGTTCTTTTGCTTCAGCTCTTGGAATTTCTAACTTAATAACAGCTTCTGTTATTGAAAGAAGTCAAGAAATTGGTTTAATCAAAGCAATAGGTGGAACAAATAGAAGAATTATTTTACTTATATTGACTGAGATAGTTCTAACAGGAATATTTGGTGGAATATTTGGATATATAGCTGGAATAGGATTTACACAAATAATTGGAAAAACAGTATTCTCATCATATATTGAGCCAGCAGTTATAGTTGTTCCAATAGATATTGCTCTTGTATTCGCAGTTACAATAATAGGAAGTATTCCTGCAATCAGATACTTGCTAACTTTAAAGCCAACAGAAGTATTACATGGAAGATAGGAGGATAAAATGACTAAAAGACAAATGTATATAAAACTGGTTGTAAGTTCTCTTATCAGAAGAAAGGCAAGAATGATAGTTGCTTTACTTGCTGTGGCAATAGGAGCTACAATAATGTCAGGACTTGTAACTATATATTATGATATTCCTAGACAGTTAGGAAAAGAATTTAGGTCTTATGGTGCAAACTTTGTTGTATTACCATCAGGAAATGAAAAAATAACTGATACTGAGTTTGATAAAATAAAAAATGAAATGTCAACACAAAAAATTGTGGGAATGGCTCCATATAGATATGAAACAACTAAAATCAATCAGCAACCATATATTTTAACTGGGACTGATATGATAGAAGTTAAAAAGAATAGTCCATTCTGGTATATTGAAGGTGAATGGTCTACAAATGATGATGAAAATAATGTAATGATAGGTAAAGAAATTTCTAAAAAATTAAATTTACAAGTTGGAGAAACTTTTATTATTGAAGGACCAAAAGCAGGTGCAAAAGTTGTTGCTTCTAAGCAGTCTGACAGTGCAGAAGAAAGTAAGAAGAAAGATTTGAACTCTGATTTTTATTCTAAAAAATTAAAAGTAAAAGGAATAATTACAACAGGTGGAGCAGAAGAATCTTTTATATTCTTGCCTATATCACTTTTAAATGAAATTTTAGAAGATGATACTAAAATAGATAGTATTGAATGTTCAATAGAAGCAGATTCAAAACAATTAGATAATTTAGCAAATAAATTAAAAACTGCTGATGAAAATATCACAGCTAGACCTATAAAGAGAGTTACACAATCTCAAGATATAGTTTTAGGAAAATTACAAGCTCTTGTATTGCTTGTTAATATAGTTGTATTGATACTTACAATGATTTCTGTTAGTACAACAATGATGGCAGTTGTAGCAGAAAGAAGGAAGGAAATAGGACTTAAAAAAGCTCTTGGGGCTTATGATAGTGAAATCAGAAAAGAATTTTTAGGAGAAGGTTCAGCTCTTGGGTTTATAGGTGGACTATTAGGAGTTGGATTAGGATTTGTATTTGCACAAGAAGTTAGTTTAAGTGTATTTGGTAGGGCAATAGAATTTCAATGGTTATTTGCTCCTATAACTATTATTGTGTCTATGATTATAACAACTTTGGCTTGTCTATATCCTGTTAAAAAGGCAATGGAAATTGAGCCAGCATTGGTATTAAAAGGAGAGTAGAATATGGATAATCGTGAAGTTTTATTGGAAGTAAAAAATGTGTCTAAAATATATGGAGATTTACATGCTTTAAAAGAAGTTAATTTTCAAGTAAGAAAAGGTGAATGGGTTGCAATAATGGGTTCATCTGGTTCGGGAAAATCAACTATAATGAATATTATAGGTTGTATGGATAAACCAAGTATTGGTGAAGTTATTTTAGATGGACAGGATATTACAAAAGAAAGTCAAAATTCTTTAACAAAAATAAGAAGAGAAAAAATTGGATTAATATTTCAACAATTCCATTTAATTCCTTATTTAACTGCTCTTGAAAATGTAATGGTTGCTCAGTATTATCATAGTATACCAGATGAAGAAGAAGCATTACAGGCACTTGAAAGAGTTGGACTTAAAGATAGAGCAAAACATTTACCTAGTCAATTATCTGGTGGAGAACAACAAAGAGTATGTATAGCAAGAGCTTTAATCAATAGCCCTGAAATAATACTTGCAGATGAGCCAACAGGAAACCTTGATGAAGTAAATGAAAAAATTGTTATAGAAATATTAAAACAACTTCATAAAGAAGGTTCAACAATTGTTGTTGTAACACATGATTTAGAAGTTGGAGATGTGGCAGAGAGAAAAATAATATTAGAATATGGTAAAATAATAGATATTATAGATCAAAAATAATTATTTATAACGACTGCTTGCCTGCTATTATTATTTCAAGAGCTCCGCGAGGCTCTTGAAATAATAATGGACGTCGCAGCAGTCTTAATCTATATTTAATCTTATTTTCAGTAACAGTAGATAGGAGGGCAAAATGAAAAAATATTTATTAGTTGGAATGATTGTAGCATTATCTTTATTAACAGCTTGTGGGAAAAAAGATTTCTCTAAGATGACATTTAATGATGGAGAATATCAAGGGCACTATGAATCAGATGATAAAGACCATAAAGATTCTGCTGATGTTACTATTACAATACAAGATGGTAAGATTGTAGCTTGTACTGCTGAATTTAGAGATGGAAAAGGAAATATAAAAGGTGATGACTATGCAAAAGATGCTGGTGAAGATAAGTATATGAAAGCTCAAATAGCTGTTCAAGGTTTTTCAACTTATGCTGATAAATTAGTCGAAGTACAAGATCCAAATGAAGTTGATGCAGTATCTGGAGCAACTGTTTCCAATAAAGAATTTAAAGAAGCAGTATGGAATGCATTAGAAAAGGCTAAGAAATAACAAAAATAACTCATTACTGAGTAGATTTTTTATCTAAAATCTACATTCGTAATTCGTTTATTTTTATTTATTAATAATATATGATTAAGGAAAATAAGGTACAGTAGAGGAAGCGATTAAAAATAATTTAGATACAGAAGGGAAGATTTTAAAATGAAAAAAAACATATTAGAAAAATTAGCTTTGATACTATCAGTAATATTATTTTTAGTTCCTAAATATATAGCTCCTGTTTGTGGGCCAAAGGAAGATGGATCTCACATGGCTTGTTATTTTAGTGGAAATATGGTAATGAAATTAGCAGGGGCAATATTTATTATAACTTTATTAATGATTATACTTTCAAAAGTAAAAATAGTAAAAATGTTGGGAAGTGTAGCTGTTATAGTTATATCTGCGTACGTGTACTTGATACCTCATGGAATGTCAGGGCTTCATAACGAAATGGGAAAACCATTTGGAGTTTGTAAAATGGATACAATGTTTTGTCATGTACATCATACTTTTGAAATAGCAACTGGTATAGCAGTTGTAATAGGAATTTTAATGGTATTTAGTTTAATCTCAACTTTTTTAAAGAAGGAAGATTAGGAAATGAGTAAAAGAATAGATGCTAATAGCTTAGCAATGGAAAATATAAGACAGAGAAAAACTAGAAGCACCTGTATGATATTATTAGTTGCATTATTTAGCCTTATAGTATATATGGGGTCTATGTTCTCACTTAGCTTAAGTAGAGGTTTAGAAAGTTTATCAGATAGACTAGGAGCGGATGTTATAGTTGTTCCAGCAGGGTATAAAGCAGAAATTGAGAGTGTTCTTCTAAAAGGAGAACCCTCAACTTTTTACTTGCCAGCAGATACTATTGAGAAATTAGAAAAGTTTGGTGAAATTGAAAAAATGACACCACAAATATATGTGGCAACACTTTCAGCCTCTTGTTGTTCTTATCCTGTTCAAATAATAGGAATAGACATAGATACAGATTTTTTAATTTATCCTTGGATAACTCATAATATTGATAAAGAATTAAAGGATGGAGAAGCTATTGTAGGTAGTCATGTTGTTGGAGAGAAAGGAGAAACAGTTCATTTCTTCAATGAAGAATTGAAAATTGTTGGAAGATTGAAACAAACAGGAATAGGTTTTGATGCAACAGTTTTTGTAAATCAAAATACTGCAAAACAATTAGCAAAGGCTTCTGAAAGAATAACTGCTAATAAAGTTGCAGAAGAAGATGTAATTTCATCTGTTATGATAAAAGCAAAGCCAGGAGTAGATTCTGTAAAACTAGCTTCAAAAATATCTAAGGAATTATCAAAAGAGGGTATTTTTGCAATGTTTAGTAAAAAATTTGTAAATTCTATATCTTCTAATTTAAAAGTATTATCTACAAGTATTTTAGTTTTAGTAGGAGCTATTTGGATATTATCAATTGTTGTTCTAAGTATAAGTTTCACAGCAGTATTTAATGAAAGAAAAAAAGAAATGGCTGTTTTAAGAGTATTAGGTGCTTCTAAAAAAATGTTAAGAGAAATTATTTTAAAAGAAGCAGTAATATTATCATTGTGGGGAGCTGGAATTGGAAGTTTCTTAGGGGTAATTTTATCTATTATACAATTACCATTGTTAGCTTCAAAGTTTTCAATGCCATTTTTATCTCCAAGTTTATTCCAATATATAGGAATATTTATTTTAAGTTTTGTTTTAGGTGTATTTATAGGTCCTCTTTCAACAGTTAGAGTTGTAAAAAAACTAACTGATAAAGATAGTTATTTGAGTTTAAGAGAAGAAATGTAGGAGGAACTATGTTAGAAATAAAAAATATATCTAAGGCTTATAATAGACAAGGTAAAGATTTTTTTGCAGTTAAAGATGTAGACTTAAATATTTTAGATGGAGATTTTGTTCATATAATTGGAAGAAGTGGAAGTGGAAAATCAACTCTATTAAATATAGTTGCTGGACTTTTATCAGCAGATAAGGGAACTTTATTGTTAGATGGAACTAATTATTTAGAATTAAATGATGAAGAAAAGTCAAAATTTAGAAATAAAAATATTGGTTTTATCCCTCAATCACCAGCACTTTTAGGATATTTGAATATTTTAGAAAACATTAGACTTCCTTATGATATGTATGAAAAAGATGGGGATTCAGAAGGGAAAGCTAGATATTTCTTAAATGAATTAGGTTTGGAACATTTAGCAAAATCTTATCCAAAAGAGTTATCAGGAGGAGAGTTAAGAAGAATTATAATAGCTAGAGCCTTGATGACAGATCCTAAAATACTTATTGCAGATGAACCAACATCTGATTTGGATATAGAAGCAACTAAGGAAGTTATGGATTTATTAAAAAAGATTAATGAAAAGGGAACTACTATTTTAATAGTAACTCATGAATTAGATACTCTAAAATATGGTAAGAAAGTTTATACTATGTCAGAAGGAGTATTGACAGAAGGAAAGAATTTGTAATATAATCAAGTGAAATTACTAAAAATAGTTCGTTACTGAGTAGATTTTTTATCTAAAATCTACATTCATAATTCACTTATTTTTAGGTAATGTTAATTATATTACAAAATGGAGGAATGGAATGTTTAAAAAATTATTATTAGTTCTAGGCATACTTACATCAGTTAGTATGTATGCAGTACCAATATTAAATGTTTATGATTTTGAAGTAAAAAAAGATAAAGAGACTTCATATAAAAGTGCAACAGAAGATTATGTTAATAAAACTATGGGAGTAGAACAAGGAGTTTTAGGACTATTTGCCGCAACAGATGAAAGAGATAAAACAACTTCTTATATAGTTGAAATATATAATGATTACCTAGCTTTTTCTAATCATACTAAAAATCAGGCTAGTAAAGATTTTAAAGCAGTAATCCCTCAAATTGCAGAAGGAAATTTAAATAGTGCAGAAATAGATGTACAAATAGCAAAGGATAAGAAAATTGAACAAAATGATAATACTTTTGCAGTATATACAGTAATTGATGTAAAACCTGAAAATGATAAAGAATTTGCTGAAATTATTAAAAATATAGTAGAAACTACTTTTAATGAAGAAGGGACTTTACTTGTTTATTTAGGAACTGATAGAAGAAATTTTAATAAATGGTGTCTTTTTGAAGTCTATAAGGATATTGATTCATATTTAAATCATAGAAGTGCTAAATATTTTAAAGATTATATAACACAAACAAAAGATATGATAGCTGGTAAAAAAAGAGCTGAATTACAAGTTTTAAAAATAGAAAACAAAGGTGGTTTAGACTATAAAAAGTTATATTAATTAATAGCAATAGTTTCCTATGGTATAATAAATACTGAAGGAAACTATTTTTTTGGAGGCATTTATGAATATAGCTGAAAAATATATAGAAGAATTGAAAAAAGCTTATTATAAAAATGATGGAAAAGAATATTGGGATAAATTTGAAAAGATTAAAATAGGAGCAACAGAGGAAAATATTAAGAAAATAAAAGAAGAATTTCCTGAAACACCTGATTCTTTAATTGAACTTTTAAAAATTGTAGATGGAACATACCATAGAGAATATCAAGGAGAAAAAATAACTTTTTATTTCTTAGGTTCAGATGTAATGGGATATCCATATTATTTATTATCTTCAAGTCAAATTTTAGAAAATAAAAAAGATGGTTATTGTCTTTTTGGAGGCTATATAGATGGAGTGTATGAAGATGTAGAAGTAGATGAAAAAATAACTGATGATTCTGAAAAAATAAAATGGCTACATTTTTCTGATTGTATGAATAATGGAGGGACATCTCAATTATTCATAGATTTTTTGCCTTCAGAAAAGGGAGTAAAGGGGCAAATAGTTAGATATCTTCATGACCCTGATGAAATTGAAGTTATAGCAGATAGTTTTGATGAATATTTAGAAAAACTTATGGAACATGACTTAGATTTTATAAGTAAAGATACAATATATTAATATTGTGAGAGGAAAAATAATGTTTTTTAATTATTATAATGAAAAGGTTTATTATGAAGAATTTGGAGAGGACAAACCTATTTTAATCATACATGGCTTAGCATGTAATATTGAATTGATGAAGGGATGTATTGAACTAATATTTAAGAAGGTGAATGGCTATAAGAGAATATACATTGACTTATTAGGAATGGGAAAATCAAATAACTGTTCCTTAGAATATGCCTCATCAGATAAGATTTTAGATATGTTATTAAGTTTTATAAAAGAAAAAATAGATAAAGAATTTTTATTAATTGGAGAATCTTATGGAGGTTATCTATCAAGAGGAATAGTATCAAAGTGTTATAAAAATGTAAAAGGCTTGATGTTATTATGCTCAATGATAATACCTGATGATAGTAAAAGAGTCTTACCAGTAGGAAATTTAAAGTTTCATGATAAAGAATTTTTAGAAAAATTGGATAAGAATAGAAGAGAGTTCTTTTTGGAATATATGATTATTGCAAATGAAAAAATGTATAAAAGATTTGAAAAAGAGGTTATATCTGGGATAGAACAAGCTAATAATGATTTTATAGAAAAATTAAGAGAAAATTATTCATTTACTTTCAATATAGATGAAGAAATAAAAATGACAAACTTTTCTAAACCAACTCTTTTTATTGCTGGTAGACAAGATAATATAGTTGGTTATCATGACTTATATAATTTACTTGAAGATTATCCAAAAGCAACTTTTGTTATTTTAGATATAGCAGGGCATAATTTGCAGATAGAACAAGAAGAGTTGTTTAATTCTTTATTTTTAAATTGGTTAGAAAGGATAGAGAAATATAGTATATAAAGTAAAAAAATTAATTTTCAAGACTGTAAAAATTTATATGTTATTTCTTAAAAAAATATTATAATTAAATCAATAATAAATAAAAAAGAGAGTGAAATTATATGAAAGATGATTTAAAGAAGATGTTAATAAAAATATTGAGGAAGATAATATAGAGAAAATAATGATGAAAAGGCATCAGATAGTTTTTTAAAAATTGATCCAATTAAAAGTTTAGATAGTAGCAATATAAAAATAGAAATGCCTAAAAATAGATGGATAAAGAAGCAAAAGATGATAACAAAGAAATCAAAATAATAACAAAACAAAAGATGACTCAAAGATAATAAAAATAGGAATAGCGGTATTAATTGTACTTTTATGATTAATAAAGAAAGTGAAGATTTTGTAAATAATACAGTAACAGAAGAAGCTCTACAAGAAACTCCACAGGAAGTGCAAATAGTTTGGCTGTATTTGAAACTCCTATTGTAGAACCTGTTGCAGAAAATTTTAAAAAAACAATAAAAGAAGTAAAAGAGCAGGAAGGTGGAACTGTGAGAAACTGAACAATGTAAAGTAAAGGATGATTCTTATGCGTTTAATAGTTACACAAATTTGAAAATGGCAGTTAAACAAGGTTATTGATACTGTTGCATTTTTATTTAGTAATGGAATGTCCCAAACTTTTATATGCAAAAAAATTAGTTGAAGTTGTAAAAGAGATTCCAATAGAAAAATTAGTTATAGAAACTGACTGTCCATATATGGCACCAACTCCATATAGAGGGCAAAGAAATGAACCTATCTACACAGAAGAAGTTGTCAAAAAAATGGCAGAGCTTAAAAATATGAGCTATGAAGATGTAGTTAGAATTACAAATAAAAATACAAGAAAGGTATTTAAAATGCTATGATAATAGGAATAGGTAATGATATTATAGAGATTGAAAGAATAGAAAAAGCCATTTCAAAAGAAGGTTTTAAAAATAAAATCTATACTCAAAAAGAGTTGGAAAATATTCAAAAAAGAGGAAATAGAACAGAAACTTATGCAGGAATATTCTCTGCAAAGGAGGCTATTTCAAAAGCTATTGGAACAGGAGTTAGAGAATTTTCTTTAACAGATTTAGAAATATTAAATGATGATTTAGGAAAACCCTATGTTGTTGTATCAGAGAAATTAGATAAAATTTTAAGAAATAAAAAAGAGAATTACCAAATTGAAATTTCAATTTCGCATTCTAGAAAATATGCAACAGCAATGGCTATAATACTTTAAAGGATGTTAAGGGGGAAATATGGATATATTAGAAATTAAAAGAGAATTTTTAGAAATGAAAGAAAAAACTGAAAATATTAGGAGGTCTCTTTGACTTAGAAAAGAGAAAGTCAACTATAAAGGAATTAGAGAAATTAACTTTTGAAGATAATTTTTGGTCGGATAAAAGAAAAAGTTCAGAAATTATAAAGAATATGAATTTTGAAAAAAATATAGTTTCAAGATATGAAAAGTTAGCGACAGAAATTGACGATGAAGAAGTTTTAATTGATTTTGTTGAAAGTGGAGAAACTTCATTTGAAAGTGAACTTTCAGAAAAACATAAAAATTTAAAAACCGATATAGAAGAATTTGAAATCAATTTGTTACTTGATGGAGAATATGATATGAATAATGCCATTGTAACAATTCATTCTGGTGCAGGAGGAACAGAAGCTTGTGATTGGGCTGATATGTTATATAGAATGTATTTAAGATGGTGTAATTTAAAAGGCTATAAAGTATCAGAACTTGATTTTATGGAAGGGGACAGTGTTGGAGTAAAGTCAGTTACATTTTTAGTTGAAGGAATAAATGCCTATGGTTATTTAAAATCTGAAAAAGGAATACATAGACTTGTTAGAATTTCACCTTTTGATGCTAACAAGAAAAGACATACATCATTTGCTTCAGTTGAAGTTGTACCAGAAGTTGATGAAAATGTGGAAGTTGAAATAAATCCTGTTGATATTAGAATTGATACATATAGAGCAAGTGGAGCAGGTGGACAACATGTTAATATGACAGATTCTGCTGTAAGAATAACACATTTTCCAAGTGGAATAGTGGTAACTTGTCAAAAAGAAAGATCTCAACTTAGTAACAGAGAAACTGCTATGAAAATGTTAAAATCAAAATTACTTGAATTAGAGTTAAAGAAAAAAGAAGAAGAAATGAAAAAAATTCAAGGAGAACAATCTGATATTGGTTGGGGAAATCAGATAAGGTCTTATGTATTTCAACCTTATGCACTAGTAAAAGACCATAGAACTAATACTGAGATTGGAAATGTAAAAGCTGTTATGGATGGAGATATAGATGGTTTTATCAATTCATATTTAAGATGGATAAAAAACAATTAAAATTCTAAAAATATTTTTGAAAATATCTATATTTATATGTTAAAATAAAAGGTAAGAAATTTAATAATGAAAGGATTGATAAAGATGTGTGTTGATTGTAAAAAAAGAGTTAGAACAAGAGTAGCACCTTCTCCAACAGGGGACCCTCATGTTGGAACGGCATATATTGCATTATTTAATATTGCATTTGCTCATGTAAATGATGGAGATTTTATATTAAGAATAGAGGATACAGATAGAAATAGATATACAGAAGGTTCAGAACAAATGATATTTGATGCTTTAAAATGGCTAGATTTAGATTATTCAGAAGGACCTGATGTAGGTGGAGATTATGGACCATATAGACAGTCAGAAAGATTTGATTTATATGGAAAATATGCAAAAGAATTAGTTGAAAAAGGTGGAGCATATTACTGTTTCTGTGACCATGAAAGATTAGAAAATTTAAGAGAAAGACAAAAAGCAATGGGATTACCTCCTGGATATGATGGACATTGTCGTTCATTATCTAAGGAAGAAATTGAAGAAAAACTTAAAGCAGGAGTTCCTTATGTAATAAGACTAAAGATGCCTTATGAAGGAGAAACTGTAATTCATGATAGACTAAGAGGAGATGTTGTTTTTGAAAATAGTAAGATAGACGACCAAGTTCTATTAAAAGCTGATGGATATCCAACTTATCACCTTGCAAATATAGTTGATGACCATTTAATGGGTATAACACATGTTATAAGAGCAGAAGAATGGATACCTTCAACTCCTAAACATATACAATTATATAAAGCATTTGGTTGGGAAGCACCTGAATTTATTCATATGCCACTTTTAAGAAATGATGATAGATCTAAAATTTCTAAGAGAAAAAATCCTGTTTCTTTAATTTGGTATAAAGAAGAAGGATATTTAAAAGAAGGATTAGTAAATTTCTTAGGATTAATGGGATATTCTTATGGAGATGGACAAGAAATATTTACTTTACAAGAATTTAAAGATAATTTTAATATAGATAAAGTTACTTTGGGTGGACCTGTATTTGACTTAGTTAAATTAGGTTGGGTAAACAATCAACATATGAAAATGAAAGATTTGGGAGAACTTACAAGATTAACTATTCCATTCTTTGTAAATGAAGGATATTTAACTAATGAAAATGTAAGTGAAAAAGAATTTGAAACTTTAAAGAAAGTTGTAGGAATTGAAAGAGAAGGAGCAAAAACTTTACAAGAGTTAGCTAAAAACTCAAAATTCTTCTTTGTAGATGAGTTTTCTTTACCTGAACTAAGAGAAGATATGGATAAAAAGGAAAGAAAAAGTGTAGAAAGACTTTTAAATTCTTTAAAAGATGAAATTGGTTTAAAATCTATAAAATTATTTATAGAAAAATTAGAAAAATGGAATGGAAATGAATTTACAGCTGAGCAAGCTAAAGATTTATTACACTCATTACTTGATGATTTACAAGAAGGACCAGGAAAAATATTTATGCCTATAAGAGCTGTTTTAACTGGTGAATCTAAGGGAGCAGATTTATATAATATTCTTTATGTAATTGGAAAAGAAAGAGCATTAAAGAGAATAAAAAATATTGTTAAAAAATATAATATAGGAATATAAAAAATGGGGCTGTTGCAAATTGATGATTTTTATCATTGATTTGTGATAGCCTTTTTTCTTTCTTAATAAAAAAATAGAAATCTTTTAGAAGTTCATTCCATTTTGATTTTTGGACGAATTTAATACAAATCCATTATTTTTACTTTTCATAGTTAAGCTGTTTTTAATGGATGTAATACTACTCCTTGCTTTTTCTACTTAATTTTGCAAGATATTTATTAAAATTATAGGCTATACAAAATAGTCCTATTTCTCTCTTTGTGCTATTTTACCTCTAACTTTTAACTTGCGCAGTTTCATATCTTCTTTTAATACTGCAAAAGCTCCTTCTACTTGAATGCTTCTATTCATTCTTAGTTGCTTTCCTAAGTCACTTTCTATATTATCTTTTGACTTTTTGATAATCTTCTAAATTCATTATTATATTTTATTATTTTTTCTGTTTCTGGGTTTTAAAATAGATTGTTTTTCCATCTTCACCATAATATTGGAATTCTAGTTCTAACCCATCTTTCCTAAATAACCTATTTTCTTTTCATCATATTCTAAATTTTCAACTCTATTTAAATTTTTTTGATATTTTCTAGTTTTTGATTTCTCATAATATATTGGTTTTATGTAAGATACATAATTATTTTTTTCTAAATATTCATAATTAGGAAAACTTTCATATCCTGCATCTGCTACTACATTCTTGATTTCTATATTTTGAGATTTTGTTTTTTCAAGAAATGGAATTAAAGTTTTTGTATCTGCTGGATTATGGAAAATTTCATAGGAAGCAATATATTCGCTAATTACACCAATTTGAAGATTATACCCTGGTTTTAATTGTCCATTGCGCATGTAATCTTCCTTCATTCTCATAAATGTAGCTTCTTTATCAGTTTTAGAAAAGCTATTTCTTTCTCCTAAAATTTCTAGATAGTTAGTATATTTATTGAATTTTTCAACATAGGACTGAGCCTTTTCTAAAAATAGTTGTTCCTTGCTTATTTCTTTTACCTCTACCATAAATTTTTTGAATTTTAAGTTTTTTTAAATATGAAAAAATGTCAAAAATATTATCTAATTCTTTCTCTTTATTAAAATATTTATTGAATTCATCAATTAATTCTAGTATATTTTCTTCAAGTTTTTCTTTATATTTTAAAGTAGATTTTTTCCAAACAAAGCTGTATTTATTAGCATAAGCTTCAATTTTAGTTCCATCAATGTAAATAGTTTCGGTAGGAATCTCACTTAATTTAAAAAGTTTTTCCACAAATTGACAAAACAATTCATAGATGATATCACTAGCCTTTGAAAGAAAGCGAGAAATAGTTGAATAACTAGGAACATTAAGCGAATTTAACAAGTATTGAGTTCTTTGACTATCTCTACAAAGAAATTCAATGTCCCTTGTAGAATATTTGCCTTGTGAGTAAGCATAAATGATTACAGCAAACATATTAACAGGATGTACCTTAGTTTTGTTAGGAAAAACTTGCAATAAATTAGAAAAATCCATTTCCTCCAAAATGGTGCTAAGAAGCCTAACAGGGTCATTATTGTCAATATCATTGTTAATGTAAAAAAGTTTAAGTTGAAAAAATTTAAAATATTTGTTATTATTAATTGGTTTTATCATAAGTATATTATATTAAATTTTAAGGAAAATTTCCAAAAAATTTATGTAATATACTTTTTTAAATTAAAAATGACACTAAATTACAAAAAAATGTTTTTTAGTGTCATTTTTCTTTTTGGGCTCAATTATTTAATTTGCAACAGCCCCTCTTTTTTTAGTGTATAAAAATAGAATTGATTTTTACTCTATTTGTGGTTATAATATTTATGGTAAAAACATAAATAAAAGGGAATAAAAATGGAAATTATAAATTTTTTAGAAAGAAAAGGTTGGCTTGTAAACAAAAAAATAAAATCAAACAAATATTTTGTAGAAGTACCTAAATTTTTATCTTTTATAGAAAATACTGATGAAACTATTGATTTTTTTAAAAATTTTTTATTTTCTTATAAAATTATACATAAAAAACCAGTGTTTATATCTTGGGAGCTTTGTGAGGATATTGATTTAAGTGCAGCTACATTATTTACATTAATGTTTCTTATTTTCGGTATTAATTGTGAAGAAGAAGGAAAAAGAAAAAAAGATGTATTAGGAACAAATCCAAAGAAAGAAAATATAAATGCATTGTTATGGGGAAATAGTTTATTTAGGCATATATGTGGTAAAGATGAAGAGATAGTCAATTATGATTTAGGTATAGAACCTTTTAATCTAATAGCGGGGGGAAAAAGTGAAGTTGAACTTATAAAAATATTTAAATTGGGTATTAATGGAGATATATTACTTGATCCATTAAAGGATAATTGCACATATATAAGTAATTATATATCCAACTCTCAAAAAGAAAAGGGGAAAATTTTAAGCCCTTTTGGATATAATTGTATTAATAGTTTAGTTGGGGAAATATTAACAAACTCCAAAGAACATTTGGGAAATGAATACTCTCAATATTTCATTACAGGTTTTTTTAAAAAAGATATAGGTGAAATAAATTTATCTTTTATAAATTTTGGTGATACATTTTACCATGGGATAAAATATAACTCAAAAGATATAAAAGAAACTTTAAATGAGATGATTAAAACTTACAAAATGCAAAATGGAGAATTTTCTGAAGATTTTACTGAAGAAATGTTTTGTACACTTTATGCTTTACAATTTAAAATAAGTAGAGAATATGAAAAAAATGGAGAAATAAGAGGGACTGGAATGAAAGCTGTTTTTGATTTCTTTTTTTCTTTAAAAGAAAAAGAGAAAATCAACCCTACTTTTACTTTGATAAGTGGGAATACAAAAATACAGTTTGATATAAATGATAAAAAATATTATAATAAAGGTATATTAATCTTTAATGATAATAATAATTTTTTTAAAGAACAAGTTAGAAAAAATATTTTTAAACTAAAAAATTTTTTTCCAGGAACAATTATATCCTTAAATTTTGGGATAGAAGATTCATGGTTAAAGGAGATTGAAAAAAATGATTAATCAAGTAAAATTATCAAAGTATTTCCAAGGCTATAAATACTTCAATGGCAGGGACAATGGAAGAGATACAAGAAAAACTTTAAATCTTGATAAAGTTGATGAAAATAAAGAAAGTATTACATTCTTCTTTGAGAAGGGTTTAGTAGGGATGAATGTTTCATTTTTTTTAGGTCTTTTTGGAAAAACTATTTCAAATTGTGGAGTAGAAGATTTTAAAAAAAGATATAATTTTGAGTATGAAGATCCTGATGAAAATAAAAAATTATTTGACAAAGATATAGAATATGGAATAGATACTGTTCTTAGTGAAATAACACCTGAAAATTTAATACACAGATTACAAGGAAAGTGAGTGTATGGAAAATTATGTTAATTTAATTTGCACTGCTATTTTAGCCATTACTTCTGTAGTTAATGTCTTGCTTCTTTTATACTAGATTAATTCTAATAGACAAGATGAGGCTAAAAAATTTTGGTATAAAGTAAGTATAAATTCAGATGATCTTTCTAACTGTACAGGCTATTTTAATAGAATTATATCCATAATTGAAAACAATCAGAAGAGAAACGACAAGCTCCTAGCATATAAAGATGAGTTTAAAAACATAAGAAATTTCTTTTCTAAAACTATATTTTTTGATGAAGACATGAAAAATAAACTTGATGAATTTATTTATGAATGTGAACAAGAGTGTATGATCAATGATAATATAAAAAAGAAGATATAAATCATATGTTATGGATTATACTGAAATCATTATATAGCTTTGAATTGAATTCATATAAAGATTTTAATATAAAATATAATTTACAAAAATAAAGCAGGATTAGTTTTCTGCTTTTTACATTATAATTTTTTTAAAAAAGTGTTATCTAACATCCGTTATATTTGAATTAATCTAAATTAGATTGAATTTGGTGTAAACAAAGTGCAAACAAAAAAAGTATAAGAATACAAAAAAGCCCTCAACTTTTTTCAAGTTCGGGCTTTTTTGTAGAAATTAAACTATAATTAAGGAAACGATACAAGATAAATATAACATTATTTATTTAGTTTGTCAACAACTTTTTATAAAAAATTACTATTTTTGCATTTTTATATTGGAATCAAAAGAAAAAAATATATTTGAAAATTAAAATTTTTTATAATTTGATTTTTGTTAATGCTAATTAAAAAAATTTTTTTAAATATAAAAAAATTAATAATATAATTTGCATTAGAAGACTATTCATGTTATACTTTTCTATATATTTACTTAATTTATTAGGAGGAGAAATGCAAGAATTATTTGCTAAGTATGGAGGAACAGGAGCTATTATAGTTCTTTGGATTGCTATTTTTTATTTTTTAATAATTAGACCAAATAAGAAAAAGCAACAACAACAACAAAATCTATTAAACTCTTTAAAAGAAGGGACAGAAGTAATAACTATTGGTGGAATTAAAGGAACAATAGCTTTTGTTGGAGAAGATTATGTTGAAATCAGAGTGGATAAGGGAGTTAAATTAACTTTTAGAAAGTCTGCTATTGCAAATGTTATCAACAACAATCAACAATAGAAACGACAAAATCTTGTCGTTTTTATTATTGATAATTTTTCTATGGAGTATTTTTACTCTTAAAGAACAAAGTAAAGTTAAGGATGTATTAAATTATGAAAAGAAAATTGCTTAGTATTTTTTTCTTTTTTCTTATATCGGCTTTATCGTTCTCTGCAAAAGTAAATGATGTAAAATTTTCTGCTAATAAATTTATAATTAATTTAAATGCATCTGATGGAGAATGTTTAGTGAGTGCTGATGAAGAATCAAGACTTATATATATAGAAATTCAAAATTTAGATAGTAATTCTTTTGAAAAATTTTCAAGGAATTTAGAGTTGGATATTAGAGGCTCTAATTTATTTGAAGATGTAATAATAGATAAATCAAAAGATAGTGTTTCATTAACATTGCAAGTTGCACCAAAAGTTTCTTACATTATGGATGCCACAAATAATAAGATAGAACTAAATTTACAAAGAACTTCAAAAAATAAACATCTTATAGTAATAGATCCAGGACATGGTGGAAAAGACCCTGGGGCTGCAAGAGGTTCAGTAGTAGAAAAAAAGATTGTTCTTGCAGTTGGAACTTATTTAAGAGATGAGCTTTCAAAAGATTTTAATGTAATAATGACGAGAGATTCAGATTTTTTTGTTGTTTTAAGTGAAAGACCAAAAATTGGGAATAAAAATAAGGCAGCTTTATTTGTAAGTGTTCATGCTAATGCTGCAGAAAATAAAAGTGCTAATGGAGTTGAAGTATTTTATTTCTCTAAAAAATCTTCACCTTATGCAGAAAGAATAGCAAATTTTGAAAATAGTATAGGTGAAAAATATGGAGATAGTAGTGATAAGATAATTCAAATATCTGGTGAACTAGCCTACAAAAAAAATCAAGAGAATTCTATAAGGCTTGCTAAAAAAGTAGTAGAAAATATTGCAGATAGATTAGAGATGAGAAATGGTGGAGTTCATGGAGCAAATTTTGCAGTATTAAGAGGATTTAATGGAACTGGAATATTGATAGAGTTAGGATTTGTTAGTAACTCTTATGATGCAGAGATTTTAGTTGATCCATCTTCTCAACAAAAGATGGCTGAGGAAATTGCAAAATCAATTAGAGAGTATTTAACAAGGTGATAAAATGAGAAAAATAAAAAAAATGAACTTAAAAAAAATTAATTTAACTATTGTTTTAGCTGGAATTGTAGTTCTTTTAGTTATTATTACTTTACTTATGCCTTCAAGAGAGAAAATTAAAGAAATTGAGGTTAAAAAAATTGAAGTTAAAAAAGAAGAAATGGTTGAAGTAACAGTATACGGAGTTGCAAAAGATTCAGATAGCCCTAGTAAGTATACACTTACTTTGAAACAAGCCTCAACAAGTGATTTATTAAGAACAGCAGTTGAGGATATGGTTAAAAAATATTCATCAAATTTAGAATTAATAAATATTTATTTTAGTGATGATAGAGTATATTATGAATTTAATAATAAAGATTTGTCTGAAGCATTTTTAAATGCTTTACAAATGACAACACAAGAAATAACAGGTATGGAAGAAATTAATTTATTATAATTGATAAATTTAAGAGGAGTTAAAATGTTTGATAAATTAGAAGAAGTTGTTGCTAGGTATGATGAACTTAACAAAATGTTAGTTAGTCCAGAAGTTCTAGCAGATTCTAAAAAAATGATAGAATGTAATAAAGCTATCAATGAAATAACAGAAATCGTTGAAAAATATAAAGAATATAAAAAATATGTAGATGACATTGAATTTATAAAAGAAAGCTTTAAAACAGAAAAAGATTCTGATATGAAGGAAATGCTTAATGAAGAATTAAAAGAAGCTGAAGAAAAATTACCAAAACTTGAAGAAGAATTAAAAATCTTGTTATTACCAAAAGACAAAAATGATGATAAAAACGTTATTGTTGAAATAAGAGGTGGAGCTGGTGGAGATGAAGCAGCTCTATTTGCAGCTGATTTATTTAGAATGTATTCAAGATATGCAGAAAGAAAAAAATGGAAAATTGAAATTATAGAAAAGCAAGATGGAGAGCTAAATGGTCTAAAAGAAATTGCTTTTACTATAATTGGTTTAGGGGCATATTCAAGATTAAAGTTTGAGTCAGGAGTTCATAGAGTACAAAGAGTTCCAAAGACAGAAGCTTCTGGAAGAATACATACTTCAACTGCAACTGTTGCAGTTTTACCAGAAGTTGAAGATATTCAAGAAGTTACAGTTGACCCTAAGGATTTAAAAATAGATACATATAGATCTGGTGGGGCAGGAGGACAACATGTTAATATGACAGACTCTGCTGTAAGAATTACTCACTTACCTACTGGAATAGTAGTTCAATGTCAAGATGAAAGATCTCAATTAAAAAATAGAGAAAAGGCTATGAAACACTTACTTACTAAACTTTATGAAATGGAACAAGAAAAACAAAGAAGTGAAGTTGAATCTGAAAGAAGATTACAAGTAGGAACAGGAGATAGAGCAGAAAAAATTAGAACATACAACTTCCCAGATGGAAGAATTACAGATCATAGAATAAAACTTACAGTACATCAATTAGAAGCATTTTTAGACGGGGATATAGATGAAATGATTGATGCACTGATAACTTTCCACCAAGCAGAACTTTTATCTGCTTCAGAACAATAATGAATTTAGTAGAAATACTAAAATTTACAGAAGAGTATTTGAAAAAATACTCTTTTTCAAAACCCCGTTTAGAAGCAGAAAAATTGGTGTCTTATGTTTTAAATCTTGATAGAATAGCCCTTTATATCCATTATGAAAGAGAATTATCAGAAGATGAAAAAACTTCAATTAAACAATATTTAAAAAAAATGGTAGAAGAAAATAAAACTTTTGATGAGTTGAAAGGTGAAAAGAAAGATTTTAAAGAAGAAAATTTAGATATTTTTAATAAATCTGTTGAATATCTTAAAAAAAATGGAGTTCCAAATCCATTGTTAGATACAGAATATATATTTTCAGATGTTTTAAAAGTGAATAAAAATACTTTAAAATATAGTATGTCAAGAGAAATTAAAGAAGAAGATAAAAATAAAATTAGAGAAATGTTAGTTTTAAGAGCTAAAAAAAGAAAGCCACTTCAATATATTTTAGGAGAATGGGAATTTTATGGATTACCATTTAAAATGAGTGAAGGAGTATTAATTCCAAGAGCAGATACAGAAATTTTAGTTGAACAATGTATTCAACTTATGAGAGAAGTTGAAGAGCCTAATATTTTAGACATAGGAAGTGGAAGTGGAGCTATATCAATAGCTGTTGCAAATGAATTAAAATCAAGTTCTGTAACAGGTATTGATATAAATGAAAAAGCTATAAAACTTGCAATTGAAAATAAAATATTAAATAAAATAGAAAATGTTAATTTTATAGAATCTAATTTATTTGGGAAACTTGATAAAGATTTTAAATATGATTTGATAGTTTCAAATCCACCATATATAAGTAAAGATGAATATGAAACTCTTATGCCAGAAGTTAAAAATTATGAGCCTCAAAATGCTTTAACAGACTTAGGAGATGGCTTGCACTTTTATAAGGAAATATCTAAATTAGCAGGAGAGTATTTAAAAGATACAGGTTATTTAGCTTTTGAAATTGGATATAATCAAGCAAAAGATGTTTCAAAAATTTTACAGGATAATAACTTTGCTATTTTATCCATAGTAAAAGATTATGGTGGAAATGATAGAGTAATAATTGCTAAAAAAGCAATAAAAGCAGAGAATTTTGAAGAAATTGAGGAAGAGGAAGATGTCAACTTATCTGAGTGATTATGATTATTTTTTACCTGAAGAACTTATAGGTCAAAAACCAAGAGAGCCAAGAGATTCAGCTAAACTTATGTTAATTGATAGAAAAAATGGAAGTGTAGAACATAAAAATTTCTATAATATAATTGACTATTTACAAAAGGGAGATATTTTAGTTAGAAATGCTACTAAGGTTATTCCTGCTAGAATCTTTGGTCATAAAGATACTGGTGGAGTTTTAGAGATTCTTTTAATTAAAAGAATTACCTTGGATACTTGGGAATGTCTTTTAAAACCTGCTAAAAAATTAAAATTAGGTCAAAAATTATATATAGGTGAAAATAAAGAATTAATAGCAGAGCTTTTAGAAATAAAAGAAGATGGAAATAGAATTTTAAAGTTTTATTATGAAGGAAGTTTTGAAGAAATTTTAGATAAACTTGGTTCTATGCCTTTGCCACCTTATATAACAAGAAAGTTAGAAAATAAAGATAGATACCAAACTGTTTATGCTCAAAGAGGAGAGTCAGTAGCTGCTCCAACTGCTGGACTACACTTTACAGAAGAGTTATTAAACAAGATTTTAGATAAGGGTGTAGAAATAGTTGATATTTTTTTAGAAGTTGGATTGGGGACTTTTAGACCTGTTCAAACTGTAAATGTTTTGGAACATAAAATGCATGAAGAAAGTTTTGAAATTTCAGAAAAAGTTGCTAAAATAATAAATGAAGCTAAGGCAGAAGGAAGAAGAATTATATCAGTAGGAACGACTGCTACAAGAGCATTAGAATCTTCTGTTGATGAGAATGGAAAGTTGATTGCACAAAAAAAAGATACAGGAATTTTTATCTATCCTGGATATAAATTTAAAATAGTGGATGCCTTAATTACAAATTTTCATCTTCCTAAATCAACACTTTTGATGTTAGTTTCAGCATTTTATGATAGAGAAAAAATGCTTGAAATATATAATTTGGCAGTTAAAGAAAAATATCATTTTTTTAGCTTTGGGGATAGTATGTTTATTTACTAAGTAGGTGATAATATGAGAATAATAGCAGGAGAAGCTAAAAATAGAATAATTAAGACAAGAAAAGGTTTTGATACAAGACCTACTCTTGAAAGTGTTAAAGAATCTCTTTTTTCAATAATTGCTCCATATATTGAAGGTAGTATTTTTCTTGACTTATTCAGTGGAAGTGGAAGTATTTCACTTGAAGCAATAAGCAGAGGTGCTAAAAGGGCAGTGATGATTGAAAAAGATGGAGAAGCATTAAAATATATTATTGAAAATATAGATAATTTAGGTTTTTCAGATAGATGTAGAGCCTATAAAAATGATGTTATTAGGGCAATAGAGATATTAGGAAGAAAGAATGAAAAATTTGATATAATTTTTATGGATCCTCCATATCAGGATAATGTTACTAAAAAAGTTTTAAAAGCAATAGATAAGGCAAATATTTTAGCAGAAGATGGACTTATTATCTGTGAACACCATTTACTTGAAGATTTGGAAGATAATATTGTTTCATTTAGAAAAACTGATGAGAGAAAATATAATAAAAAAATATTAACATTTTATACAAAATGATTAATTGTTTTTCTTGAAAGAAAAGAATTTTAATATTTTTAATTACATATTTTGATTACTTGATAGCCATAAATGTTTTTCGAGCTCCACAAAGGCTCTCCAAACATTTATGGACATCGCAGTAATCTCATTTGAATAATTTTATGTAAATCTTTCAAGAAAAATTTAGTAATTTGATTATAAATATTTTTTTATTATAGAAAGGAAGAATAATGGGTAAAAATACTTTTGAAGAAAATTTAGAAAATTTAGATAAAATTATTGAGTCATTAGAAAGTGGAGAACTTAGTTTAGATGATGCAATAAAAGAATATGAAAATGCTATGAAACTTATAAAATCATCTTCTAAGATATTGAATGAAGCAGAGGGTAAATTATTAAAAGTTATTGAAAAAAATGGTGAAATAGATATAGAGGAGATTTAAAATGAATGATTTCCAAGTTTATTTAAAAGAAAAAACTGATTTTTTTGAAACTGAATTAAAAAAAGAATTAAAAGAACTTTCCTATCCTGAAACTATTGCTAAGGGTATGGAATATGCTATTTTAAATGGTGGAAAGAGATTAAGACCTTTTTTACTTTTTGTAACATTAGAATTGTTAAATGAGAATATAAATAAAGGTGTAAAATCTGCAATAGCATTAGAGATGATACATTCATATTCTCTTGTTCATGATGATTTGCCAGCTCTTGACAATGATGATTATAGGAGAGGGAAATTAACAACACATAAAGTTTTTGGTGAAGCAGAGGGAATACTTATAGGAGATTCACTTTTAACTTATGCTTTTTATGTTCTTTCTCAGAAAAATTTAGAATTGTTGTCTTCTAAACAGATTGTGAATATTATTTCAAAAACTTCTGAATATGCAGGAATAGATGGAATGATAGGTGGACAGATGATAGATATTCAAAGTGAAAACAAAAAAATAGATTTGGAAACTTTAAAATACATTCATAGTCATAAAACAGGAAAGCTTATTAAACTTCCTATTGAGATAGCTTGTATCATTGCTAATTTAGAAAAAGATAAAAGAGAAGTTTTAGAAGAATATGCAGATTTAATTGGTTTGGCTTTTCAAGTTAAAGATGATATTCTGGATGTTGAAGGAACTTTTGAAGATTTAGGAAAACCTGTGGGCAGTGATGTTGATTTACATAAGGCTACTTATCCAAGTATTTTAGGGATGGAAGAAAGTAAAAAAATTTTAAATAATACTGTTGAAAAAGCTAAGGAAATTATTAAAAATAAATTTGGAGAAGAAAAAGGAAAAGTTTTAATTTCTCTTGCAGATTTTATAAAAGATAGAAAAAAATAAAGAATAAAAACTGTTGTAAAAAATAAATACAGCAGTTTTTTATTTATAAAAATATTTTTCTAATAAAAATAAATTTAATTAACAAAATTTAACATTATATGTTAAAATGATATAGTTAATGAGGTGATGAAATGGAAAAAAATATACCCAAACATATTGCAATAATTATGGATGGTAATGGAAGATGGGCAAAAAAGAGAGGGCTTGCCAGAAGCTTTGGGCATATGGAAGGAGCAAAAACATTAAGAAAAGCTCTTGAATATTTAACAGAAATTGGAGTTAAATATTTAACTGTTTATGCTTTCTCAACAGAAAATTGGAATAGACCACAAGATGAAGTTTCAACACTTATGAAACTATTTTTAAAATATATAAAAAATGAAAGAAAAAACATGATGAAAAATAAGATTCGTTTTTTTGTTTCAGGTAGAAAAAACAATGTTCCAGAAAAATTACAAAAAGAAATTGAAAAGTTGGAAGAAGAAACTAAAAATAATGATAAAATAACATTAAATATAGCATTTAACTATGGTAGCAGAGCAGAAATAGTTGATGCAGTGAATAGAATAATAAAAGATGGAAAAGAAAATATAACAGAAGAAGATTTTTCTAAATATTTATATAATGATTTTCCAGATCCAGACTTAGTTATAAGAACAAGTGGAGAGATGAGAATATCAAATTTCTTATTATGGCAAATAGCTTATTCAGAGCTTTATATTACAGATGTTTTATGGCCAGATTTTGATGAAAAAGAAATAGATAAGGCTATTGAAAGTTATAATCAGAGAGAAAGAAGATTTGGAGGAGTAAAAAATGTTTAAATGGAATAGGGTTTTAGTTGCGTTGATAGGAGTTCCATTATTATTATTTATTTATACAGGTGAGAGTTTTTTCAAAATAAATCTTTATGGATTACCAATGTTAATTTTTACAAATTTAGTTATTGGTACAGGAACTTATGAATTTTATAAGATGATAAAAATATTAGGGAAAGAAGTTTATGATAAATTTGGGATAATTGTTGCCATAATAATACCAAATTTAGTATATCTTGAGAATAGAAGGAATTATTTTGAATATAACCTAATAGCTGTTGTATTGATAATAGCAACTATCTTTATGTTAACATATAGGATTTTTAAAAATCAGATAAGGGGAACTTTAGAGAAGGTATCTTATACTTTACTAGGAATAGTATATGTATCTGTGTTTTTTTCACAAATAATCATTCTTTATTTTTTAGGAGCTATGTATCCATTAATTTTACAAGTTTTAGTTTGGATATCAGATACATCAGCAGGAATAGTAGGAGTTGCAATAGGAAGAAAATTCTTTAAAAATGGTTTTACAGAAATAAGCCCTAAAAAATCTGTTGAAGGTGCACTGGGTTCAGTTGTTTTTACAGGCTTAACTTTTATGTTAATTGTTGTTATGTATATTGAAAAAATTAAAGGTGCAACAATAGGAGAAATATTTTTATCATTTATTATAGGAGCTGTAATATCTGTTGTTGCTCAAATTGGAGATTTAATAGAATCTTTATTTAAAAGAGAATGTGGAGTTAAAGATTCTGGAACTATCCTTATGGGACATGGTGGAATATTAGATAGATTTGACAGTATGATATTAGTTTTACCTTTTGTAACTATGGTACTATATTTCTTTCGTCTATATGTAAGTTATCAATATGGAATTTAATTAAAAGGATGATAAAAATGAAAAAGATTTTAATTCTTGGATCAACTGGAAGTATAGGAACAAATGCTCTTGAACTTATTAGAAATAATAGAGAACAGTATCAAGTTGTTGGTATTAGTGGAAATAAAAATATAGACTTATTGAAAAAACAAATTGAAGAATTTAAACCTATATCTATTTATGTTGGTTCTGAACAAGATGCTATATATTTAAAAAAAGAATATTCTTTTATAAAAGAAGTTTATTTTGGAGAGAATGGACTTGCAGAACTTTCTAAGAATTCTGATTATGATATTATATTAACAGCGGTAAGTGGAGCAATTGGTATAGATGCAACTGTTGAAGCTATAAAAAGAGGGAAAAGAATAGCTCTTGCTAATAAAGAAACTATGGTGTCAGCAGGAGTATATATAAATAAACTTTTAAAAGAATATCCAAAAGCAGAGATTGTTCCAGTGGATAGTGAACATTCAGCGTTATTTCAATCATTACAAGGATTTAAAAAAGAAAATCTAAAAAAATTAATAATAACAGCAAGTGGTGGAACATTTAGAGGAAAAGACTTAGCTTATTTAGAAAATGTTACTGTGGAACAAGCATTGAAACACCCAAATTGGTCTATGGGTAAAAAAATTACTATTGATTCTTCAACTTTGGTAAATAAAGGGCTTGAAGTTATAGAAGCTCATGAGTTATTCAATGTAGATTATGATGATATAGAAGTTGTTATACATCCACAAAGTGTAATTCATTCTATGGTTGAATATGTAGATGGAAGTATTATAGCACAAATGGGAGTTGCTAATATGAAAACTCCAATACTTTATGCTTTTACTTATCCTGAAAAAGAATATAATTCTTCAATAAATTTTTTAGATTTAATAAAAAATAATAATTTAACTTTTGAAGAAGCTGATAGAAAAGTTTTGAAAGGAATAGATTTGGCATATAGAGCTGGAAGAACTGGAGATACTATGCCAACAGTTTTTAATGCTTCAAATGAAATTGCAGTTGAATTATTTATGAAAAAGCAAATAAAATTTTTGGATATTTATAGAATTATTGAAGAAGCTATGAATAGTCATCAAGTGTTAACTTTAAATACAGATAATGCTTTAAATGTCATAAAAGAAGTTGATAGAGAAATAAGAAAGAAAGTGAGAGAGCAATGGGAAAAATAATTGTTATAGAGGGAACCGATTCAAGTGGAAAAGAAACTCAAACAAAATTATTGTATGAAAGAGTAAAAAAAATATATGATAAAACTATAAAAATTTCTTTTCCTAATTACGATAGTCCTGCCTGTGAACCAGTTAAAATGTATTTAGCAGGAGCCTTTGGAACAGATGCAACTAAGGTGAATCCTTATCCTGTATCAACTATGTATGCTATTGATAGATATGCTTCTTTCAAACAAGATTGGGAAAAAAAATATATTGATGATTATGTTATAATAACAGATAGATATGTAACTTCTAATATGATACATCAAGCCTCTAAAATTAAAAATAATGAAAAAAAAGATGAATATTTGAAGTGGCTTGTAGATTTGGAATACAATAAAAATGAAATTCCAGAACCAGATATAGTTATTTTTTTAAAAATGCCAATAGATAAAGCAAAAGAGCTTATGGAAAATAGAAAAAATAAAATAGATGGTTCAGAAAGAAAAGATATACATGAAGTTAATGAAGATTATTTAAAAAGATCTTATGAAAATGCAACAGCTATTTCAAAAAAATATAATTGGTGTGAAATAGAATGTGTTGAAAACAATAAAATTAAAAGTATAGAGAAAATAAATGATGAAATTTTTTCTAAGATAAAAGAGATAATAGGAGGATAAATGACATTTTTAATTGCAGTAGTAATGCTGGGCTTAATAATATTTGTACATGAATTAGGGCATTTTTTAACTGCTAAACTTTTCAAAATGCCTGTGAGTGAATTTTCAATAGGAATGGGACCACAGGTTTTTTCAGTTGATACAAAGAAAACAACATATTCTTTTAGGGCAATTCCAATAGGAGGATATGTTAATATAGAAGGAATGGAAGTTGGAAGTGAAGTAGAAAATGGTTTTAGCTCTAAACCAGCTTATCAAAGATTTATAGTTTTATTTGCAGGAGTCTTTATGAACTTCTTAATGGCATTCATACTACTTTTTGTGACAGCTAAGATAAGTGGTAGGATAGAGTATGATACTAATGCTATTATTGGTGGCTTAGTAAAAGGTGGAGCTAATGAACAAATATTAAAAGTAGATGATAAAATTTTAGAATTAGATGGAAAAAAAATAAATATATGGACAGATATTTCAAAAGTTACAAAGGAGTTACAAGATAAGGAAGAAATAACTGCTTTGGTAGAAAGAAATGGTAAAGAAGAAAATTTAACTTTAAAATTAACAAAAGATGAAGAAAATAATAGGGTTGTATTAGGGATTTCTCCAAAATATAAAAAGATTGATTTATCAACAACAGAAAGTTTAGATTTTGCAAAAAATTCTTTTAATTCAATATTAATAGATACTGTAAAAGGCTTTTTTACCATTTTTTCAGGTAAAGTTAGCTTAAAAGAAGTTAGTGGACCTGTTGGAATTTTTAAAGTTGTAGGGGAAGTTTCAAAATTTGGTTGGATATCTATTGCAAGTTTATGTGTTGTTCTTTCAATAAACATAGGAGTATTAAATTTATTACCTATACCTGCACTTGATGGAGGAAGAATTATTTTCGTACTTTTAGAACTTGTTGGAATAAAAGTTAACAAAAAATGGGAGAAAAAATTACATAAAGGTGGAATGATTCTTTTATTATTTTTTATTCTAATGATTAGTGTTAATGATGTTTGGAAACTTTTTAATTAATTTTTCTTGAAATTATACAGATAATCGGTTATAATACAGTATGATGATAATTTAAAAAAATGGTTTGTTTTGGAAAAGGAGGAAGAATATGAAAAATGCAATATTGGCAATTTCAGAAAAGAAGGAAATACTAAAACAAATAAGAAAAGAATTAGCAGAAAAATATGAAGTGATTACCTTCAATAATTTATTAGATGCGATAGATATGGTAAGAGAAAGTGATTTTGATTTAATACTACTAGACAATGCTTTGGAAGGAATCTCAGTAGGAGAAGCAAAGAAAAAATTAACAAGTATAGGAAAAGATTTTATAACAGTTGCTTTAGTAGATGAAATAAATGAAGCTGAAACAAAAGAATTGGAAAAATTTGGAATTTTTGCATATTTGTTAAAACCAATAAAAATTGAGGATTTAGATGCAATAATTTTACCTTCACTTAATGGTTTAGAATTAATAAAAGAAAACAAGAGGTTAGAAGAAAAATTAAGTATATTAGAAGAAGATACTGATATTATAGGACAATCAGCAAAAATAAAAGATGTTAGAAATCTTATAGAAAAAATAGCTGATAGTGATTTACCTGTTTTAATAGTAGGAGAAACTGGAACTGGTAAAGATATAATAGCAAAAGAAATTCATAGAAAAAGTGATAGAAATAAAGGAAAATATGCCCAAGTTAGTTGTGCATTGTATCCAGGAGAACTTATTGAAAGAGAATTATTTGGATATGAAAGAGGAGCTTTTTTTAGGAGCTAATGCGAGTAAAAAAGGACTTTTAGAAGAAATTGATGGAGGAACAATATACATTGAAGATATAGCTAAAATGGATATTAAAGTTCAATCAAGATTTTTAAAAGCAATTGAATATGGAGAATTTAAAAGAGTTGGTGGAACAAAAGTTAGAAAATCTAATGTAAGATTTTTAGTTGGTACAGATATAGATTTGAAACAAGAAACTGAAAAAGGAAAATTCAGAAAAGATTTATACCATAGATTAACTGCATTAACTATAGAAGTTCCACCTTTAAGAGAAAGAAAAGAAGATATCCCTGTACTTGCTAACTATTTCCTAAATAAAATTGTTAGAATATTACATAAGGAAACTCCTGTTATTTCAGGGGAAGCTATGAAATTCTTAATGGAATACTACTATCCAGGAAATATAATGGAACTTAAAAATTTAATTGAAAGAATGGCATTATTATCTAAGGATAAAATTTTAGATGTAGAACAATTACCATTGGAAATTAAAACAAAATCTGACATAGTAGAAAATAAAACAGTTGTAGGGGTTGGACCATTAAAAGAAATACTAGAACAAGAAATTTATAGTTTAGAAGAAGTAGAAAGAGTTGTAATTGCAATTGCGTTACAAAAGACTAGATGGAATAAACAAGAAACTTCTAAGATTTTAGGTATAGGTAGAACAACTCTATATGAAAAAATAAGAAAATATGGTTTAGATACAAAGTAATACAATTAAAAGTGAGGGAAAATACAAAATGTCAATAAGAAAATTTCGTAAAAAGATGAAACCTTTTATTATTATACTAACAGTTGTTTTTATCTTATCTTTAGCATATGGAGGATATGAAAGTTACAGAACAAGTAGAGCAAATAAAAAGGCACAAGAAGCTATGCTTTTAAATAAAGATTATATCCAAAAAATTGAAATAGAAAGAGCTAAACAAGATCTTTCAAGAACTTACTCAGATAGAGTTGACAAAGAATTGGTTGATATACTTGCCTTTAATGATGTTATAGATAAAAATTTAACTTTACATATTGCAAAAGATTTAAAGGTAAAAGTTCCTAGTTCAGAAGTTAATAAACAATATGAGGAACTTGAGTCATCTATGGGAGATAAAGAGCAATTTAGAAGAATGTTACAAGTTCGTGGACTTACAAAAGATTCTTTAAAGAATCAAATTGAAGAAAATTTATTAATGCAAAAAACTAGGGAAGAATTTGCTAAAAATATAAATCCTAATGATGAAGAAATAAATGCTTATATGGCTTTATATTCAATCCCATCTGATAAAAGAGAAGATGCAGTGAATTTATATAAAACAGAAAAGGGGACAGAAGCATTTAGAGAAGCTTTATTAAAAGCTAGAAAAGAAATGAAAATAAAAGACTTAGCTCCTGAATATGAAAATTTATTAGAAAAAACTGCTTATGAAGAAGAAGGATTTACTATAACTAATCTTGATTTGGCTAGAGCTACTGCGAATGTTATGTTAGGACAAAAGATTTCTAAGGAAGATGCTGAAAAACAAGCAAAAGAAATGATAAGTAGACAAATAAAGATGGCAAAAATAGCTAAAGAAAAAGGAGTAAAGGTTAATGAAAATTTAGATTCTATTTCTCAATTCCAAGATTATTATGTTGGATTAGCTGAAAAAGTTAGGGATGAAGTAAAACCTACTGATGATGAGTTAATGAAATTCTTTAATGCAAATAGAGAAAAATATAGTATTCCTGCAACAGCAGATGCAAAATTAGTGTTTATTAGTGTGAAATCTGCAAAAGAAGATGATGATTTAGCTAAGGAGAAAGCAGAAAAATTATTATCAGAATTAACTCCTGAAAATTTTACAGAAAAAGGAAAGACTTTAGGAAATAACCAAGATATAATTTATCAAGACTTAGGAACATTTGGTACAAAAGCAATGGTTAAAGAATTTGAAGAAGCTCTTAAAGATGTTCCTTCAAATACAGTAGTCAATAAAGTCATAAAAACAAAATTTGGTTATCATGTTGCTCTTGTAAAAGAAAATAACAATAATCGACAATGGGGAGTTGAACATATTTTAATAGTTCCTTATCCTTCTGAAAAAACTGTGACTGAGAAACTTGAAAAATTAAATAAAATCAAAGCTGATATAGAAGCAGGAACTTTGGCATTAAATGATAAAATTGATGAAGATGCAATTCAAAGTTTTGATGCTAAAGGGATAACACCTGATGGAATAATACCAGATTTTGTATATAGTCCTGAAATAGCAAAAGCAGTATTTAGTACAGAATTAAATAAGGTAGGAATAATTAATCCTAATAAAGCAACAATAATTATATTCCAAAAGACTAAGGAAGTAAAAGCAGAAAATGCTAATTTTGATAAGTCAAAAGAACAGGTAAAAAGTGATTATGTAAATAAAAAAGTTGCAGAATATATGTCAAAATTATTCTAAAGCTAAGGGAATAAACCGAATTTAGAGTTTATTCCCTTTTGTACTCTTATTTTAGGGGGTATTATGTACTTTAAACAAGAAGATATAGACAAGTTACTAGATAATTTAAGAATAGAAGAAGTAGTTGGAGAATTTATTGAATTAAAAAAAGTAGGTTCAAGTTATAGAGGATTATGCCCATTTCATGCAGATACTAATCCTTCTTTTTTCGTTACTCCCGAAAAAAAGATTTGTAAATGTTTTGTATGTGGTTCTGGTGGGAATGCTATAAACTTTTATTCAAAAATAAAAAATATTTCTTATACAGAAGCAATTAGAGAATTATCACAAAAATATAGAATTAATATAAAAGAATATAAGAACACCAATACAAATGAAAATTATGAAAAATTTTATCAAATTATGGAAGATAGTCATAATTTTTTTTATGGAAAAAATATTTTCCCAAGATTCAAGAGGAGCTTTAGAGTATCTTTCAAACAGAGGTTTGGATACTAATTTAATCAAAGAACATCAACTTGGATATGCTCCTCCCAAATGGTCAGAACTTTATGAACTTCTAAATGCTAAAGGATATAGTGATGAAGATTTATTAGCTTTAGGACTTATTAAAAAAAGTGAAGAAGGAAGAATATATGATGCTTTTAGAAATAGAATAATTTTTCCAATTTTTTCACCAAGTGGGAGGATAATTGCTTTTGGAGGAAGAACCTTAGAAAAAGATACCTCAGTACCAAAGTATATAAATTCACCAGATACTCCAATTTTTAAAAAAGGAAAAAATGCCTATGGTATTGAAAGGGCTGTAAATATAAAAAATAAAAACTATTCTATACTAATGGAAGGTTATATGGATGTTCTCTCTGCTAATATTTATGGTTTTGATACAAGTATAGCACCACTAGGAACTGCTTTAACAGAAGAACAAGCTCAACTTATAAAAAGATATTCATCTAATATCTTATTATCCTTTGATATGGATAAGGCTGGGATATCTGCAACAGAAAGAGCAAGTTTTATACTAAAATCCCAAGGTTTTAATATAAGAGTTTTACAATTTGAAGAAAGTAAGGATCCTGATGAATTTTTAAAGAAAAATGGAAGAGAAGCTTTTTTAAAAGTAGTTGAAAATTCACTAGAAATTTTTGATTTTTTATATAATTTATATTCAAGTGAATATGATCTGAATAATAATATTATAGCAAAACAAAATTTTGTAGAAAGATTTAAAGATTTTTTTTCAAATGTAGATAATGATTTAGAAAAGGAAATGTATCTAAAGAAACTTTCAGAAAAAATAGATATTAGTATAGATGTTTTAAGAAAAACTCTTGTTGAACAAAATAAAAAACATGTTACAAGGAAAGATTATCTTGATGAAAATCAAGAAAAGATAGAAAAAAAAGAATTTAAACAAGCTAATAATTTAGAAATGGCAATAGTAAAGATGTTACTGAGAAAACCTGAATATTATAACTTTTTTAAAAAAGAGAAATTAGAAAGTGACATAGCCAATAAAATTTTTAAATTTTTTAATCAAAAAATAAAGGAAAATTTATTTTTTGATAGTAATATTATAATGAAAGAATTTAAAAAATATGTTGAAGAAAGTAATGATTTTTCTCAGTATGAAAAAAATAATGAATTAGCAAGAATAATAATGGATTATATTTTAATTCCAAATAAAATTGAAGAAGAAAGAGAAAATATAGAATTATTTAAAAGCTATCTTAGAGTAAAGTTAAAACTAAGAGATAAAACAAAAGATAATATTGCTAAGAAAATTGAATTTGGAAAATTAAAAAAAGAAATAGCAAAAGCTAAAAGTGTTGAAGAATTTATAAAAGTTTATAATTCATTTAAGTATCTTTTTTAACCTTATTATAGTAGCGAGGAGGATTATAGTGAAAGAGCTAATAAAAAATGAAAAAGCTAGAGCTTTAATAAAAAAAGCAGTAGAAGAAGGGATTATAACTTATGAAGAAATTAATGAAGAATTAGGTGATGATTTTCCAGCTGAAAACATAGAACAACTTATTAATGAAATGCTTGAACAAGGAATTAAAATAGTTGATGAGGAACAATTAGATGAGTTAGGTGAAGATGAGTTAAGAGAAAAAGAATTAGAAGATGATTATACGGATAATGAAGAACATGATGATTTGTTGGAAGATGATTCAGAAGATAAGATAGATGAAAATGAAGATGAGAATGATGAAACAGAAGAACATTTTACAGAATTTGATGATGAATTTAATCCAGAGTACATAGAAGATGTAAGTGAAGATGAGTTAAGTAATGAAAAATTATTGAATTTAGGTAATAGTGCAAAAGTTGATGAACCTATAAAAATGTATCTAAGAGAAATAGGGCAAGTCCCTTTATTGACTCATGAAGAAGAAATAGACTATGCTAAAAAAGCCTATGAAGGTGATGAAGAAGCTAGTAAAAAACTTATAGAATCAAATTTAAGACTTGTTGTGAGTATTGCTAAAAAACATACAAACAGAGGGTTAAAACTTCTTGATTTAATACAAGAAGGGAACATAGGCCTTATGAAAGCTGTTGAGAAGTTTGAATATACAAAGGGATATAAATTTTCAACTTATGCTACTTGGTGGATAAGACAGGCTATAACAAGAGCAATAGCTGACCAAGGAAGAACAATAAGAATACCTGTTCATATGATAGAAACAATAAATAAAATTAAAAAAGAATCAAGAATATATCTACAAGAAACAGGAAAAGATGCTTCACCTGAAATTTTAGCTGAAAGACTTGGAATGGAAGTTGATAAGATAAAGGCAATCCAAGAAATGAATCAAGAACCAATATCCCTTGAAACTCCTGTTGGAAGCGAAGAAGATAGTGAATTAGGAGATTTTGTTGAAGACCAAAAAACAACAAGCCCTTATGAAGCTACAAATAGAGCGATTTTAAGAGAAGAACTGGATGCTGTTTTAAAAACATTGAGTCCAAGGGAAGAAAAAGTATTAAGATACAGATATGGACTTGATGATAGTTCTCCTAAGACATTAGAAGAAGTTGGTAAAATATTTAATGTTACTAGGGAAAGAATAAGACAAATTGAGGTAAAAGCCCTTAGAAAATTAAGACATCCTAGTAGAAAGAAAAAACTTGAAGATTTTAAGGTAGATTAGTTAGGAGGGAATATTTTGAAGCTCTTAAGTCTTGAAAAATATTTACTTAAAAATAGTTTAGATGATGAAGAATTTCAGAAACTTGTATTTGAAATTTCAGAAAAATTAGAGTTAGAAGCACTTTCAGAAGATAGAAAATTGACTGATGAGGAAATAGATTATGAATATATTGATTTTCTTATAGCTGAAACTCTTGAAAGTCTGAAAGATGATGTTTGTACTTGTGGAGTAGAAGATTGCTGTGGAACAAGAGTTGAGAAAAATCTAAAAAAGGTCTACGAAATAGCTCTTTATATGTTAAGAGATGGGATATCTTATGAGGATTTAACACAAGAAGGGATTATTGGATTGATTAAGGCACATGAACTTTTTGAAGATGACAAAGACTTTAAGTTATATAAAGACTACTATATAGCGAAAGAAATGTTTAATTATATAAATAATTATGCTAATTACAGAAAATCAGCTTTTAAAGATTATGCTGAACATGAAATTCATAAGGATAGCCATTTAAAAGTTTCTTTGAAAGATAGAGATAAGTCAGAAGAACTTAAAAAACTTGAAAAAGAAAATAAAGAAAAACATATTGAAGAAATGAAGCATTTAGAAAAAAGAGCTGAAACTTTATTTGATTATCTAAATTTAAAATACAGATTGAGTGAAAGAGAAATTGCTGTTTTAGTGTTGTATTATGGACTTGATGGACATAAGAAAAAAACTTTCTCTCAAATTTCTGAAATCACTAAAATAGATGATGATAATTTAGATAAGATTTTAAAGGGAGCTATGTTTAAATTATCAAATGTTGATGAAAAGGTTGAGCTATGAAAGCTAGAGATATTATAAATATTTTAGAAAAGAAATTTCCTAAAATAAATGCAGAAGAATGGGATAATATTGGACTTCTAATAGGAGATTATGATAAGGAAGTAAAAAAAATTCAATTTTCACTAGATGCAACATTGGAAAGCATTGAAAATGCTATTTCTGAAAAAGTAGATATGCTAATTACACATCATCCTATTATATTTAAAGCTATTAAAGATATAACCGAGCAAAATATTTTAGGAAAAAAAATTAGAAATTTAATAAAAAATGATATTAATGTTTATTCAATACATACAAATTTGGATTCAAGTATCGAAGGATTAAATGATTATGTTTTAAAAAAAATAGGAATTTCAGAATATAAGATCTTGGATTTTGATGAAGAGAAAAATTGTGGTATAGGAAGAATTTTTAAATTAAATGAAGAAAAAAATTTAAAAAAATTTATAGAAGAACTTAAACTAAAATTAAAAATTTTAAATCTAAGAGTTATAAGTAATGATTTAAATAAAAAAAATTAAGAAAGTAGCTCTTATAAATGGTTCTGCTATGAATTATTGGAAAAAGGCTAAAAAGGAAAAGGTTGATTTATTTATAACAGGAGATGTCAGCTATCATGATGCTCTTGATGCTTTAGAGAATGGCTTAAGTGTAATTGACTTTGGGCATTATGAAAGTGAATATTTTTTCTATGAAATTTTAATAGAAGAATTAAAAGATAATAACTTAGAATTTTTAGTTTTTAATAGGGAACCAATATTTAAGTTTTATTGATGATATGGAGAAATTATGAAAAAAATAATAATTATGTTTTTATTTTTGTTATCTTCAGTTTTTAGCTTTGCTACTATAAATGATAACCTTAATCTTTTAAAAGATGAAGAAAAAAGTGAAATAAATGAAAAAATTGAAGAAATACAAAATGTAAAAGGTTTGACAATATTTGTAAATACATTGGCAGAAGATGAAGGTTTTGCTATTTCAGACCCAGAAAGAGCAATGATATTAAATCTTAAAAAGGGAGATAAGGAAGTTTATAAAGTTGAACTTTCTTTTAGTAAGGATATAGATGTTGAAGATTATCAAGAGGATATCAATACAACTCTAAATGATTCAGCAGAATTATTAGAAAGAAAAGAGTATGGAAAATATATTTTAACTGTACTTGATGGAGCTGGTTCTGTCTTACAAGAAGTTAATATTGAAGCTTTAAATCAAATGACAATGACAAAAGAACAAGAAAATAATAGTACACCAATTATGGTTGCAGCCTTTGTTATAATAATTTTATTTATTGTTTACAAAATGTATGCTGCATATAAAGATAAAAGTAATCAAGAAGAAGATGACTAAAAAAATTTTAGGTATTCAAGTTAATCGCTGTCTTTATGGCAGAGGAAAGTCCGAGCTCCACAGAGCAAAAGGGTAGCTAACGGCTACTAAAAGCAATTTTAAGGAAAGTGCCACAGAAAATAGACCGCCATTAAGGTAAGGGTGAAAAGGTGGTGTAAGAGACCACCAGTTTTTTAGGAAACTAAAAAAGCTTGGTAAACCCCCTTTGGAGCAAGACTAAATAGGAAAGATTAAGGGGTTGCTCGCTCTCTTTCAGGGTAAGTCGCTAGAGGTTATAAGTGATTATAATTCGAGAAAAATGATTAACAAATACAAAACTCGGCTTATTGAATGCCTAAAATTAGATAATATAAAAACTGTTACTAAAAAATTTTGTAACAGTTTTTTTTTAATTTATTGCATATTTATATATTTTAAATAGATATCTCCACTTGGAGTTAAATTAAGTCCTCTCACATTTGAATGAGATAAGACAGTATCATATTCTTGTAAAAGTGGAATAACTGGAAGATTATCTAAAAATTCTCCATCAGATTTTATATTAGTACCATATTTATAATTGATATAATAATACAAATCATTTATATTATTTGTTCCTACTAGATATTTCTCTATTTTAAAAGTTATAGCTGAATCAGAGTTAGAAGTAACTCTTATAGGAATTTTAAATTGCCCTATCCATTCTTTTACTGTTGATAAAAGTAATTTTTTTTCTAATAAATTATTATTTTCAAAATAAGCAATATAAGGAGTTTCTGAAAAATTAAAATTAGAATTTTCTTTTATTTTTTCAAAATCTTCTTTAGCTTTGTTTAATATATCAGAACTTGGATGAGGATGAGAAAAAATAGCAGGAGAGTCATTTTCTAAAATTACCTTTCCCATAAATTCTGGATCACTCACAGCATATATAAGTTTTCTAATTTCAGTCTTATCAAAAAAATTTTCTTTATTTTCATTTGGAATAGAGATATACCAATATCTAGTTGTTGGAAAAACTAATTTTTCAGGTAAAGTATTCACTTGATTTAATCTATCAAAAGGCATAGGATAAAAAGGTTCTCCAAAATAGTCTATTTCATTACGAGGAAACATTTCATAAGCCATTATTCCATCTTCTATAAGTGAAATTTTAATTTCTTTTAATTTAGTATTTATACTATCCCAATAGTTTTCATTTCTCTCTAAAATAATTTCATCATCATTAAAACTAGAAACTTTAAAAGCTCCATTAACAATTTTTTTATCTAAACTTAAATTTATATTTTCTTTTCTAATCGGATAAAAAATCGGATTACTTACCCATTCATCAAAATTTTTAATAGGAGCATTCAAACTAACTATAAATTTATTATCTTGAATTTTAAGACCAACAGAACTTTTATCAACCTTTTTATTATAAAAATCTTCTGCACCTTTTATTACAAACATTCTATAAATTTCATCAGACTTTGAATTTTCTAAGCTATCTAACCAACTATCTAAATAAGTATCAGCAGTTATTTTTTCTTCATCAGACCATTTTAAATCATCTCTTAAAGTAAAAGTCCATTCTTTATAATCGTCAGAATGTTCTATACTAAGTACACTTATAAGTCTAACTCCTTCTGTTTTAAGTTCTGTCAAACCTTCAAAGAGTTGAGTCAATAATGCTCTTTCATTTCCAGAATAAGATTGAGAATTTAATTTATATTCTTGTTTAGGCATAACTGTATAGAAGATTTGCTCAACTTTTTCAGTTTCTTCTAATTTTTCTTCTCCACAAGCAAATAATAGACAACTTAGTATAAAAATTGATAAGAATTTAAAAATTTTCATTGCTTTCTCTCCCTTAATTTTATAAAATCATTATAATATATTTTAACATATATTTTGAAAATTTTATAAAAATAATAGTTTCTTAAAAAAATATCTTGACTTATAAAATAATATATTATAAAAGTATTTATAATGAAATTTTTAGGAGGATTTTATGTTACATTATTTAGAAGTTGGAGGACCAATCCTATGGGTGTTAGTTATAATTTCCATTGGAGCTTTTGCTGTTGTATTAGAAAGAATTGTATTTTTTTGCAAGGAATGAAAAGAATGTAGGAAGTAATTTTAAAGATGAGATACTTTTATTAGTGGCTAGTAAAAAACTAGATGAGGCTATTGCTTTGTGTGATACTAAAAAAAGTTGTGTTGCATCTGCTGTTAGAAAGTTTTTACAAAAAGCCCCAAAGGGAATAGATGTTCAAGATTATGAGTTTATTTTAAAAGAAGTAACCAATCAAGAAATATCACCTTATGAAAGAAGATTAAATCTTTTAGCAAGTGTTATGAGTATTTCGCCAATGCTTGGGTTATTAGGAACAGTTACAGGTATGATTAGAGCATTTACAAATATTTCAAAATATGGTGCTGGGGATGCAGCTATTGTTGCAGATGGTATTGCTGAAGCTTTGTTGACAACAGCAGCTGGGCTTATGATAGCAATCCCAGTTATAGTTGTTTATAATTATTTAAATAGAAGATTAGAAAAAATGGAAAATGAAATAGATGATGTGATAACAAATATAATTAATATATTTAGGAGATAAGAATGAGCAAATATAAGAAGAAAAGAGAGTCAGCTAAATTAGATTTAACACCACTTATAGATGTTGTTTTTCTTTTAATTATATTTTTTATGGTAACTACAACATTTAATAATTTTGGTTCTGTTCAAATTGATTTACCTAGCTCTACTATTCAAAAAACCGATAAAAATAAAAGTATAGAAATTATAATTGATAAAGATGGAAATTATCATATTTCTGAAGATGGAAAGATTACCCAAGTACAATTTGCAGATTTAGATGCTTATCTAAAATCTGTAAAAGAAGCCACTGTTTCTGCTGATAAGAATTTGAAGTATCAAACTATTATGGATGTTATAACTAAAATAAAAGAAAATGGTGTAGATAATTTGGGCTTAACTTTCTATGAATAGGTGGTACTATGAAAAAATATATTTTAATATCTCTTGTATTTCACTTAATAATATTATTTGGGTTTGGAGTTATGCAAACAGCTCAATTAGGAAAAGATGAACCAAAAAATCAGGTTGTACCTATTGCCTTTGTTGCAAAGCAAACTTCTGAGAATCCGGGAGGTAAAGTTTTAGATACAGAAGAAAGAGAAAAACAAAGTCCTGAGCCTCCAAAACCAAAAGTAGAAAAGAAGCCAGAAGAGAAAAAACCTGAAGAAAAGAAAGTAGAAAAGAAACCTGAAAAGAAAGAAATAGAAAGTAATATTCCAAGTAAAGATGCTAAACCAGTTGAGAAACAACCAGAAACAACTACTTCTGAAAATACTCAATCTACTGAATCTGCTGATAAAGTAGAAAGTACTCCAAGTGATAATAATTCTTCTAGTGGAGGAGGAAACACAAGTAGTACAGGAAGTGGAGATGAGGGCTTTGGTTCAAACTTTATTTCTGATGGAGATGGGAGCTATATAGCACTTTCATCAAAAGGAATAAACTACCAAATAATAAATGAAGTAGAACCTGATTATCCTTCACAAGCTGAATCAATAGGATATTCAAAACAAGTAAAAGTAACAGTTAAATTTTTAGTAGGCTTAAAAGGGAATGTTGAAAAAGCTGAAATAACTCAATCTCATAAAGATTTAGGCTTTGATGCAGAAGTTATGAAAGCGATTAAAAAGTGGAAATTTAAACCTATATATCATAATGGAAAAAATATCAAAGTTTACTTTGTTAAAACATTTGTATTTGATCCTCAATAAAAAATTGGCTACCTAGAAAATTTTCTAAGTAGCCTTATTTTTATTTATTATTCTTTTATTAGAGAGTTAATTTCATCAAGAATAGCTTTAGTATCTAATCCGTGAGCTTCTATTCCTTCTGCTAAAGTTTCTCCTGAAGCTATCATACATCCTACACAACCTAAACCATTTCTTTGTAAAACTTCAACTATTACTGGGTATTTTTCAACTGCTTCCATTATATTCATATCTCCTGTAACCATTTTTTATCCTCCTTAATTTTGTTTATAAGTTATTATGTGTTAATTATAATAAAATTTACAATTCTTGTCAAGAATTATAATTTAAAAATTAATAATATTATAGGTGCTGTAAAAATTAAACTATCAACTCTATCTAATATTCCTCCATGTCCTAAAAGTAAGTTTCCTGAATCTTTCAAATTCACTTTCCTTTTTAAAGAAGATATAAAAATATCTCCAATAAAACCTATTAGGCAAATATAAGGGATAAACTTAACTTGAAAATCTATATTAGCAAAATATTTTAATAAAGTTGCAGTTAAAGTAGTAAGTATTATTCCACCAATAAGCCCTTCAACTGTTTTATTTGGGCTTATATTAGGAGTAATTTTTCTTTCACCAAAAATGTTTCCACTTATATATTGGAACACATCATTTAATTCTATTAAAATTAAATAATTTATTATAAAGTTTAAATCATCTATATAGCATATACTTCCTATTAAATAACTTGTTATAAAAAAAGCAAAAATTATAAATCCTCTTTTATAGTATCTAAGACAGATAAGAATAAATAAAATTAATAATATATAAAAATTTTTTAAATAAATTCCTATATAAAAAGCTAAATTTACAATAAAACTAGATATTTTTAATTCATTATCATATTTGATATAGGCAAACTGTAAAAATTCTCTAAAAGATAAAATAGAGATAAGTCCAAAAAGTATAAGCATATAAATTCTATCTCTACTTCCTAGATAGAATAATATAATTATAATAAACCAAGTAAATATTCTTTGTTTTATATTGGCAAATTTTTTATCTGAAATCTTATTTCTTATAAAAAAATAAAATAATTAAAGCTAGAATATCCACAACTAGCATAAGAAGTAACACATCATTCACCCCTTAAAGAAGATTTTACCCTATTGTATATTGTAAAAATTAATAAAATTATAGATAAAATTAAAATATAGTCAAAATATTGATTTCCTATAAAAAAATAAATAATAGCTAAAAGGCTTATTAAGAAAGCTCTATCACTTTTTCCCATAGGTCCTTCATAATGCCTTTTATTATCTACCATTACTGCAACCACTCCTATATATTCTGATAAAGCAGATAAAAATATAAAAAGAAGATTATAGACTTCATTTATTCCTATAACTCTTAAAAATATATAGAAGAAAACTGTATCTGATACAACATCTCCTACTTCATTGTAGAAAACTCCTATTTTAGTTTTTTGATTAAATTTATTGGCTATCATACCATCTAAGGCATTTAATGCCATTCTTAAAAATAGAAATACAGGTATTGTTAAATATAAAAAATTATAGTTACTAAATTTATAAATTATCCCAGCAAAAATTATATTCAACAAAACAGTTGTCACTGTTATTTGATTAGGAGTAATTTTTAATTTTACCAATTTTTCACAAATAGGCATAAGTAAGTTTTGAAATTTTGTTTTTAATTTATATATAGAAATATCCATATTTACCTCAATTCTGCTAATGAAACTGTAAAAATTCCATCATTATCAATTAGCATTTTTTCTTTCTTTAAATTATAATTTTCAAATAAGCTATCTAACTCTTTTTCACTTCTTCTTCTCATAAGCCAAGATTTACCATGTCCTTTATGGCTATTAAGAACTAAAGCTATTTGCTTTAATTGAGGGTGCCAAGGTTGACCTGTGTAAATAACAGTACCATTTTTATCTAAGATTTCTGCCACTCCTGATATAGTATTTTCAAGCATATTATTATCTTCAAAGAGTTCAAAAACTCCTGAGATTATAACTATATTGGGTGTGTAATTTATTTTTTTATAAGTTTCCTTATTAAAACAATCATAGTTTACAAAAGATATATTTTCCCAATTGTTTTTCTTAATAACTTCTTCTCCAACTTCAATATTTGATTTTTTAAACTCATTTATTAAAATCTGTACATTTGGATATTTTTCTTTTATATCAAATAAATAATTTCCAGTTCCACCAGCTACATCTAAGATTTTAACATTTTCTTCACCTAAATTATTTATCTTTTCTTCTATTAAAGTAAGCAAGTTCTTTTTTCTTTCTCTTACACCTGCCCATCCGATTTGATTTAGATAAAATCTATCTATAAATTTTCCTAGTAATAATTTTCCATCAGCTTGATTTTTATAAATATAATCAAGAGAAATCCCAGAGTCAAAGCCATATTTTAAGCCTAAACTCATTCCTTTGCTTAAAAACCCAAAAGTTTTCATAGAGAATTTTTGAATAGAATAAAATATTTTTTCACTTAGAGGATATTCTTCCAAGCCTATCCTCTCATACTCCTTTCTTGAAAATTCTCTAGGAGAAACATCAAGTGAAGTATTTTGATTTTTGAAAATATCTTGTATAAAATCATCCAACATTTTATATACTTTTTCTCTTTCTTTTTCAAAGATTATTCCATGATAAAAATTTTCAAGTTCTATAAACTCTCTTTTTTTAGATGATAAATTTAAGAAAAATCTTTTTTCGGCAGAATTTTTTACAACATAATCTTTTTCAGCAGAAAATATTATTGTAGGTAATTCTATTGCCATTGAATCTTCAACCAATCTTTTTCCCATATCAGCTAAATCAATTAATAGTTTAGCATTAATTTCTTTATTGATAAGTTTATCAGAATTATATTTATTTTGTTCTTCAATATCATGAGTTAAAACTTTTGCTTTTACATAACTCATAACTTTAGCATCTTTTTTTATTTTAGTAAGCAATGTAACAAGTTGTTTAGCAAAAGGAATATAAAGTTTTATTTCAAAAGCAGGTGCAAGTAAAGCCATACCTGCTATATTTGGTGCAAAATCATGAACATAGGCAGAAAGTATTACTCCACCTATACTATTTGCAACAATGAAAATATCTTCTTCTTTTATTTGGTATTCATTTTTTAGATGTTTTATAAAAGAATCTAAATCCCTAACATAATCCATAGCATTAGGAGAAGATTTAACTTCTGTATAGCCATGTCCTCTTAAATCATAGGCAAAAATATTATATTTTAAAAATTTTTCATTTTGTGTTAATTCACTTAATCTCTCTGAATGTTCATGTCCTCTATGAATGATAATTAAAGTTTTTTTGTTTTTCTCGAAATTCCATATTCTATAAAAAATTTTATTTCCATCAAAAGTATTAAAATAGAAATTTTCCATATTTCCTCCCCAAAATTTAAAAATTTATTGAAAATAAAAGAAATTATTTTATTCAATTTATTATATCATAGAAAAATTAAAAAAAGATTAAGAAATAAAATTTTATTTCTTAATCTTTAATATAACAATTTTGCTATTTTACAAGTGCTAACATCATTTTAAAGTTTTCTACTGCTTCAACGGCATGAGGAATATTAGCAGGTAAAACTGTACTTTCACCTTTTTTTTTACTATAAAAGTTTTTCCATCAACAATGTATTTGCCTTCCCCATCAAGGACAGTAACAAGTGCATCACCTGGAGCTTTATGTGGGTCTAATGTTTCACCTTTCCAAAATGACATAATAGTTATAACTAAATTAGATTTTGCAACTAAGTTTTTGCTGACAATTTGTCCTTCTTTATATTCTACACAGTCTGCAAGATTAAAAGCACTAGCAGATTCTAACATTTTTAAAGTTTGGTTTTCCATAGCTTCATCTCCTATTTTTTCTCCAATTTCAATAAGTTTTAAAGTATCTGATGATTTTATAGAATAATTATTATGAGCTAAAACTTCTAAAAAATCACCATTTGAAATATGTTTTTTATTATTTTCAATAGATACTTCTCCACTACCATTAAAACAATAATAATATCTATTTCCTAACATAGCTTCAGCTGTAATTTCTTCATTTTTAGCTAATGAAAATAAAGAAATATAACTATTAGATTGATTTAAAATTCTCATACTTACAACTTCTGTTTCTTTTGAATTTATAAGTTGGTTAAAACAAATAGCTTTTGCAACTTCTATTTTTACCATAAAAATTCCTCCTTTCTTAATGATTATTTTAACATATATTCTAATAAATTAAAGATTAAAAATTTATTGAATTTATAAAAAATAAAAATAAGGGTTGACTTATTTTTAAATTGAATTTAGAATAAATATATAACATTGAAATAAGAGAGGAGAAAAATATGAATTTAGTTGTTTTAAATGGAAGACTTACAAGAGACCCTGAATTAAAATTTGGACAAAGTGGAAAGGCTTATTCAAGATTTTCAATAGCAGTTGATAGACCCTTTCAATCTAGTTCTGATAAAAATTCTCAAACGGCTGACTTTATAAACTGTGTTGCTTTTGGAAAAACAGCTGAGTTTATTGGAGAATATTTTAGAAAAGGAAGAAAAATTTTACTTAATGGAAGATTACAAATGAGTCAATATGAATCAGAAGGAAAAAAAATAACTACCTATGTTGTTATAGCTGATTCAGTGGAATTTGGAGAAGCTAAAACAAGTAGTGGCACAACAGAAACTTCATCTTATGGACGTAGTGAAAGTAAATCAACAAATAATACAATAGAAACACCAGGTTTTGATGAAAATTCATCTGATGATATGGGAGCACCTACTGAAATTGATGATGAATTTCCATTCTAGTTTGGAGGAATAATATGGAAGATAAAAAATATGTGAATATAACAAAAGTTTATACAAAAAGAGGAGATAAGGGAGAAACTGATTTATTAGGTGGCAGTGCAGCTAGAAAAGATAGCTTAAAAGTTGAATCTTATGGTTGTGTTGATGAAGCTTCTTCTTTTATCGGGGTTGCAAGATATTATTGTAAAAATAAAATCATAAAGGAAAGATTAAAAGTAATACAAAATAAGTTATTGGTTCTTGGAGGTTTCTTAGCTAGTGATGAAAGAGGAAAAGAAATGATGAAGGATCAAATCAAAGAAGATGATATAAAGTTATTGGAAGAATACATTGATGAATATAATCAAAAATTGCCACCATTAAAACATTTTATATTACCAGGTGATGAGGAAGTGGCTACTCATTTTCATGTGGCTAGGACTGTTGTAAGAAGAGCAGAAAGAAGGATAGTTTCTCTTAAAGCACAAGAGCCTGATTTGAATCCACTTATCCAAAAATATGTAAATAGATTATCTGACTTAATGTTTGTTTTGGCAAGATATTCAGAAGAAGTAGAAAATAAAAAATGGAAGTCTGCAAATTTAAATATCTAAAATATTATATAAATAAAAAATGCTTTCCAAAATTTGGGAAGCATTTTTTATTTTAAGTATTATTTATCTTATAGATCATGTGGAACAAATACAGGTGCTAGTGCTCCTTCTTTTGCTTCAACAACAAGTCTTACAAATTGTAAGTTGATTATAACTTTTTCTTTTTCAGATGTTTCTATAAGAAGGCAACCATCAGTTACTTCTAAGACAGTAGCATCTTTAAATTTATGATTTACAGTAGCAATATGACATTTTTTCCAAGCTAATTTTTGTAATAATTCTTTCATTTATAAAACCTCCCAGATAAATTAATTAAGATAGTTTATTGTATCACTTTTTAAAATAAAAGAAAAGGGGAAATTTTATATTAACTGTACATTTCATCAAGTCTAGCTTGGATAGTTTCATCTTCTAAATATTCATCATAAGTTGTTACTTTATCAACAAGTCCTTTTGGTGTTATTTCAATAATTCTATTGGCAACAGTTTGTATAAACTCATGGTCATGAGCTCCAAATAAAATAGTACCTTTAAATTTTATTAATGCTTTATTTAATGAAGTTATTGATTCCAAATCTAAGTGGTCACTTGGGTTATCAAATAAAAGTACATTAGCCCCTGAAAGCATTAATTTAGATAACATACATCTAACTTTTTCTCCTCCAGATAATACAGATACTTTTTTAAGAGTTTCATCTCCTGAAAATAACATTCTTCCTAAAAATCCTCTGATAAATGCTTCATGTTCATCTGGTGAATATGGTCTTAGCCAATCAATTAAGTTTACATCAGTATTATTAAAGTATTGGCTATTATCTCTTGGCATATATGCTTGACTTGTAGTAACTCCCCAAGTATAAGTTCCTGAATCAGCTTCAATTTCTCCTGCTAAAATAGAAAGTAAAGTAGTTTTTACCAAATCATTTTTGGCTAGGAAAACAACTTTATCCCCAGTTTCTATTGTAAAAGAAACATTATCTAAAACTTTTATTCCATCAATAGTTTTAGAAAGATTTTCAACTTTTAATAAATTATTCCCTGCTTCTCTTTCAGGTTTGAATTCAACAAATGGATATTTTCTATTAGACATTTGCATATCTTCAAGTTGCAATTTTTCTAATTGTTTCTTTCTTGAAGTTGCTTGTTTAGACTTAGAGGCATTGGCACTAAATCTAGCAATAAATTCTTGTAATTCTTGTCTTTTTTGTTCTAATTTTTTATTTTTATTGTTGATTAAAGTTTTCATAAGCTCATTTGATTCATACCAAAAATCATAGTTTCCAACATACATTTTAATTTTACCATAGTCTATATCTGTGATATGAGTACAAACTTTATTTAAAAAGTGTCTGTCATGAGATACTACAATAACTGTTGAGTTTTCAAGCCCCATGATAAAGTTTTCTAACCAGCTTATTGCTTTTACATCAAGTCCGTTTGTAGGCTCATCTAAAAGTAAAACATCAGGTTCTCCAAAAAGTGCTTGTGCAAGCAAAACTTTTACTTTTTCAGGCTCAGTTAATTCTTTCATCAGTTTATGATGTAAGTCTGCTCCAATTTTTAATCCCATAAGTAAAGTTTCAGCCTCTGTTTCTGCTTCCCAACCATTAAGCTCTGCAAATTCTCCTTCAAGTTCTGCTGCTCTTATTCCATCTTCATCAGTAAAATCTGTTTTAGCATAGATAGCATTTTTTTCTACCATAATATCCCATAATTTTTTGTTACCCATAAGAACAACATTTAAAACTTCCTCATCTTCATATTGGAAGTGGTCTTGTTTTAAAACAGACATTCTTTTATTTTTATCAAATATAACTTCTCCTTCAGTTGCTTCTAATTCTCCTGAAAGAATTTTTACAAATGTTGATTTACCTGCTCCATTAGCTCCTATAACTCCATAACAGTTTCCAGGAGTAAATTTTAAGTTTACATCTTCAAATAATTTTCTACCAGAAAATCTCATTCCAAGACTAGCTGTTGCTATCATTTTTAAACCTCCGTTATAATTTTTTCATTCGTTTTACATTATATCACAGGTATTCTTTTATTACTATTTTAAATATTTTTTGATAAAGTTTAAAAAAAGATAAATGGAAAAGCTAGAATAATCAAATAAAGTATGTAATACAGTTTTCTAGCTTGTTTTCTTGAAAAAGGTTTAATTTTTAATTTAAAAGAAGAATGATATTTTATAATTTCCAAGATAAATTGAAATAATTTAAAAAATATGTATATATAAATAAAAGTAAAAAAAAGATCCATAAAATCAAAGAGAGTATTTATTATTCCTTTTGATTTTAAAAGTATATATATTGAAATAATATATATGGCATAAATAAATGTAATAAAATTATTGTTTTTTATATAGTTAAATATTTTTCTTCTATTAATAGTAGATATAAAGAAAAATGTTAATATTATAATAGTAAAAAATATAAAAGAAGTAGTTTCATTATTTTCTATAGAAAATGAAGTATATTTTTCTATAATTAAAAAGTAAATTATAGAAAATAAAAGCGAAAAAAATAAACTAAGAAGAAATTCTACAAAATCTATAAATACTTTCATAAATTTAGGAAATTTTAAATAATCCTTTAATATCTGAATTCTCTCCCAAAAAATGACAACTAAAAGAATTATACTATAAAGTAAAACATAAAAATGTTTATTGTTAGAAAAAAAGGAATAAATTTTTTCTAATAAGTGATAATGCATAATAAGAGGTAGAAAAATACCACCAATAATTGGTGCAATATAAAGAGCTAGTATTTTAAAAAGATTTTTAATTTTTTCTAGTATATTTTTATTAGTATTTACAATTTGGGTTTTTATTTCAGTAGACATATTTTGACATTTTTTTTAGACATTTATATCCTCCTTTTTTAGTAATGAATTAAGTATAAAAATCACTATTAGCTTTCTATTTGAACATATTAATTATAACATAATTATAATAAGGTTATATCATATTTAAATTTAATAAAAATATAAAAATTAATGTATATTAATTGGAAAAATAATTAAAATTAGGATATAATATAATAAATATAAAACTTTTAATTTGAAAAGGGGTTATAATTATGAAAAAAATTTTAATTATGGGAGGCAATCAATTTGTAGGAAAAGAAATAGCAAAAAATTTTTTAGAAAAAGATTATACAATTTATGTTTTAAATAGAGGGACAAGAAAAAATATTGAAGGGGTATTTTTTTTAAAAGTTGATAGAGATAATTTAATTGAAATGGAAAATATTTTAAAAGATATAGAAGTAGATATTATTGTGGATGTTTCTGCTTATACAGAAGAACAGGTTGATATATTACATAAAGTTATGAAAAATGGATTTAAACAGTATATTTTAATAAGTAGTGCTTCTGTGTACAATAATATAGAATGTACTCCTGTAAATGAAGGATGTCAAACAGGAGAGAATTTAATATGGGGAGATTATGCTAAAAATAAATATTTAGCAGAAAAGAAAACTATTGAAAATTCAAATTTATATAATTTTAAATATACTATATTTAGACCTTTTTATATCTATGGAATAGGAAATAATTTAGATAGAGAAAATTATTTCTTTTCAAGAATAAAATATAATTTACCTATTTTTATTCCTAGTAAAAATAATATAATTCAATTTGGTTATGTTGAAGATTTAGCATTAGCAATAGAAAGTTCAATAGAGAATTCAGATTTCTATAATCAAATTTTTAATATTTCTGGTGATGAATATGTTACTATGAGTGAATTTGCAGAAATTTGTGGAAAAGTTATGGCTAAAAAAGCTGTAATAAAATATGTAAATACAGAAGAAAATAAGATAAAAGCAAGAGATTGGTTTCCATTTAGAGAAGTTAATCTTTTTGGAAATATTTCAAAGTTAGAAAATACAGGTTTTAGAAATACATATTCTTTGATACAAGGCTTAGAAAAAACATATAAATACAATGATGAAAATGATTTAATTACTAAACCTATTTTAAATAAGTTAGAACTTGAAAATTAAAGAATTACTAATATTACATTTTTTAAAAAATTGATGTATAATATAAAAGCATAAAAAATAAACAGGAGATGATTAATTTGAATTTAGTATTATTTGGAGCACCGGGAGCAGGAAAAGGGACACAAGCAAAATTTATTGTTGATAAATATGGAATACCTCAAATTTCAACAGGGGATATATTGAGAGTAGCCGTAGCTAATAAAACAAAATTAGGTTTAGAAGCTAAAAAATTTATGGATGCAGGACAATTAGTTCCAGATGAAATTGTTAATGGATTAGTTGCTGAAAGATTGGCAGAAAAAGACTGTGAAAAAGGTTTCATAATGGATGGTTTTCCCAGAAATGTTGCTCAAGCAAAAGTTTTAGATGAAATATTAACAAAATTAGGAAAACAAATAGAAAAAGTTATAGCTTTAAATGTACCAGATAAAGATATAATAGAAAGAATTACAGGAAGAAGAACATCAAAAGTAACTGGAAAAATTTATCATATTAAGTTTAACCCACCAGTTGATGAAAAACCAGAAGATTTAGTTCAAAGAGCAGATGATACAGAAGAAGTTGTTGTAAAAAGATTAGAAACATATCATAATCAAACTGCACCAGTTTTAGATTACTATAAAGTACAAAATAAAGTAACTGAAATTGATGGAACTAAAAAATTAGAAGATATTACACAAGATATATTTAAAATTTTAGGATAGAGGAAACAAATGAGATTAATTAAAACATTAGATGAAATTAAAGGAATAAAAAAAGCTAATCAAATAATTGCAAAAATATATGCTGATATTATTCCACCATATTTAAAAGCAGGTATTACAACAAGAGAAATTGACAAAATAATTGATGACTATATCAGAAGTTGTGGAGCAAGACCAGCTTGTATTGGAGTTGAAGGATTTTATGGACCTTTTCCTGCTGCAACTTGTATTTCAGTAAATGAAGAAGTTGTACACGGAATCCCAGGAGATAGAGTTATAAAAGATGGAGATATAGTAAGCCTTGATATAGTAACAGAATTAGATGGATACTATGGAGATTCTGCAAAGACTTTTGCTATTGGTGAAATAGATGAAGAAAGTAGAAAACTTTTAGAAGTTACAGAAAAATCAAGAGAAATAGGTATTGAAGCAGCTGTTGTTGGAAATAGATTAGGGGACTTAGGACATGCTGTTCAAGCTTATGTTGAAAAAAATGGTTTTTCTGTTGTAAGAGATTTTGCAGGACATGGTGTTGGTTTAGACTTACATGAAGAACCTATGATACCAAACTATGGTAGAAAAGGTAGAGGTTTAAAAATAGAAAATGGAATGGTTTTAGCAATAGAACCTATGGTAAATGTTGGTACATACAAAGTTGCAATTATGCCTGATGGTTGGACTGTTGTAACAAGAGATGGTAAAAGGTCTGCTCATTTTGAACATAGTGTAGCCATTATTGATGGTAAAGCTGTTATTTTAAGTGAATTAGACTAAATGAAATATAAATTATTTATGGGGGATTAGATGAAAAAAATTATTATTATTTTATTGTTAGTTTTATCAATTTGTGTGTTTGGGAAAACAGAAGTTCAATATAAACCATATTTGAATTTAAAATCTGAGGCAAATAGAAATCCTAATGTCAACAGTTTAGTTTTTTCTGGAGAAATGGAAGAAAATGGAAAAGTTGTTTCTATATATAAAAAAAATGGAAATCTTATTTATGTTTATGGAATTGAAGGAGAAAAACCAGAAATAACAATAGTTGGAGTAGCAGGAAAAAATTTATTCAGTAACTATGGAAAATGGTCAATAGGTGCAAATTATGACAAAGTTAAAGCTAATTTTTTAGTATTTAAAAATTCAAATTATACTTATGTTCTTTCTTTTTATGATTCTAATGGAAAAGTTGCTAATCTTTATCTTTTAGAAGTTTATAAAAGAGGAGAATGTTGTCCAGTATTTAGTAAAAATTTAGATAATTTTAGTATTTATGATGAAATTTTTACAAGTACATCTAATAAAGATATTTTAAATAAGATACCTGAAGATTCAGATGAAAGTTATGTTTCTTATTAATTTTTAAAGGGATAACATAGAATGATGGAAATAAAGCAATTATTAAACAAAGAAAAAGATAAGGCATTGTTATTTGCAAAAAAAGTTTATATTGAGTGTAAAGATGAAAGTTATAGTGAACAAGGAATAGAAACTTTTTATAACTTTATTAATAATAAAGAAATAACAAAATCATTTAAAGTTTATGGTGCTTTTGAAGATAATGTTTTAAAAGGACTTATAGCAACAGATAGACAAAAAAGACATATAAGCTTATTTTTTGTGGATAAAGTTTCACAAGGTAAAGGTATTGGAAAAGAATTGATGAAAGCTGTTATAAATAATAATGAAAACTCATATATAACAGTTAATTCTTCAAGATATGCTGTTCCTATTTATGAAAAATTAGGCTTTGTAAAAATGGAAGAAGAAAAAGAACGAGATGGACTTAAATTTACTCCTATGAAATTAATATTAAAATTTAATAATATTTAAAAAAGTTCTGATTTAATTAGAACTTTTTTGTTTAAAAAAACATAAAAGTTGTGCTATAATTTAGTTAAAAATTAAATTTGGAGAAAATTATGAATGCAGAAATTGATATCAGTAATGTAAAATTAGAAACAGAAAGATTAATTCTTCGTGCCTGGAAAATTACAGATTTAGATAATTTTTTTGAATATACTTCTGTAAATGGTGTAGGTGAAAAAGCAGGTTGGGAACATCACAAAAGTAAAGATGAAAGTTTAGAAATACTTAAAATGTTTATAGATGAGAAAAAAGTTTTTGCTATTGTTCTAAAAGAAAATCAAAAAGTTATTGGTTCTATTGGTATAGAAGAATGTAGACAAGATTTGGATACGAATTTGGAAAATTTACTTGGGAGGGAATTAGGTTATGTGTTAAGTAAAGACTATTGGAACAAGGGAATAATGACAGAAGCTGTTTCAAAAGTTATTGAATATTGTTTTAAAATATTAAAATTAAATTACCTAATAGCAACATGTTTTAATTATAATATTGCTTCAAAAAGAGTTTTAGAAAAATTAAATTTTAAATTCTATAAAGATATTATTATAAAAACAAAATACAACACAGTGGAAAAATCAACTTTAATGATTTTAAAAAATAATTAATTGATAGGAGTTAAAATGAGGGGGAATAATCAAAAGAATTCAAATATAATGATAAAAACTTGTATATTTATGTCATTAATAATTTTTTTATTATGTTCCATAGTTATACTTTGTATTGCTTTTTCTAGTGATGATACTTATGAAATTGAAAAAAATGGTGAAAGATATGGGAAAAGTGAATTCTATAAGTATAAAGATAAAATCTATGTTTTAGTTATTGGTAATGGAATGTTAGAAGTTGAAGGAGTAGATATTCCTACTTTTAAAGTCTTTGATAAAGATAAAGAAGATGAGAGAGGGAATGTTGGCTTTGATAAAAATAAAATTTATTTTGGAAATATTGCAGTTTCAGATTTAGATACTGATAAGTTGTATTATGTAGGAAATAATTATTATAGTGATGGTACTAATAGTTATTTTTGTTCAACATCTTCAGAGTACAATGAAGAATTGTCAACAGGAAGTGCAATTATACAAAATATATCTCACTTTTTCTTTAAAACAAGAAAGCCACAAAACTATTTTTATCCATATAAAAAATTAGAAACTAATAAAAGATTAAAAAAATTTGAAGAAATAAGAAATTTTGCAACTAATGGAGAAGAAATATATTATGCAGGTGAGAAGTTAGCTAATGCAGATATCAATACAATTAAAAAAATTGAAGAGGGATTATTTTATTTTGTTGATAAAGAAAATGTTTATTATAAATCTAAACTTTTATCATTTAAAAATAATGAGAAATTAAAAGTATTTCACGAGAATGATTACAATGTCTACTATCTCTATGATGAGGAAAGCGGAAATGTTTATGCAGATGACTATCTTTTTGATACAGCAAATGCTCCCTATAAAGTTATTGGAATTGATGGAACACATCATTTTAGTTTGCTTTTTATAAGTAAAGATGGGGTTTATTTTTATGAGCCTTTTAGAAAGAAACAAGAAAGAATAGGAGATAACATTTTTAAAGGTGAAATTAAAGAAATATATCCTGATATATTTTCTGATGATGAAAATGTTTACTATTTAGATGTCTATGAAGACTGGGCAAAAAAGAGAGTAAACAATTATTTTTCATTGAGAAAAAGACCTTTAAATGGAGAATTAATATCAAGAAATACTAGAATACACTATCTTGATAAAAAAACTGCTTGGGAAAATGATTGGGAAAAAGTAGCAGATATTTATTCTAACACAAATGGAAGCATATGGAAAAAAGGAAATAAATATTACTATTTTGATATTTATGGTTTTAGTCAATCAATACATAAACCTATCTATGAAATTACTGATAAAGAAGTTCTTGATTATCTATTGAATTTTTCAAAATTAAAGGATAGGAATATTATAAACTTACCAGATAAAATAAGAGATTTTATATCTGAAAGAAAATTGATAGCTTTTAATGGTGAAGTAGAAATGACGGCTACTATACATTTTATTGAAGATCCTTATGCCTATAGTATTCCAAAAATTATTTTTATTTCTATTGCTTTTTTAATTGGATTATATGCAAGATATAGAAAATCTAAATTTTCTAAGAAATAAAAATTAATATAAAAATTTTAGGAGAATATATAATGAAGTCAAATAATTTAGATGATATTCTTAAAAAGAAAAAAAATTCAAATATATTATTTTATTTTAAAATAGCTATAATTATATTTGCAATATTTGTATTGTTTTTTATACCTTTCACTATTTCTAATATGATAAGTAGTGATAGTAAATCTTATGAAATTAAGACCAATGGCGAACAGTATGGAACAAGTAATTTTTTTAAATATCAAGAAAAAATTTATGTTTTTACCTTAAATGATGGAATGCAAGCACTTGAAAATGTTGATATAGAAACATTTAAAACTTTAAATTCAGGAGATTATTATACAAAAAATATTGGTTTAGATAAAAATTCTGTTTATTTTGGAAATGTAATTATTTCTGATTTAGTTCCTAATAAACTTAAAGTTATAGGAAATGGCTATTATACTGATGGAACAAACTCTTATTTCTTTTCTCCTTTTTCTGAACTTGATAAGGATTCTTCAAATTATATCTATCCTTATAAGAAGATGGAAAATATCAAAAATTTAAAAGCTCTTAAAGACTTTGAATTATTTGCACTTGATGGAGATAATGTCTATTATAAAGGAGAAATTTTAAAAAATGTTGATTTAAACACATTAGAAATTATTGACAAAAATACTGAATATTTTTCTGATAAGAAAAATGTTTATTATAAGTCAAAACTTTTACCAATTAAAAATAGTGGAAAGTTAAAGATTGTCTCAAGTGAACAAGGGGATGAATTTCTTTATGATGAGGCAAGTGGCTATATTTTTATAGAAGATTATTCTTTTGATAGAGAAAAAGCTCCTTATAAAGTTATAGGAAATAATGGGACTACTCTATATAATTTAATATTTATTGCTAAAGATGGAATATATTATTATGACAGTGAAAAGAAAAAACAATTAAAAGCTGGAGATAATATTTTTATTGGTAATATAGAAGAAATTAGTCCTAATATTTTTACTGATGATGAGAATATTTATTATTTTTCTGCTTATAGTGTAAGGTCTGCGAGTAGAAATAATAATGGAGAATTAATATCAAGAAATACAGATATATGCTATTTAGATAAAAAAAGATGGCTGGGAAAAAGTAAAAGATATTAGAGAAAGCAGTATAGGTAGTATCTGGAAAAAAGGAAATAAATACTATTATTTTAACAACTTAGGGATTTTCCATTTTACAGATAATACTATCTATGAAATTTCTGATAAAGAAACACTTGATTATTTATTAGCAAAAGCTGATGATGAAACAGATGATATTAAAAGTGAGGGCTTAACAGCAATCAATACAGATTATATTAGAGACCTTATAAAAAATGAAAAATTAATAGCAGTTTCTGGTGAAAAGAAAATGACTATAACTGTAAAATATAAAACTGACATAGTTGATAAAATTTTTAAATACTTTATAAGAATTTCTCTAGTTGTTTATCTTATCTTTTTTATTTTTAAGAATTTTAGAAAATCTAGGAGAATAAGTAATGAGAATAAATGATTTTGATGAGAATTTAAAATTTAAAAAGAAAAGAACTTCAAATTTTTCATTTATAATAAAAATAGTTCTTATTATATTTGCAATGTTTATGCTGTTTTTTATATTTTTTATAAATTTTAGTCCAAATGAAAAAGATGTTAATTCTTTTGAAATTGAAACTAATGGAGAAAAATATGGGAAAAGTGAATTTATAAAATATAATGGAAAAGTATATGTTCTTGTTTGGGGAAATGGAATGTATACTTTAAATAATGTTGATATAGATACATTTAGAGCTATAAGTTCAGAAGATTTTTATAGCAAAGTTGTTGGTTTAGATAAAAATCACGTTTATTTTGGGAATATTGCAATTCCAGATTTAGACCCAAATAAATTCTATATAATAGGGAATGGATATTATAGTGATGGAACAAATACTTATTATTGTTCACCTGTATCTGAAAAAAATAAAGATTTATCAATAATATCTGAATTATTCCAAATAACAATAAATGTTTTTTCTAAAAATAAGAAACCTCTAATTTATATTTATCCATATAAAAAAGTAGAAACAGATAAAAAATTGAGAGCAGTCAAAAATATGTTTTCCTTTGCAACAGATGGGAAAAAAGTATATTATAATGGAGAAATTTTAGAAAATGCAGATTTAAATACTTTGAAAAGTGTTGATGGATATACTGAATACTTTGTTGATAAAGAAAATGTTTATTATAAGACAAGACTTTTACCTATTAAAAATAGTGGTGAATTAAAAATTGTTTCAACTAAACAAGGAAATAAGGTTCTTTATGATGAAGCAAATGGTTATGTTTTTATAGAAGATTATTCTTTTGATAGAGAAAAAGCACCTTATAAAGTTTTAGGAAATGGAGGAAATCATCTCTATGATTTATTTTTTATTGCCAAAGATGGAATTTATTTTTATAATACTCAAAAGAAAAAGCAAGAAAGAATAGGAGATAATATTTTTTTCTGGAAATATAGAGGAACTTACACCTAATATTTTTACTGATGATAAAAATATTTATTATTTTGATACTTATGATGTGTGGTTTAAGGGAAAAAATACAGGACATATATTAACTTCAAAAAATACAATAATATATTATTTAGATAAAAAGGATAATTGGGAAAAAGTAAGTGATATTAGTGATGAAACTATTGTAGGAACTATTTGGAAAAAAGGAAATGACTACTATTATTTTGATGAATTTTATATGAAAAACACAATATATCAAATTGCTGATAAAGAAACTCTTGATTATTTATTAAATGCAAATAATATAAACCATGATAATATGGTAAATCTTGTTGAAAATAAAAAATTAATAGTGGTCAATGGAGAGGAAAAAATAAGAGCAACTACTGAATTAAATGGCGTTTATAGATTTGTAATTAAATATTCAAAAATATTTTTATTCATTCTTATAGCTATTGGTGGAATTTTTAGATTATATAAAAAAAATAAATGATAAAAGTTTATTAAAATTTTGGGGGTTAAATATGAGAATAAATGATTTTGATGAAGAATTTAATTTTAAAAAGAAAAGGAGTTCTAATACTTTGTTTATAATAAAAATTGTTTTTATTATATTTGCAATATTTGCTATTTTATCATCTGTTCTTTTTCTTTCAAAAATGGGAAGTTCAGATTCTTATGAAATAGAAGAAAATGGTGAAAGATATGGAAACAGTGAATTTATAAAATATCAAGGAAAAATTTCTGTTCCAGTTCCTAGTGGTGGAAGATATTTTTTAAATGGTGTTGATATAAATTCATTTAGAACATTAAATTCAGGAGATAGAGATACTAAAATTATTGGTTTAGATAAAAATCATGTTTATTTTGGAAATATTGCAATTTCAGATTTAGATCCAAATAAACTTGAAGTTATAGGAAATGGATATTATAGTGATGGAACAACTACTTATTTTTGTTCACCACTTTCTGAAAGAAATGAAAACTTATCCACTTCAATGGAAATATTACAGTTTTTAATATATTCTTTTTCAAAGACTAAAAAGCCACAAACTTATATCTATCCATATAAAAAAGGTTGAAACTAATAATAAATTAATAGCAGTTAAAGATTTATATTATTTTGCAACTGATGGAGAAAAAGTTTATTATAAGGGAGAAATATTAGAAAATGCAGATTTGAATACTTTAAAAAGCGTTGATGGATATAATGAGTACTTTGCAGATAAAGAAAATGTTTATTATAAATCAAAACTTTTACCAATTAAAAATAGTGGAAAGTTAATGGTCATTTCAGCTGAACAAGGAGATAAATTTCTTTATGATGAAGCAAATGGTTATGTTTTTATAGAAGATTATTCTTTTGATAGGGAAAAAGCACCTTATAAAGTAATAGGAAATAATGGAAATCATCTATACAATTTGGCTTTTGTTAATAATGAAGGTATCTACTATTATGACGATCAAGAAAAGAAACAATTAAAAGCAGGAGATAATATTTTTATTGGAAATATTGAGGAAATAAGCCCTAATATTTTTACTGATGATAAGAATATTTATTATTTTCATGCTTATGATGTATGGAAAAACTATAAAAATGGAGGAAGTGTTTTATTTTCAAGAAATACAGAGATATATTACTTAGATAAAAAAGATGGCTGGGAAAAAGTAAAAGATATTAGAAGTGGTATTATTGGGACTATATGGAAAAGAGGAAATAGATATTATTACTTTGATAATTTAGGGATGTTCCAATTAATAAACAATACTATTTATGAAATAAGAGACAAGGAAACATTAGAATATTTATTGCTAAATGGAGATGAAATTGGTAGTTCACATAGTATTGGTAAATTTGTTGAAAATGGGAAATTAATAGCAATTAATGGAGAGAAAAAAGGAGAAATAGTAGTAAAATATAAAAGTGCTAGAATTACTATGGCAAAATATTCTAAGATATTTTTAGTTATAATTGTTATTGTTTCAGTTATTATAAAAATTATTAGAGGGATTAGAGAATGAAAATAAATGGTGAAGATTTATCAATTTCAAAAGAAAAAAATTCTAGAAAAACTTTATTAAAAATTGTAATAACTTTTCTTTTTATAATTATAATATTTACTTTATATGAAATTTTCTTTATTTTTAAAATAAAATCAAATTATGATTTTAATCAGGAAATTTTAAATAATGGTCAAAAATATGAAAAAAGTGTCTATATAAAATATAAGGATAAAATATATGCTTGTGTATATGGAGAATCATATCAATTAGATGATGTTGATATAGAAAGTTTTAAAGTGCTTGACTCAATGGATTATTCCGATAGTCATGTGGCAGTGGATAAAAAATCTGTGTATTTTGGAAATATTTCTATCCCAGATTTAAATCCAAATACACTTAATGTTATAGAGAATAATTATTATAGTGATGGCATAAACTCCTATTTTTGTTCACAATTCTTTAAAAAAAATGAAAATTTAGCAAATAAATCAAAAATCAGGCAATATATAGAATATTATTTCTTTGAAGGAGAAAAGCCACAGGAATATAGTTATCCTTTTAAAAAAGTAGAAACAAATAAAAGCCTAAAAGCAGTTAAAAATTTATCTTATTTTGCAACTGATGGAGAAAAAGTTTATTATCAGGGAGAAGTTTTAGAAAATGCAGATTTGAATACTTTAAGAGCTGTTGACAGATATAAAGAATATTTTGCTGATAAAGAGAATGTTTATTATAAGTCAAAACTTTTAGCTCTTTCTAGTAATGAGAAATTAAAAGTAGTTAGAGCTGACCAAGAAGGAGAAGATTATCTTTATGATGGATTAAATGGAAATGTTTTCCTTGAAGAATATGCTTTTGATAAAAAATATTTGCCTTATCAAGTTTTAGGAGAAAAAAGTAATCATATAAGAGATTTATTGTTTGTAAATAAAGATGGAATATTTTTCTATAATCCTGAAACAAAAGAGCAGGAAAGAGTTAGGGATAATATTTTTATAGGAGAAATTGAAGAGATAAACCCTAGTGTTATTTCTGATGATAAAAAATATTTATTATCTTCATTCTTATAATGTGTATAAGAAGAAAAAAACTAAATATGGTTATATGGATGTATTAGTTTCAAAAAATATAGGAATTTTCTCTTTAGGAGAGAAAAAAGAGTGGGAAAAAATAAAAGATATAGATTTTGGAACAACAGGACAAGTTTGGAGAAAAGGAAATAAGTACTATTATTTTGATGATTTAGGAGTTAGTCAATTAATAGATGATGTTGTATATGAAATTGTTGATAATGCAAGTCTTAAATACTTATTAGAAACAAACGATATGTATGGTAACACTATAAGAGAATTTGTTAATGATAAAAAGTTAATAGCTTTCAAAGGAGAAGAAGTAACAACAGCTAGTATAAAATACAAAGAAAGTCATAAAGCAGAAATATTTTTAACAGTCTTTTTGACAATTTTTATTGGAATTCATGTTCTTATACTATATTTAAAATGGCGAAAAGTGAAATTAGAAATGAAAGAAATTGATGAGGAAATAAAAAAGAAAAATAAGGAAATTGAATCTTTAATCAGAAGTTATGATGATGAGGAAGAAATAAAAAAAGAAATAGATAAAATAAAACCAATAGTTAAAAATTATGATAATATAGAAGCTTTAACAAAACAAGATAAAAAAATAGATTCTATAATTAAACATTATAACGATAAGAAAGAAGAAAAATAAAGTTAAAAATTTTTTTAATATTTTTAAAAAATAGTATAGATTTTTTTTATTTGTTATGATATAATAATATGAATTTCTGTTCGATGGGAGGAAAAATGTCAAAGAAAGATGTTATCGAATTGGAAGGTACTATAGTAGAAGCATTACCTAATGCTATGTTTAAAGTAGAATTAGAAAATGGACATACTATACTTGGCCACATCTCTGGAAAAATGAGAATGAATTACATTAAAATTTTACCAGGAGATGGAGTAACTGTACAGATCTCTCCTTATGACTTGTCGAGGGGTAGAATAGTTTACAGAAAGAAAAACTAGATTTTGAAAGGAGGTAAAAATGAAAGTAAGAGTATCAATAAAACCTATTTGTGACAAGTGTAAGATTATTAAAAGACATGGAAAAATAAGAGTAATCTGTGAAAATCCTAAACATAAACAAGTTCAAGGATAATTTTTTATTTTGTAGCAAGAGAAAAAGTACAGCATGATTTTAATATAATTAAGATAATGAAGTACTGTAAAGACATGGTGAGTCGTAGGACCATCTCCATAATTGCAGAATGGGACATGTCGATGAAAGTATTAGCCACTATAAAGAATGTGGTGTAATATATAATAATAACCTTTAAAATTTAATTTTAAAAGAGGAGGAAAAATTTTGGCTAGAATAGCAGGAGTAGATATCCCAAGAAACAAAAGAGTTGAAATAGCTCTAACATATATTTATGGAATTGGAAAACCAACTTCTCAAAAAATATTGAAGGAAGCTGGAATAAATTTTGACACTAGAGTTAAAGATTTAACAGAAGAAGAAATAAATAAAATCAGAGAAATCATAAAAGATATCAAAGTTGAAGGAGATCTTAGAAAAGAAGTAAGATTATCTGTAAAAAGACTTATGGATATTAAATGTTACAGAGGATTAAGACATAAAATGAATCTTCCTGTAAGAGGACAAAGCTCAAAAACAAATGCAAGAACTGTAAAAGGTCCTAAAAAACCTATAAGAAAGTAATCAAATTTTAGATATTTAAAGACTTAGTAAGGGAGGTAGCTTAAATTGGCTAAAAAAACAGTAGCTAAGATAAAAAAGAAAAGTAAAAATATTCCTAATGGAGTAGCTCATATACATTCAACTTTTAATAACACAATAGTTGCAATAACTGATGTAGATGGTAAGGTTGTAAGCTGGAAATCTGGTGGAACTTCTGGGTTCAAAGGAACTAAGAAAGGAACTCCGTTTGCAGCTCAAATAGCAGCTGAACAAGCAGCACAAATCGCTATGGAAAACGGAATGAGAAAGGTTGAAGTTAAAGTAAAAGGACCTGGTTCTGGAAGAGAAGCTTGTATCAGATCACTTCAAGCAGCAGGATTAGAAGTTACAAAAATAACTGATGTAACTCCTGTACCTCATAATGGTTGTAGACCACCAAAAAGAAGAAGAGTGTAATCGTATATTTGATAAAATATAAAGGAGGAATATTAAAGAATGGCAAGAAATAGACAGCCTGTTTTGAAGAAGTGTAGAGCTTTAGGAATAGATCCAGTTATCCTAGGGGTTAAAAAATCTTCTAATAGACAAATAAGACCTAATGCAAATAAAAAACCAACTGAATATGCAACTCAGTTAAGAGAAAAACAAAAAGCAAAATTTATATATAATGTAATGGAAAAACAATTCAGAAAGATATATGAAGAAGCAGCAAGAAAACTTGGAGTAACAGGTTTAACTTTAATTGAATACTTAGAAAGAAGACTAGAAAATGTAGTATACAGACTAGGATTTGCAAAAACTAGAAGACAAGCTAGACAAATAGTATCTCATGGACATATTGCTGTAAATGGAAGAAGAGTAAATATAGCTTCTTTCAGAGTAAAAGTAGGAGACATAGTTTCTGTAATAGAAAACTCAAAAAATGTAGAATTAATTAAATTAGCAGTAGAAGATGCAACTCCACCAGCTTGGTTGGAATTAGATAGAGCTGCATTCTCAGGAAAGGTTCTACAAAACCCAACTAAAGATGATTTGGATTTTGATTTAAATGAATCTTTAATAGTTGAATTTTATTCAAGATAATGTAATCCTTTTGATAGGAGTTGATAGAATGTTAAAAATAGAAAAGCAGGCTAAAGCAATAAAGATAACAGAAGTTAAAGAAAGTAATTACAAAGGGCAATTTATAGTAGAACCTTTATATAGAGGCTATGGGAATACTTTAGGAAATGCACTTAGAAGAGTTTTACTTTCATCTATACCTGGAGCAGCAATAAAAGGTATGAGAATTGAAGGTGTTCTAAGTGAATTCACTGTTATGGATGGTGTTAAAGAAGCTGTTACAGAAATTATCTTAAATGTTAAAGAAATAGTTGTAAAAGCAGAAAGTTCTGGAGAAAGAAGAATGTCACTCTCTATAAAAGGTCCTAAGGTAGTAAAAGCAGCAGATATTGTCGCAGATATTGGACTTGAAATAGTAAATCCTGAACAAGTTATTTGTACTGTAACTACAGATAGAACATTAGATATAGAATTTATAGTAGATACAGGAGAAGGATTTGTTGTATCAGAAGAAATTGATAAAAAAGATTGGCCAGTAGACTACATAGCGGTTGATGCTATTTATACACCAATCAGAAAAGTTTCTTATGAAATTCAAGATACAATGTTTGGTAGAATGACTGACTTTGATAAATTGACTCTAAATGTTGAAACTGATGGAAGTATAGAAATAAGAGATGCTCTATCATATGCTGTTGAACTTTTAAAATTACATTTAGATCCATTCTTAGAAATAGGAAATAAAATGGAAAATTTAAGAGATGATATAGAAGAAATGATTGAAGAGCCAATGGATATTCAAGTTATTGATGATAAATCTCATGATATGAAAATAGAAGAATTAGATTTAACAGTAAGATCTTTTAATTGCTTAAAAAAGGCTGGGATAGAGGAAGTATCTCAATTAGCAAGCTTATCTTTAAATGAATTATTAAAAATTAAAAACTTGGGAAAAAAATCTTTAGATGAGATTTTAGAAAAGATGAAAGATTTAGGATATGATCTTGAAAAAAATGGATCTCCTGAATAATTTTGAAAAGAGGAGGAAATTCTACTAATGAATCACAATAAATCATATAGAAAATTAGGAAGAAGAGCTGATCATAGAAAGGCTATGCTAAAGAATATGACTATATCTCTTATAAAAGCTGAAAGAATAGAAACAACAGTTACAAGAGCTAAAGAATTAAGAAAATTTGCTGAAAGAATGATAACTTTTGGTAAGAAAAATACTTTAGCATCAAGAAGAAATGCTTTTGCGTTTTTAAGAGATGAAGAAGTAGTAGCTAAAATATTTAATGAAATAGCACCAAAATATGCTGAAAGAAATGGTGGATACACTAGAATAATTAAGACATCTGTTAGAAAAGGTGACTCAGCAGAAATGGCTATAATTGAATTAGTTTAATAGAATTATAAAATTTTAATTTAAAAAGCAACTCTAAAATGGAGTTGCTTTTTTGTTTAATGAGAATTTTTATTTAATCCAAATTGATTAGTGTCAACCCAGTCCATAGAAATAATTGACCAAAAATCTTCTGCTAAACCATTTAAAATATAATCATAAGGTAACCACCCATAACCTTCTTCACCCCATGATTTTCCCCAAGAATTTCTTATTAAAAGAGCTCCAGTTGTTTCTATACCATAGCGAGTATTTTTTATTTTTTTCTTATCATCATAACCAATTGCTACAACTGAATGTCCCCAATTGGCTTGTTCATCATTTCCTGGATAAGGAATACAACCTAAGGAATTAGAGGCTTCAAAAGATGAAAAGCCATAAAAACCAAACATAGCTGGAATACCAGCAGCAAGATATTTTTTAACTGAATTTAAAATTTCATTTTTAGTTTGTTTCTTTCCATGAGGGTCATGACAAAAATATTGAAGAGTAGCATAATTTTTTGCCATAGAGTATAAAAAGCTATCTGGTTCTTCATCCCAACTGGGATTAATGTGGATACCATCAAGAGTGTAGGGGAAATATTTTTCATCAGGAACACCAAATAAAACTAAAGCCCCCATAGTAGAACGTAACCAAGCTCCTGAGTCACCTTTTGTCATCATTAGTTTTCTTGTTGCTTTATAAATAAAAAGTCTAGAGCCTTCAATATGAATTCCATGAGCTCTTCTTTGAAAATATTCTACAATTCCAACAGCTGCATTTGCTGTACAAGACCCAAGAGTTAATTGATCTTCAACAGGAGAACACCATTCCCTTAAATCAACAGATTTAGGAAGTTTTTCTTCCTTTTTATCAGTTTCAATTCCTAATTTTTCAGCCAATTTAAGAATTTTAGGGTGATCACTTCCATAATCTCTCATATCTGGTAAAGGAGGTAACCAACCAGTTTCAATAATTTTTCCTTCTTTTTCACCTTTTGAAAATCTTCTTTTAGTGTAAGCTTGATACATAGTTAACATTCTTTTCCTCCTATAACTTTAAAATTTGATGCTTTCTGGACCTGTGATAACTATTCCAGTAGCTTCTATATTTGCCATAGGATCAAATTTAGAAAGATTTCCAAAATCTAATCCAGTTAATTTTTCTATATTTCTAACTGGCACTTGATAAGTTTTATATTCTCCATAAGCAAATTCAAGATTTTCTATCATATTTTTTTGTGTTTGTAAATAGGCAGTAGCTGAAATATTTCCATCTTCTTTTAGCATAACAACAACTTTCCAAAATTCTGCAGGGATTTGATATTTTTGCCTATATATCATATCATCTTCACGAAAAACAGGACCAGTAAAAACAGAAACTTTAAATTGATTTAAAACAGCATTTCTAAAAATATAGTCTTCCAATTCAACCCAAGTCTTTTGATTTAAATTTTTATGTTGAGGAGTACTATTAGTGAAGTAGAAAGTATCCTCATTAGCTTTTAATGCATTTTTACCCCAATTTGGGTCTGTTCTTCTAACAAGGTGACCTCTGTCAAGATCATTATTTACATAAACTTCATCTCCATATTGATAATTTTGACTAATTCTTGGATCAAATTTCCAGTTATCAGCAGTTCTTCTTATTTTTACTGCATCAGTACCATCGATGTTTACAGCTGTGAAATATGCAAGACCTCTTGATTTTTTCATAACAATAGAAAAGTGTATATAGTCAAGCACATAATTTCCATCTTCTGTTTTAGCAGTGTCTTTTTCCATTTCTTTTGATAATTTAGGTAAAGGAATTTCATAATCTTTTCCTAAAAATAGAGGATTATATCCTAATGGTTCATCATCTACACTAGAAGTAATATTATTTTCTTTAGGTAATTCAATATCTGGCACTATTTCTTTAATAATAGCTTGTTCATTTTCTTTTAAAGAAGAATATTTTTTAGCAAGGTAGTTGACTATTGCAGAAATTAAAATTCCTTCATTAGCTATCCATTCATCTTTTATTTCTGGATTAGGTACACCAGAATGGTGAAGAGCAACCAAAGTCCACTGATCATTAAAAACAGGTGAACCAGAAGAACCAGGTTCTGTATCTGTTAAATAGTGAATGAAGTTTTCTTTAAGTCCACTAACTTTATTTTCACGTAAAGTAACAGATTTAGGACCTCCTTTTGGATGTTGAATGATAGAAACATATTCTTCAGGTAATATAGTTCCTTCTTTTTGAGTCATTTTTAAATAGCCAAAATCTTCTAAATGCTTTTGATTTGTTACATTTTCATTTAGAGCAACTAATGTAAAATCTAATTTTACATTAGTTATAAAAAAAGTTTGAGGGTTGAGTCTAAAATTGTATGTTGGACAAGGCATAAAATTCTCATCATCTTGATAGTTGAACTCAGCTATTGAATTAGAAGCAACTTCATATAAGAATTAATAACATGATTATTTGTAAGGATGATGTTAGGAGCAACTAAAAATCCAGTTCCATATCCGACAACAACTCCTCTGCTATCTCTTATAGAGATACGACAAACAGACTTACTAATGTTTAAACCTATTTGGAGATAAGAGATTGGAAATAAGTCATTTTTTCCAACTATTCTCTCCATAGCAATAGAATCTTTAGAATTAAATAACATATCTTCTTTTGGAATATGTTTATTTTCTTTTTCAGATTTTTCTTCTAAAAATCTTTCTAGTGCTTGTTGCTCAATATTTTCTTTCTTTTTTTCTAATATTTCATAAGAAATATCTCCCGAATTAAAACCTTTTAACATAAAATCACCCCTATTTTTTAAAGTTTGTTTTTATATTAATTTATATATATATTATAATATAAAATAAAAAAGTAAGCAAAGATTAATTATGAAGGTGAGAAAAGTATAGAAAAATAGTTTGAGATAGAGAGTATCAAAGCTTATAAAAAATATAATATTTCTTATATTGGATAATTAGTGTTATAATGTAACTAAATTATTAAAACTTAAGGAGTGTTATAATGTTAAATGAAATTGCAAAAAATATATATTTGGTAGAAGTTCCTCTACCTAAAAATCCATTGAGAGCATTAAATTGTTATTTTATTAAAAATGGTGAAAATATTTTAGTTGTAGACAGTGGATTTGACCATGAAGAAAGTGAAAAAGCATTTTTTGAAGCACTTGAAGAACTAGGAGCAAAAGTAGGAAAAACAGATATGTTTTTAACTCATCTACATGCTGACCATTCAGGGCTAGCTTTAAAATTCAAAAATAAATATCAAGGGAAAGTCTATTGTAGCCAAATAGATACCGATTATATAAATCAAATGAAACATGAACTATATGCTGATAGATTTGTGCCTACATTAAAAGTTATGGGAATAGATCCAGATTTTAAATTTTTTGAAACTCACCCTGGACTTGTCTACTGTGTAAAAGGGAAACTTGAAACTACAATAGTTAAAGATGGAGATAAAATAGATTTTGGAGATTATCATTTTGAAGTTGTTGATTTAAGTGGGCATACTCCTGGGCAAATGGGGATATATGATAGAGAACATAAAATCTTATTCTCAGGAGATCATATTTTAAATAAGATAACTCCTAATATAAGTTTTTGGGAATTTAAATATGAAGATATTTTGGGAATTTATCTTAAAAATTTGGATAAAGTTTACAATATGGAAGTGGATATAATTTATGCAGCACATAGGGGAGTAATAAAAAATCCTAAACTTAGAATAGAAGAACTTCAAAAGCATTATGCTGATAGAAATGCAGAAGTGTATAGCTTATTAAAAGAAGGAGAAAAATTTTCTGCTGCACAGATTGCTGCAAAAATGCATTGGGATTACAGGGCTAAAAACTTTGAAGAATTCCCTAATAATCAAAAGTGGTTTGCAACAGGAGAAGCTTTGGCTAACTTGGAACATTTAAGAGCTATTGGTAAGGCAAATTATGAGTTTATAGATGGAATTGCTTATTATAGAGCTATATAATAGAAAAGAGTTGTTGGATTTTTCAATACTGTTTATTGGATTAATTCTTGTCAAAAGTATAAAAAAGGAGAGAGGTTGTTATATGATAAAAGAATTTGATGGCTCACAGAAAATGATGGAAGATATAATCTATATAGATAGCAAATCTTTTAAAGATATAGATGTTAATGTAGATGAGTTATGTAAAAGAATAAAAAAGAATAAACAATATCAATTATTTATTAAATACTCAGAAAATATTCCAGTTGCATATTTAGGAATTTTGTATATGTCTAATCTACATTATGATGGAGCATGGATAGATTTAGTTGCAGTGGTGGAAGAACATAGAAATAAGGGTATAGGCAAAGAATTACTTAAATTTGCTGAAAACATGGTAAAAGAAAAGAAAGGGACAGTTTTAACTGGATTAGTAAGAAAAGATAATGTTTCCTCTTCTACAATGTTTTTAAATTCAAATTTTGAATCTAGTGAAAAAGATTTTATTTTATATTCAAAAAATATCTAAAAATAATTTTTAAGAAGGAGTAAAAAAATGTCAAACAAATTAGTAAATTTAAAACCAGAAAGAGTATTTTATTATTTTGAAGAATTATCTAAAATTCCAAGAGAATCAGCAAATGAAAAAGCTGTGAGTAATTTTTTAGTAGATACTGCTAAAAAACTTGGATTAGAAGTTTATCAAGATAAAATTAATAATATTGTTATTAAAAAAGCCTGCAACTAAAGGTTATGAAGACTCAGATGGAATAATTCTTCAAGGGCATATGGATATGGTTTGTGAAAAAGAACTAGATTCAAATCATAACTTTAAAACAGATGGGATTGATTTAATTGTTGATGGTAAATTTTTAAGAGCAAATAAGACAACTCTTGGAGCAGACAATGGAATAGCAGTTGCTATGGGACTTGCTATTCTTGAAGATGAAAATATAGAACATCCAGAAATTGAATTACTTGTTACTGTTGAAGAAGAAACAACAATGAGAGGAGCCTTAGAACTTGAAGAAAATATTTTAACTGGTAAAATGTTAATTAATATTGATTCAGAAGAAGAAGCTTGGGTTACTGTGGGTAGTGCTGGTGGAAGAGAAATAGATATTACTTTTAATGAAGAAAAAGAAAAATTTGAGAATGCTAATTCTGACTTTTATAGATTAGAAGTTAAAAATTTATGTGGAGGACATTCAGGAGCTGAAATTCATAAAAATAGGTTAAATGCTAATAAAGTTATGAGTGAAGTTATATCAGAAATTAAAAAGAATTTTGATATGAAATTATGTGATATTAAAGGTGGTTCAAAGGATAATGCTATCCCAAGAGAATGCTATTTTGATATAGCTATTGATAAATCTTCTTCTCAAAATTTTATGAATAAAAGTAAAGAAATTTTTGAAAACTTCAAAAGTAAATATATAGAACAAGATCCTAATATTACTTTTGAAATTTCTAAATTAGAAAATAAATATAGTGAAATTTATTCAAATGACTTATTTGAAAAAGTTTTAAGAATTTTAAATGATTTGCCAACAGGAGTAAATACATGGCTAAAAGAATATCCTGATATAGTCGAAAGTTCAGATAACTTGGCTATTATTAAAGTTATAGATAATAAAATTACTGTTATATTATCTTTGAGAAGTTCTGAACCTAGTGTTTTGGATAACTTAGAAGAAAAAATAATTACTATTGTTAAAAAATACAATGCTAGTTATGAAGTGAGTGGTGGTTATCCTGAATGGAGATTTAAACCAATATCTCGTTTAAGAGATACTGCTGTAAAAACTTATCAAGATTTATTTAATGAAAAAATGCAAGTAACTGTTATTCATGCAGGGCTTGAATGTGGAGCAATTTCTATGCATTATCCTAATTTAGATATGATTTCCATAGGACCTAATATCTATGATGTTCATACTCCAAAAGAAAGAATGGAGATAGCTTCTGTTGAGAAATATTATAAATATTTAGTTGAATTATTAAAAAAATTAAAATAAGAGAAAAGCTGTTGCAAATCAAAACTGCAACAGCTTTTACTTTTTTAAATATTATAGTCTTTATCGTTTTGTAGTTCTTCCATTAGTTCTTCATCAATAGGTATATCTTCTTCATATACACTCTTGATAAGTTTTTCTAATGGGATAATCGCAACAGATAATATTAAACCTTTTGGTAAAACCATTCTAAAAGTTTTTAATTTTATTAAAAACTCATCTACTTTTTTATCTCCTAAAGGGAATGTTACTAAGGCATCTGAGCCAGGCCAAACTTTTGTTTGTTGGTGTTTTATTGATTTATCAATAGCCCTTTTAACATTTTCTTCAATAGTATAATAATAAATTCCTATTTTTTCAAAAAATTTTTCTAAAAGTCTAACTTGAGTGTCATTTATATGTAATACTACAAATTTTAAATTTTCACTTTCAGTGTCATTCATATTCTTTATATTATTCATTATTTAGCCT
>VOFL01000032.1_pt1 | contig 133493 bp, 108 predicted proteins | sample 5384111 | NCBI WGS metagenome assembly VOFL01 (sample SAMN12384731, study PRJNA508395) | synthetic metagenome | isolation source: mock microbial community "Gut Microbiome Whole cell Mix" consisting of 8.3%...
CTTCAGCAGATAAAACACCTGGTCTCCAACAGTTATCTTTTTCTAAACAAAAAAGAACAGCCAAAAGCACAAACACTAACACATTCAGAACCTCGTAAGACGAAACAAGTAGCAAAAGCCCAAGAATCCTTACCACATACAGGAGAACAAAAAGTATCTGGTTGACTATTTTTGGATTATTCATGGCAGTAGGTGCGATCAGTTTCAAGAACAAAAGACGGAAAAATAGTTAAAAGTATAATAGGTGAGGCAAATTTTCGCTCCTTTATTAAATACATGACATGAAAGGAGAAAACATTGGCAAAGAAGATAAACCTTGTTTCCATATTTTGTTCTCACGAAGCACTAGAACAAATTTATATTCTATCCTACCCGTATTGTTTAATTAAGCAATATCTATTCAAGAGAATCGAAGATATTTTTGGTTCTTTTTATTGGAGAAATGACATTGCTGTGGCTGAATAGAAGTCGCTTAAAATAAAGCAGTAGAATCCCTTATTGTTTTATTTGATTATGCAAGGTGCGAATCCTTGCCAGCAAGTAGGGTTTACGGTAAATGATCCCGACTGCCGGTTAGCGAAAACCGTATAGAGATTGAGCGGTAGTGTGGCAAGCAACAGCTCTTATACCATTCATAAGCCTACCGCAAAAGAATGGCAATCTCAAAAAACAGGAAACTGAGAGGTCGCTCCTTTTAGGTTGGCGTGTAGCATCTGGGATGCAACGGACATGAAGGAAGATAAGAGGTAGGTTCGACTCTACCACGCCAGTAAGTAGCTTTGCTACGAGAGAAAAAAGAATAATAGGAGGAATAACAATGAAAAATTATGATCCAAATATCCGATGGGGCTTGCATACAATCAAAGTAAGTTTCCAACGAGGTGTATACAAAGGATTTGTTACCTTTGTAAAAGTGGAAATTGTAAAGGGTTAGACGTATTAGGCATAGACGAAGAAGATTTATATGACATGAAATTTAAAGAAAATCAATCAATTTTAGACTGCTTGGTGAAGATGATAATGGCGATGAATGGTTCGCAATGACTTTGAAGAATGACAAAAAGATGAATTGTTAGTTGAAGATGTGTGGGAAGAGTTAAGTGAGTACATTGTGAGGATTGAAATTATTGATTTTGAGGAGGAAAAATAGGAGCGAGAAAATACTCGCTCCTCTTTTATATAGAGAGCTACCCAGCAATGATAACTAGGTAGCCACAGACATAAAATTACTATTAATCTGGGAATAAATTACTTATGCCATGAAAAGGGTTACTTATCAAGAAAAATACCAATGAATAGGAGAATGTGGAATGAAATAAAGTAATACATCTATAAAAAGAGAGGAGGAAAAGTATGACTTGTGTACGTGCGCCATGTCGGAGAAATCGTTGTTTGTAAAGAAAAGAATAATAGGAATTAAAAAATATAATTTACGAGGAGAAGGATTCATGAAGCAACAAACAGAAGTAAAGAAACGTTTTAAAATGTATAAGGCAAAGAAGCATTGGGTGGTAGCCCCTATTCTTTTTATAGGTGTGTTAGGAGTTGTAGGATTAGCTACTGATGATGTACAAGCTGCGGAATTAGATACGCAACCAGGAACAACGACGGTGCAACCCGATAACCCGATCCGCAGGTAGTTATTACAACACCTAAGACAGCAGTAACTGAAGAAGCAACAGTACAAAAAGACACTACTTCTCAACCGACCAAAGTAGAAGAAGTAGCGTCTGAAAAAAATGGAGCTGAACAGAGTTCAGCTACTCCAAATGATACCACAAACGCGCAACAACCAACAGTAGGAGCAGAAAAATCAGCACAAGAACAACCAGTAGTAAGCCCTGAAACAACCAATGAACCTCTAGGGCAGCCAACAGAAGTTGCACCAGCTGAAAATGAAGCGAATAAATCAACGTCCATTCCTAAAGAATTTGAAACACCAGACGTTGACAAAGCAGTTGATGAAGCAAAAAAAGATCCAAACATTACCGTTGTTGAAAAACCAGCAGAAGACTTAGGCAACGTTTCTTCTAAAGATTTAGCTGCAAAAGAAAAAGAAGTAGACCAACTACAAAAAGAACAAGCGAAAAAGATTGCGCAACAAGCAGCTGAATTAAAAGCCAAAAATGAAAAAATTGCCAAAGAAAATGCAGAAATTGCGGCAAAAAACAAAGCGGAAAAAGAACGCTACGAGAAAGAAGTCGCGGAATACAACAAACATAAAAATGAAAATGGCTATGTAGCAAAACCAGTAAATAAAACGCTAATTTTCGATCGTGAAGCAACAAAAAATTCCAAAGTTGTTTCTGTAAAAGCTGCAGAATATATAGACGCTAAAAAACTAACTGATAAACATAAAGATAAAAAATTACTTATCAGTATGCTTAGTGTAGATTCAAGCGGGTTAACAACTAAAGACTCGAAAAAAGCACATTTTTATTATAATAACGGTGCAGGAGGAACATTGGTTGTTCTTCACAAAAATCAACCAGTAACTATTACCTATGGCAATTTGAATGCTAGTTATTTGGGTAAAAAAATTGCTAGTGCTGAATTCCAATATACAGTGAAGGCCACACCTGATTCAAAAGGTCGATTGAATGCTTTCTTACATGATGATCCAGTGGCCACAATTGTCTATGGAATTAACATTGACCCTCGTACAAAGAAGGCTGGTGCTGAGATTGAAATGCTCGTTCGCTTCTTTGGAGAAGATGGCAAAGAAATCTTGCCAACGAAAGAGAATCCATTTGTATTTTCAGGTGCTTCATTAAATTCACGTGGTGAAAACATTACGTATGAGTTCGTAAAAGTAGGAAACACGGATACTGTTCATGAAATTAATGGATCAAAAGTAGCTCGTCATGGAAATAAAGTTTATTCTAAAACGGATATTGATGTAGGGACGAATGGGATTTCAATAAGTGACTGGGAAGCAGTTCAAGGCAAAGAATATATTGGCGCAACTGTTATTTCAACACCAAATAGAATTAAATTCACTTTCGGGAATGAAATTGTTAACAATCCAGGGTATGACGGAAATTCGATGTGGTTCGCATTTAATACGGATTTAAAAGCAAAATCAATTACGCCTTATCAAGAAAAAGGACGTCCAAAGCAACCAGAAAAAGCAACGATTGAATTCAATCGATACAAAGCCAATGTGGTTCCTGTTCTTGTTCCGAATAAAGAAGTCACTGATGGCCAGAAAAATATCAATGATTTAAATGTGAAACGTGGCGATTCTTTACAATACATTGTGACAGGGGATACGACAGAACTTGCCAAAGTAGATCCAAAAACAGTAACAAAACAAGGGATTCGAGATACCTTTGATGCAGAAAAAGTGACGATTGATTTATCCAAAGTGAAAGTTTATCAAGCAGACGCAAGTCTAAACGAAAAAGACTTAAAAGCTGTTGCTGCAGCAATTAATTCAGGAAAAGCTAAAGACGTGACCGCTTCTTATGACCTTCATTTAGACCAAAACACCGTTACAGCAATGATGAAAACCAACGCAGACGACTCTGTTGTTTTAGCAATGGGGTATAAATATTTACTTGTCTTGCCATTTGTAGTGAAAAATGTAGAAGGCGATTTTGAAAATACAGCTGTTCAATTAACAAACGATGGGGAAACGGTAACAAATACAGTGATTAACCATGTGCCAGGTAGTAATCCTTCCAAAGATGTAAAAGCAGATAAAAACGGTACAGTTGGCAGTGTTTCTCTACATGATAAAGATATTCCGTTACAAACAAAAATTTATTATGAAGTGAAATCTTCCGAACGTCCAGCCAACTATGGCGGAATCACAGAAGAATGGGGCATGAATGATGTCTTGGACACGACCCATGATCGTTTCACAGGAAAATGGCACGCTATTACGAACTATGACCTTAAAGTAGGGGATAAAACGTTAAAAGCAGGAACAGATATTTCTGCCTACATTCTTTTAGAAAACAAAGACAATAAAGACTTGACGTTTACAATGAATCAAGCATTATTGGCAGCGTTAAATGAAGGAAGCAATAAAGTAGGCAAACAAGCTTGGTCTGTGTATCTGGAAGTCGAACGGATCAAAACAGGTGACGTAGAAAACACGCAAACAGAAAACTACAACAAAGAGCTTGTTCGTTCTAATACGGTGGTGACACATACGCCTGATGATCCAAAACCAACCAAAGCCGTTCATAACAAAAAAGGGGAAGACATTAATCATGGAAAAGTGGCTCGTGGTGATGTTCTTTCTTATGAAATGACTTGGGACTTAAAAGGGTACGATAAGGACTTTGCCTTTGATACAGTCGATCTTGCGACAGGCGTTTCTTTCTTCGATGATTACGATGAAACGAAGGTGACACCAATCAAAGACTTACTTCGTGTCAAAGATTCTAAAGGGAAGACATTACGAACCAGTTCACGATCTCTTGGGATGATGCCAAAGGCACGGTGACGATTTCTGCCAAAGACCCACAAGCCTTTATTTTGGCGCATGGTGGGCAAGAATTACGTGTAACTTTACCAACAAAAGTTAAAGCCAATGTTTCTGGTGATGTGTATAATTTAGCGGAACAAAATACATTTGGTCAACGAATTAAAACCAATACCGTTGTCAACCATATTCCAAAAGTGAACCCTAAAAAAGACGTGGTTATTAAAGTCGGTGATAAACAAAGTCAAAATGGTGCCACAATCAAATTAGGGGAGAAATTCTTCTATGAATTTACAAGTAGTGACATTCCTGCAGAATACGCTGGTATTGTGGAAGAATGGTCGATTAGCGATAAACTAGACGTCAAACATGACAAATTTAGTGGCCAATGGTCTGTGTTTGCCAATTCTACGTTTGTCTTAGCAGACGGAACCAAAGTGAATAAAGGGGACGACATTTCGAAACTATTCACGATGACCTTTGAACAAGGGGTAGTGAAAATCACAGCCAGTCAAGCCTTTTTAGATGCGATGAATCTAAAAGAAAACAAAAACGTTGCACACTCATGGAAAGCGTTCATTGGTGTAGAACGAATTGCGGCAGGAGACGTTTACAACACAATCGAAGAATCTTTCAACAATGAGAAGATTAAAACTAATACGGTAGTGACGCATACGCCAGAAAAACCACAAACGCCACCAGAAAAAACAGTGATTGTACCACCAACACCAAAAACACCGCAAGCACCAGTAGAGCCATTAGTGGTAGAAAAGGCAAGTGTGGTGCCAGAATTGCCGCAAACAGGCGAAAAACAAAATGTCTTATTAACGGTAGCTGGTAGTTTAGCCGCAATGCTTGGCTTAGCAGGCTTAGGCTTTAAACGTAGAAAAGAAACAAAATAATTGAAGACGAAAAGAAGGACGAATTGCTTGTCCTTCTTTTTTAGCTATGGAGGAAAAATTGGAAGCAGTAGTAGAAAGAGAGGCAAAGGGGATGAAAGAAATTGCCATCCAAGAAAAAGATTTGACCTTACAGTGGAGAGGAAACACAGGTAAGTTAGTTAAAGTTCGATTGAAAAATACACGTGCAATGGAAATGTGGTACAACAAACAAATTACCGAAGAAAACATTCAAGAGATCACCACGTTGAATATTATTAAAAATGGAAAATCTTTGGCATTAGAAGTATATCCAGAAAAAAGTATCTATGTGAAACCAAATTTAGGCAGAATCAATGTGCCTGTCTTTTTTATCAAAACACCTATTAACAGAGGAGTATTTGAAGAGATTTTCGGCGAAACGTTAAAAGCATAAGTAAAGGAGAAAGAAAAGCCAATGTATGTATCTTTTGTTCTAAGTTGTTTGCTTGGATTTTCTGCCTACAGTCTATTAAATAGGCTAAATTCGTTGGAATTTGTGGATGTTTGGTTAGACAAAGAAACACAAAAAATCACACTAAAACGCTGTTTTTATGATACGTCTTTCAAGAAACAAACACTAAAAGAGTTAGAACGAGTATATTTCCAATTAAAAGAAATAATCAACGTGCAAATAAACAAGCGGTCTTTAAATACGAATGACATACGTAATGTACGAGAACTAGAGGAAAAACAACAAGAAATAAAACGATTCATGTTAGACGTTTTAGAAGATGCTTATTGGAAAGAATTAGCAAATATGCCAGAAGACCAACGACACTTAGACGATTGGGATTTCTTTTAAAATGGGTTATTGAAAGGAAGCAATAATAAAAAAAATGATGCCTAACACAAAAATATAGGAGGGAAAAAATGATTATTTTATCAGGACTTTTTATTTTAGGGATAGGAATAGTTGGAGGTTATCAGCTAGCCACGTTACCTAAATTGATTGAAATGAAACAGCACAAAGCAATACAGAACCATTTCAATGTTAAAGGAAATGAGTACACCTATTATCAAGAAGACAGTGAAAATTACATTTTATCCTTGGAAGATACAGAATATCGAATTAAATTTTCCAAGAACACCCCGTTAAAAGTGGTATTCACTGAAATTTTAGAACCTATGTAAGGGTGAGTTTATGTATATCTCTTTTGATTTAGAAGCAACACAAGCAGAAAAAATAGCTCTACCTGTCCATCAACGATTTTCGCTCGTTCAAGGTCTTTTGTTACTTGAACAAGCCAATCAAGAAGTTTTGGCCACAAAACAAGGAGGCACGATAGCCTATTTTTTATATACAGGAAAAGAACAAGAACTACCTATTTTAGAAGCGGAACTTTTATTACCGGTCAAACAAAAGGATATGTTAGACGTATTACTTGAACCAGTCACAAATGATCCAACGCTTGATCCAATAGAAGTAAAAAACTTCTTACAGTTAGTTAATCAATCGTTGCCAAAGAAGCAACGAGCTAAAAGTAACAAAAAAAGTACAGAAAAGAAGGCAACTATTGATACAAAACCAGTGAAGAAAAAAGTTTTTTTGTCCGTTAGTCTTATCACACTTATTGGATTGATTCTACTTATGAGTGGTTTTTTATTAGGGAAAACCAATTCTACACCTTATCAAGAAAAAGAATTAGAGGTGAAAAAAGAACTCAATACCTTAACAGAACAAGTCAATGAGCAAAATAAAGTAGAAACATTTACTCGATTCTTTCTAACTAATTACTATTCAGGAAAAACAGATGCCAAAACCAGACAAGCAGTTTTAAAAAAGTTTGTAAAAAAAGAAACCTTATCTGATTTTTTATCGGAGAAAAGCCGAGCGAGAAGTATGTTTCCCTGGGAAGTAAAGAAGAAAGACAAACAATGGACGATAGCGTTCATTGTTGTATTAATCAATGAAAAAGACGAGCAATCGACAAAGAAAATTACGTTTACAGCTGAAGAAACAAAAGAACAACTGGTCGTAATGGAACGACCGACAGAAGAAGATTTTGAACTTACAAATTAAAATTAAAATGGAGGAAATAATGATGAAAAAAAATCTTTTTGCTAGTTTATTTAGTGCCACACTACTATTTGGGGGAAGTGAAATTTCTGCTTTTGCACAAGAAATTATCCCTGATGATACTACGACACCGCCCATTGAAGTACCAACAGAACCAAGTACACCAGAAAAGCCAACAGATCCAACACCGCCAATTGAGCCACCTGTAGACCCTGTAGAGCCACCTATTACACCAACGGAGCCCACAGATCCGACAGAGCATACAACACCAACAGAACCTGAAAACCAGTAGTTCCAACGGAACCGACAACACCAACAGAACCGACAACTCCTACAGAGCCAAGTGAACCAGAACAACCAACGGAGCCAAGTAAACCAGTAGAACCTGAAAAACCAGTTACACCAAGCAAACCAGCAGAACCCGAAAACCTGTGACACCAACTAAACCAACAGAACCTGAAAAACCAGTACAACCAGCAGAACCAAGCAAGCCAATCGACGTTGTTGTAACGCCAACAGGGGAATTAAATCACGCTGGAAATGGTACACAACAGCCAACAGTCCCTATTGAAACAAGTAATTTGGCAGAAATCACACACGTGCCAAGTGTAACAACACCTATTACAACTACAGACGGAGAAAACATTGTAGCTGTAGAAAAGGTGTTCCACTTACACAAACAGCAGAAGGGTTAAAACCTATTCAATCGAGTTACAAAGTATTGCCTAGCGGAAATGTAGAAGTAAAGGTAAGGACGGTAAAATGAAGGTTTTACCATACACAGGTGAAGAAATGAATATCTTTTATCTGCCGTAGGCGGTATCTTGTCTGTAGTATCTGGGTTTGTCATCTTTAAAAACGCAAAGCTAAAGTATAAGCTAGCGTATAGATAGGTGCTTACCATGAATAAAAAATGATTTTTGGGCTTCTCTCTTTTTCTTGCCTATATTTTTAGTCTTTGGAGGTTTACTTTTTTCTTTTATTATTAACGAGTACGTCAGATACTTCAAAAATGATTGTATTCAGCCAAGTATAAATAATCCAACTGATGCGACAGATACACCTAAATCGATCGAGCAGTTTGTAAAAGCCATAAAGATGCTTACCTTTTATCATGGAAAGCAGGTGGCTTTTACCGTCTGCTAGTATTTCTCAAACGATGGTAGAAAATGGGTTTAATTTTACTAATCCATCGGGGACGTCATTTTGGCAGGCGCACAATATGGGCGGTGTTAAAACGTCAAAAAAAGAAGATTTTCCTGTAACTTTAGCAACATTCGGCCAAGATTCTGTTGATATTTCTGGTACAAAGCCAGGGTCAAACGTCGGTGATGGCACTGGTGGGGCATATACCTGGTTTAAAGACTACAATGCTGGAATTGTTGGAAAAGCAGAATTTATGGCACACCAGACACTGTATACAGGTGCTATCAATAATACTGACGGATTAAGTACTTTATCAGCTATTTATTCAGGAGGATGGGCTACAGACCCTACTTACCTCATGAAGTTACAGGCCACATATAATAGCTTAGGCAAGCAGTTTCAATGGTTGGACCAAGAAGCAATACAGAAATATGGTAACGCGCCGTTTAAAAAGAGCGAACTTGTCCTAAATATTCCCGGAAAATCCCCAATCACAAACGAAAAATATGGTAAAAATTCTGATTGCGTTGTTACTTCAGATACATCCGATCAAGTTACAGGACAAAATACTGCCCCATCATTAGAAGTACCAAGTGCGTATAAAGGAAAGTTAACACTTCCGCCTATCGATTCGAATGATTACGCTGGAAATAACTATCCTTTTGGACAATGTACGTGGTACGCCTATAATCGTATGGCGCAAATTGGCAAACCAATTGAATGGTTTTCAGGTGATGGCGGAAATGGCGCAGGTTGGGCTAATTCTGCTCGTGCGAAAGGGTACACAGTAGTAAAAGTAAAACCAAGTGTTGGTTGGGCAGCTAGTATGCAAGGTGGCATAGGAGGTTCTGCACCGCCCTATGGGCATGTGGCAGTTGTAGAGTATGTCAATTCTGACGGCAGTATTCTTGTGAGTGAAGCAAATGTTATTAATCAAGGCTCTGGTACGCGTTCATGGCGAGTATTAGACAGAGCAACGGTTGAACAAATTGATTTTATTCAAGGAAAGGGAGCGTAGCAATGAGGGAGCGTTTAAAGCAAGCACAACCACTAGTGATCGTTCTTTTACTTGTTTTACTGACCACTTTAGGAGGCGGTTATTTCAATGAGAAAAAAGAAAATGCACAAATAAAAAATCAAAAAGAGAAAGAGCAGCAAGTCCTAAAGAAAACTTTAGAAGAAAAAACGGACAATTGAATGATTTATCGAGAAAAATTGAACAATTATTGGATGAAAAAGAAGATCCTGTTAATGAGCCATTAACAAAAGCAGTGAATGCCTTATTTTCACTTGTGTTTGACTATGATTCTAGCAATAAAGAACAAACAGTCGCTAAAAGAAAAGAAAAAGCAACTGTTTATGCGACAGAGCAAGGGCTATCCGGGGTATTCCCAAGGGATTCAGATAAAGTTGTTCCTAGTGTTGTGACCGTTTCTCAATTAGATAAGGCACCTGAAATTTATCGAACCACACAAAAGATACAGGAAAAGAAAAACAGCATTGGTCCGGCTAGAATATTCAGTTCGAATCGCAGGAAGCCAAGCGCAACGTGGAAATTTTATTTATAAGGTAACTTTCAATGAAGAAAGCAAGAAATTTACAACCATTGAGAATTTAGGTGAGGAAAATCAGTAAAAAAGTACGAATTACAACGCTTATTAGTTTAATGCTTGTTTTAGGGGGGATAAGCCTCTTTTTATTTATGGTAAAACAAAATGAAAAGGCAATGCTCAATCAGGAAAAGGAGCGAGCGGCCGTAGTTTTAGCAGACAATGAAACACGTGTCTTATTTTTTTACAAAGATACGTGTGCTGATTGTCAAAAGGTCTATCCGATGGTTTACGAAGAGGACCAGGGCGAAAACAACATTGTATTTATCAATTTAAATCAACCGAAAAACCGTCACTATATAAAGACCTATACGTTGGAAAAAGTACCAACGTTTGTTACACCGAAAAGAAGATACGTAGGAACAGATACGAAAAAAATTCAGCAATTAATTGCTGAAAATAACGACGAAAGAAGTGAAGATTAATGCACGAAAATCATGTGAATGAAAAGGAGACAGCCGTAGAAAATACGGAACGTATTGCTAAAAATTATGCGTATGAACGCCCAGCGATTCAAACGGCGCTATTTATCTTATGGCGGGTGCATAATAAGCAGTATCAAACCGGCGCTCGGATATTTTACGACGAATTAGAAAAGGCCACCAAGACGTCTAAGACCGCTTATAAAGAAGCATTAGCTTTTTTTAGAAGGTGCAGGCATGGTGGTAAACGAGGTTGTCGTAGAAAGTAAAGTCCCCCAATCGTTAATTCAACGTTACGGGATTTTAAAAGATGAGTAACAAAAAGGCTGTATTCAATCCACAAGCAGGGAAGCAAGCCCAGAAAGAAAAAGTGAGGAAAGAGACACGTGTTTCTTCATTGGTTCAAATAATCCGAGCAATCTTCAGGAAGAAAGAGAAAGAACCAGAAAATTCTCGAACCATTCGTTTTTCGCCACGTTCGGCGAAAAGTATTTACTCAATGGTGTTTTTCCTTTTATTTTTCTTGATAAGCTTATTTTTATTAATGAGTTTTGGACGATTAAACACGCTTACAAGGCTTGCGATGCAAAAGCAAGTAAATCGTGAGGAAATTATTGAAAGCGTGAATAAAGGCGTAGCTGCAAGTGATCAATTGAAATATGACGGAATGAAACTTGTGGATCGATTATTTACAGTGTCCTCAAAATTAGAAGGAAAAGAGTACTGGGAAGCGCAAATAACCCCTTATTTAGCTGCTGGATTGCGTGCAGAAGATTTAGGTCTTGATAAGACAAATGATGACCGCGTTGCACGAAATGTACGCTTTATTCGATTAGAAACAGTTGATTATAAAGAATCACTTTACAGCTTGTACTATGATGTCCGTTTTACTGAAGGGAAAGAATGGCGCCAAGTGCAAGTGATTTTGCCTGTTAGTTATGCAGAAAATGAACTGAAGTTACTTGATAGACCAACGTTAATGAATTTAGCGAAGACAAGTGAGAGTAACAAAGTTGCTTATGACGAGCAACGTTTTATACCTAAAGGAAAAGAAGTAAATGAAGAAGAAACAAAAAAACTAACGGAATTTACCAATCGTTTCTTTGAATTATATGTAAAAAATGATGAAAAGTTAGGACTAATTGCCAATGTAAAAGGACTAGAACATGCGACGCTAGAAAAAGTAGATATTACAAGTCTAAGAGAAACAGGACAAGGGGTCTATGATGTTCGAGGAACCTACCAATTCAGTTATGAAGGGAAAAGTCCGCTAACGTCTAACTTCTCATTACAAATTGAAGCAACAAAAGATAGTTATTTTATTAAAAAAATGAATGGAGTGTAAGAATATGTTTGATTTATCTGGTTTAGCAAATAATATTTCCTCACAGGTGATTATACTATTGGTGATTTTAGGACTGGTATCCTTAGTTGTAGCGGTTGCAACACAAGGGGCCGCACGAGGAATTGCGACAGTCTGCTTAATCTTAATTTTAATCGCGTTGGTTTTAGTGTTAAAAGATGCTGAAAAAATTGGTACCTGGTTGAAAGACTTAATTTTCAAACCAAATGCCGGCTTTATTTTCCCAATAAAAGGTTGGCGATTTTGATGGAATATAATTACACACGAGAATTTAAACAACCTCACAAGATTTACAGTATCAAAGGGGTAGCATTGCCTTTTGCGCCAAACGGCATTCGATTGGAACAAATTTTTGTAGGTATTGGTATCCTTATTCTCTTATTGATATTCGCGATTATTTCATTTGTCGCTAAAATCAATTTTTTTACCACAATTATTGCTAATTTTTGGTTGATTCTTATAGTAGGAGTGGGCGTCCTTGTGTGGACGCTCTTTTCTTTAAAATGGGATAATAAGAGCTTTCTTGATTATCTAATTGGTCGAGGAAACTTCTTGTATCAAAAGAAAAAAAGATATGAACATGGGCTACTTGTCCAATTCCATAAAGAAAAAGTCCAATACAAAGTTAGAAAATAAAATGTTTAAAGAGAGATTGCGAGGGGAAATCAGACTAGTAGAATAAAAGAAAAGTAGATTAGCACATGTTATAATGATTAGGAGTTATTAGATAGCATGATTTATTAAATCCATACAAGAAAATATTAATGACTATAGGAGTAGGAGGAAATAATCTTGATTAATAACGTTACATTAGTTGGACGATTAACAAAAGACCCAGATTTAAGGTATACACAAAGTGGAACAGCCGTAGGTCAATTTACGTTGGCCATTAATCGCAACTTTACCAATGCTAACAATGAAAGGGAAGCAGATTTTATCAACTGTGTTATTTGGCGGAAAGCTGCAGAGTCATTAGCAAATTATGCAACAAAAGGGACTCTGATCGGTTTAACTGGTCGCATTCAAACAAGAAACTATGAGAATCAACAAGGCCAGCGTATTTATGTAACTGAGGTTGTCACAGAAAGCTTCCAACTATTAGAATCAAGAGAAGTAAACGAGCAACGAAAAGAACAGGCTACAGGTAAAGCTACGTTTGATAAACAGTCAATGGATAAACCTGATCCTCTGGATCCATTTTCGCCAGAAAATAGCATAGTGGATATTTCTGATAATGACCTGCCGTTTTAATGATTTATAAGTGAATAAACAACAAAGGACGAGTGAACAGATCACTCGTCTTTTTTTTGTACAAGTGTAAAAAAATAGTGATTGCAAAGAAAGGAGTTGATAAGGTGCCATTAAAAAGTAAAGAGCCGCGCTTAGACTTTCCAATTGAAGCCATTACGAATAATTTTCTTTTACAGCCTCTAACGACGTGTGGGTAGGTTATAAACTTGCACACCAAGTATTTCCTTTGAATAATTTAGACTTTTTCAAGGAATACATAGAGGACGGAAAAGGCGTATTCGAGCAAGACACGTTCGACTACCATTTTATGAATATTCCAGAATACTTTGATCTCGACGAACAGATTGAAGCGACAATCGATAACCTGGTAAAGGGAAGCTTTGCGGATTTAGGAGAAACCTATTTCCGACAAGCGGGTGATATTCTAAAAGACGAAGTCCAAATGAATAAATATAGTACGTATTTGTTCATTCGTTTTACCGCACCTATACAAGTTGCTAATCCTATGGAGTATATAGAATTGTTCAAGGAAGTTGGACGTAAGGCAATCAATGCTTTAACAGGGGTTCATGTACCAGTTAGCCAACTTTATCGCGCATATCAAGGATTAGAAAACAAGATTTACAAAGACTTATCAAATTTTAAAAATGTGGAACGCATGGATCCAAGAACCATAGGTCGATTGTTTTATTATTTCTTTCACCGTGCAAATACCCGTTTACCTGAACGAACGTTACTTCCGGAAGAAATGACGGAGGGGATTATTGAAAATAACACGGGATATATGACTATTGAACAATTGGATAAAACACATTACCTTGCTTTTTTACCGTTGATCAGTTTGCCAACGAGTATGTTTGGAAGTGCGATTATACAAAACTTGCAGGATAGTTTGAGTACCACGATTGAAACCCATGTCAAGGTTACATTTCGCCACCCAGATAAAGATAAACGCGATGTACACAAACGTCGTAAAAGAATCTATGAACAGGACAAAGAGCAAACACAAGTTGACGGTATTTTAGACGAAGACGAAGTGATTTTATTTGGGGAAGAGCGATTGCACGAACTAAGTAAAAAGATACGTAGTAAAGAACGACGATTGTGTCGTATGACGACAACGTTTGTACTTTCAGCCGATAGTAAACAAGCATTAGAAGAGAAAATAAAAGAACTCGAATTTGTTTTGGACGGTACAGACTACAAGTTGTATCGTCCGCTAGTCGACCAATTAACATTGTTTAATCAGTGTTTAATTGGCGCTAAGAGTCAATTTAAAAGCTATGAGCATGTTGTTTCAACAGGTTATGTAGCGGACCTTGGAATGGATTTAGAAAAGAAATTGGTAACCGCTATGGCATGCCTCTAGGTCGTGTCATAACTGCTAAAAAATTCAAGTCCGTACAACAGGCACTTTCTTTATCAAGCAAAATCGTATGGTTTTTCCCAAACTTGACTAAAAAAGCCATAGAAGGCGCACAATATACAAATGGGAATACGCTAATCATTGGCCCACCTGGGCAAGGAAAGTCAGTACTTGTTAAGTACATTTTCTTGTGGTTAACGTTTTTAGGACAAAAAATACTTTATATTGATCCTAAAAATGAAACCGTCCTTTTTTTCAAACGAGCATTAGATAAGTTCGGACATATTCCAGAATTTAAAGCTTTGTATCAACGCATTAACTTTGTTTCGCTATCAAGTGAAGAAAGATATCGAGGAATGTTAGATCCATTGCTATTTCTGCCAAGAGAAGAAGCTATTCAAACCGCACGAAACGTGTTAGAAAATTTTGGTGAAGTTACGACAGACAGTCACACTGCAAGTGACAAGAAGACGCTAATTTTAGATTCTGTCAATGCGGTGATGAAAGGTAAAGGAAAAAAACACCTAACGAAAGTAATCGAGGTTATTCGCGAAAAAGACCCTAAATTAGCCAATTTAATCTCTGGCCACAATGTTGGGTTAGGTAAAATTCTTTTAGGGAACGATTACAGCGAACCTATTCGCTTTGAAAATCAAATCAATGTCTTAGGTACCCAGGGGCTTAAAATCCCTACACAAGCGGAAATAGACAGCGGACGATTAAACAATGAACAAATCGCAGGCATGTCAATTATGGAAGTTATTATGAAAATGACAACGATCTTCTCTACAGATAAAACTGAAGATGCTGCGATTATTTTCGATGAAGCGAAAGGATTTGAAGACACGGCCCAAGGACGTTTTCTAATTGAAGGAAGTTTACGTCAAGGACGTGCGAACATGACCGATATATACCTTGTCACACAAGCGTTTATGGATTATGATAAAGAAGATAAAAAAGAACTACTGTCTTACAAATTTGCGTTCCGGCCAAACCAAAAAGAAGCACAGAAAAAAGTTTTAGAATTTTTTGGTATGGATACGAACCCAGCAAATATTCAGTTAATTAATGAACTAAAATCAGGAACTTGTTTATTCCAAGACCATCGAGGGCGTAGCCAACCTATTGCAATTGATGTTTTATTCGATAGTTGGTTAATGGCCATTTCGTCTACTAATAAAGAGGATGAAGCTACTCAAATGGCGTTGGCAATGGAACAAGGATCATAAAAAAGGAGAAGTGAGCATGAAAAAAGTACTACCTTTTATTGCCTTAGTCGGCTTGTTATTGTTGTCAGGTTGTGGAACAGATATGAAAAAGATATTGACTGCCGATGGTGGTAAATGGGAACTAGAAAATAAAAGTCCAACTACTACTTACACTTTTTTTGATGATGAAACTTTTTCGAGGTATAATTCAAAAATTAGTGATAGTGGAACGTACTCTTACGATGAAAATAATAAAAAACTCACTTTGGATATAAAAAATAAAGAACAATTAATAATGGAAAATGTTGAATATAAAGACGGTAAATTAAAAGGTGAAATTGGAGGCGTAGAAGGAACTCTGATAAAAAAATAAAATAAAGAGGTGATCTTTTGAATAAGAAATCACTGGTAAAAGCAGTCTTACTATTTTTAGTAGGCTGTTTTTTTGTGTTTACGCAAACTACAGCGGTTAATGCCGAACCTAAACCTGATGAAAATAAAGTTATTGTTACAGAGCCAACCACTAATGTAGATTTGATTTACGATACTTACAAAGACAACGCTTTCGAGTTAATGACCAAAGAAAAAACAAGATTCATGGACAGGTGTTGAAGAAGCCATCACAAATGCTTCTGCGACAATAAAGACTTTTGTCTGGTCAATGGTAAAAGGACTCGGAGAGTTTAATGCAGTTATGGTAAAAACACTATTTAGTATGGATATTATAACTGCTATTAAGCAACCGATTATGAACCTAACGTCTAGCATAGCAACTAACATGTTGGGCATTGCGGGAACGATTGGTATTGCCTTTGTCTTTGTTATTTTAGGTGTAAAATTTATTGGACAACAACGATACAAACGGTTTTTTGGTATTTTTTTAATGACGATTCTTATTTTTACGGGTCTTTCCGTCCTAAAAGATGCCAACACGTCCAATTCTTTGTTTGATATGATGTTTAGTGTAGATAAAGAAGTTGAGACCGCATTTGTAAATATTAATCCGGTCTTAGGTGATGTTAGTGTACCAATGACAGAGAAAGGGAAAGATAAGAACGGAAATGAAGTAGAGCAAAAATTATCTGCAGATCAACGAGCAAAAAGTGCAGGAAATTTAATTGCTTCACGTGTTTTTTACACCAATGTGTATGAACCTTACTTGCTCATGAACTATGGAACAAGTGATGTTAATAAAATCCGTAAGAAAACAGTGAAGTATAAAGACAAAGAATATGATCGAATCAACTTATTGTTAGACAACGATATGAATAGCGAAGAAAATAATAAGTTAATGGAAGAAGTTGTAAATTACGAAAGTAAAGACTTAAAAAACCGTTCAATTATGTATTATAACAACTGGACCAATACTTTTTATGGCTTGTTTTATCTGGTAGTTAACTTCATTCAAACAGTGGTGTATTTCCTGTTAAGTTTCTTACGATTAATTATTGCTGTCATTCAATTGTTCCTATTGCCGTTGTTACCGTTATTGTTGTTCGCAGGACTCTTTTTAACTGAAACCAACGTCTTTGCGAATTACTTTAAAACCTTTGGCATGACTATTTTTATGAAGGGAATGGTTGGTTTTGCGACTATTTTCTTTGCAAGTTTCTTATCACTAGGGTTTCAATTAAGCAATCAGACAGAAAACGTGTGGCAGAAGATATTAACGATACTTATTTATCTTCTTACACCGCTTGGCTTGTATGTCTTCCGGAAATTCTTTGCTAATCTTGTCACGGGACGTGTTTCACTTTCTGATGGTGTCGGGTTTATCGGAAATCCTTTTGGCACAGAAGCTAATATGCGTAGAGCGGCAAAAGAACAAAAACAAGAGAATAAGGAGCGCAGGAAACAGGCACAAGAAGAACGTAAAGCAGCTATTAAAAAACGTCAAGAAGAAGCAAGGAAACATGGTAAAGCAGAAACTGGCTTAAAACAACGGCCATTAAATAAAGAACAAGAAAAACGTAGTGCGCTACGCCGTGAGTTGAAGCCAAGGCCTCAACATAAAGCGCCAAATGCTATCGAAAAAGCACAAGAAGGATTAAGACAAGCGCACGAAAAAGGACGTATGCAAGAACAGAAATCTGAAGAACAACTCAAACGGCAGCAACATGAATCAGCTCGTCAAAAAGAATATGAAAAAGATCGATTGAAAAAACAGGAATCACTTAAAAAAATTAATGATCAAAGCGACGAATCAACCAATTTAACAGCTTTAAGAAATCAAAATCGGCGTACTGGACAGCGAAGTAAAAAACGCGAAACAGGTCATCAAACACTTATGAAACGACAAGGAGAAAAAGTACTTCAACCAACAAATAAACCAAAAGATATGAAAAACAAGTGGTTGCTCGTAGTCCAAGACGAACAGGACAACCAACGACTCGTCAAAATATCCAACCAAAAGTAGCGGCCCAAATGGTCAAACGGAGTGGTGGAACGTTGGGAAGTAATCCTGCCTATCGACGTCCAGAAGTACGTAAAAAAATGGATCAAGTGAAGCAAGTAACGCAAGTTGATGTACCTCAAACGCATTCTACACCACAACGTGTACAACCCAAGGTAAATGAGCCAATCACACGTATGAATAGACATAATACGCCAATCATTAAGAAAGAAAAGAAAACTAAACAATCACCAGTTGTTCGCAGAGAACGCAAGAAACCTGGTACACAGAAGATAACAAACAAACCTAAAGGAGTGAGACAACCTCGTGCAAGGAAATAATTTGTTTAACAATGGCTTGCTACAACCAAAGAAACCGCCAATAGGGCAAGAACAACAAAAAATGACTCGCTACCACCAACTCCGACTAGTCTTTGGATTAGTCGGAGTTCTTTTATATCCTTTTGCGATTTTAGGCAGTATTCCATTATTAATTGGTCTAGCGGTTGATAAAAAAGACAAGGCTGCAAATGTATTTGATATGGATTATGAGAGTTTTTTGAAACGAAATAGTATTGTTTTTCTTAGTTTTTCAGCTGTGTTATTTGTAATAAATGTCTTTGCATTTATCCTCTGGATTCCCAGAGGGTATCTGTCTGCGTATCTTCTTTTCCCCTTAAATCTTCTTCATACAGCACTGCGTTTTAATTGGGAGACAATAGTCGCTTTACTTATTGGGTCAAGTGGAATGGGAGCCATTTTTTTGGCATTTTCTTCATTTGTGGCAAAACGAAAAGTGATTTCAAAGGAAGACGAACGGAAGAAAATAACCGAATCAAAAGCCTACAAAGACCGAGAAAAAAATAAATTTGAAGAGTCGCAACGCTTCACAGATGAACAAGAAGAAGCGTATGAAGAAGCAGTAGAAACGGTTGATATTGACAAGTATAAAGAATTATCCAATCAATTATTGCTTGGTACAAGTGAGTTCGGGTTGCCGTATATCATCAACTTTTCAGAGTTCAATCAGCATGTTCTTGTTCCCGCAACGACAGGTTCAGGAAAGACAACATTACTACAATTAATCGTTCAACACGCCGTAAAATTCAACCTCCCTGTCATTCTCATTGATGGGAAAGGCGCACGCGATACGCTAGAAAGTATGCGAGAGATTGCACGGTATTATGATAAAGAAGTACATGCCTTCACAGACGATGGCGACATGCGATATAACCCAGTAGAACACGGAAATGACGTGTCGATTCGAGATAAGTTGGTGTCTTTAGCAGAAACGGAAAGTGTTTTCTATTCCAGTGCCGCGAAACTATTGTTAGAAAATACCGTCCAACTGATTGATTTATTTTCTACACGTGACGACGTGAATCGAAAGTTAGAAGACATTCAAAAATACTTATTACCTCGGAATGTTTTGCGTTTGTTTGCGGATAAAATCGAAGGAAAAAATCCAACGCTCTATGAGATAGAAGTAGAAGTCAAGCAAGCAAAACCAAAAAAGAAATCAAAGAAAAATGAAACGAAAGTCCCGATTATTGATGAAGAAATGGACGAAGTAAGTGAAGCAACCACACCAACAAACGACGAGGTAACGAGTGAAGATTTAGAACTAGAAGAAGGTGACATTCCTCCTGTAGAGACAGAAATCATTGTCTTAAACCCAAACACTTTACAGCTAGACGATTTTTATTATTTGTTAAAACGAAATCTTTTTTATTTGTCAAAAAAAGAAAAATAATGTTTGAACGTTTGTTTACACGTTACGAACACAAAGACTCACCCTTTTATTTATATGCCACTTCTGAATCATTACAAACCAATATCAACATGTTATTAGACAGTGAGTTAGGCCATTTATTTGATACAACAAATGCAAAAAGTGTTCTTGATGTCCAACAAATTGTCCGTGACCGTTCACTTGTTTATGTGTCATTCAATGGATTAATTTACAAAGAATATATCCGTACATTGGCGCAAATGTTAGTCGGTGATGTGAATTATTTTGCGTCCGAAATGTATCGAAAAAATGTCAAACGTGAAGTCATTGTGATCTTTGACGAACCTGCTTCTTATTTAAATGAACAGTTTATTGATATGGTAAACAAAGGACGAGGAGCGGGTGTTCATGGAATTTTCACACCGCAAACGATGGCAGATATTGCGAAGTTAGGTGACAAATTAATGGAGCAATTAGTCGGAAATGTAAACACCGTATTCATTGGAAAGACTAACGAAAAGGGCGAAGCGGAGTATTGGAGTGAAACAATGGGAACGTATCAAGATATAGATGTAACGTCCGTCACTGAACAAGAAGATGGCTATTCAGACGTCGGAAAATCAGATTGGTCAGGTGATCGAGGCACAAAACGCAACGTCGATCGCTTCAAAGTGAACCCAAATGTAATAAAAAGTTTGCGTACAGGAGAGTTTATTATTTACAGAACCGCAGAAAATGTGAATGTCCCGCCACAGAAAGTTTATGTGCGAAATGCACTAGAATGGTTGAGAACTCACAATGGAATTTGAAAAATATGAACACTTAAATTATTGAAAAAAACGGCCTAAAGGTATGCCTAATAGTATGCCTAAAGGTATGCTTAAAAGTATACCTAAAGGTGTGCCTAATTAAGAAGGTGGAACCCGTCCTCGGCGCTTGGTATCAAAGGCTTTCTCCGCCTGCAAAATTCCTGACCATTTTAGCGCAACGTGGGGTGAATACCCCTCTTATACGCTAAAATGGTCAGGAATTTTGCAACTACGAAAAAAATACCAAGCGCCGAGGACAAACAGAATAGAGAAAAAAATAATGAGTAAAGTAATAAAAAATAAAGAAAAAAGTTTAAAAGATGAAGTTCAAAAGATCAACCCCTACCCCAGTCTTGGGGTCTCATAACTATCTCTTTCCGTTCTCTTTCAACCTCTTTTGAAAGAGAAAACTTACAACTCCCCCTTACGCCTGCGCCCCCTCACCAAATCTTGATGGGGCTGTCGCCAAGACCAGAAACCCAAAAGAGTGGTTCTGTTTGATAACTAGTGGACTATTGATGATTGATTTAAAGTAACAACCCCCTAAATCCCCCAACAAAACTTGGGGGACTTAAGATCCAAAAAAGAACTTCTCCACAGCATTACGAAATTCTTTTTTATTGATACAAATAGGCGTTGCCTATTTGTTCCTTAAAAAATTCCAGTAAATAACTACAGAACTCAAATAGGAGGCTTCCATGCATAAACTAAAAGAAATTGAAATACTAGAAGAAGAAATACAATCACGAATACTCGACCATCGTTATGCGGACAGTTGGGAACAAGCGACTCAAATTTCAGCAGATATTAAAAAAAAAGAAGCGGAACTCGCTAGGCTAAAAAAGAAGGTTAGCAAATGAATCCATTACTTTATAACTACTTTATTGATGAAACGTCTTCTAAAAAAAATATGATAAAAGTATTGAGTTTATTACATGAATTAAGAATCATTTCTCGTTCACAACTGTTATTGTTACTTAACATAAATGCGAATGTTGCTGAAAGAACGATGAATCAAATATTAAAATATCTTAAAGACAACAACTTGATTGACAAAATAAAAAAAGGTAATCAAGCTTGTTATTTCCTGACAAAGGAAGGTCACCAGAGTATTGGTGGCTATTATACTTTGCCAAAGGTACCAGAATATAATTTGCAACACCATTTACAAATAAATGATTATTTAATCAAAATGCTGGAACTGACAAAGGATAGAAAAATTTGAAATTTGTTCTGTCCGAACGAAGGCAAGTCTTTGAAACCAAAGACCTTGCCAACAATCGAAATCGAAAAAAATATTTTGTTGCTGATTTTATTTTCCGTTTTAGAAGTAAAGAAAATAAAGAAGTCAATTGGTCATTTGAAATTGAGTTGACGATGAAAACTAGGCGGCGATATCGGGAGGGCATTTTCCCAAAGTACATTGCAGAATTAAAACGTCTGCCGTATGCTCGACTAATTTATGTGACACCTAGTCCGTTAATCGAAGAAGAACTAGAACGATTTAAAGGGTATTTTATACGAAAAGAAGGTGAAGATAATGCAGAAGTATTTGATCGCCTGCATATTTTTTCAGCCGAAGAATTTGAACAGGAAATTAAACGATTATTAGCAGAAGATCAATTTATTAATTGGGAGTGAGTTTTATGAGAAGAATAGAGAAAGAATTCAACAAAAAGCTAGCCGGTTACGAAAGAGAGTTAAAAAAATTAGGCTGTCTGGATGATGAAACAGGACTTATTCCCATAAGCAAAAGACGATGGCATGTCATTTGGTGGCGACCTGATACACCTGCAAAAACAATCGTGAGATCCTATCGATTAACGCTAGATAATGAAAACTTATGTATTTTAGGAGATGTAGAAATCACTATTTATCATGATGGAACATATGGTATTTCTAAAGAAGGTGTCCCTATTTTTATTAATGACTTATTGTCTTTAAAAAAATTATTTACCATTTTCTATGGAACACCTTTTAACTTAAATTTTGAAAAAATTCGCTGTGTTAGTTTTAACAGGTATTGTATTACTATTCCTGAAATTTATGTTGAAAAATTCGAAGTATTAATAAACTACTCGATGATTTTAAATAGCTGCCTACATGAAATACAAAAGCACGTAGAATATGATTAAAAAGCTTTTCTTCTTCCAGAAGAACACCAATGAATTGGTGAAGGTCAAGGGCATTCCGGTCAAAAATTCCTTTTCTGATGTCAGAACAGTGTCACGCAGCCTTTTTCGTTTTCAGGCCGTTCCTTTTGCCGTGTGTAACGTGCTGTTCACTGTTTGTTACAGTACCATAGCCAGTCGAAAAAACAAGGGTATATAAACGAGCAAGCTCGCCCTTGTTTTTTCTTTATGTCTACGGTCCTTTCTCGGCACAGCGAACGACACGAACACACTGGCGAAAATGAACAACCTAATCGAAAACGAAAAAGGGGGGAGACTACACCGTTTGACGAAAAGAAATTTTTGACCGTCCAGCTTCACTTCCTCAAACGCCTAACAAAAATGGTTGTTCAAAAATCAAAACCGAAAGGAGCTGAAAACATGAATACCCCACATTTAACATTCAAACTGGAACATGCCAGAAAAGAACACCAGAAATTAAGTGAAGCCATTATCACAAATGACACAGTGACGTTACTACTTAATTATGGTTGTTTGAAAAATGCGAATGACCGTTTATATCAACTAGAATATTTTCTAAATCATAAAGAATGGAAGGACTGAAAGTATATGAGAAACAGAATTGAAGAACTAAAAGAACAAGCAAGAACAGAATTAAACGAATGGGGATTGATTATTGACGGTTGCTTTGAGGGCGACTTTGAAACATGGATAGGCTGTTATGCACGACCAAAAGACAAACCGACAGCCCTTGACCCAATCAACGAAGAAGAAGCCAAAGAACAAGCAAAATATGCGGTCAATGGTTTCCCTCAAGATTTTACAGAATGGTACGAGTGGGAAATTAACAATGGAAAACTTAAAAATTTACTATAAAAAAAGAAACCTTTTGCTAACGACAAAAGATTTCTAAAAAGGTACTTACACTTGAATTAATTGTAACTCAAGTATAACTTACCTAACGACCTTTGACAAGTGAAAATTTGCTCCCATCTTAAATTTTAAGAGGGGAAGCTTACAAGAAATGAGGAAACGTTATGGACTTTCAAAATATACAAACTGTAAAAGAATTAAGATACGCACTGAAACAATACAAACAAACACTCGCAACTACGATTTTTGATGATACACAAGGCTATATCAGTGTCGCCTTTAAAAAGAAGTGATAGAAAAGACGGAAAAACGTTCAGTTTTTATGTTTTTATCCTAATTATGAGGTCGCTCTTTATCCAGTCGAAACGTTACTGGCTTACCTTGAAAAGTTACCTGAACAAGCAATCGTTACGATTAAAGACCATGACGGTAACTACTCGTCACTTTTTCTAACAATTGACGAAACGATAGACCAAGGAAACAACTACCAATGGCTAGTGATTAGCGACAAAAATTCTTACGAACGATTTTTCTTTACAGCTCAAGAAAGCACGCAAGAACAAGCTTTTGAGAAAATGTTAAAAGAACTAGAAACCGACCATGACAGTACACTAGAAGTTGTTCATAACTGGTTATGCCGACAAACAGACGAAGCGCTTTTTCTAGGTATTCTCAAAGAAGATAGAACGTTAAAAGGTGCTATGACTTACTGCATAGGAAAAGCCCAAGAACAATCCAAAGACCAATCAAGCGCCATGGTGGCGGACGAAGTGGTTTTCAGTTGGATAAAAGAGTATTTCTTATTAGAGAAATTACCAGAAACCAAAGCAGTTGGTAAAGTAACGACCAAAAAATCAGAAACAAAACCTGAAAGAAAAGAGGTGGACGAACAAATTGATTTGTTCGAGTGCGTATGAATAAAAAACACCAAAACCATTAACCCCACCCAAAGCCTTTTTTAACTGGTGTACTGCACAAATACCAACGTATGAATGGCAAAACAAAAAGGAGACAATTCTTGCGAGTTCTCGCAAGAATTGCCCCACCATAAAAAAACGATTAACGAAATACTCACGATTATCGTTTCCAACGAAATTTTACTCCTTTGGAATCATTCTCGTTCGTGCAAAACGAATTGAAATTCAAACCCATAGTTATTGGCAGACGATTACAGATGGAACAGAAACCCTTATCTATGAGCCGTCAAACCTTGAACGGTTTTCAAACGATACCCATGTTAAAGCCCATTATGAGAACGGACATTGGCATGAGGGCTTGTTAGCAAATTATGGTTACATGAGTAGTGCTTACACGAACACTGTTTTTTATCCAAATAACTGGCAAGAAAATCTAACGACCAATTCGGAATTGAAATACCTCAAGTTACCTGTAATTAGTCGCCAAGAACTGGCGCATATTTATAAATACCGCAATGAAATTGAGTTTTTGCAAAAGATAGGCGCAACTACTCTAGCAAACGAAATACTTTTTAATGACGAACGAAATGTTTTTGGCACATGGCATAAAAAAGTAGATATGCGAATTATTACGAAGAACTGGCTAAAAGCCAATAAACAGCGACTAAAAACCACCAACCCAACGTTTCATATGCTTATGCTAGAAAAAACTTTGAAGGAGCGAAAAGTTGCGAGAATAGAAGGTATTGAAAATTATTTACATTATTCACAAATTAAGCAATTACCTAAAGAAGTGAACTTAACCAAGTTTCAACATTGGTTTATGCGAAAAGGCGAGCGTTTTAGCTACTATATGGACTATTTACACATGCTAGAGGAACTGAATACACCATTTACTGATGATGTGCTTTTCCCTAAAAACTTGCAACTAGCCCATGACAATGCCACAAATACGTTGAATTTACTTGAAAGAGAGCTTGAAGAACAGCAATACCAAGAACGAAAAAAACAACTGAAAGCATTAGAAACCGAAATTGACGACTTACTTTTTCTCGCCCCACATTCGTTGCAAGAAATTGTGGAGGAAGGGCAGGTATTGCACCATTGTGTTGGTAGCCAACATTACCTTGAACAACATACAAAAGGAAAAACAACGATTGTTTTTATCCGAAGAAAAGAAGAACCAGATAAACCATATTTTACCTTAGAATACCGTGAAAAAAGAGTGATACAAGTGCAAGGGAAATACAATCGGGGACACGTACCAGAAGAAGTAGAAGAAGCCATTGAACAATGGCAAATAGAGATTGAAAAAGCCATGCCCTCATAAGGGCATGGCAGATAGAAGGAGGTGATTTGCCTAGACAGGCAAATCACTCTCATTTCAAAAAAACTTCCACTTAACAAGATATTTATTGCCACTAAAAAAGGCATGATATAAATAAAAAATCAGAAAGAAGGAAACAATCATGATTCAATTATCAGCTGTCGGGCGTTTAACAAAAGGAGCCGAACTACGTACCACCACTAACGGAAAGAGTGTCGCAAACGTTACATTGGCTTGTAAGCGAAAAAGACCAGACACTAACGGAAATGTGCCGACCACATTTATTCAATGTGTTTTATGGGGCAAACCCGCCCAAGTCTTTGCAAAATACACGCAAAAAGGCGCATTAGTTGGTGTAAATGGGGAACTACAAACTCGTTCGTATGATGACCAACAAGGCGTTACGCATTATGTGACAGAATTAGTTGTAGAAGATTTTGAGTTTTTAGAGTCCAAAGAAACCGTACAAAAACGAGAAGAAAAACAACACGCAGTCCCACAAGGACAATCAACCCCAACGGTTAATGAACAACCAGCAATGAATCAAGCACCAACACAACAAAATGTCTACCAACAACCGTCCATGAACGGGTTGTCTGAATATGGCTACAATCAATAGATCTGTTTTTTCATGCGCGCCACACTCCCACCGCCACCGTCGTTTAGGCGCGCATGAAAAAAGGTAGGCATTCGCCTACCTTTTCGCACAAAATGTGGTATAATAATTATGTAAAGAGGACGTACTGGTAATACGCCCTCATTGATAGCACCGCTAAAGACGGTGGCAGAGTTTTTATAAGTTATTTAGAAATAACCGGTCTCCTGCTAAAGTGACGGTTATTTCTTTTTGTCTTTATAGTTCAGAATGGCAACAATGGTTGTGATTAGGGTCAATGTAAACCCACCAAACGCAAGCATTAGTTGCAAACTTTCCGAAACGGACAAAAGGCTTCTCCTTTCTATAGATTTTGGAAGTACGTTCATACGCACCACCTCACTTTCGATTGGATAGCCACCGTCATTAAACTTTACTATCAATTCTATTATAGCATAAAAAGCCTTGTATTGCTTGCAATACAAGGCTTTTTACATAAAGAAAAGTCAAGAGAAAAGAGCTGGGTTTTGTTGCAAAGTTTTATTTAGCCCTATTTTACGGTATAATTTCAAGTAAATCTATGAAGAACGAGAGGGAACAGTCATGAAAAATCAGTTTAAAGGAAAACAGTATGACTATCGAATTATTATAGAAGCCATCGGGTTATACTATCACTTTTCTTTGAGCTATCGTGATTGTGCCAAAATCATGCGTAAATTTAGTGTTGGCGTGGATCATACCACAATTTACCGCTGGAACAAAGAGTATGGAAAAATCCTTTATCATCTATGGAATAAACGTAGATCCTTATCAAAATCCTGGCGGATTGATGAGACCTATGTCAAAGTGAAAGGTCAAGATCGGTATCTTTATCGAGCCATTGATTCGAAGGGCAATACGTTAGATATGTGGCTACGAAACCATCGTGATACTGTCTCTACTAAAGCCTTTTTCAAGCGTCTAATCAGAGTCTACGGTCAACCACGTTCCATTGTAACAGATAAATATGCTCCTTCATTAAAAGCGATCAAAGAGCTGAAAGAAGAAGGAATTCTATACCAAAAAGTGAAGCATTGGAAGTCGAAATACCTCAATAATATTCTTGAACAGGATCACCGACAGTTGAAGGGGAAGCTTCCTTATGGCAACAACTTTCAGTCCACCTATACAGCTGCAGTAACGATTAAAGGAATCGAAGTTGTTTCTGCTTTATACAAAGAAAGTCGAAGAGAAATTGGTCTCTTCGACTTTTCCCCGTGGGAAGAAATTGATACTCTATTCAAATCAGCTTAAGCTAAACAGTAAAAATTGAAGTAGCTTACTTTATTTTAAAACTTTGCAACACAACCAACATTTGTTATAAATAATTTTGTTGCCTTAAAAGGATTACAGCCAGAAAAAAAGAGATTCTAATATTGTTGCAATTAAAGATAGTAGGGTAACCTCTTTTTTATTGTTCAAAAGAGGTTTAAATGAATAAAAATACCACAAGAATATTACGATCAATACTACAAATATAAAAATATAAAATTTAAACATTTGTGTTCACCCACTTTCAAAATTAATTATCAATATTTTAACAAAAATAGTAAAAATCTATTTAAAGTATGCTAAAATGTAATTGTCTATATCTATTATAATCTTATAGGCATAACAATGAAAGGAGGAAAATTAATGTTAGCAAAAATTAAAGCGATGATTAAGAAATTCCCTACCCCTTATACTTTAGCAGCTAAGCTAACGACTTACGAAATTAATTGGTATAAACAACAATACGGTCGTTATCCTTGGGAGCGCCCTGTAGCATAAGGAAAAATATAACTTATTTAATCTATTTATTGACAAGAAAACAATGTTATGCATTTTAATACCCTTACTAATAAGTATGGTTGCCGCAATCGTTTCTGTTCAAATTCCCCTCGTTTTAAAAAGAATTATCGATATATTGACAGATGGGAAACCATTGAATAACGAATTACTTTACCTATTAGTTATTTTTACTATTGGACAGCTTATCCTACAAGTAATTTCTGATTTTTATCTACAAAAAATAGGAATAATTATTGTAAATAAAGTAAGAGCTAAAGTTATAAAACAAATACTAAATATGCGAACTTCTTTCTTTGAGCATTCTCTTTCTGGTAATATCGCTAGTATATTATCAAATGATGCAAGTAGTATGTATACTTTAGTTAGTTCTACAATACCCAAAGTTGTGTTATCAATATTTGAAGTTCTTTTATATGGGATAGTCCTAATTAACCTTAGTGCAAAGTTAACATTAGTAATTCTTGTTATAATACCATTGGTTCTGTTGCAAAGTTTTAAATCTACTATCAAATAAGGTAGAATAATAGAAAAAGATAGCAGGAGGAATGACGATGAATCATTTTAAAGGAAAGCAATTTCAGCAGGATGTGATTATTGTAGCCGTGGGCTACTATCTTCGTTATAACCTTAGCTATCGTGAAGTTCAAGAAATCTTATATGATCGTGGCATTAACGTTTCTCATACGACGATTTATCGTTGGGTGCAAGAATATGGCAAACTACTCTATCAAATTTGGAAAAAGAAAAATAAAAATCCTTTTATTCATGGAAAATGGATGAAACGTACATCAAAATTAAAGGAAAATGGCATTATTTGTATCGAGCCATCGATGCAGATGGTTTAACCTTGGATATTTGGTTACGTAAAAAACGGGACACACAAGCAGCCTATGCTTTTCTTAAGCGGTTAGTGAAGCAGTTTGATGAACCGAAGGTTGTAGTCACAGATAAAGCCCCCTCTATTACAAGTGCCTTTAAGAAACTAAAAGAATACGGCTTTTATCAAGGGACAGAACATCGTACCATTAAATACCTGAATAATTTGATTGAACAAGACCATCGTCCAGTAAAGAGACGCAATAAATTCTATCGAAGTTTACGCACTGCCTCTACCACGATTAAAGGCATGGAAGCCATTCGAGGATTATATAAGAAAACCCGAAAAGAAGGCACTCTCTTCGGGTTTTCGGTCTGTACTGAAATCAAGGTATTATTGGGAATCCCAGCTTAAATCATAGATACCGTAAGGGATTTTATTCTTTATTTAAAACTTTGCAACAGAACCAGTTGTTTTATATATCTGATATGGAAAAGTATACTGAGAAAAAGAAGAGAAATCAAGTGTTTCAGAACTTTATTAATAAATTTGTGGGAGAAAAACAGATGGATCTGATTAAGGACTGTAACACATTTTTAGCGTTTGTAACGGATAAAGAGCAGACAAAAAAAGAAACTGTATAAAAATAATATGTGTAAAAATCGTTTCTGTCCGATGTGTGCGTGGCGACGAGCGAGAAAAGATGCGTTAGGTCTATCGTTGATGATGCAGTACATTAAGCAAGAAGAGAAAAAAGAGTTTATTTTCTTAACCTTAACGACACCAAATGTGAAAGCTGAAGAATTAGAAGATGAAATAAAAAAATATAATTTATCGTTTGGAAAGTTAGTGAAAAGAAAAAATGTTAAAGCGATGATGAAAGGTTACGTCAGAAAATTAGAAATCACATACAACAAGCAACGAGATGATTTTAATCCGCACTTTCATGTATTAATTGCTGTAAATAAATCTTATTTTAAAGATTCTAAGGTTTATATTTCACAAAAAGAATGGCTCGAAATGTGGCGAGATGTCACAGGAATGCCGGAGATCACGCAAGTCCATGTTCAAAAAATTAAGCAAAATAACAACAAAGAATTATACGAAATGGCGAAGTATTCGGGTAAAGATAGCGATTATCTTATCAATCAAAAAATATTTGACGCGTATTATAAATCTTTAAAAGGTAAGCAGATTTTAGTCTATTCAGGACTTTTTAAAGAGGCGAGAAAGAAACTAAAAAACGGAGAATTGGATTATCTCAAAGAAATTGATCCAACTGAATATTTGTATCAAATTTATTATATTTGGAATCAGAAAGAGTACCTGGCGAGTGAACTTCACGAATTAACCGAAGAAGAAAAAAGAAAAATTAATCATCAGACAATCAACGAAATTGAAGAAGAAAAATAAAAAAAGCACTGAAATATTTCAGTGCTTTTTTATTTTTTAGCCTCTGCGAGAACTATGCGATTAAACTGCAAGTTTACCCATTTAAAATGCAAATTCGGAACGATTTTTTGCTAATTTTAAATTTGCATGTAAATGGGCAGTACGTAAAAAATCGCTCGTACTGATAAAAATTAAAATTTATTTATTTGGCTCATATTTGCGTTTTAAGAGCCGTTTTTAATTTCTAAGTACTTTTTTACTAGAAAAATACTTAAAACGGCTTAAACGGGCTTAAAATTAAAAATAAGCACAAAAAAGCGACTGATCTTTTGAAAAGTTCAGTCGCTTTTTTATTCTTAGTACGGTCTATTTATTTTTCTTTCGACGCCGTATCGTCGATGTAAATCAAAAAAGTTATGGGCTAAAATCTGCACCACTTTTTTAAGAATGCAGTAGCGATATTCAACACATATTAATTTTTTTAACTGCTCGGAATAACTCAAGCCGTTCCATTTAATTTTAAAAAACTGACGCAGGTCAGTTTCGTCACACGTCGATTTATCGACGTATAAGTGCCCTTACGGGATTTAACTAGATTATACAGTCAAAAATAAAAGTTGTAAAATGATACGATTTTCTAGAAAAATAATGATTTTTAGATAAAAACATCAGATGATCTTTTATGCCGAGAAAACTTTTCGGAAAGAAAAGACCCTCATATACACTAAACAAAGTGGGCCCACCAGGGCGTTTTTTTGCCTGGTGGCTCATCTTTGGGGAGTGTGAGGGGTCAAAGTTTCTACCGAAAAGGAAATTGGAATAAAGTAATTAGTGTGATGATCCGAATGTGTTTAGTAAAACAACACCAAATATTATTAAAATAATTGAAATAATGCTTATTAAATTTATTTGTTCTTTGAAAATAAGAACTGAAACAATTGTTGTTAATACTAATCCTAAACCTGACCAACTTGCGTAAGCAATATTAAGTGGTAAATGTTGCATAGTTTTACTCAGAAAATAAAAAGAAATAAGGTATGAAATGATTGTTGTTATAGTTGGATATAATTTTGAGAAACCGTCTGAAGATTTTAAAAATGCACTGCCTATTACTTCACTGACTATTGCTAATAACAAATATAAATATGGCATAGAAATTGCTCCTTTATTAAGTGATATTTATATTTTAACATTTTAGGTGGCTAATTCAATAATAAATAGACTTGTATTTTTCTAGTGATTTGCGAGGTATTGATTTTTGTGATTTCAAAAATTTTAGGTAGGTTCTGAAACGAGTTGAAAACGAGTTTCTTCTTGTCTTGATAATATAGGTAATTATTCAATAATATAGGTAATTATTCACGGCGAGTTATATCTACGCTAAACCGTTGATATTATTGGTTTAAAACACAAAAAAAGTTGCTTTTTTCAGCATACTATTTTATGATTAAGGTGTCGAATCAAAATCAAAAATAGAGAGGAGAAAAAGCAACTGTTTTTTGCTATAAAAAACTCTTAAGTTGTTTGGTTCTGTTGCAAAGTTTTAAATCTACTATCAAATAAGGTAGAATAATAGAAAAAGATAGCAGGAGGAATGACGATGAATCATTTTAAAGGAAAGCAATTTCAGCAGGATGTGATTATTGTAGCCGTGGGCTACTATCTTCGTTATAACCTTAGCTATCGTGAAGTTCAAGAAATCTTATATGATCGTGGCATTAACGTTTCTCATACGACGATTTATCGTTGGGTGCAAGAATATGGCAAACTACTCTATCAAATTTGGAAAAAGAAAAATAAAAATCCTTTTATTCATGGAAAATGGATGAAACGTACATCAAAATTAAAGGAAAATGGCATTATTTGTATCGAGCCATCGATGCAGATGGTTTAACCTTGGATATTTGGTTACGTAAAAAACGGGACACACAAGCAGCCTATGCTTTTCTTAAGCGGTTAGTGAAGCAGTTTGATGAACCGAAGGTTGTAGTCACAGATAAAGCCCCCTCTATTACAAGTGCCTTTAAGAAACTAAAAGAATACGGCTTTTATCAAGGGACAGAACATCGTACCATTAAATACCTGAATAATTTGATTGAACAAGACCATCGTCCAGTAAAGAGACGCAATAAATTCTATCGAAGTTTACGCACTGCCTCTACCACGATTAAAGGCATGGAAGCCATTCGAGGATTATATAAGAAAACCCGAAAAGAAGGCACTCTCTTCGGGTTTTCGGTCTGTACTGAAATCAAGGTATTATTGGGAATCCCAGCTTAAATCATAGATACCGTAAGGGATTTTATTCTTTATTTAAAACTTTGCAACAGAACCAATAATTTGATCTACTCATTTCTAATTCTTGGGAGAATTTTTCTTTTGATTTGGTACCTCTCATCTTTTTTAAGCTTTCTCTAAATGCTAGTTCCAAGTTTCTCCCTCCTGTTTATGTAAATATTTTGCACGTTTTCCATTTAATTATATCGTTACACCTTGTAAATCACAAGTGATTAATCACAAATCACTTGTGATTAGTGATTGTTATTGGTGTTGCCTAGAACGATTCTAAGCACATGTTTAATTTTAAAGTGGGCAATTATCTTTAAAATGTCCTACAATGATTCAATAAAAGCATGGCTGCTAGTGAAACTTGCGACCATGCTTTTAAAAATACTTAATGGGGTCCCGAGCGCTTTAGCTCCTTGGAAGCTGTCAGTAGTATACCTAATAATTTATCTACATTCCCTTTAGTAACGTGTAACTTTCCAAATTTACAAAAGCGACTCATAGAATTATTTCCTCCCGTTAAATAATAGATAACTATTAAAAATAGACAATACTTGCTCATAAGTAACGGTACTTAAATTGTTTACTTTGGCGTGTTTCATTGCTTGATGAAACTGATTTTTAGTAAACAGTTGACGATATTCTCGATTGACCCATTTTGAAACAAAGTACGTATATAGCTTCCAATATTTATCTGGAACATCTGTGGTATGGCGGGTAAGTTTTATTAAGACACTGTTTACTTTTGGTTTAGGATGAAAGCATTCCGCTGGCAGCTTAAGCAATTGCTGAATCGAGACTTGAGTGTGCAAGAGCAACCCTAGTGTTCGGTGAATATCCAAGGTACGCTTGTAGAATCCTTCTTCAACAATCAGATAGATGTCAGACGCATGGCTTTCAAAACCACTTTTTAATAATTTGGGTGCTTAAATGGTAAGGAATATTCCCAACAATTTTATACCTCTGTTTGTTAGGGAATTGAAACTGTAGAATATCTTGGTGAATTAAAGTGACACGAATGTTCAGTTTTAATTTTTCTGACGATAAGTTGAATAGATGACTGTCTAATTCAATAGACGTTACCTGTTTACTTATTTTAGCCAGTTTCGTCGTTAAATGCCCTTTACCTGTTCCAATTTCGTAAACGGTATCGGTTTCTTTTAAATTCAATTGTTTTATTATTTGGTTGAGTACTTTTTCACTCGTTAAAAAGTTTTGAGAATATTTTATATTTTTGTTCATGTAATCACTCCTGAAGTGATTACATCTATAAATAAATACAGAAGTTAAACGATTTGTTTGTAATTTTAGTTATCTGTTTAAAAAGTCATAAGATTAGTCACTGGTAGGAATTAATCTAACGTATTTATTTATCTGCGTAATCACTGTTTTTAGGGTTCTGTTGCAAAGTTTTAAATAAAGAATAAAATCCCTTACGGTATCTATGATTTAAGCTGGGATTCCCAATAATACCTTGATTTCAGTACAGACCGAAAACCCGAAGAGAGTGCCTTCTTTTCGGGTTTTCTTATATAATCCTCGAATGGCTTCCATGCCTTTAATCGTGGTAGAGGCAGTGCGTAAACTTCGATAGAATTTATTGCGTCTCTTTACTGGACGATGGTCTTGTTCAATCAAATTATTCAGGTATTTAATGGTACGATGTTCTGTCCCTTGATAAAAGCCGTATTCTTTTAGTTTCTTAAAGGCACTTGTAATAGAGGGGGCTTTATCTGTGACTACAACCTTCGGTTCATCAAACTGCTTCACTAACCGCTTAAGAAAAGCATAGGCTGCTTGTGTGTCCCGTTTTTTACGTAACCAAATATCCAAGGTTAAACCATCTGCATCGATGGCTCGATACAAATAATGCCATTTTCCTTTAATTTTGATGTACGTTTCATCCATTTTCCATGAATAAAAGGATTTTTATTTTTCTTTTCCAAATTTGATAGAGTAGTTTGCCATATTCTTGCACCCAACGATAAATCGTCGTATGAGAAACGTTAATGCCACGATCATATAAGATTTCTTGAACTTCACGATAGCTAAGGTTATAACGAAGATAGTAGCCCACGGCTACAATAATCACATCCTGCTGAAATTGCTTTCCTTTAAAATGATTCATCGTCATTCCTCCTGCTATCTTTTTCTATTATTCTACCTTATTTGATAGTAGATTTAAAACTTTGCAACAGAACCGTTCATGGGTATAGCATGAATTGTTTAACTGTCCTCTAGGATTCCCGTCCTATGGCAGTCGGTTCTTATTTTGTTAATTGTCTTGTAAGTTGCCTTTATATCGCACTAAGTTTAAAAAAGTAAAAAGATTTATCTCTCAGATAATTGCTATATCAAGGTAACTACGAGATTCTAAACTAATTATCCTACAAGTGTGACAACAAATAAAGTTATCAATGGAATAATTTTTTTCATAGCTCGTTTGCTCATTCTAATAGCTCTCCTCTTATTTAAACTTAACTTACAAATTAATAATAGCATAGATTAAAATAAAAATAAACAAAAATGCAAAAATTTGCGCTTTTTCATCAAAAAAATTTATTACATAATAAAAAAACCAAAAAATCATTCCACGAATGCACTTTTTTGCGCCTCGGAAGGAGTATTTCAAAATGTTTCTTTACGAACTATTCAAAGAACAGCGAAAACTCTATAATTTTACTCAAGAAGAATTTTATGAAGGAATATTCAAAAAAAGAGCTGCCTCTTCTTTTGAGGTACACAACACGCATGATCTCAAAGTTAAAGATTTACCTGTTTTATCAGATAGAAGCATGATGAGTATCTTAGAAATAATTCATTATGCTAAAGAAGAATTTATTTCTCCTTACGACGAAGACTTAAATTCATTGTTTGATATATTCCAGAATAATACCGAAAAAGAAAATAAAGACTACATTTACAAATTATACAAAAAGTCTATAGAGCTAAAAGAACATTCTATAATATATTGGAATCTTTACTTAATAATAAAAATCCAATGTTCTGAATACGATTCAAGAATTGTCCCTACAGACTCACAAGATTTATCTGAGTTAAAAAAAATGATTTTATCAAAACAAAAGTTTACTCTTTACGACTATAAAATTGTTACTAATCTATCTCTTGTATTTTCTTACAAAGAATTGCAACCGTTTCTATCTAGTCTATTTCCATTAGATTCAAACGCTCCAACAGTTACTAGTGAAGCAGCATACTATTTACTTGAAAACATTACTACTAAACTCGTTCAAAACCGAGATTTTGAAAGTTGTACAGAAGTTCTGAATATCTACAATGATTTATTGCAAAAATTCCCGTCATATAAGTATAAACTAAATTATTTAATAACTTATAATTTAGTTGGTTACTTTTTAACAAACAACATGGATTCTTTAAATAACTCAATTAAATATGTCGATCTATTAGGAGACTTAGAAAATGTCGAGCTAGCAAAATTAATGAAAGATAACATTTATCTAATGATCTCAAAAAAATAATGGTTCTATGAGTAAACCAGATACTTTACTTACTAAAGAAAATAATCATATAAAACTAAACGAAAAGAAAATAACCAAAAGACTAGAGTAACTACTCTAGTCTTTTCATCTTTTTGTAATCATATTTTGCACCTATCGAATGCGTTTCTATATTTCTCATCGTTGACTTTAATAATTTAGAATTACCTACTTGTAAAAATGGAACTACTCCTGCATCCTCAAGAAGTAATTCTTCTGCTTTTTTTAGAGATTTCCAACGCTTATCTGAGGTATCTTTTAAGTATTCATCATATTTAGTATTGCTATAACCTCCAAAATTCAACACACTGTTACTTTCAAAGTTACCTAAAAAACTCATAGGGTCAGGATAATCTGCCTGCCAGCCACTTAGACTAATAGTAAAATCATGTTTCATAACTCGCTCTATTTGTACATTTGCAGGAACTGGTGTTATCGTAATTTTTAAACCTTTTAGATTTTCTTCTAATTGTCCTTGAATGTATTCAGCTGCTTTTTTGGTTGTTTCTTCTTCATTGGTTAAAATGTTTAAAGTTACTTGTTCTTTAATATTTAATTCTTTTTTCGCTTTATTCCAATAGGATTGCGCTTTTTCTGTATCAAAATGCACCAACATTTTGTTAGCAAAATCTTTTTTTGTACTAGGATCAAAAGCAACGTCTTTAGCAACAACACCAACAGCAGAAATAGAACCATTATCTAAAATGTTTTTAGCATAATTACTTCTGTCTATTGCATAACTAATGGCTTTTCTAACGTTTTTATTTTGTAGAATAGAATTTTTTTCCCGTTGATTCAACTCTAAATACATGGTATTAGCCATTAAAGTAGTGGAAAATTCTTTGTTATCTTTGTACTGTTTAGCATATTCCCCTGTAACTGGGGTATCGTCTAACTGGCCATCATTATAAAGATTAATCCCTGTGTTAATTTCCTTAACTACCTGGAAGTTAATTTTCTCCATTGAAACCTCTTTTTGATCCCAGTACTCCTTATTTTTAGAAATCGTCCACTTATCAGAAGTTCCCACTCCCTCTAAACTTGTTAAGTTAAATGCCCCATTTGTTACAATTGATTTTTGTGAAGTGCCATAGTCTTTCCCATACTCTTTAATCGCTTTTTGTTGTACAGGATAGTACGCTGTTAATGCTAATAAATCTGTAAAATATGGTGTGGGTTTTTCTAACTCAATTTCTATCGTTTTATTGCCATTACTTTTTACTGCCAACGTTTCTTTCGATTGTTTTCCTGAAGCAATTTCTTTAGCATTTTTTATAGCAGAGAAAAGCTCAACGCTAGGAGAAGCAGTTTTGGGATCTACCACTCTTTGCCATGCCGTTACAAAATCATCAGCAGTAATATCTGTACCATCGGCCCATTTTGCACCGTCTCGAATCACAATTGTATATGTTTTACCATTATTGGATATTTTTGGTTGCCCAGCTGCAATTGCTGGTTGTGGTTGATTTTTTTCATCTAATCGGTACAACCCTTCCATTACGTTGGCCAACAATGTAATACTTGTTTGATCCACTGCTGTTGCTGGGTCTAAACTTTGAACAGGTGTCATAGCTGAAAAAGTAGCTACTTGCTCAACTTCTTTTGATTTAGAGTTATTTTTTGTTCCTTCTTTTCCATTACAAGCTCCTAAAATCAAAACTAGCACACTTACACAAAAAAATGAAAGCATCGTTCTCTTCTTCATAAATTAAATTCCTCCTAGTTTATTAATTAAATTAAATTCTTAAATAATTCTATTCCCCCGATAATATTACCTATTGCCCCACCTGCACTAGCTAACACAAAGATTAAACCCACCTTTAACAATCTATTTTTGTAAATCGATTTAATTGATGAAATATCGTCTTGTGCATTCATAAAATCATTGACCGTAGGTTTTTTTATACTAGCTTCCATTAGGGCTGAAAACATTCCTACTGATAATACCGGACTTAGTGCGCCAACTGGAGCCATTATAAAAGAAGTTAAAATTGTTAAAGGATTAGCTAAAGTAAAACATGTAAATAATGCTGCAAGTCCTCCATTCCATACTAACCATTTTAGTAGTTGTGATACGCCTACTTCGAATCCCGAAACCAAAGAGAGAACTAAAAGAATAATGATAATTGCAGGTAAAGAAAATTCTAATAATTTAGTACTTAATTTTTTTGGTGGAATTTCATTTAAATTATCTAAGGAAAACTCTGTTCTTTTTTCTAACTTCTCTTTAATTCCTTTCATATGAGCTTTCCCAACCACCACAACATTCACTTGACTTGAATTATTTTTCAATTTAGTAGACATATACTTATCTCTATCCGTGATCATATCCTGATACAGCGAAGGATATTTTTTTGATAACGAAATAAATACTTTGTCAAAACTATCAGACTCTAAATATTCTTCTAATTTATCTTGTTCAATATCATCAAATTCAGTAAAAATGTCATAAAAGTTTTGGCTTTTCCAAAAAGCTTAAATGACGCCACATTCTTTTAAAAGTAACTTGGATATCACGATCGATTAATTGAATGTTTGCTCCTATTTCCTTAGCACTTTTAATTGCCTGAATTAATTCACCAGCTTGAGTAGTTCCTTTAGTATTTGCTAATTTTTTTTGATATGCACTGTAAACAATATTGGATATTAGAACAACTAATTTTTTTTCTTTAATAATTTTTATTATATCTGTATTTCCCCATTGGTTAGAGTTAGTGTATTTTTCATATCTTTTTTTATCTAGCTCGATACTAACAGTATCTGGTTGAACTCTTTCAATAACCTCTTTAACAAGTTTAACACTATTCTCTGAAATGTGACTTGTCCCAACAAGATAATACGTTTTATTAGACACAATTATTTTTTCTACGTTTTTATTTTCAGATTCAAAAGACATATAATTTTCCTCCATAAATTTAAATTCATACTAAACAGCTACTTTATTGATTTTCAACCCAGTTATGAGTGATTACTCCTGGTGTGTTAGAATTACTTTTCTTGTTCAATTGACTTTTTTTCTCTAGTGCACATTCAACAAATAAATTGTAAAAAGACTTGTAAAATAAGCCTTTAGGACTTTTAACAGTAGAATCCGTCTTGATTTTATGCATCACTCGTCGCAAACATTTGTCTATTTCTTCTTGATAATCTTCACCAATTAGAACGAGATTGTATTCTTTTTCTACTTTAGTTTTAGCACGAATAATTGTTCCTACTTGCTCATGAGCTTCTTGAATAGTATTAGAGAAGGCAGCAATAAATTTTAAGCTATCTTTGTTTAGGAAAGTGTTCTCTTGAACTTCTGAAAACTGATCGAGCAATAATTGTTGTTGCAATCGTTCTTTTTCAGTATCTATTGTATCTATTGTATCTGTATTTAGATTATTAAATACTGTACTGATTTTCATACCCTCTGATTTATCAACGTTTTGGCAGGGTATGATTTTCATACCCTCTTGATTACCAAGGGATTCAGCGTTTGTTTTTCTTTGGGGGGTGGGTATGATTTTCATACGCTCTGATTTATCAACGTTTTCTTGCATAGTATCATCGAATGTTTGCAATTGATAAATATCGTTTTCTGTTACTTCAAGTTCCGCTAGATAAAGTCTATTAGGATTGTTCTTACCTAGTGTTTTATTAAAACCCATTTGTTTTTGATAAAGCAATCCGTATTCTTCTAATTGTGATTTTATAGCTAATACTTTCTGTTTACCGCAATCAAGTACTTCTCCTAATTCACTAATAGTAAATGTAAAATAGACATTTCCATTTTCATCTACTTGATTTCTTTGAACAGCAAATTCCAGACGTGCTTTTAAAAGCATGTATGCAATTTTTGTAGAATCTGACATTTTTTTGTATTTATCGCTAGCAATAAGTACTTTTGGGAATTGATAGAATAGTTCATTGTAAATACGGTTTACATTAAAAAATTTGAAGTTGTTCATATAAGATCCCTCTTTTCTTAGTTAAAATTTATCTATTAATTTATTTAGTAAGCGTTCTTTTTTTAAGAATACCAAAACATTATTTAAAATAAAGCAATTTTTATTTTTAGTAGTAAGATAGTAAAGTAGTAAGATAGTAAAGTAGTAAGATAGTAAAGTAGTAAAATAGTAGAATAGTAAAGTAGTAGAATAGTAAAATAGTAAGATAGTAAAAAATGTTTATTTTTTAATAAATACGTCTAAAAATCCTTTTGTAGAAAGGTTAATATCATTCTTTTAAAACAATAAGATAGTAAAATAGTAAGATAGTAAAGTAGTAAGATAGTAAAATAGTAAAGTAGTAGAATAGTAAAGTAGTAGGATAGTAAGATAGTAAAATAGTAAATTTTATAAATATTATTTGTAGTAAGAAAATATTTATGATATACTATTTGTAGTAAGAAAATATTTATGAAATGAGGAGTCATTGTATGGTTAAAAAAATTGTATTTGGAAATTTCAAAGGCGGCGTTGGGAAGACTACTAATTCTGTAATGGTAGCCTATGAATTAGCTAAAAAAGGTTTTAGAGTTTTAGTTTGTGACTTAGACCCACAAGCAAATTCAACGCAATTGTTGCGAAGAACATATGGATTACAAAATAATAAAGAACTACCTATAAAAGAAACGATGATGGTAGCAATTCAAGAAGGAAATTTAGGAAAAGCTGTTGTAAATGTAATGCCTAATTTGTATTTATTGCCTTCACACAAAGACTTTGTTAATTATCCTGATTTTCTTGAGCTAACAATTATGCCGACAGAGAAAAACTACAAAGAGAGACGAATAGCATTTTTTAGTGAATTACTTAAACCAATTGAAAATGATTATGATTACATTATATTTGATGTTCCTCCTACACTTTCAGTATTTACCGATACAGCTCTTTATTCTTCTAATTACATTGTAATTGTTTTGCAAACGCAGCAACGCTCCCTTGATGGTGCAGAAGCATTTTGGGAATACTTGCAAACCTTGTATGATACTTATAAAAACATTGACTTTGATATCGCTGGGGTACTTCCAGTGCTGTTGAAAAACGATTCTGGAATTGATAATCAAATAATTAAAGATGCCAAAGACGCTTTTGGTGATGAGACTTTGTTTAATACAATTGTTAGACACATGGAACGGTTAAAACGTTATGATCGTAAAGGTATATCAGAAGAAGGATATACGGAATTATATGATTTTCATGATAGAAAAGTTCATGAATTGTATAACAAATTATCTGATGAAATAATTGAACGAACAGAAGGGACGACTGCTAATGAGTAAGTATACATTTCATAAGGATCCTGAACGTAAACAATCAAAAGAAATTAAAGCAACTGAAATTTCAGAACCTGAAACTACTTTTGATTTAAGTAGTTTTTCAAAAGAAGAAAGTTCAGCAAGTGATTCAGGATCAAAACGAATTGGGCGACCTGCTAAAAATAAAGTATATAGTACAATTAGGATACAAAAGAGTAACATCAATAGAATAAATGCGTTTCAGAATACTTTAGATTTTGAAACACAAGACGACATTGTATCGTTCATGTTAGATAGATTAGATAACACATTAGAACCAGAACAACGTACAATGTTTGAAATGTATATGAAAGCTTATGAATCACGAGACAAAAAGAAACAAAAATAAAAGATACTGTTTAATAAAATAAAAACACAAGAAATGCTGTACAAACATTGCTCTTGTGTTTTTATTTTTTGTAGTAAAATAGTAAGATAGTAAAAAAGTATTTTCATTCAATAATTTTTTTAGTTCGTCTGTGGCGTTCTAAGTGTAGCAAATAATCGTCTTGCAGTTTTAAAAGCTCTGAATAGACTTGGTCCATAGTCTTGCTAGCAGATAAGGAAAGAGAGTAGATAAAGGAGACTGGTAAAGTTTCCATTTTTTTGTTGCGAGTGATCCAAGAAGAAATAGTTCCTTGAGAGAAGGAGTGTAGTTCGCAAAATTCCTCTACAGTAATCCCTAGTTGCTTAATGATATAAGTATTGATTGGGTGTGGATATACAAAGGTTTTTCTAGGCATGGTGGGTAAGTTTCCTTTCTTAATATATTAATGCGTTTGCAGTAATATATTATCAAAAAACAAGCAATAAAGGAAATGCTTGTGCCCTTACTACTTGTTTTTTATGAAATAGCCTTAAAAGCTCTGTATAATTAATTATAAAGTATTGTCCGTATAATTAGCACTTTATTATTCCATCAGTTTTGAATTATTTTCAAAGAAATCAATATCATCTTTTATTTTAACTAATATTTCCTCTAGCATTGTGAAACGTGTAAAATATTCTTTCTTTAACTCAATACCAAAATTTGCTGAAATATTCATTACTTTTTCTATTTCTTCATCTGAAGTCTTATTAAAGAAATACGGTGGTGCATGTCTACAAAAATCATTATACATTTCTACTGCTGATCTAATAGCATGTAAATAGGGAGGAAAAATATTATCAACTCCTCCAAAGTGATACGGCTCACTTTGACTAGATAAAATTTTCCGTATACTATCAACAGCGACATCCCCATAGGTTACTTGCGCCCATGCACTACTAGGCAACCTTCCTGCATCATAAAACCATTGTGAAGCTAGTTGAATTAGCTCCATTTCTTTCAAAGAATACATTGAATTACCAAAAACATTGTACTTTAAATCCATAAAATCACTCCTTCTTATTCAATTCAAAAGCTCAAATTTTCCTAAAAAAATACCAATTATTATAACTAACTATACAGATTCATAACTATAAGTTTATCAATAAATATATTTTTCTACTACTATTTTATTAATAAAATAGCATCGATGAAAATTGCTACCACTGTATTCTTTACCAATTCCTGCATAGTCACAAAACTTGACCCAAAATAAAAATATGCTATACTAAAAGTGCGAAACGACATTAAATCGTACAGATAACACAAAAAGCAATCCTACGGCGAATAGGATTGCTTTTTTTTACACTAGTTGCGACTTCTAGCGTGTGTGTTGATAGCAGCTTACTTTCGGCTATCGTCTTCCTCGTCCAACACACGAGAAATCATTTCCAGAACCAATCCTACAAAGATTGGTGCGATAACCAACGACATTAAATCTTTCACAAATAACACACCTCCAATCGAGGCGAGCTGCCGCATTAATTATATCATAATTTGAAATTCTGCCAATTTAATAATAAAACCTTCAACAATTTATCTAGCTGTTTTATGATCTTTTCTAAGCGTGTAAACTCGTTTACACCAGGAACATTTATACTTGCTTGAGTCATTCGTAACTCTGCTTGCTAGACAGCCACAGCTGCATTCTACATAAGCCACTTGGCGGGCGCTATCTCCTAGAGGAATAATGGTACCATTATAATCATATGCCTTCATTACGAAACCCCCAATCGCTAAAATACTCATCTAACTTTTTCTGCTCTTTTTTGAAAAAGGAGGAGACCAAACCTTGAAAAGGGTTTGAATTTACTCTTTCTTCTTGTTTTATTCTGCTAGAATGACGATACATACACACGGAGTCAATTTCTTCTATACTATAGGAATCTTCACCAATTATTATTTTGTTTTCTTCCGCATATCCTCGAAAAGTTCCTATAACTGGTATAGGAAAAGGATTGGTTTCTGAAGACATAAGTAATAAATATAATGGCTTATTTTGTTTGATTGAGCGAGAAAAATAAGAAGAAAATTCTTTTCTATTTTGCTTCATTTGGTTGTACCTAAGCCAACAGTTCCACCTGCATGGCCACCAACAAGGCTTGCTCGTGAAATTGCTGTGGCGCCTTCCATCAGTGAAGAAGCATGTATCAGAGCTTTAAACCCAAATTTCTGACGTATTTTATCAATAAGAAAATACATATCCGTTTCATGAATTTGCTCCTCCGGAACAGAAAATAAATCCAGCTGTAAATTTTTGTTCCATACAAGACGGCCATAAGATACCCCTAAATTTCGTACGTCGACCCCTGGTGCGTAATTCTCTTCAAAAAGACGCAGTACATGTTCAGTCAAAACTTTTGTATTATTACTTGGTTCTACTTTCATTTGTCTACGCCAGCCTGTTTGGCCGTATTTGTCTGTCTGACCTTTTGAGTAGCCAACAAACAAAGAGACACAGGTTGTCTGACACGATGCCATGCGTAAGCGACTAGCAACCTGGTCCGACAATTCCTTCAAAACCAATTTTATTTGTTCTTTATTTGCATAATCTTTGGGTAAAACCTGACTATTGCCAAATGATTTTTCTGTTGGCCGTCCCGCTTTTTGCCCTAAAAAACTACGATCTATGCCCCATGAGTGCGCGTACAGCTGTAGCCCCATGATACCAAAACGCTCTTTTAACATGTAAGGTTCAATGTGCGCTAGGTCATAAATGGACCGAATACCTAGCTTTTTTAAGCGAGCAGCCATGCGATTTCCTATCCCACAAAATTCTGTAAGAGGGGAGATTGGCCAAACTTTTTCTGGCACATCTTCATAGCGCCATTCAGCCACAAAGCCTGGTGCATTCTTTGCTTCATTATCCAATGCTAACTTGGCCAGCAACGGATTTTCCCCAATTCCGATTGTCACATACAATCCCATATGGTTATAAATCACACGTTGAATAATCTTGGCCAGTTTATAGGCGGTGTCACACTTAAAATAGGTCAGCGAAGCAGTCACATCAAGAAACGATTCATCGACACTGAATACAGAATGATCTTCATCAGAAACAAAGCGTTTATATAAATTGTTAATTTCTTGATTTTTCTTCATGTATAATTTCATGCGTGGAGGTACAATAATTAAGTTTGGGTGGTCCGGAACTTCATTTTTCCTTGTAACATTGGAAATACCTAATACTTTTTTTGCCATAGGGGAAGCAGCGAGTACCAGGCCACCTGAATTTTCAGAATTGCTCATGACCACAAGCATTGTCTTCAATGGATCAAGTCCACGTTCTACGCATTCCACGCTAGCATAAAAACTTTTTACGTCGATACAAAACACATCACGACTGGGTTCTTTCGTATAATCGAACGTCAAATTCATCCAAAATCCCTTCTTTCTACTAACCCATTATACGAACGAATGTTCTCTTTTGCAACTAGTAAAATTCAGTTTTCCGTATTTTTTTATACACCTGTAAACTTTTGGCATAGTTGGACTGAACGCAGAGAGGGAAACTATACAAAACGTTGAAGGCCAGTTGAGCAAAGCGAAACCAGTTATTCGTCTTTTGATGGTTGGCCACATGCCTGGTATGAACAATTATTCGTATTTAAATAGAGATTTTTTTATTTTCATCTACATATCATATTTAATCCTGTAAGAGCGAACGTTAAAATCTCTTCATTGCATAACTACCGATCAATATTTGTGAAAATGGCTTAGAATTGCTCTCTCATCACTATAATTATCATTAATAATTGAATATAGAATAACCCCCAAAAAAAGATTTTCAGGGGTGGGTTTTATTTACTTACTAATTTTATCGATGCAAACTTTCCCAATTTCATCAAGCAAAGGTGTAATTCCTCCTCTAGGGCTCTCTAAATAATTAACACCAGTAACTGTATCAACTACAATTTTATATCCTAATTGAATTAAAGATTCACTTTCTTTTTCAATGAAACGTTCTTTTTTATTTGGCTTATCCGTTTTAACCGGATATTTAAAAAGTTGTTGTTCTTTCACATGATTATCCGGATCAACTCCAAAGCGTATTACATCTAATTTTCTGTCGAGATAAAAAGGTAAACCATTTTTATTAACTGGCATAAATATTCTCCTTACTTCTTCTCACTTTTTTTGTTTTGCCTATCTGCTATCCTTTTGTCTTGTTTCATATTTCCAGCAAAAAAAGCAATTCCTACTGCACCTGAAGAAAAGACAAATTCTAAAGCTGACCAACGAAACAGTACCGTCAAAATTAAAATAATAAATATTGCGATCACTAAAACTGCGTCTTTTGTTCCAAAATTTAAATACCCAAAATTCATTAAAATCTCCACCTTTTTTAAATTATTGAAAGTACACAATCAAAAATCTTTTTTACTTTTTCAATCGTTTTGAGCTACTTCATTTGTTTTTTCATCAATTGGTATATAGTTGCCTTGATACAATTTGTATTCTTTATTGCAGCTATCACATTTAAACTGATTATACTTTCCCAGTTTTCTTTTAGCTAATTGCCCGCAGTCACAATCAATAAAAGTAACTATATTACTTTTGTTCCATGTGCTGATTTCGATCCCCCAATGATCATATGTTTTTCGAACTACCATTTGTTATCCTCCTTATAACTATATTCTTTAATCATTTCCTTGAATTCTTGTTTTGTTTTAGGGTTCGTTCGTATGACTTCTTCAGCTAATTCTAAAAATACCTGCTCAACTTTTTCTGTCATGCTCTCAAAAATAATCAACGGGTTCTCTTCTTTCTTTACTCGATTCTTATATCTTTGGAAGTTTGCTGAATAAAGTCGCCCGTTTGACATTATCTCAATCCCATAACCTGTTACTAAAGGATTCTTGAACAACTGAATAATTTTCTCTCTATTTTCCATTATAAGTACTCCTGAATTATTTCTCACTAAGTAACTGTTCTTCCTTTGCTTGTTTCTTGATTCGTTTGAGAGTAGATAAAGAAATACCTGTTTTCCTTTCCACTTCTCGCATGCTGTTTGTTTCCATTAACTCTAGTGCATGTTTGTATTTATCATTTAGAACTCTTTTCGGACGACCTTCTCGATAATTTTTATTGTTCGCTCGATGCCACTGTTTCCCTTCTTGCGTTCTCGTCACGATTAAATCTCTTTCGAATTGCGCAAAGCTACCCAGCATATTCATCATTAACGTTTGCATAGAATCACTTTTATTTGGTTCAAAGGTTAGGGCATTATCTAAGAAGGTGATAGTCACTCCTGAATTATTTAAAGAAGAGATAATCGAATTTAAATCAACGATACTTCTAGCTAGCCGATCAATTTTCGTCACTAAAACTTTATCGCCAGGTTTTACAATAGATAGTAGTTCTTCTAATTCTTTTCTTCCTTCTTTTTTTATTCCCGTATATTTTTCACTGAATATTTTTTCTGCTCCGGCTTTTTCTAGTTTTTGAATCTGGGTTTTGTAATCTTGATTACTAGTACTCACTCTTGAATAACCATAAATGGCCAAAATTTCCTCACCTTTTCTGAACATAATTTTTTGACACTTGATAATTCCAAGTATAGCACGAAAAAATAAAGAGGTCAAAAACTTAAAAGTTTTTGACCTCTTTGGTTTTTATGTGAAATTGTTCAGTCGAAGGATAATTATGTATATACTTTATTTTTTTAATATGTTATACTATGTATAAACAATGAGAGGTGAATAAAATGGTAATGTTATCAATAAAAAAATGGGGCAATAGTAACGGTCTTAGACTTCCTAAATCTGTGATGGAATATCTCCAAATTCATACAGAAGATAAAGTGAAAATAACACAGGAGGAATCGAATGGTAAAAAACGATTAATTATTGAAGCTGTGGATTCTGATAATGATTTAACAATTGAACAATTGTTTGAAAATTATAAAGAAGAGAAGGTGCATGTAACTATTCAAGATTTAGGAAATGCGGTAGGAAATGAAAAATGGTAAAAGTTCCTCATCAAGGTGATATTTTATTGTTGAATACGGCTCCTAGATCAGGACATGAACAAACAGGTAAGAGACCGTATATTGTTTTAAGTCATGATATTATTGCAGATTACAGCAATGTTGTTATTGTAGCTCCTATATCAAGTACAAAAAGAAACTATCCTTTATATGTTTCTATTAATCCTTCTTACGGAATGAAAACATCAGGTAAAGTATTATTAGATCAATTAACCACCATCGATTATGAGGCTAGACAATGCGTGTTTTTAGAAACAGCACACGAAAAATTAATCGATGAATTATTGCTAAAAGTTAGAACCGTATTTCAAAAAGTAAATAAAACAAATAAATTTTAACTAATAAAAAGGCGAAAAAACGAACAAGTCAAAAGTTTCCGACTTGTTCGTTTTTTTCTATCGATTAAATGCTCCCACCAGAAAGTAATGATACAGGTAAAATATAATCCTTACTTATCTTTTCTCCCTTAATCTTTTTCAACAAAACATCAACAATTAGTTTTGCAAGTTCATCAATAGGTTGTTTAATTGTGGTCAATTGTGAAAAAAATTGTTCAATAAATGATGTTCCATCGTAACCAATAATTTTCACATCTTCTGGAATATTTAAGTTGAGTTTTTTTACAATTTTCATAGTAAGAATAGCAGTTAAATCATCTGAAATAAAAATGCCATCTGGTTTATTAGTTGAAATAATCGATTTAATTTCCATCTCTCGACGAATTGTAGACAAACTATTAGGAACTTTAAAGACTTTTCCTTCTGGAATTTGGAAAGAAAATCCTAAAGCACGTAAACCTGTAGGAGAATCTGTATTATCATTTCCAGTAATCATAATAATATTTTGACAACCATTTTTCCGTAAAACGCTTGCTGCCAATTTACCACCTTCAAAATTATCTGATGCGATGATAGGAACATTTGGTGCTAAATTTCTATCAAAAGCAATAATTGGTGCTTGAACACGCTCATAGTCAGCAATCCCAAGATTATGACTAGAAGAAATAATACCGTCGACTTGATTTGCTTCAAGCATTTCAAGATATTCACGTTCTTTTCAGGATCATTTTCGCTATTACAAATAATTGTTTTATATCCTTGATTAAATAATTCTATTTCAAGGTATTCAATGAGTTCCGCATAGAATATGTTACTAATATTAGGGAAAATGAGACCTATAAGTTGAGGTGATTTTCCTTGTAAGCCTCGTGCTAAATTATTTGGTTTGTATCCTAAAATTTTCATAGCTTCATGAACGTTTTTTTTAGTTTTTTCTGACAAATAGCCTTTGTTATTAATGACACGAGATACAGTTGTCGGACTAACTCCAGCTAATTCAGCTACATCTGTTAATTTTGCTACCATATTAATATTCCAATTCAAAGTATTTTCCAATAGGTTTCCCTGATTTTATTTGAATCCCATTTTGGTCCTTCTCAGGAAATACACGACTGGTAAATACTTTCTCTCCTTTATTAATAAAAATCTCAATGATTGAATTATCTACAAAAATATTAGCAATTGTTTCTTCAGTATCTATTAAGCATTCACGAGTCATACCAAAATCAATTGCATATTGAATTCCTGCTTTACTCCGATCTAAAATAACTTTTCCTTCTTTAGTATCAACTATTAAGCTGAGTCCATTCCCTTTATCATCAGCAAAAAAGAAATTCTGATTTCTGTTTAGCCGGAAAAGTCACTTCCAGTTCATAAGTATTACTTGTTTCTATTTTTGACGTAAAATCTTCACAACTAGTTCGCAGTGTTTTAATAGCATCTACAGGGTATTGATAAAGTTTTCCATTATTGATAGAAAGCTCCTTAACAAGACTCATTGCGCCTTGATAATCATACTTATCTGTTGGATATTCAACATCAGGAAGCCCAATCCAACTAACAATTAAAGTACGTCCATCAGGAGAATTAAATCCTTGTGTTGCATAAACATCAAACCCATAATCAAGATTTTTAATTTTAGAAGAACCCACAAGTTTCGCAGTTCTTTCATCAAAACTTTGACAAATTTTATAAGTATTCGGATAAATATTATCATAACTAAGTTCTGATTTATCAAGACCCTGAGGACAATAAATCAGAATTGGTGTATCATTTACAAATAAAAGATTAGGGCACTCTATCATGTATTCTGAACCACTACTACAAAAATCAAGATTTCCTACTTCTGACCACTTTTCAACACTGTTACCTACAGCTTTATAAAGCTTAATAACTCCTCTTTTTTCAAGACTTTGTCCTCCAACAATTGCATAAAATTGACCTTTATAATCAAAAATTTGCGGATCTCTAAAATGATCTGTTACGTCCTCAGGTTTGTTAATAAAGACATCCTCACACTTAGTAATATTGTAACTTCTATCCATCCATGCTCCCAATTGAAATGAATCACGTCTCCAATTTTTATCACGAACATTTCCTGTATATAATAAAAGTAATTTGCCATCTACTTCATATGCTGATCCAGAATATGCTCCATGACTATCGTATTTTGTATCTGGAAGAAGCTCTGTTCCTGTTATATTAAAATGAACTAAATCATCTGACTCAGCATGCACCCATTTTTTTAACCCGTGTGCCGCTCCAAATGGCCAATTTTGGTAAAAAGAGTGAATTTTCCATTAAAAAGAGAACCCATTCGGATCGTTAAGCAACCCTGTTTTAGGTTCAATATGATAGCTAGCATGCCAAGGAGATTGCTTAATATTTTCTTTTATTTTTGTAATCTCATCTTTACTCCATTCAGAATAAGCGCGATATCGTATTTCTCGAGATAATTCCATATTTTACTCCTTCAAAGTATCTTTTTATAACTAATATAGTAAACGTTTTCTCTATAAAATCAATCATTCTATCTAAAAATAAAAAAATATGATAAACGTTTGACATGTTCATGAAATATGCTAAAATAAACATAAATTAAAAAAAGCGCTTTCTCAGAAAGAGAAATATGATAAAAGGAGTTGTTCATATGGACTATGCTAAACTAGCTTCCGACATAATTCTAGCAGTTGGAAAAGATAATCTTATCGCTGCTGCACACTGTGCAACACGTCTTCGTCTCGTACTAAAGGATAATACAAAAGTTAATCAAAAAGCTTTGGATGAAAACCCAAATGTAAAAGGTACCTTTAAAATTGATGGTCAGTATCAGGTTATTATTGGTGCTGGTGACGTTAATTTTGTCTATGATGAACTTATAAAAAAAACTGGCCTTTCAGAGCTTTCAACAGACGACTTGAAACAAATAGTTGATAAAAATAAAAATTCAATCCAATTATGGCATTAATTAAACTACTATCAGAAATTTTCGTACCAATTATTCCTGCACTTGTTGCAGGTGGTTTATTAATGGCTCTACGAAATTTTTTAACTGCCGCGGGTCTTTTTGGACCAAAATCAATCGAAGAAATGTATCCTGCAATTAAAGGAATTTCCTCTATGATTCAGCTTATGTCAGCTGCACCATTTATGTTTTTACCAATTCTAGTTGGTATTTCCGCTGCTAAACGTTTTGGAGCAAACCAATTTCTAGGTGCTGCAATTGGTATGATTATGACAACTCCAGACCTTGGTGGAGCCACTGAATATTGGAATATTTTTGGATACCATGTTGCACAAACAAACTATGCCTACCAAGTAATTCCGGTATTAGCTTCCGTATATCTTTTGTCAATATTGGAAAAATATTTTCATAAAAAACTTCCTTCATCTATTGATTTTACATTCACACCATTATTATCCGTAATAATTACTGGATTCTTAACTTTCACAGTTATTGGTCCCACAATGTTATTACTATCTAATGGAATCACAGATGCTATTGTTTGGTTATATAATGCAACTGGGTTCATAGGAATGGGGATCTTTGGTGGAACATATTCACTCATTGTTATGACTGGTCTTCATCAGTCATTTCCTGCAATCGAAACACAGTTACTTTCAGCATGGACAAATGGTATCGGACATGGGGATTTTATCTTTGTAGTTGCTTCCATGGCAAATGTAGCTCAAGGTGCTGCAACATTTGCTATTTGGTTTTAACTAAAATTCTAAAACAAAGAGTCTGGCTTCTTCTGCTGGATTATCAGCACTTCTTGGTATTACTGAACCAGCATTGTTTGGAGTAAACTTAAAATACCGTTTCCCGTTTTTCTGTGCTCTAATTGGTTCAGGTATTGCTGCAGCGATAACAGGTCTACTTAAAGTTGTTGCTGTATCACTCGGTTCAGCTGGATTTCTTGGGTTCCTTTCAATCAACGCAACTTCTATCCCCTTTTACTTGCTATGTGAATTAATAAGTTTTTCAGTTACTTTTGCAATTACTTATTTCTATGGTAGAACAAGATCTTCCAGTATCTTTGCAGCAGAAGCAATTGCTGAACAAACATCAGTTGATACTTCAGAAATAAATACAAATCAAATAGCAAATGCTGATGAACCTACAACAGTAGAAACGATTGTTAGTCCTCTTGCTGGTGAAATAACTACTCTTGGTTCAGTTAATGACCCAGTATTTTCTTCAGAATCTATAGGAAAAGGGATTGCTATTAAACCAAATGGGAACACTATATATTCTCCAGTAGATGGTATTGTCCAAGTCGTATTTGAAACTGGGCACGCTTATGACCTCAAATCAAATACTGGTGCTGAAATATTAATTCATGTTGGTATTGACACAGTATCATTGAATGGTAAAGGATTCACTAAAAAAGTTGGTGCTAAACAAAAAGTAAAAAAGGGAGAGGTTCTTGGAACATTTGACAGCACAGTAATTACAAATTCAGGACTTGATGATACAACAATGGTTATTGTAACAAACTCTAAAGATTATTCAGAAGTTATTCCTATAACTAAAAATATAGTTACTGAAGGTGCAGCCTTATTGACAATTAAATAGCTTATTAAAAGTTAATAGACTCTCTATACAAAGAGAGTCTATATTTTTATTATAGTTAATTATAACTATTCTAAGCTAATTAATTTGACATAAAACCAAGTAGAAAGATAACATTCTTTATCTAATTCAGTTATATATCACTTTTTTTGCAGGTGCTTCAACAGTTAAGATTTCAATAGAAACTGGACTATTTTCTAATATACCCTCTTCTTTTGCATGTTTCCTACATAAATTATTTTTTGTAGATAGTACTCCTATGTCCTATTGAAAATATTTGTATTATAATTTCTGAATCACAAATATTAGCCAATATTCGATAATTTCCAATTCTGTAACGCCATTCACCACTTCTATTTCCAGTCAAGCCTTTTCCATGTTGACGAGGATCAGTAGTTCCTTCTAAGTTTTTTCTAATCCAAGCTACTATTATTCTTGCCTGATTTCTATCCATTTTTTTTAATTGTTTCTGCGCTTGTGGCATATATACAACTTTATATTTCATTTAGTAAATTCTCCATTTCCTCTTGAGAAATACCAATCTCTTTTTTCTCTTTGGAAATTTCTATTGCGTTCCGTAAGGTTTTTAAATCAATTTCATCTTCAATTTTATCTAATACAGCTTTTCGATAAAGTTCAGTTAATGAAGAATTATGAGCTTTTGCATATTCTAACACAAGTTCTTTCTCATCCTCAGGAATTCTAAATGTAATTGTTGATTGAGACATCTTATTACCTCCATTCGCACTTTGTAATAACATTGTATTAAAAACAAGGGATTTTGTCAATACAATGTTATTATAAATGTGATGATTACTCCAATATATAGAATAAAACATGAACTATATTTCAAATGATACTAAAATTAAGGTTTATGTCATTGTTTCAAATGTATCTAAATACTTTTCGACAAACCTTTCACTGAGTAAATCAAATTGTAAAAGTAACTTTTGGCACTGCACCTCCAGTGCCTTTTCGTCCAAATGATAATCTATTAATTGAGAATATAATTTTTTAGTTTCTTTGGTTCTGTTGCAAAGTTTTAAATCTACTATCAAATAAGGTAGAATAATAGAAAAAGATAGCAGGAGGAATGACGATGAATCATTTTAAAGGAAAGCAATTTCAGCAGGATGTGATTATTGTAGCCGTGGGCTACTATCTTCGTTATAACCTTAGCTATCGTGAAGTTCAAGAAATCTTATATGATCGTGGCATTAACGTTTCTCATACGACGATTTATCGTTGGGTGCAAGAATATGGCAAACTACTCTATCAAATTTGGAAAAAGAAAAATAAAAATCCTTTTATTCATGGAAAATGGATGAAACGTACATCAAAATTAAAGGAAAATGGCATTATTTGTATCGAGCCATCGATGCAGATGGTTTAACCTTGGATATTTGGTTACGTAAAAAACGGGACACACAAGCAGCCTATGCTTTTCTTAAGCGGTTAGTGAAGCAGTTTGATGAACCGAAGGTTGTAGTCACAGATAAAGCCCCCTCTATTACAAGTGCCTTTAAGAAACTAAAAGAATACGGCTTTTATCAAGGGACAGAACATCGTACCATTAAATACCTGAATAATTTGATTGAACAAGACCATCGTCCAGTAAAGAGACGCAATAAATTCTATCGAAGTTTACGCACTGCCTCTACCACGATTAAAGGCATGGAAGCCATTCGAGGATTATATAAGAAAACCCGAAAAGAAGGCACTCTCTTCGGGTTTTCGGTCTGTACTGAAATCAAGGTATTATTGGGAATCCCAGCTTAAATCATAGATACCGTAAGGGATTTTATTCTTTATTTAAAACTTTGCAACAGAACCATTGTGTAAAAGTAAAAAGGCCATATAACAGTCCTTTTACGGTACAATGTTTTTAACGACAAAAACATACCCAGGAGGACTTTTACATGACCCAAGTACATTTTACACTGAAAAGCGAAGAGATTCAAAGCATTATTGAATATTCTGTAAAGGATGACGTTTCTAAAAATATTTTAACAACGGTATTTAATCAACTAATGGAAAATCAACGAACAGAATATATTCAAGCAAAAGAATATGAACGAACAGAAAACCGACAAAGTCAACGAAATGGCTATTATGAGCGCAGCTTTACGACACGTGTAGGCACGCTAGAATTAAAAGTACCCAGAACACGTGATGGCCATTTTTCACCCACAGTGTTTGAACGTTATCAACGAAACGAAAAAGCCCTCATGGCTTCAATGTTGGAAATGTATGTATCAGGCGTTTCAACTCGTAAAGTATCAAAAATTGTGGAAGAACTTTGTGGTAAATCCGTCTCTAAGTCCTTCGTTTCTAGCTTAACAGAACAGCTAGAACCTATGGTTAACGAGTGGCAGAATCGTTTATTATCAGAAAAAAATTATCCTTACTTAATGACCGATGTACTCTATATAAAAGTACGAGAAGAAAATCGAGTACTCTCAAAAAGCTGTCATATAGCGATTGGAATAACCAAAGATGGCGACCGTGAAATTATCGGCTTCATGATTCAAAGTGGCGAAAGCGAAGAGACCTGGACAACATTTTTTGAATACCTAAAAGAACGCGGTTTACAAGGTACGGAACTCGTTATTTCTGATGCGCACAAAGGATTAGTCTCTGCCATTAGAAAATCCTTCACCAACGTAAGTTGGCAAAGATGCCAAGTTCACTTCCTAAGAAATATCTTTACCACCATTCCTAAAAAAAATTCAAAATCTTTCAGAGAAGCTGTTAAAGGAATTTTTAAGTTCACAGATATTAACTTAGCGCGTGAGGCTAAAAATCGATTGATTCATGATTATATCGATCAACCAAAATATTCAAAAGCTTGCGCATCATTGGATGATGGATTCGAAGACGCCTTTCAATATACCGTACAAGGAAATTCCCACAATCGACTAAAGAGTACCAATCTAATTGAACGACTGAATCAAGAAGTACGCAGAAGAGAAAAGATTATTCGCATCTTCCCCAATCAAACATCAGCCAATCGCTTAATTGGAGCCGTTCTTATGGACCTACATGATGAATGGATTTATTCTTCAAGAAAATACATCAATTTTGATAAGTAGAAATGGTAAAAACATTGTATAGCATTTTACACAGGAGTCTGGACTTGACTCACTTCCTTTATTATTTTTCATTTTTTTAAACTATTTAATACTAATGTCTTTTATAATAGCTTTTCATATATTATATAATCAATCTTTATAAGTCCTTTTATAAATTTCTTTTCTACCATTTTCGATAAATTCCTGTTTAATATTTTTAATTCCATAAACAATAGTTTCAATAGGATAATATTCTTCAACTATATCTTGATATTCTTTTGCTTTCTCAATATCTATATTTCCATACATTCTTAATATATCTTCTCCAAAATTTGTTCCTATTTCTTCTTCACTATCTTCAAGTAAGTATATAAAATCACAATATTCATCTATAATTCCAGAATCTCCAAAATCAATTATTCCAGTTAATCTATTATTGCCATCTAACAATAGATGATTACAACTAAAATCATTATGGCATAAACACTTTTACCCTCAAAAACTGTTGTTGCATTTAGTCTTTCCATAAAACTTTCTATATAATCTTTTTCTATATCAGTTAAATCATTATAAATAGTTTCACGCAACAATATATACTCTTCTAATACATTTTGTTTATTATCAATAGTACATTCACTAATATCTGTATAATCTAAACCGTGCATTTGTCTTAAAAAACTGGCAATATCTCGTTTTAACAAATTTTGTTCTTCTTCTGACATAGTAGAATAAATTTCTGGTGTTAAAAAAGTTCCTTTAATTTCTTTATAACCTAGTATAGATAATTCATCACTAATATACGAATATTCAATATTAGGAATTTTTACATTAGTTTCTAAATTTGTATTTAAAAAATTATATATTGCTTTTTCTTTTGCATAACCTTTTTTCTTATTAGTACTAAATTTTGTTTTAAAAATGTATTCATTATTAACTAAATATGCCACACTATCATAACCACTACCGATTATTTCAATACTATCTACTTTGAAATTATCAAAGTAATGCTCAATTAAATATTTCATTGCCTTAACATTTGTGGCATTATCATCATATCTATATTCCATTAAATAACAATCTTCTTTTTGCCCTCGTGTAATTCATGTTCTGGCAAATCTTCAATAATTCTAAAACCAGATTTTTGGTATGCCCTTATTGCTCTTGGATTATTTTTATGAGGGTCTAAAATAACTGCATTAGCATTTCTTTCTTTTTCAAAATTCAAAAATCAATTTAATATATCTTGTACCAATTCCTTTACTCCAATAATTTGGCTCTCCTATAAATTGATCCATACCATAGACTATCTCATCAGTTTTTGGATAATGATAATCAGTATATAACTCATCATACATTTTATATATTTGTCCATATCCAATAGGAACATTGTTATATTCAATAATTACTCTAAAACTTCATCTTCCCAAGGCTCTGTATAATGTTTTTTTAATGATTCTAATGTATATTTTTTATCTCTACCACCATAAAATTCTAATACTCTTTCATCAGTTAACCATTTTAACATCAAAGGAAAATCATCATCTATTAAAGTTCTTATACATATTTCATTTTCAACTATATTCATTTATTTATCACCTTTTTCATAATCATATACATATACTATTTCATCTTTATAATCATTTTTACCACCTAATTTTTCATATACATGGCAAGCTCTAGGATTACCTTTATCAGTTATTAAAAACATTTCAGAACAACCAATCTCTTTAGAATATTCCTTAATAAAAGATAATAATTTTGAACCATAACCTTTGTCTTGATAGTTAGGTAACATTCCTATTGAGTGTAAATAAAACATTGTTTTTCCATCAGGTCTTAAAAGTGTATAGCAATATGCAAATCCTATAATTTTATTATTTTCTTTAGCTATAAACCCAAATGAACTGGTATCATTAAGAAATCCTTTTAAATTATCAATATCAAAAACCATATTATCATCAATTAAAACTTCTTCCATAAACTCAGTCAAGTCCAGACTCCTGTGTAAAATGCTATACAATGTTTTTACCATTTCTACTTATCAAAATTGATGTATTTTCTTGAAGAATAAATCCATTCATCATGTAGGTCCATAAGAACGGCTCCAATTAAGCGATTGGCTGATGTTTGATTGGGGAAGATGCGAATAATCTTTTCTCTTCTGCGTACTTCTTGATTCAGTCGTTCAATTAGATTGGTACTCTTTAGTCGATTGTGGGAATTTCCTTGTACGGTATATTGAAAGGCGTCTTCGAATCCATCATCCAATGATGCGCAAGCTTTTGAATATTTTGGTTGATCGATATAATCATGAATCAATCGATTTTTAGCCTCACGCGCTAAGTTAATATCTGTGAACTTAAAATTCCTTTAACAGCTTCTCTGAAAGATTTTGAATTTTTTTTAGGAATGGTGGTAAAGATATTTCTTAGGAAGTGAACTTGGCATCTTTGCCAACTTACGTTGGTGAAGGATTTTCTAATGGCAGAGACTAATCCTTTGTGCGCATCAGAAATAACGAGTTCCGTACCTTGTAAACCGCGTTCTTTTAGGTATTCAAAAAATGTTGTCCAGGTCTCTTCGCTTTCGCCACTTTGAATCATGAAGCCGATAATTTCACGGTCGCCATCTTTGGTTATTCCAATCGCTATATGACAGCTTTTTGAGAGTACTCGATTTTCTTCTCGTACTTTTATATAGAGTACATCGGTCATTAAGTAAGGATAATTTTTTTCTGATAATAAACGATTCTGCCACTCGTTAACCATAGGTTCTAGCTGTTCTGTTAAGCTAGAAACGAAGGACTTAGAGACGGATTTACCACAAAGTTCTTCCACAATTTTTGATACTTTACGAGTTGAAACGCCTGATACATACATTTCCAACATTGAAGCCATGAGGGCTTTTTCGTTTCGTTGATAACGTTCAAACACTGTGGGTGAAAAATGGCCATCACGTGTTCTGGGTACTTTTAATTCTAGCGTGCCTACACGTGTCGTAAAGCTGCGCTCATAATAGCCATTTCGTTGACTTTGTCGGTTTTCTGTTCGTTCATATTCTTTTGCTTGAATATATTCTGTTCGTTGATTTTCCATTAGTTGATTAAATACCGTTGTTAAAATATTTTTAGAAACGTCATCCTTTACAGAATATTCAATAATGCTTTGAATCTCTTCGCTTTTCAGTGTAAAATGTACGAGGGTCATGTAAAGTCCTCCTGGGTATGTTTTGTCGTTAAAACATTGTACCGTAAAAGGACTGTTATATGGCCTTTTACTTTACACAATTATACGGACTTTATCTATTTTCAGCCTGTATCATAGCTAAACAAATCGAGTTGTGTGTCCGTTTTTGGGCGTTCTGCTAGCTTGTTTAAAGTCTCTTGAATGAATGTATGTTCTAAGTCAAAAACTCTGACAGCGCCTTTATATAGCTTTCTTTTTCTTCTTTTTTTACTTTAATGATCGATAGCAACAATGATTTAACACTAGCAAGTTGAATGCCACCATTTCTTCCTGGTTTAATCTTAAAGAAAATTTCCTGATTCGCCTTCAGTACCTTCAGCAATTTATCTAATGTCCGCTCAGGAATGCCTAGCGCTTCTCTAATCTCTTTTTTAGTCGTCACCAAATAAGGCTTGTATACATCACTTTTTTCGCTAATATAAGCCATTAAATCTTCTTTCCATTCTGACAAATGAACACGTTGACGTTCACTTCTTTTTTTCTTGAATTTAAACCACCCTTGACGGACAAATAAATCTTTACTGGTTAAATCACTTGATACCCAAGCTTTGCAAAGAATGGTAATGTATTCCCTATTAGCCCCTTGATAGTTTTCTGAATAGGCACTTCTAACAAGTTTAATCACTTCTTTTTCTTCTAAGGGTTGATCTAATCGATTATTAAACTCAAACATATTATATTCGCACGTTTCGATTGAATAGCCTGAACTAAAGTAGGCTAAAGAGAGGGTAAACATGACGTTATTACGCCCTATTAAACCCTTTTCTCCTGAAAATTTCGTTTCGTGCAATAAGAGATTAAACCAGGGTTCATCTACTTGTTTTTTGCCTTCTGTACCGCTTAAAACCGTTAGACTTGAACGAGTAAAGCCCTTATTATCTGTTTGTTTGAAAGACCAATCTTGCCATTCTTTGAAAGAATAACGGTAATTGGGATCAAAAATTCTACATTGTCCGTTCTTGGTATACGAGCAATCCCAAAATGATTGCACGTTAGATCAACTGGCAAAGACTTTCCAAAATATTCTCGGATATTTTGCGAGATTATTTTGGCTGCTTTGACAGATTTAAATTCTGATTTTGAAGTCACATAAACTGGCGTTTCTAAAACAAAATATGCTTGATAACCTTTATCAGATTTGATAATTAACGTAGGCATAAAACCTAAATCAATAGCTGTTGTTAAAATATCGCTTGCTGAAATAGTTTCTTTTGCCGTGTGAATATCAAAATCAATAAAGAAGGTATTGATTTGTCTTAAATTGTTTTCAGAATGTCCTTTCGTGTATGAACGGTTTTCGTCTGCATACGTACCATAACGATAAACGTTTGGTGTCCAATGCGTAAATGTATCTTGATTTTCGTGAATCGCTTCTTCGGAAGTCAGAACAACGCCACGTCCGCCAATCATGCTTTTTTTTGAGCGATACGCAAAAATAGCCCCTTTGCTTTTACCTGGCTTGGTAGTGATTGAGCGAATTTTACTATTTTTAAATTTGTACTTTAACAAGCCGTCATGAAGCACAGTTTCTACAACAAAAGGGATATTCATTCAGCTGTTCTCCTTTCTTACGAAAATTAATTAGTTAGAAGCTACGATCAAAGTTGAATCACAACAAAAAAGGCAATCAACTAAGTTTTTCTTAATTGATTGCCTGGTATCTTCTTAAAGACTTGAAATTCCCTCAAAAACCCGATATAATGGGTTTACAGATATTTAAGTATCTGATTAATAAAGTAATTAAATACTTTACCAAATTTCGGGTCTCGACTTCTTTAATTGATTGGTGGTAATCAATTAAGGCTCGCAACTTATTTTCTTGGCGGAAAATAAGTTGGTCGTGGCTCTTTTTGTATTCTTTATTCAGTTCGTTGTTTCGTTATATCTAGTATACCGCTTTTAAAAAATAAGCAACAATTTCGTTAAATATATTAACGACAATCATTGCTTCTCTTCTTCTATTTGCAACTCTACTTGTTCTAATTCATTAGGAATTAAGTCAATAACTAAGGTTGAGTTTGTCAATTCTGCAATTCGTTCCAATGTTTTTAATGTCGGATCTGATTTTCCTGATTCAATCAATGAATAATTTGGTTCTGTTGCAAAGTTTTAAATCTACTATCAAATAAGGTAGAATAATAGAAAAAGATAGCAGGAGGAATGACGATGAATCATTTTAAAGGAAAGCAATTTCAGCAGGATGTGATTATTGTAGCCGTGGGCTACTATCTTCGTTATAACCTTAGCTATCGTGAAGTTCAAGAAATCTTATATGATCGTGGCATTAACGTTTCTCATACGACGATTTATCGTTGGGTGCAAGAATATGGCAAACTACTCTATCAAATTTGGAAAAAGAAAAATAAAAATCCTTTTATTCATGGAAAATGGATGAAACGTACATCAAAATTAAAGGAAAATGGCATTATTTGTATCGAGCCATCGATGCAGATGGTTTAACCTTGGATATTTGGTTACGTAAAAAACGGGACACACAAGCAGCCTATGCTTTTCTTAAGCGGTTAGTGAAGCAGTTTGATGAACCGAAGGTTGTAGTCACAGATAAAGCCCCCTCTATTACAAGTGCCTTTAAGAAACTAAAAGAATACGGCTTTTATCAAGGGACAGAACATCGTACCATTAAATACCTGAATAATTTGATTGAACAAGACCATCGTCCAGTAAAGAGACGCAATAAATTCTATCGAAGTTTACGCACTGCCTCTACCACGATTAAAGGCATGGAAGCCATTCGAGGATTATATAAGAAAACCCGAAAAGAAGGCACTCTCTTCGGGTTTTCGGTCTGTACTGAAATCAAGGTATTATTGGGAATCCCAGCTTAAATCATAGATACCGTAAGGGATTTTATTCTTTATTTAAAACTTTGCAACAGAACCCCATGAACTATACTCGGTTCTCGTTTGTTGCAACATTAGTTACAACGTATAGTATAACAATTTTTTATGTAAAATTCTAGACTTTTTTAAACTCCTTTATTTGTCTAGGAAAAGTTTTTACAGTGAATTGTTTTAATTAGTTGTATAAATGTTGGAGCAGCGGGGAATGTATACAGTTCATGTATATATTCCCGCTTTTTGTTGTCTGTTAACTTGTTGAAAAAATAAAAAACCAAGTAGCAAGCACGCTCATTTTCTAAAAATGACCCGCTTGTGGAATAATTCAATGCTTTCACGCATTGTTTGTACTGGAACTACTCGTAAGAGCCGTGCAAACAACGTGTTGCATGGCTCTTATTTTTATTTAAAAAATATTCGATTGGGGGAATGTAAATGAGTTGCTTTTCAGTATTACGAATTGAACATGTTGGGTACTACGGCAACCGAATTATTGTTTTTGGTCAACGAGAGAAGCGTAAGTTACCCAATGCTACATCAAAGTTTGTTAGAAAGACAAAAACATATAGAATTGAGGGGATGTTTGCTGTTCAAATAGAGAAGTATTTTAAAGGGAAAAAGTTATGCGAAAGAGAAGTTGGTCAAGTTCCTTTGCGCAGTGTCTATAAACAAATTAAACATGTTTATGACCATAATGGGGTATTAATCGCTAGAAGAAATTCTCCTAGTGGTCCGTTAAAAGTTACCGGTAGAGGAATGAGTAAATTTTGGACTACGATAAAAATCATAAGATAGATTTTGTCTTCTTGGACTTGCTTAAAAAAACAATTGTGAAATCTCTGTAAGAAGAATGTGGAGAGAGTGGAAGATTAAGATAGGCTTAATGATTCAGCGGTGGAGTGGCCCTCCTTTATTTCGGACGAAGGATTGTTTTAGTACATTAACAACAAAAAATTGGTTAGTGTAAGCAAACGTCGTAATCATAAGCTTTTGCAAATGAATAACTATGATAACGATAGTTAGTAAACAAACATTTTGAACCAGAGAGGAAGCAATTTATAGCGCCTAAATTAATCAGAGCAGCTACTAAGGGATTTAGGCTAAAACACTTATTATTAAGTAATATTTAATAGGCTCTTCGTAATGGGAGAGCGCATATCTGTAAAAGATATGTTGTGTGCTGCAATGCATATAGGCACTTGTAACAATAATTTTGTTACATTTACCGTTGTCTATTAGGGTTTCTAGTTCCGGACGCCATAAACTAGTCGAAAATATTTTTATTTTTTGGTAAGTCCAAGAAGACAAAAGAAGGATAGTATTTTTTTAATAAATGTTATTTTTTTACTATTAATTTGAGGTGAGAGGGGTATGACAAAAAAAGAGCAAAGTATTTGGCGTAAAGAGATGTTGGCATTGATGAATGAAGACGCAGACTGGTATAGGAATGAAGATACCGAGCGTTTTAAACGAATACAAGAACTTGCAAAAAAGATAGAAACAGCAAGCACCAGACAATTTTCTTCTCATATTAGCAAGGAAAGATTTGAAGCCTATCAAAGAATGGGTTTACAGTTTAAAGAAATAGCGGAAGAGTTCCACATAACAACTACAGCGTTACAACAATGGCGTAAAGACAATGGGTATCCCATTTACAACAAAAATAATCGGAAGTGAGGAAAATAAAATGAAAAAGATCGCAAGTACAGGGTTAAGTATTTTAGTCGCAACAGGGGTAGCAGGTATTGGGGGAAATGAAGTACAGGCAGCAGAACAAGCGCAACCAAAAACACCTGAAAACAGTTCTACAGAACAACCAACAGTGAAAGCTACACAAACAACGGAGCAAGCTATTACTGAAAAACAGCAACAAGTAACAGAGAAACAAGCAATTGTCGATCAAAAACAACAAGTCGCTGACACTGCGAAAAAGAAAAAGACGCCATTGATCAATCTGTTAAAGACCAACAAGCAGTGGTCGATCAAAACAAAGACGCATTGGATCAAAGTCAACAAGCAGTGACTGACCAACAAGCAGTTGTAGACGAAGCTAAAAAAGTCGTGGATGAAGCAACACCTTCAGCCATTGAAAAAGCCAAAGAGCAAGTGGCTACGGATACACAGGCAGTTGATGACCAACAAAAAGTAGTAGATCAAGCTCAAACAGACGTTAACCAACAACAAGCTGTTGTCGAAGAAAAAGCAAAAGAAACGAATGCTGCTAAAGTACAAAATGATAAAGATCAACAAGCAGTAACAGCTGCGAAACAAGAACAAGCCAAGCTTGAAGAATTAGCGAAAAATGCGGAAGCGGAAAAAGCAAAGGCAGAAAAAGAACAAGCAGCAAAAGAAGCTGAACTGGCTAACAAACAGAAAGAAGAAGCCAAAGCTAAAGATCAAAAGACGAAGGACGATCAAGCAGTCGCAGACCAACAAAGCGTTGTGACAACTAGTCAAGAGAAAGTAGCAGACGCAAAAGCAGATACAGCTGCGAAACAGGCAGATTTAACTTCAAAAGAAAATGCTTTAAAAGACAAGCAAGCAGCAACAAAGCAAGCGCAGAATACTTTAGATAGCTCAAAAGAAGAGTTAAAGGGGCATAAAGGACTTAACTTACCTGCTAACTTCACACCTGATTATTACAAAAAATTAACTGAACAAGAAAAGCAAGCAATGGAAAAAGAAGCATTAGCATTAAATAAAGTTTTTCCTGAAAATCAAGCAGATGCGGCAAAAGTAACGGAAATGATCAATGTCAAAAATCCTACCGAAAAACAAAAGCAACAAATGAGCGATTACGTTGTAGGACTTATCAATGATGTTCGCGAAAAGCTTGGGTTACAAAAGTTGAAGATTTCTAACCAAGCTATGAAATTTGCTTGGGATGTAGCAAAATATGATAATCCCAAAGAATTTGATCATGACGTAAATGCGATCAATCGTGCAGCAAAAGAAAATGGTTTTAAAGAATTCCCTGGACAAAACTTTTATGAAAACCTAAGTATGGGAAGATTTACGACACAAGAAGGTAAAGTTTCTATGTATGACTTTGAAAAAGCTGCTCGAAATGCACTTGTAAGCATGTTGATGAACGATGGACATTCTGGCTATTCCCATTTAGATTCTTTATTAGATGCAAATGAAACAAACATGGCAGTTTCTATTTCAGGAGATTTAAATGATATTTCAGCAAAAATCCATATCATTAGCTATAATCAAACAAAATTAGTTGAAGCAAATACCTATGAAGAAGGCACTGCACCAGTCTTTAAGAGTAAAGAAACCCTTCAAAAAGAAGTAGCGACCAATCAAGAAAAATTAGCTACCGCACAACAAGCAGAATCAGACGCACAACAAGCAAGAAGTGCAAGTCAGCAAGCCTTAAATACAGCCAAAACAACACAAGCAACAGCAGAAAAAGAACTATCTGTTCATAAAGCGACATTGGCTAATCTTCAAGCAGTTGCGACTAAGAGTACGACAAACTATGAAGAAAAAGTACGACAAACTGCGGCGGCAGAAACAAACCTTCAACAAACAAAAGATCAATTGGCAACAATCAATGAGTTAATTCAGAATCGAGCTGTTGTTTTAGAAAAAGCGAAAACAAAAGTTGCAGACGCACAAGCGATTGAACAAACGTCTGCTAAAGTGCTGAAAGAAAAACAAGAAGCCCAAAAAGCAGAAGAAAACACATTGAATAGCTTGAAGGAAGTATTGGATTTAGCAAAAGAAAACTTAAATCAAAAACAAGTTGCGCTTAAAACAAGTACACGTTCATTGGCTCGTTTAGAAAATGCTCAACCAACATACGAAAAAGCAGTGAACGAGTTAAACAAAGCAGAAGCGGCAGTGGTCCAAGCAAAAGAAGCCTATGAAAATTCTCTGAAATCATTGGAGGAACTCAAAGAACAACAAGCCGTTGCTACACTTGCTTATACACAAGCACAAGAAGACCTTTCTAATGCGAAGTTAGAGCTACAGCAGTACCAAGGCATATTAAGAGACTTAGAGGCACAACAAGCCGAACAGCGCCGACAAGAAGCGTTGCAAGAGCAAGTAGCAAAAGAGCAACAACGCCTTGAACGAGAAGCAAAGCAACAACAAATGTTAGTAGCAAGTGCTACTTCAGCAGATAAAACACCTGGTCTCCAACAGTTATCTTTTTCTAAACAAAAAGAACAGCCAAAAGCACAAACACTAACACATTCAGAACCTCGTAAGACGAAACAAGTAGCAAAAGCCCAAGAATCCTTACCACATACAGGAGAACAAAAAAGTATCTGGTTGACTATTTTTGGATTATTCATGGCAGTAGGTGCGATCAGTTTCAAGAACAAAAGACGGAAAAATAGTTAAAAGTATAATAGGTGAGGAGCGAAATTTTCGCTCCTTTTTATTTTAAATACATGACATGAAAGGAGAAAACATTGGCAAAGAAGATAAACCTTGTTTCCATATTTTGTTCTCACGAAGCACTAGAACAAATTTATATTCTATCCTACCCGTATTGTTTAATTAAGCAATATCTATTCAAGAGAATCGAAGATATTTTTGGTTCTTTTTTTATTGGAGAAATGACATTGCTGTGGCTGAATAGAAGTCGCTTAAAATAAAGCAGTAGAATCCCTTATTGTTTTATTTGATTATGCAAGGTGCGAATCCTTGCCAGCAAGTAGGGTTTACGGTAAATGATCCCGACTGCCGGTTAGCGAAAACCGTATAGAGATTGAGCGGTAGTGTGGCAAGCAACAGCTCTTATACCATTCATAAGCCTACCGCAAAAGAATGGCAATCTCAAAAAACAGGGATCTGAGAGGTCGCTCCTTTGAAGTTGGCGTGTAGCATCTGGGATGCAACGGACATGAAGGAAGATAAGAGGTAGGTTCGACTCCTACCACGCCAGTAAGTAGCTTTGCTACGAGAGAAAAAGAATAATAGGAGGAATAACAATGAAAAATTATGATCCAAATATCCGATGGGGCTTGCATACAATCAAAGTAAGTTTCCAACGAGGTGTATACAAAGGATTTGTTACCTTTGTAAAAAGTGGAAATTGTAAAGGGTTAGACGTATTAGGCATAGACGAAGAAGATTTATATGACATGAAATTTAAAGAAAATCCAATCAATTTTAGACTGCTTGGTGAAGATGATAATGGCGATGAATGGTTCGCAATGACTTTGAAGAATGACAAAAAAGATGAATTGTTAGTTGAAGATGTGTGGGAAGAGTTAAGTGAGTACATTGTGAGGATTGAAATTATTGATTTTGAGGAGGAAAAATAGAGGAGCGAGAAAATACTCGCTCCTCTTTTATATATATAGAGAGGCTACCCAGCAATGATAACTAGGTAGCCACAGACATAAAATTACTATTAATCTGGGAATAAATTATTTATACCATGAAAAGGGTTACTTATCAAGAAAAAATACCAATGAATAGGAGAATGTGGAATGAAATAAAGTAATACATCTATAAAAAAGAGAGGAGGAAAAAGTATGACTTGTGTACGTGCGCCATGTCGGAGAAATCGTTGTTTGTAAAGAAAAGAATAATAGGAATTAAAAAATATAATTTACGAGGAGAAGGATTCATGAAGCAACAAACAGAAGTAAAGAAACGTTTTAAAATGTATAAGGCAAAGAAGCATTGGGTGGTAGCCCCTATTCTTTTTATAGGTGTGTTAGGAGTTGTAGGATTAGCTACTGATGATGTACAAGCTGCGGAATTAGATACGCAACCAGGAACAACGACGGTGCAACCCGATAACCCCGATCCGCAGGTAGGTAGTACAACACCTAAGACAGCAGTAACTGAAGAAGCAACAGTACAAAAAGACACTACTTCTCAACCGACCAAAGTAGAAGAAGTAGCGTCTGAAAAAAATGGAGCTGAACAGAGTTCAGCTACTCCAAATGATACCACAAACGCGCAACAACCAACAGTAGGAGCAGAAAAATCAGCACAAGAACAACCAGTAGTAAGCCCTGAAACAACCAATGAACCTCTAGGGCAGCCAACAGAAGTTGCACCAGCTGAAAATGAAGCGAATAAATCAACGTCCATTCCTAAAGAATTTGAAACACCAGACGTTGACAAAGCAGTTGATGAAGCAAAAAAAGATCCAAACATTACCGTTGTTGAAAAACCAGCAGAAGACTTAGGCAACGTTTCTTCTAAAGATTTAGCTGCAAAAGAAAAAGAAGTAGACCAACTACAAAAGAACAAGCGAAAAGATTGCGCAACAAGCAGCTGAATTAAAAGCCAAAATGAAAAAATTGCCAAAGAAAATGCAGAAATTGCGGCAAAAAACAAAGCGGAAAAAGAACGCTACGAGAAAGAAGTCGCGGAATACAACAAACATAAAAATGAAAATGGCTATGTAGCAAAACCAGTAAATAAAACGCTAATTTTCGATCGTGAAGCAACAAAAAATTCCAAAGTTGTTTCTGTAAAAGCTGCAGAATATATAGACGCTAAAAAACTAACTGATAAACATAAAGATAAAAAATTACTTATCAGTATGCTTAGTGTAGATTCAAGCGGGTTAACAACTAAAGACTCGAAAAAGCACATTTTATTATAATAACGGTGCAGGAGGAACATTGGTTGTTCTTCACAAAAATCAACCAGTAACTATTACCTATGGCAATTTGAATGCTAGTTATTTGGGTAAAAAAATTGCTAGTGCTGAATTCCAATATACAGTGAAGGCCACACCTGATTCAAAAGGTCGATTGAATGCTTTCTTACATGATGATCCAGTGGCCACAATTGTCTATGGAATTAACATTGACCCTCGTACAAAGAAGGCTGGTGCTGAGATTGAAATGCTCGTTCGCTTCTTTGGAGAAGATGGCAAAGAAATCTTGCCAACGAAAGAGAATCCATTTGTATTTTCAGGTGCTTCATTAAATTCACGTGGTGAAAACATTACGTATGAGTTCGTAAAAGTAGGAAACACGGATACTGTTCATGAAATTAATGGATCAAAAGTAGCTCGTCATGGAAATAAAGTTTATTCTAAAACGGATATTGATGTAGGGACGAATGGGATTTCAATAAGTGACTGGGAAGCAGTTCAAGGCAAAGAATATATTGGCGCAACTGTTATTTCAACACCAAATAGAATTAAATTCACTTTCGGGAATGAAATTGTTAACAATCCAGGGTATGACGGAAATTCGATGTGGTTCGCATTTAATACGGATTTAAAAGCAAAATCAATTACGCCTTATCAAGAAAAAGGACGTCCAAAGCAACCAGAAAAAGCAACGATTGAATTCAATCGATACAAAGCCAATGTGGTTCCTGTTCTTGTTCCGAATAAAGAAGTCACTGATGGCCAGAAAAATATCAATGATTTAAATGTGAAACGTGGCGATTCTTTACAATACATTGTGACAGGGGATACGACAGAACTTGCCAAAGTAGATCCAAAAACAGTAACAAAACAAGGGATTCGAGATACCTTTGATGCAGAAAAAGTGACGATTGATTTATCCAAAGTGAAAGTTTATCAAGCAGACGCAAGTCTAAACGAAAAAGACTTAAAAGCTGTTGCTGCAGCAATTAATTCAGGAAAAGCTAAAGACGTGACCGCTTCTTATGACCTTCATTTAGACCAAAACACCGTTACAGCAATGATGAAAACCAACGCAGACGACTCTGTTGTTTTAGCAATGGGGTATAAATATTTACTTGTCTTGCCATTTGTAGTGAAAAATGTAGAAGGCGATTTTGAAAATACAGCTGTTCAATTAACAAACGATGGGGAAACGGTAACAAATACAGTGATTAACCATGTGCCAGGTAGTAATCCTTCCAAAGATGTAAAAGCAGATAAAAACGGTACAGTTGGCAGTGTTTCTCTACATGATAAAGATATTCCGTTACAAACAAAAATTTATTATGAAGTGAAATCTTCCGAACGTCCAGCCAACTATGGCGGAATCACAGAAGAATGGGGCATGAATGATGTCTTGGACACGACCCATGATCGTTTCACAGGAAAATGGCACGCTATTACGAACTATGACCTTAAAGTAGGGGATAAAACGTTAAAAGCAGGAACAGATATTTCTGCCTACATTCTTTTAGAAAACAAAGACAATAAAGACTTGACGTTTACAATGAATCAAGCATTATTGGCAGCGTTAAATGAAGGAAGCAATAAAGTAGGCAAACAAGCTTGGTCTGTGTATCTGGAAGTCGAACGGATCAAAACAGGTGACGTAGAAAACACGCAAACAGAAAACTACAACAAAGAGCTTGTTCGTTCTAATACGGTGGTGACACATACGCCTGATGATCCAAAACCAACCAAAGCCGTTCATAACAAAAAAGGGGAAGACATTAATCATGGAAAAGTGGCTCGTGGTGATGTTCTTTCTTATGAAATGACTTGGGACTTAAAAGGGTACGATAAGGACTTTGCCTTTGATACAGTCGATCTTGCGACAGGCGTTTCTTTCTTCGATGATTACGATGAAACGAAGGTGACACCAATCAAAGACTTACTTCGTGTCAAAGATTCTAAAGGGGAAGACATTACGAACCAGTTCACGATCTCTTGGGATGATGCCAAAGGCACGGTGACGATTTCTGCCAAAGACCCACAAGCCTTTATTTTGGCGCATGGTGGGCAAGAATTACGTGTAACTTTACCAACAAAAGTTAAAGCCAATGTTTCTGGTGATGTGTATAATTTAGCGGAACAAAATACATTTGGTCAACGAATTAAAACCAATACCGTTGTCAACCATATTCCAAAAGTGAACCCTAAAAAAGACGTGGTTATTAAAGTCGGTGATAAACAAAGTCAAAATGGTGCCACAATCAAATTAGGGGAGAAATTCTTCTATGAATTTACAAGTAGTGACATTCCTGCAGAATACGCTGGTATTGTGGAAGAATGGTCGATTAGCGATAAACTAGACGTCAAACATGACAAATTTAGTGGCCAATGGTCTGTGTTTGCCAATTCTACGTTTGTCTTAGCAGACGGAACCAAAGTGAATAAAGGGGACGACATTTCGAAACTATTCACGATGACCTTTGAACAAGGGGTAGTGAAAATCACAGCCAGTCAAGCCTTTTTAGATGCGATGAATCTAAAAGAAAACAAAAACGTTGCACACTCATGGAAAGCGTTCATTGGTGTAGAACGAATTGCGGCAGGAGACGTTTACAACACAATCGAAGAATCTTTCAACAATGAGAAGATTAAAACTAATACGGTAGTGTCGCATACGCCAGAAAAACCACAAACGCCACCAGAAAAACAGTGATTGTACCACCAACACCAAAAACACCGCAAGCACCAGTAGAGCCATTAGTGGTAGAAAAGGCAAGTGTGGTGCCAGAATTGCCGCAAACAGGCGAAAAACAAAATGTCTTATTAACGGTAGCTGGTAGTTTAGCCGCAATGCTTGGCTTAGCAGGCTTAGGCTTTAAACGTAGAAAAGAAACAAAATAATTGAAGACGAAAAGAAGGACGAATTGCTTGTCCTTCTTTTTTTAGCTATGGAGGGGAAAAATTGGAAGCAGTAGTAGAAAGAGAGGCAAAGGGGATGAAAGAAATTGCCATCCAAGAAAAAGATTTGACCTTACAGTGGAGAGGAAACACAGGTAAGTTAGTTAAAGTTCGATTGAAAAATACACGTGCAATGGAAATGTGGTACAACAAACAAATTACCGAAGAAAACATTCAAGAGATCACCACGTTGAATATTATTAAAAATGGAAAATCTTTGGCATTAGAAGTATATCCAGAAAAAAGTATCTATGTGAAACCAAATTTAGGCAGAATCAATGTGCCTGTCTTTTTTATCAAAACACCTATTAACAGAGGAGTATTTGAAGAGATTTTCGGCGAAACGTTAAAAGCATAAGTAAAGGAGAAAGAAAAGCCAATGTATGTATCTTTTGTTCTAAGTTGTTTGCTTGGATTTTCTGCCTACAGTCTATTAAATAGGCTAAATTCGTTGGAATTTGTGGATGTTTGGTTAGACAAAGAAACACAAAAAATCACACTAAAACGCTGTTTTTATGATACGTCTTTCAAGAAACAAACACTAAAAGAGTTAGAACGAGTATATTTCCAATTAAAAGAAATAATCAACGTGCAAATAAACAAGCGGTCTTTAAATACGAATGACATACGTAATGTACGAGAACTAGAGGAAAAACAACAAGAAATAAAACGATTCATGTTAGACGTTTTAGAAGATGCTTATTGGAAAGAATTAGCAAATATGCCAGAAGACCAACGACACTTAGACGATTGGGATTTCTTTTAAAATGGGTTATTGAAAGGAAGCAATAATAAAAAAAATGATGCCTAACACAAAAATATAGGAGGGAAAAAATGATTATTTTATCAGGACTTTTTATTTTAGGGATAGGAATAGTTGGAGGTTATCAGCTAGCCACGTTACCTAAATTGATTGAAATGAAACAGCACAAAGCAATACAGAACCATTTCAATGTTAAAGGAAATGAGTACACCTATTATCAAGAAGACAGTGAAAATTACATTTTATCCTTGGAAGATACAGAATATCGAATTAAATTTTCCAAGAACACCCCGTTAAAAGTGGTATTCACTGAAATTTTAGAACCTATGTAAGGGTGAGTTTATGTATATCTCTTTTGATTTAGAAGCAACACAAGCAGAAAAAATAGCTCTACCTGTCCATCAACGATTTTCGCTCGTTCAAGGTCTTTTGTTACTTGAACAAGCCAATCAAGAAGTTTTGGCCACAAAACAAGGAGGCACGATAGCCTATTTTTATATACAGGAAAAGAACAAGAACTACCTATTTTAGAAGCGGAACTTTTATTACCGGTCAAACAAAAGGATATGTTAGACGTATTACTTGAACCAGTCACAAATGATCCAACGCTTGATCCAATAGAAGTAAAAAACTTCTTACAGTTAGTTAATCAATCGTTGCCAAAGAAGCAACGAGCTAAAAGTAACAAAAAAAGTACAGAAAAGAAGGCAACTATTGATACAAAACCAGTGAAGAAAAAAGTTTTTTTGTCCGTTAGTCTTATCACACTTATTGGATTGATTCTACTTATGAGTGGTTTTTTATTAGGGAAAACCAATTCTACACCTTATCAAGAAAAAGAATTAGAGGTGAAAAAAGAACTCAATACCTTAACAGAACAAGTCAATGAGCAAAATAAAGTAGAAACATTTACTCGATTCTTTCTAACTAATTACTATTCAGGAAAAACAGATGCCAAAACCAGACAAGCAGTTTTAAAAAAGTTTGTAAAAAAAGAAACCTTATCTGATTTTTTATCGGAGAAAAGCCGAGCGAGAAGTATGTTTCCCTGGGAAGTAAAGAAGAAAGACAAACAATGGACGATAGCGTTCATTGTTGTATTAATCAATGAAAAAGACGAGCAATCGACAAAGAAAATTACGTTTACAGCTGAAGAAACAAAAGAACAACTGGTCGTAATGGAACGACCGACAGAAGAAGATTTTGAACTTACAAATTAAAATTAAAATGGAGGAAATAATGATGAAAAAAAATCTTTTTGCTAGTTTATTTAGTGCCACACTACTATTTGGGGGAAGTGAAATTTCTGCTTTTGCACAAGAAATTATCCCTGATGATACTACGACACCGCCCATTGAAGTACCAACAGAACCAAGTACACCAGAAAAGCCAACAGATCCAACACCGCCAATTGAGCCACCTGTAGACCCTGTAGAGCCACCTATTACACCAACGGAGCCAACAGAACCGACAGAGCCGACAACACCAACAGAACCTGAAAAACCAGTAGTTCCAACGGAACCGACAACACCAACAGAACCGACAACTCCTACAGAGCCAAGTGAACCAGAACAACCAACGGAGCCAAGTAAACCAGTAGAACCTGAAAAACCAGTTACACCAAGCAAACCAGCAGAACCCGAAAAACCTGTGACACCAACTAAACCAACAGAACCTGAAAAACCAGTACAACCAGCAGAACCAAGCAAGCCAATCGACGTTGTTGTAACGCCAACAGGGGAATTAAATCACGCTGGAAATGGTACACAACAGCCAACAGTCCCTATTGAAACAAGTAATTTGGCAGAAATCACACACGTGCCAAGTGTAACAACACCTATTACAACTACAGACGGAGAAAACATTGTAGCTGTAGAAAAAGGTGTTCCACTTACACAAACAGCAGAAGGGTTAAAACCTATTCAATCGAGTTACAAAGTATTGCCTAGCGGAAATGTAGAAGTAAAAGGTAAGGACGGTAAAATGAAGGTTTTACCATACACAGGTGAAGAAATGAATATCTTTTTATCTGCCGTAGGCGGTATCTTGTCTGTAGTATCTGGGTTTGTCATCTTTAAAAAACGCAAAGCTAAAGTATAAGCTAGCGTATAGATAGGAGCGTACCATGAATAAAAAAAGAATTATCTTTGGGCTTCTCTCTTTTTTCTTGCCTATATTTTTAGTCTTTGGAGGCTTACTTTTTTTTCTTTTATTATTAACGAGTACGTCAGATACTTCAAAAAATGATTGTATTCAGCCAAGTATAAATAATCCAACTGATGCGACAGATACACCTAAATCGATCGAGCAGTTTGTAAAAAGCCATAAAGATGCTTACCTTTTATCATGGAAAGCAGGTGGCTTTTACCGTCTGCTAGTATTTCTCAAACGATGGTAGAAAATGGGTTTAATTTTACTAATCCATCGGGGACGTCATTTTGGCAGGCGCACAATATGGGCGGTGTTAAAACGTCAAAAAAAGAAGATTTTCCTGTAACTTTAGCAACATTCGGCCAAGATTCTGTTGATATTTCTGGTACAAAGCCAGGGTCAAACGTCGGTGATGGCACTGGTGGGGCATATACCTGGTTTAAAGACTACAATGCTGGAATTGTTGGAAAAGCAGAATTTATGGCACACCAGACACTGTATACAGGTGCTATCAATAATACTGACGGATTAAGTACTTTATCAGCTATTTATTCAGGAGGATGGGCTACAGACCCTACTTACCTCATGAAGTTACAGGCCACATATAATAGCTTAGGCAAGCAGTTTCAATGGTTGGACCAAGAAGCAATACAGAAATATGGTAACGCGCCGTTTAAAAAGAGCGAACTTGTCCTAAATATTCCCGGAAAATCCCCAATCACAAACGAAAAATATGGTAAAAATTCTGATTGCGTTGTTACTTCAGATACATCCGATCAAGTTACAGGACAAAATACTGCCCCATCATTAGAAGTACCAAGTGCGTATAAAGGAAAGTTAACACTTCCGCCTATCGATTCGAATGATTACGCTGGAAATAACTATCCTTTTGGACAATGTACGTGGTACGCCTATAATCGTATGGCGCAAATTGGCAAACCAATTGAATGGTTTTCAGGTGATGGCGGAAATGGCGCAGGTTGGGCTAATTCTGCTCGTGCGAAAGGGTACACAGTAGTAAAAGTAAAACCAAGTGTTGGTTGGGCAGCTAGTATGCAAGGTGGCATAGGAGGTTCTGCACCGCCCTATGGGCATGTGGCAGTTGTAGAGTATGTCAATTCTGACGGCAGTATTCTTGTGAGTGAAGCAAATGTTATTAATCAAGGCTCTGGTACGCGTTCATGGCGAGTATTAGACAGAGCAACGGTTGAACAAATTGATTTTATTCAAGGAAAGGGAGCGTAGCAATGAGGGAGCGTTTAAAGCAAGCACAACCACTAGTGATCGTTCTTTTACTTGTTTTACTGACCACTTTAGGAGGCGGTTATTTCAATGAGAAAAAAGAAAATGCACAAATAAAAAATCAAAAAGAGAAAGAGCAGCAAGTCCTAAAGAAAACTTTAGAAGAAAAAAACGGACAATTGAATGATTTATCGAGAAAAATTGAACAATTATTGGATGAAAAAGAAGATCCTGTTAATGAGCCATTAACAAAAGCAGTGAATGCCTTATTTTCACTTGTGTTTGACTATGATTCTAGCAATAAAGAACAAACAGTCGCTAAAAGAAAAGAAAAAGCAACTGTTTATGCGACAGAGCAAGGGCTATCCGGGGTATTCCCAAGGGATTCAGATAAAGTTGTTCCTAGTGTTGTGACCGTTTCTCAATTAGATAAGGCACCTGAAATTTATCGAACCACACAAAAAGATACAGGAAAAGAAAAAACAGCATTGGTCCGGCTAGAATATTCAGTTCGAATCGCAGGAAGCCAAGCGCAACGTGGAAATTTTATTTATAAGGTAACTTTCAATGAAGAAAGCAAGAAATTTACAACCATTGAGAATTTAGGTGAGGAAAATCAGTAAAAAAGTACGAATTACAACGCTTATTAGTTTAATGCTTGTTTTAGGGGGGATAAGCCTCTTTTTATTTATGGTAAAACAAAATGAAAAGGCAATGCTCAATCAGGAAAAGGAGCGAGCGGCCGTAGTTTTAGCAGACAATGAAACACGTGTCTTATTTTTTTACAAAGATACGTGTGCTGATTGTCAAAAGGTCTATCCGATGGTTTACGAAGAGGACCAGGGCGAAAACAACATTGTATTTATCAATTTAAATCAACCGAAAAACCGTCACTATATAAAGACCTATACGTTGGAAAAAGTACCAACGTTTGTTACACCGAAAAGAAGATACGTAGGAACAGATACGAAAAAAATTCAGCAATTAATTGCTGAAAATAACGACGAAAGAAGTGAAGATTAATGCACGAAAATCATGTGAATGAAAAGGAGACAGCCGTAGAAAATACGGAACGTATTGCTAAAAATTATGCGTATGAACGCCCAGCGATTCAAACGGCGCTATTTATCTTATGGCGGGTGCATAATAAGCAGTATCAAACCGGCGCTCGGATATTTTACGACGAATTAGAAAAGGCCACCAAGACGTCTAAGACCGCTTATAAAGAAGCATTAGCTTTTTTAGAAGGTGCAGGCATGGTGGTAAACGAGGTTGTCGTAGAAAGTAAAGTCCCCCAATCGTTAATTCAACGTTACGGGATTTTAAAAGATGAGTAACAAAAAGGCTGTATTCAATCCACAAGCAGGGAAGCAAGCCCAGAAAGAAAAAGTGAGGAAAGAGACACGTGTTTCTTCATTGGTTCAAATAATCCGAGCAATCTTCAGGAAGAAAGAGAAAGAACCAGAAAATTCTCGAACCATTCGTTTTTCGCCACGTTCGGCGAAAAGTATTTACTCAATGGTGTTTTTCCTTTTATTTTTCTTGATAAGCTTATTTTTATTAATGAGTTTTGGACGATTAAACACGCTTACAAGGCTTGCGATGCAAAAGCAAGTAAATCGTGAGGAAATTATTGAAAGCGTGAATAAAGGCGTAGCTGCAAGTGATCAATTGAAATATGACGGAATGAAACTTGTGGATCGATTATTTACAGTGTCCTCAAAATTAGAAGGAAAAGAGTACTGGGAAGCGCAAATAACCCCTTATTTAGCTGCTGGATTGCGTGCAGAAGATTTAGGTCTTGATAAGACAAATGATGACCGCGTTGCACGAAATGTACGCTTTATTCGATTAGAAACAGTTGATTATAAAGAATCACTTTACAGCTTGTACTATGATGTCCGTTTTACTGAAGGGAAAGAATGGCGCCAAGTGCAAGTGATTTTGCCTGTTAGTTATGCAGAAAATGAACTGAAGTTACTTGATAGACCAACGTTAATGAATTTAGCGAAGACAAGTGAGAGTAACAAAGTTGCTTATGACGAGCAACGTTTTATACCTAAAGGAAAAGAAGTAAATGAAGAAGAAACAAAAAAACTAACGGAATTTACCAATCGTTTCTTTGAATTATATGTAAAAAATGATGAAAAGTTAGGACTAATTGCCAATGTAAAAGGACTAGAACATGCGACGCTAGAAAAAGTAGATATTACAAGTCTAAGAGAAACAGGACAAGGGGTCTATGATGTTCGAGGAACCTACCAATTCAGTTATGAAGGGAAAAGTCCGCTAACGTCTAACTTCTCATTACAAATTGAAGCAACAAAAGATAGTTATTTTATTAAAAAAATGAATGGAGTGTAAGAATATGTTTGATTTATCTGGTTTAGCAAATAATATTTCCTCACAGGTGATTATACTATTGGTGATTTTAGGACTGGTATCCTTAGTTGTAGCGGTTGCAACACAAGGGGCCGCACGAGGAATTGCGACAGTCTGCTTAATCTTAATTTTAATCGCGTTGGTTTTAGTGTTAAAAGATGCTGAAAAAATTGGTACCTGGTTGAAAGACTTAATTTTCAAACCAAATGCCGGCTTTATTTTCCCAATAAAAGGTTGGCGATTTTGATGGAATATAATTACACACGAGAATTTAAACAACCTCACAAGATTTACAGTATCAAAGGGGTAGCATTGCCTTTGCGCCAAACGGCATTCGATTGGAACAAATTTTTGTAGGTATTGGTATCCTTATTCTCTTATTGATATTCGCGATTATTTCATTTGTCGCTAAAATCAATTTTTTTACCACAATTATTGCTAATTTTTGGTTGATTCTTATAGTAGGAGTGGGCGTCCTTGTGTGGACGCTCTTTTCTTTAAAATGGGATAATAAGAGCTTTCTTGATTATCTAATTGGTCGAGGAAACTTCTTGTATCAAAAGAAAAAAAGATATGAACATGGGCTACTTGTCCAATTCCATAAAGAAAAAGTCCAATACAAAGTTAGAAAATAAAATGTTTAAAGAGAGATTGCGAGGGGAAATCAGACTAGTAGAATAAAAGAAAAGTAGATTAGCACATGTTATAATGATTAGGAGTTATTAGATAGCATGATTTATTAAATCCATACAAGAAAATATTAATGACTATAGGAGTAGGAGGAAATAATCTTGATTAATAACGTTACATTAGTTGGACGATTAACAAAAGACCCAGATTTAAGGTATACACAAAGTGGAACAGCCGTAGGTCAATTTACGTTGGCCATTAATCGCAACTTTACCAATGCTAACAATGAAAGGGAAGCAGATTTTATCAACTGTGTTATTTGGCGGAAAGCTGCAGAGTCATTAGCAAATTATGCAACAAAAGGGACTCTGATCGGTTTAACTGGTCGCATTCAAACAAGAAACTATGAGAATCAACAAGGCCAGCGTATTTATGTAACTGAGGTTGTCACAGAAAGCTTCCAACTATTAGAATCAAGAGAAGTAAACGAGCAACGAAAAGAACAGGCTACAGGTAAAGCTACGTTTGATAAACAGTCAATGGATAAACCTGATCCTCTGGATCCATTTTCGCCAGAAAATAGCATAGTGGATATTTCTGATAATGACCTGCCGTTTTAATGATTTATAAGTGAATAAACAACAAAAGACGAGTGAACAGATCACTCGTCTTTTTTTTGTTGTACAAGTGTAAAAAAATAGTGATTGCAAAGAAAGGAGTTGATAAGGTGCCATTAAAAAGTAAAGAGCCGCGCTTAGACTTTCCAATTGAAGCCATTACGAATAATTTTCTTTTTACAACCTCTAACGACGTGTGGGTAGGTTATAAACTTGCACACCAAGTATTTCCTTTGAATAATTTAGACTTTTTCAAGGAATACATAGAGGACGGAAAAGGCGTATTCGAGCAAGACACGTTCGACTACCATTTTATGAATATTCCAGAATACTTTGATCTCGACGAACAGATTGAAGCGACAATCGATAACCTGGTAAAGGGAAGCTTTGCGGATTTAGGAGAAACCTATTTCCGACAAGCGGGTGATATTCTAAAAGACGAAGTCCAAATGAATAAATATAGTACGTATTTGTTCATTCGTTTTACCGCACCTATACAAGTTGCTAATCCTATGGAGTATATAGAATTGTTCAAGGAAGTTGGACGTAAGGCAATCAATGCTTTAACAGGGGTTCATGTACCAGTTAGCCAACTTTATCGCGCATATCAAGGATTAGAAAACAAGATTTACAAAGACTTATCAAATTTTAAAAATGTGGAACGCATGGATCCAAGAACCATAGGTCGATTGTTTTATTATTTCTTTCACCGTGCAAATACCCGTTTACCTGAACGAACGTTACTTCCGGAAGAAATGACGGAGGGGATTATTGAAAATAACACGGGATATATGACTATTGAACAATTGGATAAAACACATTACCTTGCTTTTTTACCGTTGATCAGTTTGCCAACGAGTATGTTTGGAAGTGCGATTATACAAAACTTGCAGGATAGTTTGAGTACCACGATTGAAACCCATGTCAAGGTTACATTTCGCCACCCAGATAAAGATAAACGCGATGTACACAAACGTCGTAAAAGAATCTATGAACAGGACAAAGAGCAAACACAAGTTGACGGTATTTTAGACGAAGACGAAGTGATTTTATTTGGGGAAGAGCGATTGCACGAACTAAGTAAAAAGATACGTAGTAAAGAACGACGATTGTGTCGTATGACGACAACGTTTGTACTTTCAGCCGATAGTAAACAAGCATTAGAAGAGAAAATAAAAGAACTCGAATTTGTTTTGGACGGTACAGACTACAAGTTGTATCGTCCGCTAGTCGACCAATTAACATTGTTTAATCAGTGTTTAATTGGCGCTAAGAGTCAATTTAAAAGCTATGAGCATGTTGTTTCAACAGGTTATGTAGCGGACCTTGGAATGGATTTAGAAAAAGAAATTGGTAACCGCTATGGCATGCCTCTAGGTCGTGTCATAACTGCTAAAAAATTCAAGTCCGTACAACAGGCACTTTCTTTATCAAGCAAAATCGTATGGTTTTTCCCAAACTTGACTAAAAAAGCCATAGAAGGCGCACAATATACAAATGGGAATACGCTAATCATTGGCCCACCTGGGCAAGGAAAGTCAGTACTTGTTAAGTACATTTTCTTGTGGTTAACGTTTTTAGGACAAAAAATACTTTATATTGATCCTAAAAATGAAACCGTCCTTTTTTTCAAACGAGCATTAGATAAGTTCGGACATATTCCAGAATTTAAAGCTTTGTATCAACGCATTAACTTTGTTTCGCTATCAAGTGAAGAAAGATATCGAGGAATGTTAGATCCATTGCTATTTCTGCCAAGAGAAGAAGCTATTCAAACCGCACGAAACGTGTTAGAAAATTTTGGTGAAGTTACGACAGACAGTCACACTGCAAGTGACAAGAAGACGCTAATTTTAGATTCTGTCAATGCGGTGATGAAAGGTAAAGGAAAAAAACACCTAACGAAAGTAATCGAGGTTATTCGCGAAAAGACCTAAATTAGCCAATTTAATCTCTGGCCACAATGTTGGGTTAGGTAAAATTCTTTTAGGGAACGATTACAGCGAACCTATTCGCTTTGAAAATCAAATCAATGTCTTAGGTACCCAGGGGCTTAAAATCCCTACACAAGCGGAAATAGACAGCGGACGATTAAACAATGAACAAATCGCAGGCATGTCAATTATGGAAGTTATTATGAAAATGACAACGATCTTCTCTACAGATAAAACTGAAGATGCTGCGATTATTTTCGATGAAGCGAAAGGATTTGAAGACACGGCCCAAGGACGTTTTCTAATTGAAGGAAGTTTACGTCAAGGACGTGCGAACATGACCGATATATACCTTGTCACACAAGCGTTTATGGATTATGATAAAGAAGATAAAAAAGAACTACTGTCTTACAAATTTGCGTTCCGGCCAAACCAAAAAGAAGCACAGAAAAAAGTTTTAGAATTTTTTGGTATGGATACGAACCCAGCAAATATTCAGTTAATTAATGAACTAAAATCAGGAACTTGTTTATTCCAAGACCATCGAGGGCGTAGCCAACCTATTGCAATTGATGTTTTATTCGATAGTTGGTTAATGGCCATTTCGTCTACTAATAAAGAGGATGAAGCTACTCAAATGGCGTTGGCAATGGAACAAGGATCATAAAAAAGGAGAAGTGAGCATGAAAAAAGTACTACCTTTTATTGCCTTAGTCGGCTTGTTATTGTTGTCAGGTTGTGGAACAGATATGAAAAAGATATTGACTGCCGATGGTGGTAAATGGGAACTAGAAAATAAAAGTCCAACTACTACTTACACTTTTTTTGATGATGAAACTTTTTCGAGGTATAATTCAAAAATTAGTGATAGTGGAACGTACTCTTACGATGAAAATAATAAAAAACTCACTTTGGATATAAAAAATAAAGAACAATTAATAATGGAAAATGTTGAATATAAAGACGGTAAATTAAAAGGTGAAATTGGAGGCGTAGAAGGAACTCTGATAAAAAAATAAAATAAAGAGGTGATCTTTTGAATAAGAAATCACTGGTAAAAGCAGTCTTACTATTTTTAGTAGGCTGTTTTTTTGTGTTTACGCAAACTACAGCGGTTAATGCCGAACCTAAACCTGATGAAAATAAAGTTATTGTTACAGAGCCAACCACTAATGTAGATTTGATTTACGATACTTACAAAGACAACGCTTTCGAGTTAATGACCAAAGAAAAAAAACAAGATTCATGGACAGGTGTTGAAGAAGCCATCACAAATGCTTCTGCGACAATAAAGACTTTTGTCTGGTCAATGGTAAAAGGACTCGGAGAGTTTAATGCAGTTATGGTAAAAACACTATTTAGTATGGATATTATAACTGCTATTAAGCAACCGATTATGAACCTAACGTCTAGCATAGCAACTAACATGTTGGGCATTGCGGGAACGATTGGTATTGCCTTTGTCTTTGTTATTTTAGGTGTAAAATTTATTGGACAACAACGATACAAACGGTTTTTTGGTATTTTTTTAATGACGATTCTTATTTTTACGGGTCTTTCCGTCCTAAAAGATGCCAACACGTCCAATTCTTTGTTTGATATGATGTTTAGTGTAGATAAAGAAGTTGAGACCGCATTTGTAAATATTAATCCGGTCTTAGGTGATGTTAGTGTACCAATGACAGAGAAAGGGAAAGATAAGAACGGAAATGAAGTAGAGCAAAAATTATCTGCAGATCAACGAGCAAAAAGTGCAGGAAATTTAATTGCTTCACGTGTTTTTTACACCAATGTGTATGAACCTTACTTGCTCATGAACTATGGAACAAGTGATGTTAATAAAATCCGTAAGAAAACAGTGAAGTATAAAGACAAAGAATATGATCGAATCAACTTATTGTTAGACAACGATATGAATAGCGAAGAAAATAATAAGTTAATGGAAGAAGTTGTAAATTACGAAAGTAAAGACTTAAAAAACCGTTCAATTATGTATTATAACAACTGGACCAATACTTTTTATGGCTTGTTTTATCTGGTAGTTAACTTCATTCAAACAGTGGTGTATTTCCTGTTAAGTTTCTTACGATTAATTATTGCTGTCATTCAATTGTTCCTATTGCCGTTGTTACCGTTATTGTTGTTCGCAGGACTCTTTTTAACTGAAACCAACGTCTTTGCGAATTACTTTAAAACCTTTGGCATGACTATTTTTATGAAGGGAATGGTTGGTTTTGCGACTATTTTCTTTGCAAGTTTCTTATCACTAGGGTTTCAATTAAGCAATCAGACAGAAAACGTGTGGCAGAAGATATTAACGATACTTATTTATCTTCTTACACCGCTTGGCTTGTATGTCTTCCGGAAATTCTTTGCTAATCTTGTCACGGGACGTGTTTCACTTTCTGATGGTGTCGGGTTTATCGGAAATCCTTTTGGCACAGAAGCTAATATGCGTAGAGCGGCAAAAGAACAAAAACAAGAGAATAAGGAGCGCAGGAAACAGGCACAAGAAGAACGTAAAGCAGCTATTAAAAAACGTCAAGAAGAAGCAAGGAAACATGGTAAAGCAGAAACTGGCTTAAAACAACGGCCATTAAATAAAGAACAAGAAAAACGTAGTGCGCTACGCCGTGAGTTGAAGCCAAGGCCTCAACATAAAGCGCCAAATGCTATCGAAAAAGCACAAGAAGGATTAAGACAAGCGCACGAAAAAGGACGTATGCAAGAACAGAAATCTGAAGAACAACTCAAACGGCAGCAACATGAATCAGCTCGTCAAAAAGAATATGAAAAAGATCGATTGAAAAAACAGGAATCACTTAAAAAAATTAATGATCAAAGCGACGAATCAACCAATTTAACAGCTTTAAGAAATCAAAATCGGCGTACTGGACAGCGAAGTAAAAAACGCGAAACAGGTCATCAAACACTTATGAAACGACAAGGAGAAAAAGTACTTCAACCAACAAATAAACCAAAAGATATGAAAAAACAAGTGGTTGCTCGTAGTCCAAGACGAACAGGACAACCAACGACTCGTCAAAATATCCAACCAAAAGTAGCGGCCCAAATGGTCAAACGGAGTGGTGGAACGTTGGGAAGTAATCCTGCCTATCGACGTCCAGAAGTACGTAAAAAAATGGATCAAGTGAAGCAAGTAACGCAAGTTGATGTACCTCAAACGCATTCTACACCACAACGTGTACAACCCAAGGTAAATGAGCCAATCACACGTATGAATAGACATAATACGCCAATCATTAAGAAAGAAAAGAAAACTAAACAATCACCAGTTGTTCGCAGAGAACGCAAGAAACCTGGTACACAGAAGATAACAAACAAACCTAAAGGAGTGAGACAACCTCGTGCAAGGAAATAATTTGTTTAACAATGGCTTGCTACAACCAAAGAAACCGCCAATAGGGCAAGAACAACAAAAAATGACTCGCTACCACCAACTCCGACTAGTCTTTGGATTAGTCGGAGTTCTTTTATATCCTTTTGCGATTTTAGGCAGTATTCCATTATTAATTGGTCTAGCGGTTGATAAAAAAGACAAGGCTGCAAATGTATTTGATATGGATTATGAGAGTTTTTTGAAACGAAATAGTATTGTTTTTCTTAGTTTTTCAGCTGTGTTATTTGTAATAAATGTCTTTGCATTTATCCTCTGGATTCCCAGAGGGTATCTGTCTGCGTATCTTCTTTTCCCCTTAAATCTTCTTCATACAGCACTGCGTTTTAATTGGGAGACAATAGTCGCTTTACTTATTGGGTCAAGTGGAATGGGAGCCATTTTTTTGGCATTTTCTTCATTTGTGGCAAAACGAAAAGTGATTTCAAAGGAAGACGAACGGAAGAAAATAACCGAATCAAAAGCCTACAAAGACCGAGAAAAAAATAAATTTGAAGAGTCGCAACGCTTCACAGATGAACAAGAAGAAGCGTATGAAGAAGCAGTAGAAACGGTTGATATTGACAAGTATAAAGAATTATCCAATCAATTATTGCTTGGTACAAGTGAGTTCGGGTTGCCGTATATCATCAACTTTTCAGAGTTCAATCAGCATGTTCTTGTTCCCGCAACGACAGGTTCAGGAAAGACAACATTACTACAATTAATCGTTCAACACGCCGTAAAATTCAACCTCCCTGTCATTCTCATTGATGGGAAAGGCGCACGCGATACGCTAGAAAGTATGCGAGAGATTGCACGGTATTATGATAAAGAAGTACATGCCTTCACAGACGATGGCGACATGCGATATAACCCAGTAGAACACGGAAATGACGTGTCGATTCGAGATAAGTTGGTGTCTTTAGCAGAAACGGAAAGTGTTTTCTATTCCAGTGCCGCGAAACTATTGTTAGAAAATACCGTCCAACTGATTGATTTATTTTCTACACGTGACGACGTGAATCGAAAGTTAGAAGACATTCAAAAATACTTATTACCTCGGAATGTTTTGCGTTTGTTTGCGGATAAAATCGAAGGAAAAAATCCAACGCTCTATGAGATAGAAGTAGAAGTCAAGCAAGCAAAACCAAAAAAGAAATCAAAGAAAAATGAAACGAAAGTCCCGATTATTGATGAAGAAATGGACGAAGTAAGTGAAGCAACCACACCAACAAACGACGAGGTAACGAGTGAAGATTTAGAACTAGAAGAAGGTGACATTCCTCCTGTAGAGACAGAAATCATTGTCTTAAACCCAAACACTTTACAGCTAGACGATTTTTATTATTTGTTAAAACGAAATCTTTTTTATTTGTCAAAAAAAGAAAAAATAATGTTTGAACGTTTGTTTACACGTTACGAACACAAAGACTCACCCTTTTATTTATATGCCACTTCTGAATCATTACAAACCAATATCAACATGTTATTAGACAGTGAGTTAGGCCATTTATTTGATACAACAAATGCAAAAAAGTGTTCTTGATGTCCAACAAATTGTCCGTGACCGTTCACTTGTTTATGTGTCATTCAATGGATTAATTTACAAAGAATATATCCGTACATTGGCGCAAATGTTAGTCGGTGATGTGAATTATTTTGCGTCCGAAATGTATCGAAAAAATGTCAAACGTGAAGTCATTGTGATCTTTGACGAACCTGCTTCTTATTTAAATGAACAGTTTATTGATATGGTAAACAAAGGACGAGGAGCGGGTGTTCATGGAATTTTCACACCGCAAACGATGGCAGATATTGCGAAGTTAGGTGACAAATTAATGGAGCAATTAGTCGGAAATGTAAACACCGTATTCATTGGAAAGACTAACGAAAAGGGCGAAGCGGAGTATTGGAGTGAAACAATGGGAACGTATCAAGATATAGATGTAACGTCCGTCACTGAACAAGAAGATGGCTATTCAGACGTCGGAAAATCAGATTGGTCAGGTGATCGAGGCACAAAACGCAACGTCGATCGCTTCAAAGTGAACCCAAATGTAATAAAAGTTTGCGTACAGGAGAGTTTATTATTTACAGAACCGCAGAAAATGTGAATGTCCCGCCACAGAAAGTTTATGTGCGAAATGCACTAGAATGGTTGAGAACTCACAATGGAATTTGAAAAATATGAACACTTAAATTATTGAAAAAAACGGCCTAAAGGTATGCCTAATAGTATGCCTAAAGGTATGCTTAAAAGTATACCTAAAGGTGTGCCTAATTAAGAAAGGTGGAACCCGTCCTCGGCGCTTGGTATCAAAGGCTTTCTCCGCCTGCAAAATTCCTGACCATTTTAGCGCAACGTGGGGTGAATACCCCTCTTATACGCTAAAATGGTCAGGAATTTTGCAACTACGAAAAAAATACCAAGCGCCGAGGACAAACAGAATAGAGAAAAAAATAATGAGTAAAGTAATAAAAAATAAAGAAAAAAGTTTAAAAGATGAAGTTCAAAAGATCAACCCCTACCCCAGTCTTGGGGTCTCATAACTATCTCTTTCCGTTCTCTTTTCAAAGAGAAAACTTACAACTCCCCTTACGCCTGCGCCCCTCACAAAATCTTGTTGGGGTTGCCGCCAGAACCAGAAACCAAAAGAAGTGGTTCTGTTTGAAAACTAGTGGAAAATATATGATTGATTTAAAGTAACAACCCCTAAATCCCCAACAAAACTTGGGGACTTAAGATCAAAAAGAACTTCTCCACAGCATTACGAAATTCTTTTTATTGATACAAATAGGCGTTGCCTATTTGTTCCTTAAAAATTCAGTAAATAACTACAGAACTCAAATAGGAGGCTTCCATGCATAAACTAAAAGAAATTGAAATACTAGAAGAAGAAATACAATCACGAATACTCGACCATCGTTATGCGGACAGTTGGGAACAAGCGACTCAAATTTCAGCAGATATTAAAAAAAAAGAAGCGGAACTCGCTAGGCTAAAAAAGAAGGTTAGCAAATGAATCCATTACTTTATAACTACTTTATTGATGAAACGTCTTCTAAAAAAAATATGATAAAAGTATTGAGTTTATTACATGAATTAAGAATCATTTCTCGTTCACAACTGTTATTGTTACTTAACATAAATGCGAATGTTGCTGAAAGAACGATGAATCAAATATTAAAATATCTTAAAGACAACAACTTGATTGACAAAATAAAAAAAGGTAATCAAGCTTGTTATTTCCTGACAAAGGAAGGTCACCAGAGTATTGGTGGCTATTATACTTTGCCAAAGGTACCAGAATATAATTTGCAACACCATTTACAAATAAATGATTATTTAATCAAAATGCTGGAACTGACAAAGGATAGAAAAAATTTGAAATTTGTTCTGTCCGAACGAAGGCAAGTCTTTGAAACCAAAGACCTTGCCAACAATCGAAATCGAAAAAAATATTTTGTTGCTGATTTTATTTTCCGTTTTAGAAGTAAAGAAAATAAAGAAGTCAATTGGTCATTTGAAATTGAGTTGACGATGAAAACTAGGCGGCGATATCGGGAGGGCATTTTCCCAAAGTACATTGCAGAATTAAAACGTCTGCCGTATGCTCGACTAATTTATGTGACACCTAGTCCGTTAATCGAAGAAGAACTAGAACGATTTAAAGGGTATTTTATACGAAAAGAAGGTGAAGATAATGCAGAAGTATTTGATCGCCTGCATATTTTTTCAGCCGAAGAATTTGAACAGGAAATTAAACGATTATTAGCAGAAGATCAATTTATTAATTGGGAGTGAGTTTTATGAGAAGAATAGAGAAAGAATTCAACAAAAAGCTAGCCGGTTACGAAAGAGAGTTAAAAAAATTAGGCTGTCTGGATGATGAAACAGGACTTATTCCCATAAGCAAAAGACGATGGCATGTCATTTGGTGGCGACCTGATACACCTGCAAAAACAATCGTGAGATCCTATCGATTAACGCTAGATAATGAAAACTTATGTATTTTAGGAGATGTAGAAATCACTATTTATCATGATGGAACATATGGTATTTCTAAAGAAGGTGTCCCTATTTTTATTAATGACTTATTGTCTTTAAAAAAATTATTTACCATTTTCTATGGAACACCTTTTAACTTAAATTTTGAAAAAATTCGCTGTGTTAGTTTTAACAGGTATTGTATTACTATTCCTGAAATTTATGTTGAAAAATTCGAAGTATTAATAAACTACTCGATGATTTTAAATAGCTGCCTACATGAAATACAAAAGCACGTAGAATATGATTAAAAAGCTTTTCTTCTTCCAGAAGAACACCAATGAATTGGTGAAGGTCAAGGGCATTCCGGTCAAAAATTCCTTTTCTGATGTCAGAACAGTGTCACGCAGCCTTTTTCGTTTTCAGGCCGTTCCTTTTGCCGTGTGTAACGTGCTGTTCACTGTTTGTTACAGTACCATAGCCAGTCGAAAAAACAAGGGTATATAAACGAGCAAGCTCGCCCTTGTTTTTTCTTTATGTCTACGGTCCTTTCTCGGCACAGCGAACGACACGAACACACTGGCGAAAATGAACAACCTAATCGAAAACGAAAAAGGGGGGAGACTACACCGTTTGACGAAAAGAAATTTTTGACCGTCCAGCTTCACTTCCTCAAACGCCTAACAAAAATGGTTGTTCAAAAATCAAAACCGAAAGGAGCTGAAAACATGAATACCCCACATTTAACATTCAAACTGGAACATGCCAGAAAAGAACACCAGAAATTAAGTGAAGCCATTATCACAAATGACACAGTGACGTTACTACTTAATTATGGTTGTTTGAAAAATGCGAATGACCGTTTATATCAACTAGAATATTTTCTAAATCATAAAGAATGGAAGGACTGAAAGTATATGAGAAACAGAATTGAAGAACTAAAAGAACAAGCAAGAACAGAATTAAACGAATGGGGATTGATTATTGACGGTTGCTTTGAGGGCGACTTTGAAACATGGATAGGCTGTTATGCACGACCAAAGGACAAACCGACAGCCCTTGACCCAATCAACGAAGAAGAAGCCAAAGAACAAGCAAAATATGCGGTCAATGGTTTCCCTCAAGATTTTACAGAATGGTACGAGTGGGAAATTAACAATGGAAAACTTAAAAATTTACTATAAAAAAAGAAACCTTTTGCTAACGACAAAAGATTTCTAAAAAGGTACTTACACTTGAATTAATTGTAACTCAAGTATAACTTACCTAACGACCTTTGACAAGTGAAAATTTGCTCCCATCTTAAATTTTAAGAGGGGAAGCTTACAAGAAATGAGGAAACGTTATGGACTTTCAAAATATACAAACTGTAAAAGAATTAAGATACGCACTGAAACAATACAAACAAACACTCGCAACTACGATTTTTGATGATACACAAGGCTATATCAGTGTCGCCTTTAAAAAAGAAGTGATAGAAAAAGACGGAAAAAACGTTCAGTTTTTATGTTTTTATCCTAATTATGAGGTCGCTCTTTATCCAGTCGAAACGTTACTGGCTTACCTTGAAAAGTTACCTGAACAAGCAATCGTTACGATTAAAGACCATGACGGTAACTACTCGTCACTTTTTCTAACAATTGACGAAACGATAGACCAAGGAAACAACTACCAATGGCTAGTGATTAGCGACAAAAATTCTTACGAACGATTTTTCTTTACAGCTCAAGAAAGCACGCAAGAACAAGCTTTTGAGAAAATGTTAAAAGAACTAGAAACCGACCATGACAGTACACTAGAAGTTGTTCATAACTGGTTATGCCGACAAACAGACGAAGCGCTTTTTCTAGGTATTCTCAAAGAAGATAGAACGTTAAAAGGTGCTATGACTTACTGCATAGGAAAAGCCCAAGAACAATCCAAAGACCAATCAAGCGCCATGGTGGCGGACGAAGTGGTTTTCAGTTGGATAAAAGAGTATTTCTTATTAGAGAAATTACCAGAAACCAAAGCAGTTGGTAAAGTAACGACCAAAAAATCAGAAACAAAACCTGAAAGAAAAGAGGTGGACGAACAAATTGATTTGTTCGAGTGCGTATGAATAAAAAACACCAAAACCATTAACCCCACCCAAAGCCTTTTTTAACTGGTGTACTGCACAAATACCAACGTATGAATGGCAAAACAAAAAGGAGACAATTCTTGCGAGTTCTCGCAAGAATTGCCCTAAAAAACGATTAACGAAATACTCACGATTATCGTTTCCAACGAAATTTTACTCCTTTGGAATCATTCTCGTTCGTGCAAAACGAATTGAAATTCAAACCCATAGTTATTGGCAGACGATTACAGATGGAACAGAAACCCTTATCTATGAGCCGTCAAACCTTGAACGGTTTTCAAACGATACCCATGTTAAAGCCCATTATGAGAACGGACATTGGCATGAGGGCTTGTTAGCAAATTATGGTTACATGAGTAGTGCTTACACGAACACTGTTTTTTATCCAAATAACTGGCAAGAAAATCTAACGACCAATTCGGAATTGAAATACCTCAAGTTACCTGTAATTAGTCGCCAAGAACTGGCGCATATTTATAAATACCGCAATGAAATTGAGTTTTTGCAAAAGATAGGCGCAACTACTCTAGCAAACGAAATACTTTTTAATGACGAACGAAATGTTTTTGGCACATGGCATAAAAAAAGTAGATATGCGAATTATTACGAAGAACTGGCTAAAAGCCAATAAACAGCGACTAAAAACCACCAACCCAACGTTTCATATGCTTATGCTAGAAAAAACTTTGAAGGAGCGAAAAGTTGCGAGAATAGAAGGTATTGAAAATTATTTACATTATTCACAAATTAAGCAATTACCTAAAGAAGTGAACTTAACCAAGTTTCAACATTGGTTTATGCGAAAAGGCGAGCGTTTTAGCTACTATATGGACTATTTACACATGCTAGAGGAACTGAATACACCATTTACTGATGATGTGCTTTTCCCTAAAACTTGCAACTAGCCCATGACAATGCCACAAATACGTTGAATTTACTTGAAAGAGAGCTTGAAGAACAGCAATACCAAGAACGAAAAAAACAACTGAAAGCATTAGAAACCGAAATTGACGACTTACTTTTTCTCGCCCCACATTCGTTGCAAGAAATTGTGGAGGAAGGGCAGGTATTGCACCATTGTGTTGGTAGCCAACATTACCTTGAACAACATACAAAAGGAAAAACAACGATTGTTTTTATCCGAAGAAAAGAAGAACCAGATAAACCATATTTTACCTTAGAATACCGTGAAAAAAGAGTGATACAAGTGCAAGGGAAATACAATCGGGGACACGTACCAGAAGAAGTAGAAGAAGCCATTGAACAATGGCAAATAGAGATGAAAAGCCATGCCCTCATAAGGGCATGGCAGATAGGAGGTGATTTGCCTAGACAGGCAAATCACTCTCATTTCAAAAAACTTCCACTTAACAAGATATTTATTGCCACTAAAAAGGCATGATATAAATAAAAAATCAGAAAGAAGGAAACAATCATGATTCAATTATCAGCTGTCGGGCGTTTAACAAAGGAGCCGAACTACGTACCACCACTAACGGAAAGAGTGTCGCAAACGTTACATTGGCTTGTAAGCGAAAAAGACCAGACACTAACGGAAATGTGCCGACCACATTTATTCAATGTGTTTTATGGGGCAAACCCGCCCAAGTCTTTGCAAAATACACGCAAAAAGGCGCATTAGTTGGTGTAAATGGGGAACTACAAACTCGTTCGTATGATGACCAACAAGGCGTTACGCATTATGTGACAGAATTAGTTGTAGAAGATTTTGAGTTTTTAGAGTCCAAAGAAACCGTACAAAAACGAGAAGAAAAACAACACGCAGTCCCACAAGGACAATCAACCCCAACGGTTAATGAACAACCAGCAATGAATCAAGCACCAACACAACAAAATGTCTACCAACAACCGTCCATGAACGGGTTGTCTGAATATGGCTACAATCAATAGATCTGTTTTTTCATGCGCGCCACACTCCCACCGCCACCGTCGTTTAGGCGCGCATGAAAAAAGGTAGGCATTCGCCTACCTTTTCGCACAAAATGTGGTATAATAATTATGTAAAGAGGACGTACTGGTAATACGCCCTCATTGATAGCACCGCTAAAGACGGTGGCAGAGTTTTTATAAGTTATTTAGAAATAACCGGTCTCCTGCTAAAGTGACGGTTATTTCTTTTTGTCTTTATAGTTCAGAATGGCAACAATGGTTGTGATTAGGGTCAATGTAAACCCACCAAACGCAAGCATTAGTTGCAAACTTTCCGAAACGGACAAAAGGCTTCTCCTTTCTATAGATTTTGGAAGTACGTTCATACGCACCACCTCACTTTCGATTGGATAGCCACCGTCATTAAACTTTACTATCAATTCTATTATAGCATAAAAAGCCTTGTATTGCTTGCAATACAAGGCTTTATAAAGAAAAGTCAAGAGAAAAGAGCTGGGTTTTGTTGCAAAGTTTTATTTAGCCCTATTTTACGGTATAATTTCAAGTAAATCTATGAAGAACGAGAGGAACAGTCATGAAAAATCAGTTTAAAGGAAAACAGTATGACTATCGAATTATTATAGAAGCCATCGGGTTATACTATCACTTTTCTTTGAGCTATCGTGATTGTGCCAAAATCATGCGTAAATTTAGTGTTGGCGTGGATCATACCACAATTTACCGCTGGAACAAAGAGTATGGAAAAATCCTTTATCATCTATGGAATAAACGTAGATCCTTATCAAAATCCTGGCGGATTGATGAGACCTATGTCAAAGTGAAAGGTCAAGATCGGTATCTTTATCGAGCCATTGATTCGAAGGGCAATACGTTAGATATGTGGCTACGAAACCATCGTGATACTGTCTCTACTAAAGCCTTTTTCAAGCGTCTAATCAGAGTCTACGGTCAACCACGTTCCATTGTAACAGATAAATATGCTCCTTCATTAAAAGCGATCAAAGAGCTGAAAGAAGAAGGAATTCTATACCAAAAAGTGAAGCATTGGAAGTCGAAATACCTCAATAATATTCTTGAACAGGATCACCGACAGTTGAAGGGGAAGCTTCCTTATGGCAACAACTTTCAGTCCACCTATACAGCTGCAGTAACGATTAAAGGAATCGAAGTTGTTTCTGCTTTATACAAAGAAAGTCGAAGAGAAATTGGTCTCTTCGACTTTTCCCCGTGGGAAGAAATTGATACTCTATTCAAATCAGCTTAAGCTAAACAGTAAAAATTGAAGTAGCTTACTTTATTTTAAAACTTTGCAACACAACCAACATTTGTTATAAATAATTTTGTTGCCTTAAAAGGATTACAGCCAGAAAAAAAGAGATTCTAATATTGTTGCAATTAAAGATAGTAGGGTAACCTCTTTTTTATTGTTCAAAAGAGGTTTAAATGAATAAAAATACCACAAGAATATTACGATCAATACTACAAATATAAAAATATAAAATTTAAACATTTGTGTTCACCCACTTTCAAAATTAATTATCAATATTTTAACAAAAATAGTAAAAATCTATTTAAAGTATGCTAAAATGTAATTGTCTATATCTATTATAATCTTATAGGCATAACAATGAAAGGAGGAAAATTAATGTTAGCAAAAATTAAAGCGATGATTAAGAAATTCCCTACCCCTTATACTTTAGCAGCTAAGCTAACGACTTACGAAATTAATTGGTATAAACAACAATACGGTCGTTATCCTTGGGAGCGCCCTGTAGCATAAGGAAAAATATAACTTATTTAATCTATTTATTGACAAGAAAACAATGTTATGCATTTTAATACCCTTACTAATAAGTATGGTTGCCGCAATCGTTTCTGTTCAAATTCCCCTCGTTTTAAAAAGAATTATCGATATATTGACAGATGGGAAACCATTGAATAACGAATTACTTTACCTATTAGTTATTTTTACTATTGGACAGCTTATCCTACAAGTAATTTCTGATTTTTATCTACAAAAAATAGGAATAATTATTGTAAATAAAGTAAGAGCTAAAGTTATAAAACAAATACTAAATATGCGAACTTCTTTCTTTGAGCATTCTCTTTCTGGTAATATCGCTAGTATATTATCAAATGATGCAAGTAGTATGTATACTTTAGTTAGTTCTACAATACCCAAAGTTGTGTTATCAATATTTGAAGTTCTTTTATATGGGATAGTCCTAATTAACCTTAGTGCAAAGTTAACATTAGTAATTCTTGTTATAATACCATTGGTTCTGTTGCAAAGTTTTAAATCTACTATCAAATAAGGTAGAATAATAGAAAAAGATAGCAGGAGGAATGACGATGAATCATTTTAAAGGAAAGCAATTTCAGCAGGATGTGATTATTGTAGCCGTGGGCTACTATCTTCGTTATAACCTTAGCTATCGTGAAGTTCAAGAAATCTTATATGATCGTGGCATTAACGTTTCTCATACGACGATTTATCGTTGGGTGCAAGAATATGGCAAACTACTCTATCAAATTTGGAAAAAGAAAAATAAAAATCCTTTTATTCATGGAAAATGGATGAAACGTACATCAAAATTAAAGGAAAATGGCATTATTTGTATCGAGCCATCGATGCAGATGGTTTAACCTTGGATATTTGGTTACGTAAAAAACGGGACACACAAGCAGCCTATGCTTTTCTTAAGCGGTTAGTGAAGCAGTTTGATGAACCGAAGGTTGTAGTCACAGATAAAGCCCCCTCTATTACAAGTGCCTTTAAGAAACTAAAAGAATACGGCTTTTATCAAGGGACAGAACATCGTACCATTAAATACCTGAATAATTTGATTGAACAAGACCATCGTCCAGTAAAGAGACGCAATAAATTCTATCGAAGTTTACGCACTGCCTCTACCACGATTAAAGGCATGGAAGCCATTCGAGGATTATATAAGAAAACCCGAAAAGAAGGCACTCTCTTCGGGTTTTCGGTCTGTACTGAAATCAAGGTATTATTGGGAATCCCAGCTTAAATCATAGATACCGTAAGGGATTTTATTCTTTATTTAAAACTTTGCAACAGAACCAGTTGTTTTATATATCTGATATGGAAAAGTATACTGAGAAAAAGAAGAGAAATCAAGTGTTTCAGAACTTTATTAATAAATTTGTGGGAGAAAAACAGATGGATCTGATTAAGGACTGTAACACATTTTTAGCGTTTGTAACGGATAAAGAGCAGACAAAAAAGAAACTGTATAAAAATAATATGTGTAAAAATCGTTTCTGTCCGATGTGTGCGTGGCGACGAGCGAGAAAAGATGCGTTAGGTCTATCGTTGATGATGCAGTACATTAAGCAAGAAGAGAAAAAAGAGTTTATTTTCTTAACCTTAACGACACCAAATGTGAAAGCTGAAGAATTAGAAGATGAAATAAAAAAATATAATTTATCGTTTGGAAAGTTAGTGAAAAGAAAAAATGTTAAAGCGATGATGAAAGGTTACGTCAGAAAATTAGAAATCACATACAACAAGCAACGAGATGATTTTAATCCGCACTTTCATGTATTAATTGCTGTAAATAAATCTTATTTTAAAGATTCTAAGGTTTATATTTCACAAAAAGAATGGCTCGAAATGTGGCGAGATGTCACAGGAATGCCGGAGATCACGCAAGTCCATGTTCAAAAAATTAAGCAAAATAACAACAAAGAATTATACGAAATGGCGAAGTATTCGGGTAAAGATAGCGATTATCTTATCAATCAAAAAATATTTGACGCGTATTATAAATCTTTAAAAGGTAAGCAGATTTTAGTCTATTCAGGACTTTTTAAAGGTGAGAAAGAACATAAAAACGGAGAAATAGAATATCGCAAAGAAATTGATCCAACTGAATATTTGTATCAAATTTATTATATTTGGAATCAGAAAGAGTACCTGGCGAGTGAACTTCACGAATTAACCGAAGAAGAAAAAAGAAAAATTAATCATCAGACAATCAACGAAATTGAAGAAGAAAAATAAAAAAAGCACTGAAATATTTCAGTGCTTTTTTATTTTTTAGCCTCTGCGAGAACTATGCGATTAAACTGCAAGTTTACCCATTTAAAATGCAAATTCGGAACGATTTTTTGCTAATTTTTAAATTTGCATGTAAATGGGCAGTACGTAAAAAATCGCTCGTACTGATAAAAATTAAAATTTATTTATTTGGCTCATATTTGCGTTTTAAGAGCCGTTTTTAATTTCTAAGTACTTTTTTACTAGAAAAATACTTAAAACGGCTTAAACGGGCTTAAAATTAAAAATAAGCACAAAAAAGCGACTGATCTTTTGAAAAGTTCAGTCGCTTTTTTATTCTTAGTACGGTCTATTTATTTTTCTTTCGACGCCGTATCGTCGATGTAAATCAAAAAAGTTATGGGCTAAAATCTGCACCACTTTTTTAAGAATGCAGTAGCGATATTCAACACATATTAATTTTTTTAACTGCTCGGAATAACTCAAGCCGTTCCATTTAATTTTAAAAAACTGACGCAGGTCAGTTTCGTCACACGTCGATTTATCGACGTATAAGTGCGCCCTTACGGGATTTAACTAGATTATACAGTCAAAAATAAAAGTTGTAAAATGATACGATTTTCTAGAAAAATAATGATTTTTAGATAAAAAACATCAGATGATCTTTTATGCCGAGAAAACTTTTCGGAAAGAAAAGACCCCTCATATACACTAAACAAAGTGGGCCCACCAGGGCGTTTTTTTGCCTGGTGGCTCATCTTTGGGGAGTGTGAGGGGTCAAAGTTTCTACCGAAAAGGAAATTGGAATAAAGTAATTAGTGTGATGATCCGAATGTGTTTAGTAAAACAACACCAAATATTATTAAAATAATTGAAATAATGCTTATTAAATTTATTTGTTCTTTGAAAATAAGAACTGAAACAATTGTTGTTAATACTAATCCTAAACCTGACCAACTTGCGTAAGCAATATTAAGTGGTAAATGTTGCATAGTTTTACTCAGAAAATAAAAAGAAATAAGGTATGAAATGATTGTTGTTATAGTTGGATATAATTTTGAGAAACCGTCTGAAGATTTTAAAAATGCACTGCCTATTACTTCACTGACTATTGCTAATAACAAATATAAATATGGCATAGAAATTGCTCCTTTATTAAGTGATATTTATATTTTAACATTTTAGGTGGCTAATTCAATAATAAATAGACTTGTATTTTTCTAGTGATTTGCGAGGTATTGATTTTTGTGATTTCAAAAATTTTAGGTAGGTTCTGAAACGAGTTGAAAACGAGTTTCTTCTTGTCTTGATAATATAGGTAATTATTCAATAATATAGGTAATTATTCACGGCGAGTTATATCTACGCTAAACCGTTGATATTATTGGTTTAAAACACAAAAAAGTTGCTTTTTCAGCATACTATTTTATGATTAAGGTGTCGAATCAAAATCAAAAATAGAGAGGAGAAAAAGCAACTGTTTTTTGCTATAAAAAACTCTTAAGTTGTTTGGTTCTGTTGCAAAGTTTTAAATCTACTATCAAATAAGGTAGAATAATAGAAAAAGATAGCAGGAGGAATGACGATGAATCATTTTAAAGGAAAGCAATTTCAGCAGGATGTGATTATTGTAGCCGTGGGCTACTATCTTCGTTATAACCTTAGCTATCGTGAAGTTCAAGAAATCTTATATGATCGTGGCATTAACGTTTCTCATACGACGATTTATCGTTGGGTGCAAGAATATGGCAAACTACTCTATCAAATTTGGAAAAAGAAAAATAAAAATCCTTTTATTCATGGAAAATGGATGAAACGAACATCAAAATTAAAGGAAAATGGCATTATTTGTATCGAGCCATCGATGCAGATGGTTTAACCTTGGATATTTGGTTACGTAAAAAACGGGACACACAAGCAGCCTATGCTTTTCTTAAGCGGTTAGTGAAGCAGTTTGATGAACCGAAGGTTGTAGTCACAGATAAAGCCCCCTCTATTACAAGTGCCTTTAAGAAACTAAAAGAATACGGCTTTTATCAAGGGACAGAACATCGTACCATTAAATACCTGAATAATTTGATTGAACAAGACCATCGTCCAGTAAAGAGACGCAATAAATTCTATCGAAGTTTACGCACTGCCTCTACCACGATTAAAGGCATGGAAGCCATTCGAGGATTATATAAGAAAACCCGAAAAGAAGGCACTCTCTTCGGGTTTTCGGTCTGTACTGAAATCAAGGTATTATTGGGAATCCCAGCTTAAATCATAGATACCGTAAGGGATTTTATTCTTTATTTAAAACTTTGCAACAGAACCAATAATTTGATCTACTCATTTCTAATTCTTGGGAGAATTTTTCTTTTGATTTGGTACCTCTCATCTTTTTTAAGCTTTCTCTAAATGCTAGTTCCAAGTTTCTCCCTCCTGTTTATGTAAATATTTTGCACGTTTTCCATTTAATTATATCGTTACACCTTGTAAATCACAAGTGATTAATCACAAATCACTTGTGATTAGTGATTGTTATTGGTGTTGCCTAGAACGATTCTAAGCACATGTTTAATTTTAAAGTGGGCAATTATCTTTAAAATGTCCTACAATGATTCAATAAAAGCATGGCTGCTAGTGAAACTTGCGACCATGCTTTTAAAAATACTTAATGGGGTCCCGAGCGCTTTAGCTCCTTGGAAGCTGTCAGTAGTATACCTAATAATTTATCTACATTCCCTTTAGTAACGTGTAACTTTCCAAATTTACAAAAGCGACTCATAGAATTATTTCCTCCCGTTAAATAATAGATAACTATTAAAAATAGACAATACTTGCTCATAAGTAACGGTACTTAAATTGTTTACTTTGGCGTGTTTCATTGCTTGATGAAACTGATTTTTAGTAAACAGTTGACGATATTCTCGATTGACCCATTTTGAAACAAAGTACGTATATAGCTTCCAATATTTATCTGGAACATCTGTGGTATGGCGGGTAAGTTTTATTAAGACACTGTTTACTTTTGGTTTAGGATGAAAGCATTCCGCTGGCAGCTTAAGCAATTGCTGAATCGAGACTTGAGTGTGCAAGAGCAACCCTAGTGTTCGGTGAATATCCAAGGTACGCTTGTAGAATCCTTCTTCAACAATCAGATAGATGTCAGACGCATGGCTTTCAAAAACCACTTTTTTAATAATTTGTGTGCTTAAATGGTAAGGAATATTCCCAACAATTTTATACCTCTGTTTGTTAGGGAATTGAAACTGTAGAATATCTTGGTGAATTAAAGTGACACGAATGTTCAGTTTTAATTTTTCTGACGATAAGTTGAATAGATGACTGTCTAATTCAATAGACGTTACCTGTTTACTTATTTTAGCCAGTTTCGTCGTTAAATGCCCTTTACCTGTTCCAATTTCGTAAACGGTATCGGTTTCTTTTAAATTCAATTGTTTTATTATTTGGTTGAGTACTTTTTCACTCGTTAAAAAGTTTTGAGAATATTTTATATTTTTGTTCATGTAATCACTCCTGAAGTGATTACATCTATAAATAAATACAGAAGTTAAACGATTTGTTTGTAATTTTAGTTATCTGTTTAAAAAGTCATAAGATTAGTCACTGGTAGGAATTAATCTAACGTATTTATTTATCTGCGTAATCACTGTTTTTAGGGTTCTGTTGCAAAGTTTTAAATAAAGAATAAAATCCCTTACGGTATCTATGATTTAAGCTGGGATTCCCAATAATACCTTGATTTCAGTACAGACCGAAAACCCGAAGAGAGTGCCTTCTTTTCGGGTTTTCTTATATAATCCTCGAATGGCTTCCATGCCTTTAATCGTGGTAGAGGCAGTGCGTAAACTTCGATAGAATTTATTGCGTCTCTTTACTGGACGATGGTCTTGTTCAATCAAATTATTCAGGTATTTAATGGTACGATGTTCTGTCCCTTGATAAAAGCCGTATTCTTTTAGTTTCTTAAAGGCACTTGTAATAGAGGGGGCTTTATCTGTGACTACAACCTTCGGTTCATCAAACTGCTTCACTAACCGCTTAAGAAAAGCATAGGCTGCTTGTGTGTCCCGTTTTTTACGTAACCAAATATCCAAGGTTAAACCATCTGCATCGATGGCTCGATACAAATAATGCCATTTTCCTTTAATTTTGATGTACGTTTCATCCATTTTCCATGAATAAAAGGATTTTTATTTTTCTTTTTCCAAATTTGATAGAGTAGTTTGCCATATTCTTGCACCCAACGATAAATCGTCGTATGAGAAACGTTAATGCCACGATCATATAAGATTTCTTGAACTTCACGATAGCTAAGGTTATAACGAAGATAGTAGCCCACGGCTACAATAATCACATCCTGCTGAAATTGCTTTCCTTTAAAATGATTCATCGTCATTCCTCCTGCTATCTTTTTCTATTATTCTACCTTATTTGATAGTAGATTTAAAACTTTGCAACAGAACCGTTCATGGGTATAGCATGAATTGTTTAACTGTCCTCTAGGATTCCCGTCCTATGGCAGTCGGTTCTTATTTTGTTAATTGTCTTGTAAGTTGCCTTTATATCGCACTAAGTTTAAAAAAGTAAAAAGATTTATCTCTCAGATAATTGCTATATCAAGGTAACTACGAGATTCTAAACTAATTATCCTACAAGTGTGACAACAAATAAAGTTATCAATGGAATAATTTTTTTCATAGCTCGTTTGCTCATTCTAATAGCTCTCCTCTTATTTAAACTTAACTTACAAATTAATAATAGCATAGATTAAAATAAAAATAAACAAAAATGCAAAAATTTGCGCTTTTTCATCAAAAAAATTTATTACATAATAAAAAAACCAAAAAATCATTCCACGAATGCACTTTTTTGCGCCTCGGAAGGAGTATTTCAAAATGTTTCTTTACGAACTATTCAAAGAACAGCGAAAACTCTATAATTTTACTCAAGAAGAATTTTATGAAGGAATATTCAAAAAAAGAGCTGCCTCTTCTTTTGAGGTACACAACACGCATGATCTCAAAGTTAAAGATTTACCTGTTTTATCAGATAGAAGCATGATGAGTATCTTAGAAATAATTCATTATGCTAAAGAAGAATTTATTTCTCCTTACGACGAAGACTTAAATTCATTGTTTGATATATTCCAGAATAATACCGAAAAAGAAAATAAAGACTACATTTACAAATTATACAAAAAGTCTATAGAGCTAAAAGAACATTCTATAATATATTGGAATCTTTACTTAATAATAAAAATCCAATGTTCTGAATACGATTCAAGAATTGTCCCTACAGACTCACAAGATTTATCTGAGTTAAAAAAAATGATTTTATCAAAACAAAAGTTTACTCTTTACGACTATAAAATTGTTACTAATCTATCTCTTGTATTTTCTTACAAAGAATTGCAACCGTTTCTATCTAGTCTATTTCCATTAGATTCAAACGCTCCAACAGTTACTAGTGAAGCAGCATACTATTTACTTGAAAACATTACTACTAAACTCGTTCAAAACCGAGATTTTGAAAGTTGTACAGAAGTTCTGAATATCTACAATGATTTATTGCAAAAAATTCCCGTCATATAAGTATAAACTAAATTATTTAATAACTTATAATTTAGTTGGTTACTTTTTAACAAACAACATGGATTCTTTAAATAACTCAATTAAATATGTCGATCTATTAGGAGACTTAGAAAATGTCGAGCTAGCAAAATTAATGAAAGATAACATTTATCTAATGATCTCAAAAAAAAATAATGGTTCTATGAGTAAACCAGATACTTTACTTACTAAAGAAAATAATCATATAAAACTAAACGAAAAGAAAATAACCAAAAGACTAGAGTAACTACTCTAGTCTTTTCATCTTTTTGTAATCATATTTTGCACCTATCGAATGCGTTTCTATATTTCTCATCGTTGACTTTAATAATTTAGAATTACCTACTTGTAAAAATGGAACTACTCCTGCATCCTCAAGAAGTAATTCTTCTGCTTTTTTTAGAGATTTCCAACGCTTATCTGAGGTATCTTTTAAGTATTCATCATATTTAGTATTGCTATAACCTCCAAAATTCAACACACTGTTACTTTCAAAGTTACCTAAAAAACTCATAGGGTCAGGATAATCTGCCTGCCAGCCACTTAGACTAATAGTAAAATCATGTTTCATAACTCGCTCTATTTGTACATTTGCAGGAACTGGTGTTATCGTAATTTTTAAACCTTTTAGATTTTCTTCTAATTGTCCTTGAATGTATTCAGCTGCTTTTTTGGTTGTTTCTTCTTCATTGGTTAAAATGTTTAAAGTTACTTGTTCTTTAATATTTAATTCTTTTTTCGCTTTATTCCAATAGGATTGCGCTTTTCTGTATCAAAATGCACCAACATTTTGTTAGCAAAATCTTTTTTTGTACTAGGATCAAAAGCAACGTCTTTAGCAACAACACCAACAGCAGAAATAGAACCATTATCTAAAATGTTTTTAGCATAATTACTTCTGTCTATTGCATAACTAATGGCTTTTCTAACGTTTTTATTTTGTAGAATAGAATTTTTTTCCCGTTGATTCAACTCTAAATACATGGTATTAGCCATTAAAGTAGTGGAAAATTCTTTGTTATCTTTGTACTGTTTAGCATATTCCCCTGTAACTGGGGTATCGTCTAACTGGCCATCATTATAAAGATTAATCCCTGTGTTAATTTCCTTAACTACCTGGAAGTTAATTTTCTCCATTGAAACCTCTTTTTGATCCCAGTACTCCTTATTTTTAGAAATCGTCCACTTATCAGAAGTTCCCACTCCCTCTAAACTTGTTAAGTTAAATGCCCCATTTGTTACAATTGATTTTTGTGAAGTGCCATAGTCTTTCCCATACTCTTTAATCGCTTTTTGTTGTACAGGATAGTACGCTGTTAATGCTAATAAATCTGTAAAATATGGTGTGGGTTTTTCTAACTCAATTTCTATCGTTTTATTGCCATTACTTTTTACTGCCAACGTTTCTTTCGATTGTTTTCCTGAAGCAATTTCTTTAGCATTTTTTATAGCAGAGAAAAGCTCAACGCTAGGAGAAGCAGTTTTGGGATCTACCACTCTTTGCCATGCCGTTACAAAATCATCAGCAGTAATATCTGTACCATCGGCCCATTTTGCACCGTCTCGAATCACAATTGTATATGTTTTACCATTATTGGATATTTTTGGTTGCCCAGCTGCAATTGCTGGTTGTGGTTGATTTTTTTCATCTAATCGGTACAACCCTTCCATTACGTTGGCCAACAATGTAATACTTGTTTGATCCACTGCTGTTGCTGGGTCTAAACTTTGAACAGGTGTCATAGCTGAAAAAGTAGCTACTTGCTCAACTTCTTTTGATTTAGAGTTATTTTTTGTTCCTTCTTTTCCATTACAAGCTCCTAAAATCAAAACTAGCACACTTACACAAAAAAATGAAAGCATCGTTCTCTTCTTCATAAATTAAATTCCTCCTAGTTTATTAATTAAATTAAATTCTTAAATAATTCTATTCCCCCGATAATATTACCTATTGCCCCACCTGCACTAGCTAACACAAAGATTAAACCCACCTTTAACAATCTATTTTTGTAAATCGATTTAATTGATGAAATATCGTCTTGTGCATTCATAAAATCATTGACCGTAGGTTTTTTTATACTAGCTTCCATTAGGGCTGAAAACATTCCTACTGATAATACCGGACTTAGTGCGCCAACTGGAGCCATTATAAAAGAAGTTAAAATTGTTAAAGGATTAGCTAAAGTAAAACATGTAAATAATGCTGCAAGTCCTCCATTCCATACTAACCATTTTAGTAGTTGTGATACGCCTACTTCGAATCCCGAAACCAAAGAGAGAACTAAAAGAATAATGATAATTGCAGGTAAAGAAAATTCTAATAATTTAGTACTTAATTTTTTTGGTGGAATTTCATTTAAATTATCTAAGGAAAACTCTGTTCTTTTTTCTAACTTCTCTTTAATTCCTTTCATATGAGCTTTCCCAACCACCACAACATTCACTTGACTTGAATTATTTTTCAATTTAGTAGACATATACTTATCTCTATCCGTGATCATATCCTGATACAGCGAAGGATATTTTTTTGATAACGAAATAAATACTTTGTCAAAACTATCAGACTCTAAATATTCTTCTAATTTATCTTGTTCAATATCATCAAATTCAGTAAAAAATGTCATAAAAAGTTTTGGCTTTTCCAAAAAGCTTAAATGACGCCACATTCTTTTAAAAGTAACTTGGATATCACGATCGATTAATTGAATGTTTGCTCCTATTTCCTTAGCACTTTTAATTGCCTGAATTAATTCACCAGCTTGAGTAGTTCCTTTAGTATTTGCTAATTTTTTTTGATATGCACTGTAAACAATATTGGATATTAGAACAACTAATTTTTTTCTTTAATAATTTTATTATATCTGTATTTCCCCATTGGTTAGAGTTAGTGTATTTTTCATATCTTTTTTTATCTAGCTCGATACTAACAGTATCTGGTTGAACTCTTTCAATAACCTCTTTAACAAGTTTAACACTATTCTCTGAAATGTGACTTGTCCCAACAAGATAATACGTTTTATTAGACACAATTATTTTTTCTACGTTTTTATTTTCAGATTCAAAAGACATATAATTTTCCTCCATAAATTTAAATTCATACTAAACAGCTACTTTATTGATTTTCAACCCAGTTATGAGTGATTACTCCTGGTGTGTTAGAATTACTTTTCTTGTTCAATTGACTTTTTTTCTCTAGTGCACATTCAACAAATAAATTGTAAAAAGACTTGTAAAATAAGCCTTTAGGACTTTTAACAGTAGAATCCGTCTTGATTTTATGCATCACTCGTCGCAAACATTTGTCTATTTCTTCTTGATAATCTTCACCAATTAGAACGAGATTGTATTCTTTTTCTACTTTAGTTTTAGCACGAATAATTGTTCCTACTTGCTCATGAGCTTCTTGAATAGTATTAGAGAAGGCAGCAATAAATTTTAAGCTATCTTTGTTTAGGAAAGTGTTCTCTTGAACTTCTGAAAACTGATCGAGCAATAATTGTTGTTGCAATCGTTCTTTTTCAGTATCTATTGTATCTATTGTATCTGTATTTAGATTATTAAATACTGTACTGATTTTCATACCCTCTGATTTATCAACGTTTTGGCAGGGTATGATTTTCATACCCTCTTGATTACCAAGGGATTCAGCGTTTGTTTTTCTTTGGGGGGTGGGTATGATTTTCATACGCTCTGATTTATCAACGTTTTCTTGCATAGTATCATCGAATGTTTGCAATTGATAAATATCGTTTTCTGTTACTTCAAGTTCCGCTAGATAAAGTCTATTAGGATTGTTCTTACCTAGTGTTTTATTAAAACCCATTTGTTTTTGATAAAGCAATCCGTATTCTTCTAATTGTGATTTTATAGCTAATACTTTCTGTTTACCGCAATCAAGTACTTCTCCTAATTCACTAATAGTAAATGTAAAATAGACATTTCCATTTTCATCTACTTGATTTCTTTGAACAGCAAATTCCAGACGTGCTTTTAAAAGCATGTATGCAATTTTTGTAGAATCTGACATTTTTTTGTATTTATCGCTAGCAATAAGTACTTTTGGGAATTGATAGAATAGTTCATTGTAAATACGGTTTACATTAAAAAATTTGAAGTTGTTCATATAAGATCCCTCTTTTCTTAGTTAAAAATTTATCTATTAATTTATTTAGTAAGCGTTCTTTTTTTAAGAATACCAAAACATTATTTAAAATAAAGCAATTTTTATTTTTAGTAGTAAGATAGTAAAGTAGTAAGATAGTAAAGTAGTAAGATAGTAAAGTAGTAAAATAGTAGAATAGTAAAGTAGTAGAATAGTAAAATAGTAAGATAGTAAAAAATGTTTATTTTTTAATAAATACGTCTAAAAATCCTTTTGTAGAAAGGTTAATATCATTCTTTTAAAACAATAAGATAGTAAAATAGTAAGATAGTAAAGTAGTAAGATAGTAAAATAGTAAAGTAGTAGAATAGTAAAGTAGTAGGATAGTAAGATAGTAAAATAGTAAATTTTATAAATATTATTTGTAGTAAGAAAATATTTATGATATACTATTTGTAGTAAGAAAATATTTATGAAATGAGGAGTCATTGTATGGTTAAAAAAATTGTATTTGGAAATTTCAAAGGCGGCGTTGGGAAGACTACTAATTCTGTAATGGTAGCCTATGAATTAGCTAAAAAAGGTTTTAGAGTTTTAGTTTGTGACTTAGACCCACAAGCAAATTCAACGCAATTGTTGCGAAGAACATATGGATTACAAAATAATAAAGAACTACCTATAAAAGAAACGATGATGGTAGCAATTCAAGAAGGAAATTTAGGAAAAGCTGTTGTAAATGTAATGCCTAATTTGTATTTATTGCCTTCACACAAAGACTTTGTTAATTATCCTGATTTTCTTGAGCTAACAATTATGCCGACAGAGAAAAACTACAAAGAGAGACGAATAGCATTTTTTAGTGAATTACTTAAACCAATTGAAAATGATTATGATTACATTATATTTGATGTTCCTCCTACACTTTCAGTATTTACCGATACAGCTCTTTATTCTTCTAATTACATTGTAATTGTTTTGCAAACGCAGCAACGCTCCCTTGATGGTGCAGAAGCATTTTGGGAATACTTGCAAACCTTGTATGATACTTATAAAAACATTGACTTTGATATCGCTGGGGTACTTCCAGTGCTGTTGAAAAACGATTCTGGAATTGATAATCAAATAATTAAAGATGCCAAAGACGCTTTTGGTGATGAGACTTTGTTTAATACAATTGTTAGACACATGGAACGGTTAAAACGTTATGATCGTAAAGGTATATCAGAAGAAGGATATACGGAATTATATGATTTTCATGATAGAAAAGTTCATGAATTGTATAACAAATTATCTGATGAAATAATTGAACGAACAGAAGGGACGACTGCTAATGAGTAAGTATACATTTCATAAGGATCCTGAACGTAAACAATCAAAAGAAATTAAAGCAACTGAAATTTCAGAACCTGAAACTACTTTTGATTTAAGTAGTTTTTCAAAAGAAGAAAGTTCAGCAAGTGATTCAGGATCAAAACGAATTGGGCGACCTGCTAAAAATAAAGTATATAGTACAATTAGGATACAAAAGAGTAACATCAATAGAATAAATGCGTTTCAGAATACTTTAGATTTTGAAACACAAGACGACATTGTATCGTTCATGTTAGATAGATTAGATAACACATTAGAACCAGAACAACGTACAATGTTTGAAATGTATATGAAAGCTTATGAATCACGAGACAAAAAGAAACAAAAATAAAAGATACTGTTTAATAAAATAAAAACACAAGAAATGCTGTACAAACATTGCTCTTGTGTTTTTATTTTTTGTAGTAAAATAGTAAGATAGTAAAAAAGTATTTTCATTCAATAATTTTTTTAGTTCGTCTGTGGCGTTCTAAGTGTAGCAAATAATCGTCTTGCAGTTTTAAAAGCTCTGAATAGACTTGGTCCATAGTCTTGCTAGCAGATAAGGAAAGAGAGTAGATAAAGGAGACTGGTAAAGTTTCCATTTTTTTGTTGCGAGTGATCCAAGAAGAAATAGTTCCTTGAGAGAAGGAGTGTAGTTCGCAAAATTCCTCTACAGTAATCCCTAGTTGCTTAATGATATAAGTATTGATTGGGTGTGGATATACAAAGGTTTTTCTAGGCATGGTGGGTAAGTTTCCTTTCTTAATATATTAATGCGTTTGCAGTAATATATTATCAAAAAAACAAGCAATAAAGGAAATGCTTGTGCCCCTTACTACTTGTTTTTTTATGAAATAGCCTTAAAAGCTCTGTATAATTAATTATAAAGTATTGTCCGTATAATTAGCACTTTATTATTCCATCAGTTTTGAATTATTTTCAAAGAAATCAATATCATCTTTTATTTTAACTAATATTTCCTCTAGCATTGTGAAACGTGTAAAATATTCTTTCTTTAACTCAATACCAAAATTTGCTGAAATATTCATTACTTTTTCTATTTCTTCATCTGAAGTCTTATTAAAGAAATACGGTGGTGCATGTCTACAAAAATCATTATACATTTCTACTGCTGATCTAATAGCATGTAAATAGGGAGGAAAAATATTATCAACTCCTCCAAAGTGATACGGCTCACTTTGACTAGATAAAATTTTCCGTATACTATCAACAGCGACATCCCCATAGGTTACTTGCGCCCATGCACTACTAGGCAACCTTCCTGCATCATAAAACCATTGTGAAGCTAGTTGAATTAGCTCCATTTCTTTCAAAGAATACATTGAATTACCAAAAACATTGTACTTTAAATCCATAAAATCACTCCTTCTTATTCAATTCAAAAGCTCAAATTTTCCTAAAAAAATACCAATTATTATAACTAACTATACAGATTCATAACTATAAGTTTATCAATAAATATATTTTTCTACTACTATTTTATTAATAAAATAGCATCGATGAAAATTGCTACCACTGTATTCTTTACCAATTCCTGCATAGTCACAAAACTTGACCCAAAATAAAAATATGCTATACTAAAAGTGCGAAACGACATTAAATCGTACAGATAACACAAAAAGCAATCCTACGGCGAATAGGATTGCTTTTTTTTACACTAGTTGCGACTTCTAGCGTGTGTGTTGATAGCAGCTTACTTTCGGCTATCGTCTTCCTCGTCCAACACACGAGAAATCATTTCCAGAACCAATCCTACAAAGATTGGTGCGATAACCAACGACATTAAATCTTTCACAAATAACACACCTCCAATCGAGGCGAGCTGCCGCATTAATTATATCATAATTTGAAATTCTGCCAATTTAATAATAAAACCTTCAACAATTTATCTAGCTGTTTTATGATCTTTTCTAAGCGTGTAAACTCGTTTACACCAGGAACATTTATACTTGCTTGAGTCATTCGTAACTCTGCTTGCTAGACAGCCACAGCTGCATTCTACATAAGCCACTTGGCGGGCGCTATCTCCTAGAGGAATAATGGTACCATTATAATCATATGCCTTCATTACGAAACCCCCAATCGCTAAAATACTCATCTAACTTTTTCTGCTCTTTTTTTGAAAAAGGAGGGGAGACCAAACCTTGAAAAGGGTTTGAATTTACTCTTTCTTCTTGTTTTATTCTGCTAGAATGACGATACATACACACGGAGTCAATTTCTTCTATACTATAGGAATCTTCACCAATTATTATTTTGTTTTCTTCCGCATATCCTCGAAAAGTTCCTATAACTGGTATAGGAAAAGGATTGGTTTCTGAAGACATAAGTAATAAATATAATGGCTTATTTTGTTTGATTGAGCGAGAAAAATAAGAAGAAAATTCTTTTCTATTTTGCTTCATTTGGTTGTACCTAAGCCAACAGTTCCACCTGCATGGCCACCAACAAGGCTTGCTCGTGAAATTGCTGTGGCGCCTTCCATCAGTGAAGAAGCATGTATCAGAGCTTTAAACCCAAATTTCTGACGTATTTTATCAATAAGAAAATACATATCCGTTTCATGAATTTGCTCCTCCGGAACAGAAAATAAATCCAGCTGTAAATTTTTGTTCCATACAAGACGGCCATAAGATACCCCTAAATTTCGTACGTCGACCCCTGGTGCGTAATTCTCTTCAAAAAGACGCAGTACATGTTCAGTCAAAACTTTTGTATTATTACTTGGTTCTACTTTCATTTGTCTACGCCAGCCTGTTTGGCCGTATTTGTCTGTCTGACCTTTTGAGTAGCCAACAAACAAAGAGACACAGGTTGTCTGACACGATGCCATGCGTAAGCGACTAGCAACCTGGTCCGACAATTCCTTCAAAACCAATTTTATTTGTTCTTTATTTGCATAATCTTTGGGTAAAACCTGACTATTGCCAAATGATTTTTCTGTTGGCCGTCCCGCTTTTTGCCCTAAAAAAACTACGATCTATGCCCCATGAGTGCGCGTACAGCTGTAGCCCCATGATACCAAAACGCTCTTTTAACATGTAAGGTTCAATGTGCGCTAGGTCATAAATGGACCGAATACCTAGCTTTTTTAAGCGAGCAGCCATGCGATTTCCTATCCCACAAAATTCTGTAAGAGGGGAGATTGGCCAAACTTTTTCTGGCACATCTTCATAGCGCCATTCAGCCACAAAGCCTGGTGCATTCTTTGCTTCATTATCCAATGCTAACTTGGCCAGCAACGGATTTTCCCCAATTCCGATTGTCACATACAATCCCATATGGTTATAAATCACACGTTGAATAATCTTGGCCAGTTTATAGGCGGTGTCACACTTAAAATAGGTCAGCGAAGCAGTCACATCAAGAAACGATTCATCGACACTGAATACAGAATGATCTTCATCAGAAACAAAGCGTTTATATAAATTGTTAATTTCTTGATTTTTCTTCATGTATAATTTCATGCGTGGAGGTACAATAATTAAGTTTGGGTGGTCCGGAACTTCATTTTTCCTTGTAACATTGGAAATACCTAATACTTTTTTTGCCATAGGGGAAGCAGCGAGTACCAGGCCACCTGAATTTTCAGAATTGCTCATGACCACAAGCATTGTCTTCAATGGATCAAGTCCACGTTCTACGCATTCCACGCTAGCATAAAAACTTTTTACGTCGATACAAAACACATCACGACTGGGTTCTTTCGTATAATCGAACGTCAAATTCATCCAAAATCCCTTCTTTCTACTAACCCATTATACGAACGAATGTTCTCTTTTGCAACTAGTAAAATTCAGTTTTCCGTATTTTTTTATACACCTGTAAACTTTTGGCATAGTTGGACTGAACGCAGAGAGGGAAACTATACAAAACGTTGAAGGCCAGTTGAGCAAAGCGAAACCAGTTATTCGTCTTTTGATGGTTGGCCACATGCCTGGTATGAACAATTATTCGTATTTAAATAGAGATTTTTTTATTTTCATCTACATATCATATTTAATCCTGTAAGAGCGAACGTTAAAATCTCTTCATTGCATAACTACCGATCAATATTTGTGAAAATGGCTTAGAATTGCTCTCTCATCACTATAATTATCATTAATAATTGAATATAGAATAACCCCCAAAAAAAGATTTTCAGGGGTGGGTTTTATTTACTTACTAATTTTATCGATGCAAACTTTCCCAATTTCATCAAGCAAAGGTGTAATTCCTCCTCTAGGGCTCTCTAAATAATTAACACCAGTAACTGTATCAACTACAATTTTATATCCTAATTGAATTAAAGATTCACTTTCTTTTTCAATGAAACGTTCTTTTTTATTTGGCTTATCCGTTTTAACCGGATATTTAAAAAGTTGTTGTTCTTTCACATGATTATCCGGATCAACTCCAAAGCGTATTACATCTAATTTTCTGTCGAGATAAAAGGTAAACCATTTTTATTAACTGGCATAAATATTCTCCTTACTTCTTCTCACTTTTTTTGTTTTGCCTATCTGCTATCCTTTTGTCTTGTTTCATATTTCCAGCAAAAAAAGCAATTCCTACTGCACCTGAAGAAAAGACAAATTCTAAAGCTGACCAACGAAACAGTACCGTCAAAATTAAAATAATAAATATTGCGATCACTAAAACTGCGTCTTTTGTTCCAAAATTTAAATACCCAAAATTCATTAAAATCTCCACCTTTTTTAAATTATTGAAAGTACACAATCAAAAATCTTTTTTACTTTTTCAATCGTTTTGAGCTACTTCATTTGTTTTTTCATCAATTGGTATATAGTTGCCTTGATACAATTTGTATTCTTTATTGCAGCTATCACATTTAAACTGATTATACTTTCCCAGTTTTCTTTTAGCTAATTGCCCGCAGTCACAATCAATAAAAGTAACTATATTACTTTTGTTCCATGTGCTGATTTCGATCCCCCAATGATCATATGTTTTTCGAACTACCATTTGTTATCCTCCTTATAACTATATTCTTTAATCATTTCCTTGAATTCTTGTTTTGTTTTAGGGTTCGTTCGTATGACTTCTTCAGCTAATTCTAAAAATACCTGCTCAACTTTTTCTGTCATGCTCTCAAAAATAATCAACGGGTTCTCTTCTTTCTTTACTCGATTCTTATATCTTTGGAAGTTTGCTGAATAAAGTCGCCCGTTTGACATTATCTCAATCCCATAACCTGTTACTAAAGGATTCTTGAACAACTGAATAATTTTCTCTCTATTTTCCATTATAAGTACTCCTGAATTATTTCTCACTAAGTAACTGTTCTTCCTTTGCTTGTTTCTTGATTCGTTTGAGAGTAGATAAAGAAATACCTGTTTTCCTTTCCACTTCTCGCATGCTGTTTGTTTCCATTAACTCTAGTGCATGTTTGTATTTATCATTTAGAACTCTTTTCGGACGACCTTCTCGATAATTTTTATTGTTCGCTCGATGCCACTGTTTCCCTTCTTGCGTTCTCGTCACGATTAAATCTCTTTCGAATTGCGCAAAGCTACCCAGCATATTCATCATTAACGTTTGCATAGAATCACTTTTATTTGGTTCAAAGGTTAGGGCATTATCTAAGAAGGTGATAGTCACTCCTGAATTATTTAAAGAAGAGATAATCGAATTTAAATCAACGATACTTCTAGCTAGCCGATCAATTTTCGTCACTAAAACTTTATCGCCAGGTTTTACAATAGATAGTAGTTCTTCTAATTCTTTTCTTCCTTCTTTTTTTATTCCCGTATATTTTTCACTGAATATTTTTTCTGCTCCGGCTTTTTCTAGTTTTTGAATCTGGGTTTTGTAATCTTGATTACTAGTACTCACTCTTGAATAACCATAAATGGCCAAAATTTCCTCACCTTTTCTGAACATAATTTTTTGACACTTGATAATTCCAAGTATAGCACGAAAAAATAAAGAGGTCAAAAACTTAAAAGTTTTTGACCTCTTTGGTTTTTATGTGAAATTGTTCAGTCGAAGGATAATTATGTATATACTTTATTTTTTTTAATATGTTATACTATGTATAAACAATGAGAGGTGAATAAAATGGTAATGTTATCAATAAAAAAATGGGGCAATAGTAACGGTCTTAGACTTCCTAAATCTGTGATGGAATATCTCCAAATTCATACAGAAGATAAAGTGAAAATAACACAGGAGGAATCGAATGGTAAAAAACGATTAATTATTGAAGCTGTGGATTCTGATAATGATTTAACAATTGAACAATTGTTTGAAAATTATAAAGAAGAGAAGGTGCATGTAACTATTCAAGATTTAGGAAATGCGGTAGGAAATGAAAAATGGTAAAAGTTCCTCATCAAGGTGATATTTTATTGTTGAATACGGCTCCTAGATCAGGACATGAACAAACAGGTAAGAGACCGTATATTGTTTTAAGTCATGATATTATTGCAGATTACAGCAATGTTGTTATTGTAGCTCCTATATCAAGTACAAAAAGAAACTATCCTTTATATGTTTCTATTAATCCTTCTTACGGAATGAAAACATCAGGTAAAGTATTATTAGATCAATTAACCACCATCGATTATGAGGCTAGACAATGCGTGTTTTTAGAAACAGCACACGAAAAATTAATCGATGAATTATTGCTAAAAGTTAGAACCGTATTTCAAAAAGTAAATAAAACAAATAAATTTTAACTAATAAAAAGGCGAAAAAACGAACAAGTCAAAAGTTTCCGACTTGTTCGTTTTTTTCTATCGATTAAATGCTCCCACCAGAAAGTAATGATACAGGTAAAATATAATCCTTACTTATCTTTTCTCCCTTAATCTTTTTCAACAAAACATCAACAATTAGTTTTGCAAGTTCATCAATAGGTTGTTTAATTGTGGTCAATTGTGAAAAAAATTGTTCAATAAATGATGTTCCATCGTAACCAATAATTTTCACATCTTCTGGAATATTTAAGTTGAGTTTTTTTACAATTTTCATAGTAAGAATAGCAGTTAAATCATCTGAAATAAAAATGCCATCTGGTTTATTAGTTGAAATAATCGATTTAATTTCCATCTCTCGACGAATTGTAGACAAACTATTAGGAACTTTAAAGACTTTTCCTTCTGGAATTTGGAAAGAAAATCCTAAAGCACGTAAACCTGTAGGAGAATCTGTATTATCATTTCCAGTAATCATAATAATATTTTGACAACCATTTTTCCGTAAAACGCTTGCTGCCAATTTACCACCTTCAAAATTATCTGATGCGATGATAGGAACATTTGGTGCTAAATTTCTATCAAAAGCAATAATTGGTGCTTGAACACGCTCATAGTCAGCAATCCCAAGATTATGACTAGAAGAAATAATACCGTCGACTTGATTTGCTTCAAGCATTTCAAGATATTCACGTTCTTTTCCAGGATCATTTTCGCTATTACAAATAATTGTTTTATATCCTTGATTAAATAATTCTATTTCAAGGTATTCAATGAGTTCCGCATAGAATATGTTACTAATATTAGGGAAAATGAGACCTATAAGTTGAGGTGATTTTCCTTGTAAGCCTCGTGCTAAATTATTTGGTTTGTATCCTAAAATTTTCATAGCTTCATGAACGTTTTTTTTTTAGTTTTTTCTGACAAATAGCCTTTGTTATTAATGACACGAGATACAGTTGTCGGACTAACTCCAGCTAATTCAGCTACATCTGTTAATTTTGCTACCATATTAATATTCCAATTCAAAGTATTTTCCAATAGGTTTCCCTGATTTTATTTGAATCCCATTTTGGTCCTTCTCAGGAAATACACGACTGGTAAATACTTTCTCTCCTTTATTAATAAAAATCTCAATGATTGAATTATCTACAAAAATATTAGCAATTGTTTCTTCAGTATCTATTAAGCATTCACGAGTCATACCAAAATCAATTGCATATTGAATTCCTGCTTTACTCCGATCTAAAATAACTTTTCCTTCTTTAGTATCAACTATTAAGCTGAGTCCATTCCCTTTATCATCAGCAAAAAGAAGTAATTCTGATTTCTGATTAGCCGGAAAAGTCACTTCCAGTTCATAAGTATTACTTGTTTCTATTTTTGACGTAAAATCTTCACAACTAGTTCGCAGTGTTTTAATAGCATCTACAGGGTATTGATAAAGTTTTCCATTATTGATAGAAAGCTCCTTAACAAGACTCATTGCGCCTTGATAATCATACTTATCTGTTGGATATTCAACATCAGGAAGCCCAATCCAACTAACAATTAAAGTACGTCCATCAGGAGAATTAAATCCTTGTGTTGCATAAACATCAAACCCATAATCAAGATTTTTAATTTTAGAAGAACCCACAAGTTTCGCAGTTCTTTCATCAAAACTTTGACAAATTTTATAAGTATTCGGATAAATATTATCATAACTAAGTTCTGATTTATCAAGACCCTGAGGACAATAAATCAGAATTGGTGTATCATTTACAAATAAAAGATTAGGGCACTCTATCATGTATTCTGAACCACTACTACAAAAATCAAGATTTCCTACTTCTGACCACTTTTCAACACTGTTACCTACAGCTTTATAAAGCTTAATAACTCCTCTTTTTTCAAGACTTTGTCCTCCAACAATTGCATAAAATTGACCTTTATAATCAAAAATTTGCGGATCTCTAAAATGATCTGTTACGTCCTCAGGTTTGTTAATAAAGACATCCTCACACTTAGTAATATTGTAACTTCTATCCATCCATGCTCCCAATTGAAATGAATCACGTCTCCAATTTTTATCACGAACATTTCCTGTATATAATAAAAGTAATTTGCCATCTACTTCATATGCTGATCCAGAATATGCTCCATGACTATCGTATTTTGTATCTGGAAGAAGCTCTGTTCCTGTTATATTAAAATGAACTAAATCATCTGACTCAGCATGCACCCATTTTTTTAACCCGTGTGCCGCTCCAAATGGCCAATTTTGGTAAAAAAGAGTGAATTTTCCATTAAAAAAAGAGAACCCATTCGGATCGTTAAGCAACCCTGTTTTAGGTTCAATATGATAGCTAGCATGCCAAGGAGATTGCTTAATATTTTCTTTTATTTTTGTAATCTCATCTTTACTCCATTCAGAATAAGCGCGATATCGTATTTCTCGAGATAATTCCATATTTTACTCCTTCAAAGTATCTTTTTATAACTAATATAGTAAACGTTTTCTCTATAAAAATCAATCATTCTATCTAAAAATAAAAAAAAATATGATAAACGTTTGACATGTTCATGAAATATGCTAAAATAAACATAAATTAAAAAAAGCGCTTTCTCAGAAAGAGAAATATGATAAAAGGAGTTGTTCATATGGACTATGCTAAACTAGCTTCCGACATAATTCTAGCAGTTGGAAAAGATAATCTTATCGCTGCTGCACACTGTGCAACACGTCTTCGTCTCGTACTAAAGGATAATACAAAAGTTAATCAAAAAGCTTTGGATGAAAACCCAAATGTAAAAGGTACCTTTAAAATTGATGGTCAGTATCAGGTTATTATTGGTGCTGGTGACGTTAATTTTGTCTATGATGAACTTATAAAAAAAACTGGCCTTTCAGAGCTTTCAACAGACGACTTGAAACAAATAGTTGATAAAAATAAAAAATTCAATCCAATTATGGCATTAATTAAACTACTATCAGAAATTTTCGTACCAATTATTCCTGCACTTGTTGCAGGTGGTTTATTAATGGCTCTACGAAATTTTTTTAACTGCCGCGGGTCTTTTTGGACCAAAATCAATCGAAGAAATGTATCCTGCAATTAAAGGAATTTCCTCTATGATTCAGCTTATGTCAGCTGCACCATTTATGTTTTTACCAATTCTAGTTGGTATTTCCGCTGCTAAACGTTTTGGAGCAAACCAATTTCTAGGTGCTGCAATTGGTATGATTATGACAACTCCAGACCTTGGTGGAGCCACTGAATATTGGAATATTTTTGGATACCATGTTGCACAAACAAACTATGCCTACCAAGTAATTCCGGTATTAGCTTCCGTATATCTTTTGTCAATATTGGAAAAATATTTTCATAAAAAAACTTCCTTCATCTATTGATTTTACATTCACACCATTATTATCCGTAATAATTACTGGATTCTTAACTTTCACAGTTATTGGTCCCACAATGTTATTACTATCTAATGGAATCACAGATGCTATTGTTTGGTTATATAATGCAACTGGGTTCATAGGAATGGGGATCTTTGGTGGAACATATTCACTCATTGTTATGACTGGTCTTCATCAGTCATTTCCTGCAATCGAAACACAGTTACTTTCAGCATGGACAAATGGTATCGGACATGGGGATTTTATCTTTGTAGTTGCTTCCATGGCAAATGTAGCTCAAGGTGCTGCAACATTTGCTATTTGGTTTTTAACTAAAAATTCTAAAACAAAGAGTCTGGCTTCTTCTGCTGGATTATCAGCACTTCTTGGTATTACTGAACCAGCATTGTTTGGAGTAAACTTAAAATACCGTTTCCCGTTTTTCTGTGCTCTAATTGGTTCAGGTATTGCTGCAGCGATAACAGGTCTACTTAAAGTTGTTGCTGTATCACTCGGTTCAGCTGGATTTCTTGGGTTCCTTTCAATCAACGCAACTTCTATCCCCTTTTACTTGCTATGTGAATTAATAAGTTTTTCAGTTACTTTTGCAATTACTTATTTCTATGGTAGAACAAGATCTTCCAGTATCTTTGCAGCAGAAGCAATTGCTGAACAAACATCAGTTGATACTTCAGAAATAAATACAAATCAAATAGCAAATGCTGATGAACCTACAACAGTAGAAACGATTGTTAGTCCTCTTGCTGGTGAAATAACTACTCTTGGTTCAGTTAATGACCCAGTATTTTCTTCAGAATCTATAGGAAAAGGGATTGCTATTAAACCAAATGGGAACACTATATATTCTCCAGTAGATGGTATTGTCCAAGTCGTATTTGAAACTGGGCACGCTTATGACCTCAAATCAAATACTGGTGCTGAAATATTAATTCATGTTGGTATTGACACAGTATCATTGAATGGTAAAGGATTCACTAAAAAAAGTTGGTGCTAAACAAAAAGTAAAAAAGGGAGAGGTTCTTGGAACATTTGACAGCACAGTAATTACAAATTCAGGACTTGATGATACAACAATGGTTATTGTAACAAACTCTAAAGATTATTCAGAAGTTATTCCTATAACTAAAAATATAGTTACTGAAGGTGCAGCCTTATTGACAATTAAATAGCTTATTAAAAAGTTAATAGACTCTCTATACAAAGAGAGTCTATATTTTTATTATAGTTAATTATAACTATTCTAAGCTAATTAATTTGACATAAAACCAAGTAGAAAGATAACATTCTTTATCTAATTCAGTTATATATCACTTTTTTTGCAGGTGCTTCAACAGTTAAGATTTCAATAGAAACTGGACTATTTTCTAATATACCCTCTTCTTTTGCATGTTTCCTACATAAATTATTTTTTGTAGATAGTACTCCTATGTCCTATTGAAAATATTTGTATTATAATTTCTGAATCACAAATATTAGCCAATATTCGATAATTTCCAATTCTGTAACGCCATTCACCACTTCTATTTCCAGTCAAGCCTTTTCCATGTTGACGAGGATCAGTAGTTCCTTCTAAGTTTTTTCTAATCCAAGCTACTATTATTCTTGCCTGATTTCTATCCATTTTTTTTAATTGTTTCTGCGCTTGTGGCATATATACAACTTTATATTTCATTTAGTAAATTCTCCATTTCCTCTTGAGAAATACCAATCTCTTTTTTCTCTTTGGAAATTTCTATTGCGTTCCGTAAGGTTTTTAAATCAATTTCATCTTCAATTTTATCTAATACAGCTTTTCGATAAAGTTCAGTTAATGAAGAATTATGAGCTTTTGCATATTCTAACACAAGTTCTTTCTCATCCTCAGGAATTCTAAATGTAATTGTTGATTGAGACATCTTATTACCTCCATTCGCACTTTGTAATAACATTGTATTAAAAACAAGGGATTTTGTCAATACAATGTTATTATAAATGTGATGATTACTCCAATATATAGAATAAAACATGAACTATATTTCAAATGATACTAAAATTAAGGTTTATGTCATTGTTTCAAATGTATCTAAATACTTTTCGACAAACCTTTCACTGAGTAAATCAAATTGTAAAAGTAACTTTTGGCACTGCACCTCCAGTGCCTTTTCGTCCAAATGATAATCTATTAATTGAGAATATAATTTTTTAGTTTCTTTGGTTCTGTTGCAAAGTTTTAAATCTACTATCAAATAAGGTAGAATAATAGAAAAAGATAGCAGGAGGAATGACGATGAATCATTTTAAAGGAAAGCAATTTCAGCAGGATGTGATTATTGTAGCCGTGGGCTACTATCTTCGTTATAACCTTAGCTATCGTGAAGTTCAAGAAATCTTATATGATCGTGGCATTAACGTTTCTCATACGACGATTTATCGTTGGGTGCAAGAATATGGCAAACTACTCTATCAAATTTGGAAAAAGAAAAATAAAAATCCTTTTATTCATGGAAAATGGATGAAACGTACATCAAAATTAAAGGAAAATGGCATTATTTGTATCGAGCCATCGATGCAGATGGTTTAACCTTGGATATTTGGTTACGTAAAAAACGGGACACACAAGCAGCCTATGCTTTTCTTAAGCGGTTAGTGAAGCAGTTTGATGAACCGAAGGTTGTAGTCACAGATAAAGCCCCCTCTATTACAAGTGCCTTTAAGAAACTAAAAGAATACGGCTTTTATCAAGGGACAGAACATCGTACCATTAAATACCTGAATAATTTGATTGAACAAGACCATCGTCCAGTAAAGAGACGCAATAAATTCTATCGAAGTTTACGCACTGCCTCTACCACGATTAAAGGCATGGAAGCCATTCGAGGATTATATAAGAAAACCCGAAAAGAAGGCACTCTCTTCGGGTTTTCGGTCTGTACTGAAATCAAGGTATTATTGGGAATCCCAGCTTAAATCATAGATACCGTAAGGGATTTTATTCTTTATTTAAAACTTTGCAACAGAACCATTGTGTAAAGTAAAAGGCCATATAACAGTCCTTTTACGGTACAATGTTTTTAACGACAAAAACATACCCAGGAGGACTTTTACATGACCCAAGTACATTTTACACTGAAAAGCGAAGAGATTCAAAGCATTATTGAATATTCTGTAAAGGATGACGTTTCTAAAAATATTTTAACAACGGTATTTAATCAACTAATGGAAAATCAACGAACAGAATATATTCAAGCAAAAGAATATGAACGAACAGAAAACCGACAAAGTCAACGAAATGGCTATTATGAGCGCAGCTTTACGACACGTGTAGGCACGCTAGAATTAAAAGTACCCAGAACACGTGATGGCCATTTTTCACCCACAGTGTTTGAACGTTATCAACGAAACGAAAAAGCCCTCATGGCTTCAATGTTGGAAATGTATGTATCAGGCGTTTCAACTCGTAAAGTATCAAAAATTGTGGAAGAACTTTGTGGTAAATCCGTCTCTAAGTCCTTCGTTTCTAGCTTAACAGAACAGCTAGAACCTATGGTTAACGAGTGGCAGAATCGTTTATTATCAGAAAAAAATTATCCTTACTTAATGACCGATGTACTCTATATAAAAGTACGAGAAGAAAATCGAGTACTCTCAAAAAGCTGTCATATAGCGATTGGAATAACCAAAGATGGCGACCGTGAAATTATCGGCTTCATGATTCAAAGTGGCGAAAGCGAAGAGACCTGGACAACATTTTTTGAATACCTAAAAGAACGCGGTTTACAAGGTACGGAACTCGTTATTTCTGATGCGCACAAAGGATTAGTCTCTGCCATTAGAAAATCCTTCACCAACGTAAGTTGGCAAAGATGCCAAGTTCACTTCCTAAGAAATATCTTTACCACCATTCCTAAAAAAATTCAAAATCTTTCAGAGAAGCTGTTAAAGGAATTTTAAGTTCACAGATATTAACTTAGCGCGTGAGGCTAAAAATCGATTGATTCATGATTATATCGATCAACCAAAATATTCAAAAGCTTGCGCATCATTGGATGATGGATTCGAAGACGCCTTTCAATATACCGTACAAGGAAATTCCCACAATCGACTAAAGAGTACCAATCTAATTGAACGACTGAATCAAGAAGTACGCAGAAGAGAAAAGATTATTCGCATCTTCCCCAATCAAACATCAGCCAATCGCTTAATTGGAGCCGTTCTTATGGACCTACATGATGAATGGATTTATTCTTCAAGAAAATACATCAATTTTGATAAGTAGAAATGGTAAAAACATTGTATAGCATTTTACACAGGAGTCTGGACTTGACTCACTTCCTTTATTATTTTTCATTTTTTTAAACTATTTAATACTAATGTCTTTTATAATAGCTTTTCATATATTATATAATCAATCTTTATAAGTCCTTTTATAAATTTCTTTTCTACCATTTTCGATAAATTCCTGTTTAATATTTTTAATTCCATAAACAATAGTTTCAATAGGATAATATTCTTCAACTATATCTTGATATTCTTTTGCTTTCTCAATATCTATATTTCCATACATTCTTAATATATCTTCTCCAAAATTTGTTCCTATTTCTTCTTCACTATCTTCAAGTAAGTATATAAAATCACAATATTCATCTATAATTCCAGAATCTCCAAAATCAATTATTCCAGTTAATCTATTATTGCCATCTAACAATAGATGATTACAACTAAAATCATTATGGCATAAACACTTTTTACCCTCAAAAACTGTTGTTGCATTTAGTCTTTCCATAAAACTTTCTATATAATCTTTTTCTATATCAGTTAAATCATTATAAATAGTTTCACGCAACAATATATACTCTTCTAATACATTTTGTTTATTATCAATAGTACATTCACTAATATCTGTATAATCTAAACCGTGCATTTGTCTTAAAAAAACTGGCAATATCTCGTTTTAACAAATTTTGTTCTTCTTCTGACATAGTAGAATAAATTTCTGGTGTTAAAAAAGTTCCTTTAATTTCTTTATAACCTAGTATAGATAATTCATCACTAATATACGAATATTCAATATTAGGAATTTTTACATTAGTTTCTAAATTTGTATTTAAAAAATTATATATTGCTTTTTCTTTTGCATAACCTTTTTTCTTATTAGTACTAAATTTTGTTTTAAAAATGTATTCATTATTAACTAAATATGCCACACTATCATAACCACTACCGATTATTTCAATACTATCTACTTTGAAATTATCAAAGTAATGCTCAATTAAATATTTCATTGCCTTAACATTTGTGGCATTATCATCATATCTATATTCCATTAAATAACAATCTTCTTTTTTGCCCTCGTGTAATTCATGTTCTGGCAAATCTTCAATAATTCTAAAACCAGATTTTTGGTATGCCCTTATTGCTCTTGGATTATTTTTATGAGGGTCTAAAATAACTGCATTAGCATTTCTTTCTTTTTTCAAAAATTCAAAAATCAATTTAATATATCTTGTACCAATTCCTTTACTCCAATAATTTGGCTCTCCTATAAATTGATCCATACCATAGACTATCTCATCAGTTTTTGGATAATGATAATCAGTATATAACTCATCATACATTTTATATATTTGTCCATATCCAATAGGAACATTGTTATATTCAATAATTACTCTAAAAACTTCATCTTCCCAAGGCTCTGTATAATGTTTTTTTAATGATTCTAATGTATATTTTTTATCTCTACCACCATAAAATTCTAATACTCTTTCATCAGTTAACCATTTTAACATCAAAGGAAAATCATCATCTATTAAAGTTCTTATACATATTTCATTTTCAACTATATTCATTTATTTATCACCTTTTTCATAATCATATACATATACTATTTCATCTTTATAATCATTTTTACCACCTAATTTTTCATATACATGGCAAGCTCTAGGATTACCTTTATCAGTTATTAAAAACATTTCAGAACAACCAATCTCTTTAGAATATTCCTTAATAAAAGATAATAATTTTGAACCATAACCTTTGTCTTGATAGTTAGGTAACATTCCTATTGAGTGTAAATAAAACATTGTTTTTCCATCAGGTCTTAAAAGTGTATAGCAATATGCAAATCCTATAATTTTATTATTTTCTTTAGCTATAAACCCAAATGAACTGGTATCATTAAGAAATCCTTTTAAATTATCAATATCAAAACCATATTATCATCAATTAAAACTTCTTCCATAAACTCAGTCAAGTCCAGACTCCTGTGTAAAATGCTATACAATGTTTTTACCATTTCTACTTATCAAAATTGATGTATTTTCTTGAAGAATAAATCCATTCATCATGTAGGTCCATAAGAACGGCTCCAATTAAGCGATTGGCTGATGTTTGATTGGGGAAGATGCGAATAATCTTTTCTCTTCTGCGTACTTCTTGATTCAGTCGTTCAATTAGATTGGTACTCTTTAGTCGATTGTGGGAATTTCCTTGTACGGTATATTGAAAGGCGTCTTCGAATCCATCATCCAATGATGCGCAAGCTTTTGAATATTTTGGTTGATCGATATAATCATGAATCAATCGATTTTTAGCCTCACGCGCTAAGTTAATATCTGTGAACTTAAAAATTCCTTTAACAGCTTCTCTGAAAGATTTTGAATTTTTTTTAGGAATGGTGGTAAAGATATTTCTTAGGAAGTGAACTTGGCATCTTTGCCAACTTACGTTGGTGAAGGATTTTCTAATGGCAGAGACTAATCCTTTGTGCGCATCAGAAATAACGAGTTCCGTACCTTGTAAACCGCGTTCTTTTAGGTATTCAAAAAATGTTGTCCAGGTCTCTTCGCTTTCGCCACTTTGAATCATGAAGCCGATAATTTCACGGTCGCCATCTTTGGTTATTCCAATCGCTATATGACAGCTTTTGAGAGTACTCGATTTTCTTCTCGTACTTTTATATAGAGTACATCGGTCATTAAGTAAGGATAATTTTTTTCTGATAATAAACGATTCTGCCACTCGTTAACCATAGGTTCTAGCTGTTCTGTTAAGCTAGAAACGAAGGACTTAGAGACGGATTTACCACAAAGTTCTTCCACAATTTTTGATACTTTACGAGTTGAAACGCCTGATACATACATTTCCAACATTGAAGCCATGAGGGCTTTTTCGTTTCGTTGATAACGTTCAAACACTGTGGGTGAAAAATGGCCATCACGTGTTCTGGGTACTTTTAATTCTAGCGTGCCTACACGTGTCGTAAAGCTGCGCTCATAATAGCCATTTCGTTGACTTTGTCGGTTTTCTGTTCGTTCATATTCTTTTGCTTGAATATATTCTGTTCGTTGATTTTCCATTAGTTGATTAAATACCGTTGTTAAAATATTTTTAGAAACGTCATCCTTTACAGAATATTCAATAATGCTTTGAATCTCTTCGCTTTTCAGTGTAAAATGTACTTGGGTCATGTAAAAAGTCCTCCTGGGTATGTTTTTGTCGTTAAAAACATTGTACCGTAAAAGGACTGTTATATGGCCTTTTTACTTTTACACAATTATACGGACTTTATCTATTTTCAGCCTGTATCATAGCTAAACAAATCGAGTTGTGTGTCCGTTTTTGGGCGTTCTGCTAGCTTGTTTAAAGTCTCTTGAATGAATGTATGTTCTAAGTCAAAAAACTCTGACAGCGCCTTTATATAGCTTTCTTTTTCTTCTTTTTTTACTTTAATGATCGATAGCAACAATGATTTAACACTAGCAAGTTGAATGCCACCATTTCTTCCTGGTTTAATCTTAAAGAAAATTTCCTGATTCGCCTTCAGTACCTTCAGCAATTTATCTAATGTCCGCTCAGGAATGCCTAGCGCTTCTCTAATCTCTTTTTTAGTCGTCACCAAATAAGGCTTGTATACATCACTTTTTTCGCTAATATAAGCCATTAAATCTTCTTTCCATTCTGACAAATGAACACGTTGACGTTCACTTCTTTTTTTCTTGAATTTAAACCACCCTTGACGGACAAATAAATCTTTACTGGTTAAATCACTTGATACCCAAGCTTTGCAAAGAATGGTAATGTATTCCCTATTAGCCCCTTGATAGTTTTCTGAATAGGCACTTCTAACAAGTTTAATCACTTCTTTTTCTTCTAAGGGTTGATCTAATCGATTATTAAACTCAAACATATTATATTCGCACGTTTCGATTGAATAGCCTGAACTAAAGTAGGCTAAAGAGAGGGTAAACATGACGTTATTACGCCCTATTAAACCCTTTTCTCCTGAAAATTTCGTTTCGTGCAATAAGAGATTAAACCAGGGTTCATCTACTTGTTTTTTGCCTTCTGTACCGCTTAAAACCGTTAGACTTGAACGAGTAAAGCCCTTATTATCTGTTTGTTTGAAAGACCAATCTTGCCATTCTTTGAAAGAATAACGGTAATTGGGATCAAAAAATTCTACATTGTCCGTTCTTGGTATACGAGCAATCCCAAAATGATTGCACGTTAGATCAACTGGCAAAGACTTTCCAAAATATTCTCGGATATTTTGCGAGATTATTTTGGCTGCTTTGACAGATTTAAATTCTGATTTTGAAGTCACATAAACTGGCGTTTCTAAAACAAAATATGCTTGATAACCTTTATCAGATTTGATAATTAACGTAGGCATAAAACCTAAATCAATAGCTGTTGTTAAAATATCGCTTGCTGAAATAGTTTCTTTTGCCGTGTGAATATCAAAATCAATAAAGAAGGTATTGATTTGTCTTAAATTGTTTTCAGAATGTCCTTTCGTGTATGAACGGTTTTCGTCTGCATACGTACCATAACGATAAACGTTTGGTGTCCAATGCGTAAATGTATCTTGATTTTCGTGAATCGCTTCTTCGGAAGTCAGAACAACGCCACGTCCGCCAATCATGCTTTTTTTTGAGCGATACGCAAAAATAGCCCCTTTGCTTTTACCTGGCTTGGTAGTGATTGAGCGAATTTTACTATTTTTAAATTTGTACTTTAACAAGCCGTCATGAAGCACAGTTTCTACAACAAAAGGGATATTCATTCAGCTGTTCTCCTTTCTTACGAAAATTAATTAGTTAGAAGCTACGATCAAAGTTGAATCACAACAAAAAAGGCAATCAACTAAGTTTTTCTTAATTGATTGCCTGGTATCTTCTTAAAGACTTGAAATTCCCTCAAAAACCCGATATAATGGGTTTACAGATATTTAAGTATCTGATTAATAAAGTAATTAAATACTTTACCAAATTTCGGGTCTCGACTTCTTTAATTGATTGGTGGTAATCAATTAAGGCTCGCAACTTATTTTCTTGGCGGAAAATAAGTTGGTCGTGGCTCTTTTTTTTGTATTCTTTATTCAGTTCGTTGTTTCGTTATATCTAGTATACCGCTTTTAAAAAAAATAAGCAACAATTTCGTTAAATATATTAACGACAATCATTGCTTCTCTTCTTCTATTTGCAACTCTACTTGTTCTAATTCATTAGGAATTAAGTCAATAACTAAGGTTGAGTTTGTCAATTCTGCAATTCGTTCCAATGTTTTTAATGTCGGATCTGATTTTCCTGATTCAATCAATGAATAATTTGGTTCTGTTGCAAAGTTTTAAATCTACTATCAAATAAGGTAGAATAATAGAAAAAGATAGCAGGAGGAATGACGATGAATCATTTTAAAGGAAAGCAATTTCAGCAGGATGTGATTATTGTAGCCGTGGGCTACTATCTTCGTTATAACCTTAGCTATCGTGAAGTTCAAGAAATCTTATATGATCGTGGCATTAACGTTTCTCATACGACGATTTATCGTTGGGTGCAAGAATATGGCAAACTACTCTATCAAATTTGGAAAAAGAAAAATAAAAAATCCTTTTATTCATGGAAAATGGATGAAACGTACATCAAAATTAAAGGAAAATGGCATTATTTGTATCGAGCCATCGATGCAGATGGTTTAACCTTGGATATTTGGTTACGTAAAAAACGGGACACACAAGCAGCCTATGCTTTTCTTAAGCGGTTAGTGAAGCAGTTTGATGAACCGAAGGTTGTAGTCACAGATAAAGCCCCCTCTATTACAAGTGCCTTTAAGAAACTAAAAGAATACGGCTTTTATCAAGGGACAGAACATCGTACCATTAAATACCTGAATAATTTGATTGAACAAGACCATCGTCCAGTAAAGAGACGCAATAAATTCTATCGAAGTTTACGCACTGCCTCTACCACGATTAAAGGCATGGAAGCCATTCGAGGATTATATAAGAAAACCCGAAAAGAAGGCACTCTCTTCGGGTTTTCGGTCTGTACTGAAATCAAGGTATTATTGGGAATCCCAGCTTAAATCATAGATACCGTAAGGATTTTATTCTTTATTTAAAACTTTGCAACAGAACCCCATGAACTATACTCGGTTCTCGTTTGTTGCAACATTAGTTACAACGTATAGTATAACAATTTTTTATGTAAAATTCTAGACTTTTTTAAACTCCTTTATTTGTCTAGGAAAAGTTTTTACAGTGAATTGTTTTAATTAGTTGTATAAATGTTGGAGCAGCGGGGAATGTATACAGTTCATGTATATATTCCCCGCTTTTTTGTTGTCTGTTAACTTGTTGAAAAAATAAAAAACCAAGTAGCAAGCACGCTCATTTTCTAAAAATGACCCGCTTGTGGAATAATTCAATGCTTTCACGCATTGTTTGTACTGGAACTACTCGTAAGAGCCGTGCAAACAACGTGTTGCATGGCTCTTATTTTTATTTAAAAAATATTCGATTGGGGGAATGTAAATGAGTTGCTTTTCAGTATTACGAATTGAACATGTTGGGTACTACGGCAACCGAATTATTGTTTTTGGTCAACGAGAGAAGCGTAAGTTACCCAATGCTACATCAAAGTTTGTTAGAAAGACAAAAACATATAGAATTGAGGGGATGTTTGCTGTTCAAATAGAGAAGTATTTTAAAGGGAAAAAGTTATGCGAAAGAGAAGTTGGTCAAGTTCCTTTGCGCAGTGTCTATAAACAAATTAAACATGTTTATGACCATAATGGGGTATTAATCGCTAGAAGAAATTCTCCTAGTGGTCCGTTAAAAGTTACCGGTAGAGGAATGAGTAAATTTTTGGACTACGATAAAAAATCATAAGATAGATTTTGTCTTCTTGGACTTGCTTAAAAAAACAATTGTGAAATCTCTGTAAGAAGAATGTGGAGAGAGTGGAAGATTAAGATAGGCTTAATGATTCAGCGGTGGAGTGGCCCTCCTTTATTTCGGACGAAGGATTGTTTTAGTACATTAACAACAAAAAATTGGTTAGTGTAAGCAAACGTCGTAATCATAAGCTTTTGCAAATGAATAACTATGATAACGATAGTTAGTAAACAAACATTTTGAACCAGAGAGGAAGCAATTTATAGCGCCTAAATTAATCAGAGCAGCTACTAAGGGATTTAGGCTAAAACACTTATTATTAAGTAATATTTAATAGGCTCTTCGTAATGGGAGAGCGCATATCTGTAAAAGATATGTTGTGTGCTGCAATGCATATAGGCACTTGTAACAATAATTTTGTTACATTTACCGTTGTCTATTAGGGTTTCTAGTTCCGGACGCCATAAACTAGTCGAAAATATTTTTATTTTTTGGTAAGTCCAAGAAGACAAAAGAAGGATAGTATTTTTTTAATAAATGTTATTTTTTTACTATTAATTTGAGGTGAGAGGGGTATGACAAAAAAAGAGCAAAGTATTTGGCGTAAAGAGATGTTGGCATTGATGAATGAAGACGCAGACTGGTATAGGAATGAAGATACCGAGCGTTTTAAACGAATACAAGAACTTGCAAAAAAGATAGAAACAGCAAGCACCAGACAATTTTCTTCTCATATTAGCAAGGAAAGATTTGAAGCCTATCAAAGAATGGGTTTACAGTTTAAAGAAATAGCGGAAGAGTTCCACATAACAACTACAGCGTTACAACAATGGCGTAAAGACAATGGGTATCCCATTTACAACAAAAATAATCGGAAGTGAGGAAAATAAAATGAAAAGATCGCAAGTACAGGGTTAAGTATTTTAGTCGCAACAGGGGTAGCAGGTATTGGGGAAATGAAGTACAGGCAGCAGAACAAGCGCAACCAAAAACACCTGAAAACAGTTCTACAGAACAACCAACAGTGAAAGCTACACAAACAACGGAGCAAGCTATTACTGAAAAACAGCAACAAGTAACAGAGAAACAAGCAATTGTCGATCAAAAAAACAAGTCGCTGACACTGCGAAAAAGAAAAAGACGCCATTGATCAATCTGTTAAAGACCAACAAGCAGTGGTCGATCAAAACAAAGACGCATTGGATCAAAGTCAACAAGCAGTGACTGACCAACAAGCAGTTGTAGACGAAGCTAAAAAAGTCGTGGATGAAGCAACACCTTCAGCCATTGAAAAAGCCAAAGAGCAAGTGGCTACGGATACACAGGCAGTTGATGACCAACAAAAAGTAGTAGATCAAGCTCAAACAGACGTTAACCAACAACAAGCTGTTGTCGAAGAAAAGCAAAAGAAACGAATGCTGCTAAAGTACAAAATGATAAAGATCAACAAGCAGTAACAGCTGCGAAACAAGAACAAGCCAAGCTTGAAGAATTAGCGAAAAATGCGGAAGCGGAAAAAGCAAAGGCAGAAAAAGAACAAGCAGCAAAAGAAGCTGAACTGGCTAACAAACAGAAAGAAGAAGCCAAAGCTAAAGATCAAAAGACGAAGGACGATCAAGCAGTCGCAGACCAACAAAGCGTTGTGACAACTAGTCAAGAGAAAGTAGCAGACGCAAAAGCAGATACAGCTGCGAAACAGGCAGATTTAACTTCAAAAGAAAATGCTTTAAAAGACAAGCAAGCAGCAACAAAGCAAGCGCAGAATACTTTAGATAGCTCAAAAGAAGAGTTAAAGGGGCATAAAGGACTTAACTTACCTGCTAACTTCACACCTGATTATTACAAAAAATTAACTGAACAAGAAAAGCAAGCAATGGAAAAAGAAGCATTAGCATTAAATAAAGTTTTTCCTGAAAATCAAGCAGATGCGGCAAAAGTAACGGAAATGATCAATGTCAAAAATCCTACCGAAAAACAAAAGCAACAAATGAGCGATTACGTTGTAGGACTTATCAATGATGTTCGCGAAAAGCTTGGGTTACAAAAGTTGAAGATTTCTAACCAAGCTATGAAATTTGCTTGGGATGTAGCAAAATATGATAATCCCAAAGAATTTGATCATGACGTAAATGCGATCAATCGTGCAGCAAAAGAAAATGGTTTTAAAGAATTCCCTGGACAAAACTTTTATGAAAACCTAAGTATGGGAAGATTTACGACACAAGAAGGTAAAGTTTCTATGTATGACTTTGAAAAAGCTGCTCGAAATGCACTTGTAAGCATGTTGATGAACGATGGACATTCTGGCTATTCCCATTTAGATTCTTTATTAGATGCAAATGAAACAAACATGGCAGTTTCTATTTCAGGAGATTTAAATGATATTTCAGCAAAATCCATATCATTAGCTATAATCAAACAAAATTAGTTGAAGCAAATACCTATGAAGAAGGCACTGCACCAGTCTTTAAGAGTAAAGAAACCCTTCAAAAAGAAGTAGCGACCAATCAAGAAAAATTAGCTACCGCACAACAAGCAGAATCAGACGCACAACAAGCAAGAAGTGCAAGTCAGCAAGCCTTAAATACAGCCAAAACAACACAAGCAACAGCAGAAAAAGAACTATCTGTTCATAAAGCGACATTGGCTAATCTTCAAGCAGTTGCGACTAAGAGTACGACAAACTATGAAGAAAAAGTACGACAAACTGCGGCGGCAGAAACAAACCTTCAACAAACAAAAGATCAATTGGCAACAATCAATGAGTTAATTCAGAATCGAGCTGTTGTTTTAGAAAAAGCGAAAACAAAAGTTGCAGACGCACAAGCGATTGAACAAACGTCTGCTAAAGTGCTGAAAGAAAAACAAGAAGCCCAAAAAGCAGAAGAAAACACATTGAATAGCTTGAAGGAAGTATTGGATTTAGCAAAAGAAAACTTAAATCAAAAACAAGTTGCGCTTAAAACAAGTACACGTTCATTGGCTCGTTTAGAAAATGCTCAACCAACATACGAAAAAGCAGTGAACGAGTTAAACAAAGCAGAAGCGGCAGTGGTCCAAGCAAAAGAAGCCTATGAAAATTCTCTGAAATCATTGGAGGAACTCAAAGAACAACAAGCCGTTGCTACACTTGCTTATACACAAGCACAAGAAGACCTTTCTAATGCGAAGTTAGAGCTACAGCAGTACCAAGGCATATTAAGAGACTTAGAGGCACAACAAGCCGAACAGCGCCGACAAGAAGCGTTGCAAGAGCAAGTAGCAAAAGAGCAACAACGCCTTGAACGAGAAGCAAAGCAACAACAAATGTTAGTAGCAAGTGCTACTTCAGCAGATAAAACACCTGGTCTCCAACAGTTATCTTTTTCTAAACAAAAAGAACAGCCAAAAGCACAAACACTAACACATTCAGAACCTCGTAAGACGAAACAAGTAGCAAAAGCCCAAGAATCCTTACCACATACAGGAGAACAAAAAAGTATGGTTGACTATTTTGGATTATTCATGGCAGTAGGTGCGATCAGTTTCAAGAACAAAAGACGGAAAAATAGTTAAAAGTATAATAGGTGAGGAGCGAAATTTTCGCTCCTTTTTTAAATACATGACATGAAAGGAGAAAACATTGGCAAAGAAGATAAACCTTGTTTCCATATTTTGTTCTCACGAAGCACTAGAACAAATTTATATTCTATCCTACCCGTATTGTTTAATTAAGCAATATCTATTCAAGAGAATCGAAGATATTTTTGGTTCTTTTTTTATTGGAGAAATGACATTGCTGTGGCTGAATAGAAGTCGCTTAAAATAAAGCAGTAGAATCCCCTTATTGTTTTATTTGATTATGCAAGGTGCGAATCCTTGCCAGCAAGTAGGGTTTACGGTAAATGATCCCGACTGCCGGTTAGCGAAAACCGTATAGAGATTGAGCGGTAGTGTGGCAAGCAACAGCTCTTATACCATTCATAAGCCTACCGCAAAAAGAATGGCAATCTCAAAAAAACAGGAAACTGAGAGGTCGCTCCTTTTAGGTTGGCGTGTAGCATCTGGGATGCAACGGACATGAAGGAAGATAAGAGGTAGGTTCGACTCCTACCACGCCAGTAAGTAGCTTTGCTACGAGAGAAAAAGAATAATAGGAGGAATAACAATGAAAAATTATGATCCAAATATCCGATGGGGCTTGCATACAATCAAAGTAAGTTTCCAACGAGGTGTATACAAAGGATTTGTTACCTTTGTAAAAAGTGGAAATTGTAAAGGTTAGACGTATTAGGCATAGACGAAGAAGATTTATATGACATGAAATTTAAAGAAAATCAATCAATTTTAGACTGCTTGGTGAAGATGATA
>VOFL01000021.1_pt1 | contig 104484 bp, 127 predicted proteins | sample 5384111 | NCBI WGS metagenome assembly VOFL01 (sample SAMN12384731, study PRJNA508395) | synthetic metagenome | isolation source: mock microbial community "Gut Microbiome Whole cell Mix" consisting of 8.3%...
AAAATCAATAAGGATGATCAATCAGAAGAAACGGAATCTAATAGTGTAGGAGTTGGTGGAGCAACAGAAGGGTTGCTTCACCAACTCCTATTGTTGTGTTCTTTATTAAAGGTAGAATCAGAAAGAAGAATTTTTCATTGGGAGGAAATGAGATGAAAAATAGAACAAAATCACGTTGGAAAAAATTGTCCTAGGAATCGGGCTTTTTAGCGGTATTAGTCATCGGTCTGACTATTTTATTAAAAATAGTACGTATCAAGCAACCGATTCAGCCTTAAAATAAGCCAAAGTGCCACGCAAGAAAAAAACTATGATTATTATACAAACGGGCAAAAAAATGATACAGCACTGATTTTTTATCCAGGTGCATTGGTTGCGCCCGCTAGTTATAGTGAATGGGCGCAAGAAGTTGCTACGAAAGGTTATGATGTCTATGTTGTTCATTTTCCTTTGAATTTAGCGGTTCTTGCACCAAATGCTGCAGAACAAATTATAAAGGATCATCCACAACAAAACTTCGTTTTGGCTGGACATTCTCTGGGTGGTGTGATGGCTAGCCGTTTTGTAGCGGAAAATGAGCAACGAATCAAAGGCATGATTTATTTAGCTAGCTATCCTGACGAAAAGGTGCACTAAACAAGAAAAATCTGCCGGTTCTGTCAATAACAGCCACAAACGATGGTGTTTTAAATTGGACTAGCTACCAAAAAGCCAAACAGTTTTTGCCAAAAGATACGCAGTATGTATCTATCGAAGGTGGGAATCATGCAGGGTTTGGTAATTACGGTGTCCAAAAAGGAGATAGCAAAGCGACAATTTCTAATGAGCAACAGCAAACAGAAATCAGTCAATTGATTGTAGCATGGCTACAATCACGCCCCAATAAATAATCCGATGAGCCGAAATGTTATTTTTCGGCTCATTTTACTACGATAAACAGAGGGGTTACGCCTGTTTCTTTTTTAAAAGTGGTGGCAAAATATGCTGCGGTTTGGAAGCCAACTTTTTTCGCGATTTGTTGAATCGTAAGGGGTGAATGGAGAAGCAATTCTTGGGCTTGCCTAATTCGGACACTTGTTAAATAAGCTGACGGGGTTTGTTTTGTCTGTTCCTTAAAGGTTCGCTGCAAATGAAAGGGACTACCGTGGCAGGCTTGCGCTAAATAGTCTAAACTTAATGGTTCCGCTGAATGCCGATCAATAAATTGCTTAATTTGAGCAACCCATTCCTCGTTAGGAACGACTTGCCCGGTTGGTTGACATCTTTTACATGGACGAAAACCAAGTGTTAAAGCTTCCTGAGCCGTTTTGAAAATCAGAACGTGGTTCTTATTGGGCACACGGGAAGGGCACGAAGGACGACAAAAAATTTTAGTTGTGGTCACACCATAAAAAAAATCACCATCAAATTGCGTATTATTATTTTGAATGGCTTCCCAACGTTTCTGAGTAAGTCGATACGTTATTTTCATTGTAAGCACACCTCCCATTTTCTTCATTGTAAAAGAATCCCTAATAAAAACAAGTAAAAAGTGATGGGAGCGCAAGATTTTGAAAGCCAAAAGAATTATAATGAAGATAAGAAAATACGAGAAAGAAGTGTAGAAATATGGCAAAAAAAATTTATTATGCGCAACAAGAATGGCAGAACGATCACTATTATCTTGGTGTGACAGATGCTGGACTAGCTTTTGTAGGTTCAGCCAATCAATCGATAGAAGAGCTGAAAAACTGGTACCCTCAAGCACAATTAGAAGCTTCTGAAAAGAAAACTGCGCCTTATAAAGAAGCACTAATAAGTTATCTTAACCAACACTCGACAACGTTTGCTTGCCCCATAGACATCGAAGGAACGCCCTTTCAAAAAGAAGTTTGGCAAGCGTTGCAAGAAATCCCTTATGGTGTGACAATGACCTATCAGGAAATTTCAGAAAAAATTGGGCGTCCACGTGCGGTTCGAGCAGTTGGCACAGCGATTGGGAAAAATCCTTTATTAATGGTCATTCCTTGCCATCGAGTCATCGGCAGCAAGGGACAATTAACCGGTTACCGTGGTGGTTTAGCAATGAAACAAGCATTATTAACATTTGAACAGTCTTAAAAGGAGGCGGCGATGAACAACTATCAATGGTATACAGAACAATGGGGAAAACCTACAAGAGAGGATGATTTGCTGTTTTTATTGTTGACGGTGGGTGTTTTTCAAGTTGGTTTAAGTTGGAAAGCAGCAGCAGGGAAAAAAGTAGCATTCATGAAAAATTTTTGCCAAATGAAGCCGGAAAAAGTTGCCGCGCTGTTGCCTGACGAAGTCGATCGAATAGTAGCTGATCCAGATATGATTCGCAATCGGCGCAAAATTGAAGCAACCATTAAAAATGCGCAAGCAATTTTAAAAGTACAAGAAGAATTTGGCAGTTTTGCCAATTATCTATGGCAATTTGTAAAAAACGTCCCCGTTTTATCTATTTATGAAGAAGCATACCAAGTCCCACGCACACAGCTTTTATCAGATAACGTAGCAAAAGACTTAAAAAAAAGAGGATTTTCTTTTGTAGGTCCGATTGTCACCAATATGTTTCTGAAAGCTAGCGGGATTATCCAAGTGGAAATTTTAAATCCAGAATAAAGGAGTGTTAGGATGTTTGAAAATGAATCTCTTAGTTTTGAAGAACAAACAATTATTCAAGCAGCAGAGCGTTATGTTCAACAAGAATTAGCCAACGAAGCAAGTGGCCATGACTGGTGGCATATTTATCGGGTGACACAATTAGCAAAAACAATTGCAGAGAAAGAACAAGCAAATTTATTTTTATGTATATTAACAGCATTGTTACATGATATTGGCGATGAAAAATTTAACGAAAGTGAAGAGGCTGGCTTGCTAAAGGTGCAACAATGGTTGGAAGCAAATAACGTATCAACAGAGCAAACGAATCACATCCTTTCCATTATTGCTAATATGTCCTTTAAAGGAGGAAATACTGGGAAAACAGTCACTACATTAGAAGGAAAAGTGGTCCAGGATGCGGATCGATTAGATGCCATCGGTGCGATTGGAATTGCACGGGTGATGGCTTATTCGGGAAATAAAGGCCGTTTAATTCACGATCCTCACAAACAACCTCGTGAACAGTTAACCCAAGAAGAATACCGGAATGGGGAAGATACTGCTATTATGCATTTTATGAGAAACTTTTAAAGTTAAAGGAACAAATGAATACAAATTATGGTCGCTTATTGGCGGAAAAGCGTCATCAATTTATGGAACTTTATCTGGAGGAATTTTATCAAGAGGGATGGACACCGATAAATGAGGGCCAACTAAAACAGTCAGTACATTTTTTTGAATTTTAAGAGAACTCTTTTTTACAAATACCTCAGAAGTGGTAAAATGATGGATGAATAAACGGGTGGTTTATCTTAGTTTTACGTTACATATAGGAGGTAATTATGGAGACAAAAAAATCGAGTGGCATGTTTGCAGTTATTGCCGCACTGATTGCGAATATTTTAGTAGCGATTAGTAAATTTGTTGGTTTTGCTTTAAGTGGTAGTACCGCTATGATGAATGAAAGTATCCACAGTGTCGTGGACTGTAGTAATCAGGTGTTATTACTTTTTGGGAATAAGCGCGCTTCTCGTGGACAAAGTGCGTTACATCAATTTGGAGAAGGCCGTGCAAAATACTTTTTTAGTACAATTGTTGCAACGATGCTCTTTTTTGGTGGGGGCGCGTTAGGCGTAATGGAGGCTATTCAGAAGTTACTGCATCCCTCTCATGAAGTAGAAAATGTGGCTATTGTCATTGGTATTTTAATTTTTGGTTTGCTTGTGGAAGGTAGCTCGTTGCGTGTAGCGATGAAAGAAATCAAAGAATTGAATACAGAGAAGTTATCGCTCTTAAAATTTTGCGAGAAAGTCGTCACAGTGAAATTTTAATTATTTTTACGGAAGACTTTTGTGCGGTTATTGGTTTGTGTTTAGCTTTGGTGGGAACCCTTTTAACAATGGTAACTGGGATTGCTGCATTTGATGCTATCAGTGGTTTACTGATTGGTTTACTATTAATGTGTGCAGCCATTTTCTTAGCGAAAGAATTTTATAGTTTGATTATAGGAGAAAGTGTGACCGCTACAGATTTAGCAAAAATTAAAACCGCATTTGATCGGGCGGATGTTGAAAAACTAATTGATGTAAAGACCGTTCATTTAGGTCCAACTGAAATTTTAGTAGCGGCAAAAATTGATGTGGTAGAACCAATGGAAGAAGATGCACCTGATGTTGTGAATGCGATTGAACGAGACATTCGAAGTAAAATGCCTGATAAAAAAATCTATATCTATATTGAAGTTGACGATTATGATGTGAATTACGTTCGTAAATAACAAATGAAAGAATAACTTTAAAAAACAATATGGGGGAAGAAACGATGCAAGAGGCAATTATAACAAGTACAGTAGATTTAACCAGTGGTGGTTGCAACGCCTGTGGTTTAGTGGAAGATACCGTCTACACATTAGCAATGAATGGAGTGGATATTCCGTTAGATGGCTTGACTGTTGCTCATCTAGTTTCTGCTATTGTTGCCAGAAATGGATTTAAACAGGAGCTGCAAATGGATATGCTAGATGACGAATATATCCTTTATCGAAAAGAAGACACAACAGTAACCTTTAAAGAAGCGTACAATCATTTAAGCTACGATAACGGTTCTGAAAAATCCAATCTAAAAATAAACTGGAAGATTTACCAAAACTTTTGAACAAGTTAATCAAATCCTAACAACTGTTTTTGGAATTGGAACTGTCAATTTTATTATAGAATAAAGTACAAAATAGAACAGAAATTGGACAATCAATGAGTGAAAGAGATCGTCCAATCTCTGTTTTTTAATGTATAAATAGAAAATAAAAACAAAAAATGATTAAGTTAAGTGAACGCCTTTATCGACATAAATGATGTCACCGACCACGCCACTAGCTAGGTCACTGACTAAAAAGGCACAAGTGTTTCCGACTTCTTCAATGGTTACACCTGTTTTATCTGGTGTCCGCTCATTAGAAATACTAATCAATTGATCGTAGTCTTTTACACCAGTCACAGCCAATGTTTTAATCGCTCCTGCGGAGATTCCGTTGACACGAATTTTATCTGCAGCTAATTCAAAAGCTAAATATTTCACGGCAGTTTCTAAAGAAGCTTTAGCAATCCCCATCATATTGTAGTTAGGAATCGCACGTTCGGAACCTAAATACGTCAATGTGACAATTCCTGAACCAGGATTTAACAAAGGTTTCGCATAATGAGTGACTGCTAAAAGAGAGTAGCTACTAATATCTTGTGCTAATAGGAAACCATCACGAGTGATGTCACTAACGTTTCCAGACAATTCTTCTTTTTTGGCAAAAGCAATCGCATGGACTAGTCCATCGATCGTGCCCACTTCATTTTTAATTGTTTCAAAGGCTGCTTGAATGGACGCATCAGAAGCAACATCGCATTCCACCAACAAATCATTTTCATCTGCTAATTTAACCACTTGCTTTTTCATGCGTTCATTTTGATACGTATAAATAACATTGGCCCTTGATCTTTTAATGCTTTTGCACAGCCCCAAGCAATACTTTTTTGTTGGCAACACCCATTACGACGACATTCTTATTTTGTAAAACATATAAAATCTCCTTTAATAAAAAATTTTGTTGATAGAATAGGCTTTTCTTCATCAAAATGTAAAAGTTACATTTATTGAGTTGACGAATAAAATTTCAACTGGTATTATCTGTGTGAGAATGATAACAAAATCTTCTCAATTTTCTAATCTTGAAAAAAACAGACATTTTTCCTGATGTCTGAATTATTAACCAAAATACTTTGAAAGTCAAACTATTTTTCTTATTTTTTGAGAAAAAGTGCTGGAAACCGCATGAAATAATAGTTTGATAATCAAAATAAACTCGGAGGTACAGTATGAAAAGAGTGGTCATAACCGGCATGGGTGCCGTAACACCATTAGGCAATACCGTAAAAGAATTTTGGCATAATCTAGTGGATGGCAAGCTAGGAATTGGCAAAATTACTAAATTTGATTCTGAAGATACTGGGGTGGCTTTGGCTGGTGAAGTGAAAGAGTTTGACCCAAGTGCTGTTTTAGAACGCAAAGAGCAAAAAAGAATGGACTTATTTTCTCAATATGGCTTGGTCGCTGCTTTAGAAGCGTGGGAAATGAGTGGTTTAACAGAAGCAACGATTGACCCGACTCGTTTAGGTGTGATTGTCGGTAGTGGGATTGGCGGGATGACTACCTTACAAGACCAAGTACGGGTAATGGATAAAAAAGGCGCAAAACGCGTAACACCATTTTTCGTGCCCATGGTAATTGCTAATATGGCAGCGGGAAATATTTCGATTCGTCTAGGTGCAAAAGGACCTTCTCAAACTATCGTGACTGCTTGTGCTTCTGCGACGAATGCGATTGGTGAAGCTTTTCGCACGATTAAATATGGTTTAGCGGACATGATGGTAACTGGGGGGACAGAAGCCACAGTATGTGAAATTGGGATTGCAGGCTTTGCAGCATTGAATGCTTTAAATACAACAGAAGATGCGACTCGGGCTTCGATTCCTTTTGATAAAGAACGAAAAGGTTTTGTGATGGGTGAAGGCGCAGGAATGCTGGTTTTAGAAGAACTCGAGCATGCACAGAAACGTGGCGCAACTATCTACGGCGAAATTGTTGGATATGGCAGCAACTGTGATGCTAGCCACATGACCGCTCCTTTAAAAGACGGTAGTGGCGCGGCAGCTGCGATGGAAATGGCGATTGCAGAAGCAGGGATTACACCGGAACAAATTGGGTATATCAATGCTCATGGTACGTCAACCCCAGCGAATGACGCTGCGGAAACAACGGCCATCAAACGTGTCTTTGGTGAGCGAGCATCGCAAATTCCAATTTCAAGTACAAAGAGTATGACTGGACATTTATTGGGCGCGGCTGGCGGTATCGAAGCGATCGCTTGTGTGCAAACATTGCAAGAAGGAAAAGCTCATCCGACAGTAGGCTACCAAGTTGCTGATCCAGATTGTGATTTAGATTATGTCACAGAAGGTGCACGTGACATTACAGCGGACTATACAATTAGTAATTCGTTTGGCTTTGGTGGCCATAATGGTGTAATTTGCTTGAAGAAATGGGAGGAAAACTAGTATGAAAAAAGTAATGACTGCAACAGAAATTATGGAAATGATTCCTAATCGCTATCCGATTTGTTATATTGATTATGTGGATGAAATTATTCCAAATGAAAAGATTATTGCAACAAAAAATGTGACAATTAACGAAGAATTTTTCCAAGGACATTTCCCTGGAAATCCAACAATGCCAGGCGTTTTGATTATTGAAGCATTGGCACAAGTAGGTTCGATTTTAATCTTAAAAATGGATCAATTTGAAGGTGAAACAGCCTATATTGGCGGTATCAACAAAGCCAAATTCCGTCAAAAAGTGGTCCCTGGTGATGTCTTGAAATTACATTTTGAAATCGTCAAATTACGTGACTTTGTCGGCATCGGCAAAGCGACTGCTTACGTGGAAGATAAAAAGGTCTGCGAATGTGAATTGACGTTTATTGTGGGACGATAAGAATCAATCAATTTTGGATACGTTAGTTTCCCTAAGAAAAGGAATAAGTCACAATGGCTTATTCCTTTTTAAATTTATATAAATAACACTAACGCAAAAAAACATGCTATAATCATAAAAAGCTTATGTGAAGGTGGTAAGCTTATGAGTAAAACAATTTACAGGAGGGTTTTTCTTTTGGATATTTCAGTAGAGTTTTCGGGACATAAATTGGCGAATGTGTTAATGAACGCATCAGGCATTCATTGTATGACAATTAAGGAAATGGACGAGTTAGCGGCTTCTCAAGCAGGTGCTTTTGTCGCTAAGACGGCAACACCTAATCCTCGTCAGGGCAATGAGGAGCCTCGGTATTTTGATACACCATTAGGAAGTATTAACTCAATGGGCTTGCCTAATTTAGGGATTGATTATTATTTAGATTATCAGATTGCACGTCAAAAGGAATTTCCTGAGGAGTTACGCTTTTTATCTGTATCTGGTATGAATTATGAGGAAAATATCGCTATTTTAAAAAAAGTGCAAGAAAGTGAATACACAGGAGTGACAGAATTTAATTTGTCTTGTCCCAATTTGCCTGGTAAACCGCAAATTGCTTATGATTTTGAATTAACAGAAAAGCTTTTAACAGAAGTTTTCCAATTTTTTACTAAACCATTAGGTGTAAAATTACCCCCATTTTTTGATATTGCACATTTTGACGCAATGGCTGAAATTTTAAATAAATTCCCTTTAGTATACGTGAATAGTATTAATAGCATCGGTAATGGTTTATATATTGACAGTGACAAGGAAGAAGTGGTCATTAAACCAAAAGGAGGCTTCGGTGGACTGGGCGGCGAATATGTCAAACCAACAGCGTTAGCCAATGTTCGTGCGTTTGCGCAACGTTTGAAACCAGAAATCAAAATTATTGGAACGGGCGGTATTACATGTGGAAAAGATGTTTTTGAGCATCTTTTATGTGGTGCGACATTAGTACAAGTCGGCACACAATTGCATCAAGAAGGTCCACAAGTTTTTGAGCGTCTAGCCAAAGAATTACAAGAAATCATGGCAGCAAAAGGTTATGAAAGTATTGAAGAATTTCGTGGGAAATTGAAAGAGATGTAACAAAAAAACCGTCAAGAAATTTTCTTGACGGTTTTTTGTTATTTCACAGCCTTAACATTTTCCATAAAGGCTTCCAAATATTCAGGTTGTGTTAATTGTTGGTTACAGGTGTCGCTATCATGGCAAATGTAATTGCCTTTTTTCGTGTAGGTTCCGTCGCCGCCTGATTTGGTGGTAGCTAGGAACATAGACACATTCGTGATTGTTTGACAGATGGAGCAAACACCTTTAACAATGGTGGGTGAAAGGGTGCCGTGGACGCCGATTAATTTATTTTCTCGATAAGCTAAGATAAATATTTTCTGAGTCCCAGCGTCGTTCCAACCGACATAGGTATTGTTCCGTAAATCCATGTTTTCCCACTCAGGAATCTTTAACTTTTCACTTTGCGAAAGACTTTCGTGACTTGTGGTGTTGAAGGTTCTTTAAAGGGCAACACGGTTTCTTTTAATTCATCTAAATATTTTTCAGCACGTGCGCGTGTTAAACGACGATCCATCACTTTGTCCAACAAAATCGTAACAGCAGGGTGTTCTTCTGGAAATAACCCATTGATTTTTCGGCACATAGGGCCTGGACAGTTTTGACAGTCGTAGCATCGTTAACAGACGTATAGGTATTTAGTAACACAGCGACTTGTTCTTTAATTATGTTAAATTGGTAAGGTTGAATAGTTGGGTTCATGATTTTAAATTCCTTTCAAATAGACCGAGTACATACGCTGAAAGGCAATTTGTCTCACCAACGTATGTTTAGTGACAGACAACCTCATGTGTTTTTGATAAAGATAGCGTTTGACGTATCATATCATCACCCCCTTTAATGATTGATTTTTTCTATGTAAAAAGTGAAAATAATTGATGAAAGCTTGGTAATTCTAACGCAATTCAAGAAAAAAGGCAAGTTAAACTCGTTTTATTTCCCAATTCATGTCTGGGGAGTGATAAACTTCTAAAAAAGATACGTGATTTCCTAGATTAATCCTAGGTTATTTGCTACAATAATGAAGAATTAACCAGAGAAAAGGAGAAATTACAATGATTGCAGCAAGCGATTTAAAAGCCGGTATGACTTTTGAGCAAGACGGCAAATTAATTAAAGTAATGGAAGCTAGCCACCACAAACCAGGTAAAGGTAACACGGTTATGCGTATGAAATTAAAAGATGTTCGTACGGGTTCAACAACAGATACAACAATGCGCCCAGATGAAAAAGTGAAAAAAGCGCACATCGATACAAAACCGGTTCAATATTTATACAGCCAAGATGATATGGCTATTTTCATGGATTTAGAAACATATGAACAATATGAAGTACCAACTGCTTTAATTGAAGAAGAACTAAAATATTTATTAGAAAATATGGAAGTAAAAATTCAATTTTATGGTGAAGAAGTCATTGGTTTAACTTTACCAACAACGGTAATCTTACGTGTTGCTGAAACACAACCTTCAATCAAAGGCGCAACAGTAACTGGTTCTGGTAAACCCGCTACAATGGAAACAGGATTAGTTGTTAACGTTCCAGATTTTGTTGAAGCAGACGAATTATTAGAAATCAATACTGCGGAAGGTACGTATTTAAAACGTGCTAAATAAGTAGCAGAAAAACAGAAGGCTAGCCTTCTGTTTTTTTTTTGGTCTATTAATTCTTTTACCTATAAGAAAACCATTGGTGTGATAGGAAATAGCAATCGTTAGAATCGTTGACACTAGAAAATGGGAAATGGTATAGTTTGGTCAACACATGACGAAGGAGGAAATCAACCATGACGAAAAACAAGCTAGCCTTTTTTAGAAACGGAAAGCTGTTGTTGTATGGTGCAAAATAGTGCAGCATACTCTTTTGTGATGGGGAAAACCTCCGTTATTTCTGAAAAATTGCCTAACACGATTCCTCTCTGAATCTAGACAACCAGAAATAAACAAAAAGGTGCTGATGCGATCAGCACCTTTTTGTTTTATGTACATGTATTAGAAGGAGGAATTCGCTATGATTGTTCAGTCAATTTTAGACACAATCGGAGCAACACCATTATTTGAATTTACAAGTGAACAATATCCTATGCCAGAAGGCACTAAAATTTATGCGAAACTAGAATATTTGAATCCAGGTGGCAGCGTCAAAGATCGGCTTGGTGTGCATCTTCTCAAAGAAGCAATGAAAACGGGAAAGATAAATCAAGCCACAACAATTATTGAACCGACAGCGGGGAATACAGGGATTGGACTTGGATTAGCTGCCAGTCAACTGGGCCTCAAGACAATCTTTGTTGTGCCAGAAAAATTTAGTCAGGAAAAACAACAGCTGATGCAAGCGTTAGGTGCTAAAATTGTCCCTTCGCCAACAGAGCAAGGGATTGTCGGAGCGATAACTAGTGCCCAAGACTTAGCCAAGGAAATTCCTAATAGTTACGTGCCGTTACAATTTGAAAATCCGGATAACCCTGCTGCTTACTACGAAGGATTAGGACCTGAAATTGTTCAAGACTTAGGCGGAAAGATTACTAGCTTTGTCGCAGGTTTAGGCAGTGGTGGAACGTTTGCAGGTGTTGGCAGATATCTCAAAGAACAAAATAGTAAGACGCAATTATGGGGCGTGGAGCCAGAAGGTTCAATTTTAAATGGCGGACCTGCACACGGACATGAAATCGAAGGCATTGGCGTGGAGTTCGTGCCGCCTTTTCTTAAACAGATTCCTGTGGACGGCTTTTATACCATTTCAGACGAGGATGGTTTTTTCTGGGTCAAACAATTAGCCAAGAAAAGCGCTTTGCTGGTGGGAAGCTCCAGCGGCGCAGCATTTGCGGCGGCAAGAGGCGCGCCGCTTACCAGCAGGCAGCACAATTGTAACTATTTTTCCTGACGGTAGTGATCGTTATTTATCAAAAATATTTATTCTTAGGAGGAAACCTTTTATGAAATTCAATACCAAATTAATTCATGGCGGCATTAGTAAAGACACAACAACAGGTGCAGTGAGTGTTCCTATTTATCAAACGTCAACCTTTGAACAAAATGGCGTGGGCCAGCCAAAGAATATGAATATTCTCGTTCAGGTAATCCCACACGTCACGCGTTAGAAACCTTAATCGCTGAGTTAGAAGGTGGGAGCCATGGCTTTGCGTTTAGCTCAGGCTTAGCTGGTATCCATGCAATCATTTCTATGTTTGGACCCGAAGATCATATTTTATTAGGTGACGATGTCTATGGGGGGAGTTTCCGTTTATTGGATAAAGTATTTGTAGCAAATGGGTTAAGCTACACGATTGTAAACGCCAGCGACTTATCAACAATTGAAGCCGCAATTCAGCCAAATACAAAAGCCTTGTTTTTGGAAACACCAAGTAATCCACTGTTAAAAATTACAGATATTGAAGCGGCAGCTAAGCTTGCTAAAAAACATCAGTTGTTAACTATTGTCGATAATACATTTGCGACACCTTATTTTCAACGGCCGTTAGCGTTAGGTGCTGATATTGTGGTTCACAGCGGGACAAAATATTTAGGGGGCCATAGTGATGTAGTCTCTGGTTTAGTCGTAACGAATCATCCAGAAAGCGCAGAAAAGATTGCCTTTTTACAAAATGCGATTGGTGCTGTTTTAGGACCACATGATAGTTGGCTGGTCCAACGTAGTTTAAAACATTAGGCGTCCGGATGGCAGCGCATGCCCAAAATGCTCAAAAAATCGCAGAATTTTTAGAAGCGCATCCAGCGGTAGCAACGGTGTATTATCCAGGACTAGCGAGTCATCCTGGTCACGAAATTGCGCAAAAACAGATGTCGGGATTTAGTGGCATGATTTCTTTTGAATTAGCCAAGGATGAGCAAGTCGTTCCTTTCGTAGAAGCGTTGGAAATTTTTACTTTAGCGGAAAGTTTAGGTGGCGTAGAAAGTTTAATTGAAGTACCTGCCATTATGACTCACGCATCTATCCCCAAAGAAAATCGTGAAGCCGTGGGAATTAAAGATGGACTCATTCGTTTATCTGTAGGAATTGAAGCAGTCGAAGATTTATTGGCTGATTTAGAAAAGGGATTACAAGCATAAACAAAAGGCCCTCGTCTTTAGACGAAGGCCTTTTGTTTATAATTCTTCTCCATTCGTAGCAATCACTTGTTGATACCAAGCAAACGATTTTTTCTTTCGCCGCTCCAACGTTCCGTGACCATCGTTGTCTTTATCTACATAAATGAAGCCATACCGTTTCTTCATTTCGCCTGTACTAGCGCTCACTAAATCGATGAATCCCCAAGGTGTGTAGCCCATCAAATCAATGCCGTCATACGCAACGGCTTCTTTCATCATCTCAATATGTTCACGTAAATAAGCGATTCGGTAAGTGTCGTTAATCGTTCCGTCTGGTTCTAACTCATCAATAGCACCAAAGCCATTTTCGACAATAAAAAGTGGTAATTCATACCGATCATTGAACCAATTCATTGCATAGCGTAAGCCCATAGGATCGATTTGCCAGCCCCAATCAGATGTTGCTACATAAGGATTTCGCACCAAGTCTTTTGCTTCATTGTAGTCAAAAGTAGGGGCCTTTTCTGCACCTTTTACAGCAAACGACATGTAATAGCTAAAGCCAATATAATCAACACAGCCATTAGCTAAATCAGTTAAATCTTCTTCTGTGACATCTAATGAAATGTTTTTTCGTTTCAAATAGCATTGAATTGCACTTGGATAATGACCGCGGACATGAACATCGGTAAACCAATAACGTTTTTGCATTGCGCTAACACTCATCATCATATCCTCAGGATTACAAGAATAAGGATAAATAGGCACCATCGCAATCATACAGCCAATTTGGAAGTCGGGATTGATAGCGTGGCCAATTTTCACTGCACGTGCGCTAGCGACTAGTTCATAATGAGCAGCCTGATACATAATTGCTTCGCGGTCTTCTCCTTCCTGGTAAGCAATACCAGAGTTAGTAAAAGGTGCAAAATCTTCTTCATAATTGGCTTGGTTGTTAATTTCGTTAAAGGTCATCCAATATTTTACTTTTTTCTGGTAACGAGTGAAACAGACTTCAGCAAATTTGACAAAAAAATCAATGACCTGGCGATTGCGAAAGCCGCCATATTTTGTGACTAAATGATAAGGCATTTCAAAGTGAGACAGTGTCACGACTGGCTCAATGCCATTTTTCAAACACTCGTCAAAAAGTGCATCATAAAAACGAAGGCCTTCTTCATTGGGCGTTTCTTCATCTCCGTTAGGAAAAATTCGTGTCCAAGCAATAGAGGTTCGGAAACAATTTAAACCAAGTTCTTTGAATAGTTGAATATCTTCTTGATAGCGATGGTAAAAATCAATCGCTTCATGGTTAGGATAGTGTTCATCTGGTAAAACGCCTGCGGTAATTTTACGAGGGACGCCATGTGCACCGGCAGTCATTACATCCGCCACGCTCACCCCTTTACCGCCTTGGTCCCAGCCTCCTTCTAATTGATGAGCAGCGACAGCGCCGCCCCAAAGAAAATCATTTTCAAAATTGACATATCGTTTCAGTCCTTTGTTCAAATTTTTATACGTTTTGTGCTTCGACTTTTCAAGGGTTTCTTCAGTAATCGGTTGATTGGTTTCTTCTGCGTAGTTAAGTGCATCCATTTTTTAGCAAACGGTAAATAGATAAAGAAACTCATCGTCAGTACCACTACTTGAAGCAACGCTGCTTGCCAACCACCAACTAAAAGTCCAGAAATGATTGGAGGAGTAGTCCAGGAACTTGTACCGCAGTAAAGAGAGGAACCAGTCCTGTGTACAAGGCAAAATATGTCACAACAGAAGAAACAATCGGTGTGATAATGAACGGCACAGCCATGATTGGGTTCATCACGATAGGTGTAGCAAAGACAATTGGCTCGTTAATATTGAAAACAGCTGGCCCAATTGAAAGCCGACCTAATTGCTTAAACTGAGCTGATTTGGCAAAGAAAACCATGAACACGACTAACCCGATTGTCATGCCCGCACCAGTGACCGTTAAAAATTGATCTAAAAATTGTTGTGTAACAATATGGCCACCATTAGCCAGTGTTAAGTCTTTTCCTGATTTCAAAATTTCGGTATTTTCTAAAGAGTTTGCTTGTAAAATAGGGCCCATGATACCGCCAACGATTGTTGACCCGTGAACACCGAAAAACCAAAAGAGGGGAATGACAAAACCTAATAGTAATGCGCCACCTAGTGAATCTGTGACTCCTTGAAGTGGTGATTGTAGCACTTCGTAAATAAAGTCAAAGAATGTCGTATTGAAGACTTTATCTAGAAGAATGAAAATTAGCATTGCACCAGTTACAATGACGCTGGCAGGAATTAACGCAGTAAAGGAATTGGCCACATTTTCTGGTACAGCTTCTGGTAATTTGATACGAATATCATGACGTAAAAACCAACTATATACAACGCCGACTAACAAACCAACAATAATAGCTGTAATCATCCCTTTGCCAGCTGTCCAATCTTTGTTGATGACATTGCCAACTACTGCGCCAGAAACCGCATCTTTGACTTCAGATGACATAAACAAAATGAAAACCACCATGGCAATCATGCCCGCTGGGAGGCCTTCAAATCCCTCGCTTTTTACATATGAGTAGGCAATACCGATGACCGCAAATAACGACATAATCGCAAAAGATGCACCATATGCTTGATTGAAATAAACAGCCAGACCGCTTGCGTTAACCCATTCAGAAATAGCTGTAACTGGGAAATTCGCTAATAGAAGAAACACGGAACCAACAATGGTAAAAGGCATCGTGTAAAGCATCCCGTTCCGTAAGGCAGTAATTGCTTTGGTATTGACGAATTTTAGTACTGGAGGTAATAATTTCTCGTTAATCCATTCGTTCATAAAAATCTCTCCTTTGAAGAATAATATAAATGCAAATGTATCCGTTTACATATTTACTATATAAGCTTATTTGAAGAAAAAATAGACTTTTGCTTGAATGAGAAACATGTACCAAGAAAAACAAAAAGCTCATGCTGTTTTAGACAGCATGAGCTTTTGTGAAAAACAACTAGGAAGGTGTTTCATCTAGTTCCTTTAAAAGTTGACTTGCTTGATGAGCTAGGAGTTCAATTAAAGCAATGACAGGGATTTGAGTGGTTGTATTGACTGACTTATCTGCAAATGGAGAACGTTCGTCGGGCATATAATAGGAGATGTTGTAGTCAGCCAAGCGGGCAATAGTTGAATGTTGATTGTTGGTAATGCTTAGCACTTTGGCGCCAGCTGTTTTAAAATCGGTCATTTGTTTAATCATTTCATTGGTTTCCCCAGATACAGACAGAATCAAGGCTAATGTATTTTCAAATCCGCGCTTGGGGATAGGCGTAAAGGGATCAGCAATACTGTAAGAATTGATATTTAAGTTGGCAAAATAACGACTGCCATAACTACCTAAAATTCCGCTAGTACCAATGCCAGTAAAGGCAACGTGACGTGCTTGAACAATCATTTGGATTGCTGGACGAAGCATTTCGTAATAGGTTTCTTGGTTTAATTTTTTTAAAAAAGCATCGACGTGAACCGTGGCATCATAAAAATTTTCAAACGTTTGTGTTTGTTTGGCTTCTTCTTTCACTGCATATTTTAATTCGGAAAAACCAGCATAGCCCATTTTGTTACAAAATCGTAGAATCGTTGAGGTGGAGACATGACAGGAAGTAGCCAGTTGGCGAATGGTCTGTTGAGGGATTTGGTGCAGGTGTTCCAATACATAATGGTAAACGAGCATTTCTAATTCATTCAAGGTCTGAACCTTCTCTAAATCAAACAAAGTAATCCTCCTTTATATAAAAACTGAATATGTTATTTTTTTGTGTAAATCAAATAAACCAATTCTTATTTTTCTTGAAAAAAATGTAAAATAACTCAATAAAAAGTTTCTTATTTCCTATTTTACAAAAAGTAGCCCAATTATCCTAGTTTTTCTCTTTTTTCTTTTAAAAATAACAATGCGCACCCCTAGAGTTTTTTGAGAAAACAAGCTAAAATAGATAAGAAGAGAAAAGGAGGCGTTGATGTGGCACGGGAAGTAATTTTATTTATTGCAGCGAGTATTGATGGTTTCATTGCGGACAAAGCGGGCGGTGTTGCTTGGTTAGAAGAGAATATTCGTGGCGATGAAGAAGATCGTAGTTACGATGAAATGTATGAAAAAATAGACACTGTGGTAATGGGGCGGACTACTTATGATCAAGTGACACAAGAATTGTCCCCAGATGTGTATTTTTATGAAGACAAGCATTCTTATATCATTACCTCTCATCCAGAACCATCAACTGCTTCAAGAACTTTTACCAAGGAAGATCCCGTCACATTAATTCGTCGTCTCAAAGAAGAAGACGGCGCGGGAATTTGGATTGTTGGAGGCCCGAAAGTGGTTCAACCGCTTTTGGCAGCTGATTTAATTGATACCTTCATTTTGACGACAATACCACTGTTTCTGGGTGAGGGCATTGCTCTATACGAGACAATGGCTCAATCAATCCCAGTTCGTTTAAAACAGGTTTATCAAAAAAATGAGTTGGTTTATTCGATTTATCAACGTGAAAACAAAAATTAAAAAATAATTATTCGGTTGGGCAAGTTGCTTTCAAGGTTTTGAGTTTCTCATAGGGCGAGAGGAACAAAGCAACAGTTGTCTAGCCGTTTGTGTTGTTTTTGATTGACAAAGAAATGGTAGAGGAGAAAAAAATGAAACATCAGATCAAAAGAAGGTTGTATATTTCACCTGTTCAAACAATTGTCTTAGGCTTTTTTCTATTAATTGTTGTAGGCACGATCTTATTAATGATGCCTTTTTCTGCACAAGCTGGACAAAAAACGCAATGGATTGATGCTTTTTTCGTGGCAACTTCCGCCGTCTGTGTTACAGGGCTTTCGCCTTTGAATACGGCGGAACATTGGAGTCCTATCGGGCAAGTTATTATTATGATTTTGATTGAATTAGGCGGCTTAGGCTTTTTAACCGTTGCCACGATTTTCTTTAGTTTGCTGCGGAAAAAAGCGTCACTAAGTGTACGGATGTTGTATCAAGAAGCTTTAAATGTTAGTGAAGTTTCCGGAGTTTTTCGTTTAATGAAATATATTATGAAGTTTGCGGCCATTATTCAATTACTTGGAGCCTTCTTGTTGTCCTTTCAATTTGTGCCAACATTTGGGTGGAAAAAAGGGTTGTTTTTTAGTCTCTTCCATGCCGTTTCGGCATTTTGTAATGCTGGCTTTGATTTGCTAGGGGATAGTATGGTTCCTTATCAAAATTCGCCTTATCTTTTACTAGTCATTAGCTTTTTAATTATAGCTGGTGGTTTAGGATTTATTGTGTGGCGCGATATTTTTGCAATGATTAAAGGCTATAAAAATAAAATTAAGCACCGTGTTAGTATTCATACACGCCTTGCTTTAACGGTGACCGCCACCTTTTTAGTCTTAGGGACCGTTATTTTTTACATTTCAGAATATCGCCATTTTCCAGCTGACATGTCTTTTTGGCAGCGTCTTGTCAACAGTTGGTTCTTGTCGGTTACACCAAGAACGGCTGGCTTTTATTCGGTTGATTATTTGAAAATGAGTAATCCAGGCCTGATTGTCACGATTTTGTGGATGTTTATTGGTGGCACTTCAGGATCAACCGCTGGCGGCTTGAAAACCACTACGTTTGGTGTGTTATTTTTACAATTTCGTGCAATTTTTAAAGGGAAACAGCGAGTGGAATTCCATGAACGCACAATTCCTGAGCGAGTAGTGCTCCAAGCATTTACTTTGTTCTTCTTGGCAACTTTTTTATGTGTAACTGCTTCGGTTATTCTCTCGTTTACAGAAACATTACCTTTAAAAAACGGGATTGAGTATATTGTTTTTGAAGTGATTTCTGCATTTGGAACGGTCGGTTTAACAATGGGGTTAACACCAGATTTAACTGTTTTTGGTAAACTGGTGATTATTTTTCTAATGTTCGTCGGTCGTGTGGGTGTGTACACGGTGTTATTGTCATTAATTAAGAAAGGCTTGGAAAGTCAGTCGAAAGTTCAATATCCAAAAGAATCAGTGATGATTGGTTAATAGAGAAAGAGGGAAATAGTATGGAATTTTTAGGTATTTTATGTTTGATTTTAATTACAACGACTTTAGCAGGTGTTGCTTGTAAAAGAGTAGGAATTCCTGCGGTAATTGGGCAATTGCTAGTAGGGATTGTGTTAGGTCCAGCGATGTTAAATATTGTGCATCAAGATGTGTTTGTGCATGACTTTTCAGAAATTGGTGTCATTATGCTGATGTTTATTGCTGGAATGGAATGTGAATTGGAATTATTGAAAAAATATGCGAAACCTAGTGTCATGGTCGCTATTTTGGGCATCGTTTTACCGGTTGGTTTTACTATGTTGATTGGTCAGCTGTTTGCTTTTTCTTGAAAGAAGCTTTTTCCTTGGGTTAGTTTTAGCAGCAACGTCGGTCAGCATTTCAGTAGAAGTATTAAGAGAGTTGAATGTTTTAAGTAGTAAAGAAGGTGCAACGATTCTTGGGGCTTCCGTCGTTGACGATATCGTGGTCGTGATTATTTTAAGTGTCGCTGTCGGCATGATTGGTGCAAGTACAGGCGGCAATACAGAAGTCAGCTTTATTGTTAAGTTAATTGAACAAGGCTTATTCTTTATTGGGATTTTCTTTTTGGTCCGCTTTATTGCTCCCTATTTACTACGTTTAAGTCAAAAAATGAACATTGGGTCGTCTGTTATTATCATGTCATTGATTATCTGTTTGGGCATGGCTTATTTGGCTGATTTAGTTGGTTTAAGTTCTGTCGTAGGTGCTTTTTTTTGCAGGGATTGCTGTGGGACAAACGGATGCAAAAACAGAAATTGATTTCAATATTGAAGCTATTGGCTATGCCGTGTTTATTCCCGTCTTCTTTGCCAGCATTGGCTTATCAGTGACATTTAACACGTTAGGAAAGGATTTACCTTTTATTTTGGTAATGACGATTATGGCGATTTTAACGAAATTACTGGGCGGCGCCTGGGGAGCGAAAATGGTTGGTTTCTCCAATACAAGTTCTTTAATGGTCGGTGCTGGGATGGTTTCGCGTGGGGAAATGGCATTAATCATTGCGCAAATTGGCTACCAATCTAAATTACTTTCAGAAGCGTATTATACGAGCATGATTGTGGTAATTATCTTAACGACCTTAGTTGCACCGTTCTTATTGAAATACTTTGTTAAAAAACAAGAATCTGCGTTGCAATAAAAAAGATGAGCAGAAGTTGTTGACAAAAAAATAAAATAGCTATATGATGAGTTCAAGATAAACGACTACATTTGTAGTCGATAACCTTGAACTCTTTTTTATTGATGAAGGAGGAATTTAACGAGTATGGCAAAAGATAAATTAGCGACAATTACAGATGCAGAGTGGGAAGTCATGCGGGTTATTTGGACCCAAGGCAAGACCACGAGTCGTGAAGTGCATACACTTTTAAATGAGAAGAAAGAATGGAAATCAACGACCGTCAAGACGTTACTAAGTCGTTTAACAGATAAAGGGTTAGTTGGAACGGAGAAGGCAGGCAATAAATATATTTATTATCCGCTAGTAGAAGAACGTCAGAGCGTTGAAACGGTGGCAGATGAACTTTTAGCCAAAGTGTGCAGCCGTAAAGTTGGTTCCGTGGTGGAAACAATTTTAACAGAGAGTCAGTTGAGTTATGACGATTTGGATCGATTAGAGGAACTATTAAAAGAGAAGCGCAAGACGGCGGTTGAATCCGTCCCTTGCAACTGTATTCCTGGTCAATGCCAATGTCATTTAATTTAAAAAGGAGTGAAAAAAATGGAAAGTAAAACGTTTGATATTGAAGGGATGAGCTGTGCTTCCTGTGCCCAAACGATTGAAAAGGCTACGGCGAAGTTACCTGGGATGGCAAAGGCAAGTGTCAATTTAGCTACGGAAAAATTAAGTGTCACGTATGATCAGACGGAAGTCACAGAAGAAGAAATTAAGGAAGCTGTGTCAGATGCTGGCTACAAGGCGATTAGCCCAGCCCAGCAACGAACGTTTGCGATTGAAGGAATGAGTTGTGCTTCCTGTGCCCAAACGATTGAAAAAGCTGTGAACCAATTATCTGGTGTTCAACAAGCGATTGTTAATTTAGCCACGGAAAAACTGGTGGTTAGTTATGACGACCATCAAGTAACGAGTGCTGAAATTATCAAAGCAGTTACGGATGCAGGTTATCAAGCGACAGAAGAAGTCGCTGCAGGTGCAACAGCGGACCAAGATCGTGAAAAGAAACAAAAACATATTGCTGAGATGTGGCAACGTTTTTGGATCTCAGCGGTGTTTACAGTGCCCCTTCTTTATATTGCGATGGGACATATGGTAGGCTTACCATTGCCGGATTTTTTGAATCCAATGACACATGCGATGACCTTTGCAATGGTTCAATTGATTTTGACTTTACCCGTTCTATATGTCGGCAGAGAATTTTTCACAGTTGGTTTTAAAGCATTGTTTAAAGGGCATCCGAATATGTTTTCTTTGGTGGCTTTAGGAACCAGCGCTGCTTTTGTGTATAGTTTATATGGCACAGTCATGATATTTTTAGGAGACACAAGTTTTACAATGGCTCTTTATTATGAATCAGCGGGTGTTATTTTAACCTTAATTACATTAGGAAAATATTTCGAAGCTGTTTCAAAAGGGAAAACCTCAGATGCGATAAAAAAATTAATGGGTTTAGCGCCGAAAACTGCTCATATTTTACGTGATGGCGTAGAAATTGAAGTGCCAGTTGATGCTGTTCAGTTGGATGACATTGTGATTGTTCGCCCAGGAGATAAAATCCCTGTTGAGTGATTGTTTCAGGCAGTAGTTCTGTGGATGAAGCCATGTTAACGGGCGAAAGTTTGCCTGTTGAAAAGAAAGTCGGTGATGCAGTAATTGGTGCTAGCATCAATAAAAATGGCAGCTTTCAATTCAAGGCGACAAAAGTGGGAAAAGAGACGGCCCTTGCCCAAATCATTCAATTAGTGGAAGATGCGCAAGGCTCAAAAGCGCCGATTGCACAATTAGCTGATAAAATTTCGGGTGTTTTTGTCCCAATCGTCATTGGTTTGGCTGTTCTTTCTGGCTTGGCTTGGTTCTTTTTAGGACAAGAGTCATGGATTTTCGCTTTGACAATTACTATTTCTGTGTTAGTGATTGCTTGTCCTTGTGCGCTCGGCTTGGCAACGCCGACTGCGATTATGGTGGGGACAGGTAAGGGCGCTGAAAATGGCGTTTTAATTAAAAGTGGGGATGCTTTAGAAACCACTCACAAAATTCAAACAATCGTGTTTGATAAAACAGGGACTATTACAGAAGGCAAACCGGTGGTTACAGATATTTTAGTTGCTGATTCAGCACTTTCAGAAGCTGAGTTACTAACATTAGCAGCTTCTGCAGAACAAGGATCAGAACATCCTCTAGGTGAAGCAATTGTGGAGCGGCTAAAGAACGTCAATTGCCATTAGCAGAAGGAAGCGATTTTTCAGCGATTCCAGGTCACGGCATCCGTGTGACAGTCAACGAACGAGTCCTACTTTTGGGCAATATAAAATTAATGAAAGAAGAAGCAATCGAGCTATCAACGTTTGTTCAACAAGCGGATCGTTTGGCAGAAGAAGGGAAAACCCCAATGTTTGTGGCAAAAGATGGTTCGTTTGCGGGTATCATTGCGGTAGCAGATACTGTGAAGGATAGCAGTCAAACAGCCATTGCACGTTTGCATAAAATGGGGATCGAAGCCGTAATGATTACGGGAGACAACAAGCGTACTGCAGAGGCGATTGCGAAACAAGTAGGTATCGATCGTGTCTTAAGTGAAGTTTTACCAGAAGATAAAGCGTTAGAAGTGAAAAAACTACAAGCAGAAGGCAAAAAAGTTGCGATGGTGGGTGACGGGATTAATGATGCACCAGCACTTGCCCAAGCAGATGTGGGGATTGCTATTGGTTCAGGCACAGATGTTGCAATGGAATCGGCCGACATTGTGCTAATGCGTAGTGATTTAATGGATGTGCCTACAGCAGTTGAATTAAGTAAAGCGACCATCAAAAACATCAAAGAAAATCTTTTCTGGGCATTTGCCTATAATACATTAGGTATTCCAGTGGCTATGGGTGTGTTACACTTATTTGGTGGACCTTTGTTAAGTCCGATGATTGCAGCAGCAGCTATGAGTTTTAGTTCAGTCTCTGTCTTACTAAACGCCTTACGATTGAAAGGATTTAAACCTTCGACGGTGAAAAGAACTAGTGGAAGTCAAAAATAAAATTGAAAAGGATGAAGTGAAATGGAAAAAACAGTAAAATTGATGGGATGAAATGTGATGGCTGTGTTCAAGCGGTCACTGAAAAATTTAGTGGAATTGACGGCGTAACGAATGTTGCGGTTCACTTGGCAGATCAAACAGCCGTTGTGACAGCAGATCGTGAAGTAAGCCAAGATGAACTGAATACCACGTTGGCAGATACAAAATTCAAGGTTGTCAGCGAATAACAAAAAACAGGGCCTACCATCATGAGTAGGCCCTGTTTTTTTGTTATGGAAGTTTGGCTTTGATTTCCTGATAAATCTTAGTCGTTTCTTGACCATCACGCGCAGTATAATAATAAACTTTCTTCCGCGTTTCTATTTTCAGAATCGGATGACTTTTGTATAAATTAGTAAATAAGCAGGTTTTCCAGCGACTTTAAATTCTCCTGTTAAGTAACTATCTGTCGCAGCACCCATTGTGCGGATGCGTTCTTGAGGTAAGTCATCAATCAAAGAAACAGCAGTGATTTGGTTAAAAGGAATTGACCTTGTTTTTGCTAATGGGGCAGATAACTCAATTTGTTTATTTTCAATAGTTGCTTGAAAGGCATGACTAGAAAAATCATTTATAAACATCGGCACTGTGGCAAAGAACAGCACCGCAATCGTTAAAATACCAGTAGCGGCTAGAATAATTTTCCCAGCAGGCCGTCCTAGGTTAATAGATAAATTCATACCAATGCGATCAGGAACCATGATTTTGGGGTCCTTTGATTGATATAAATCCCATACCGCCAATATTGATCATCATCCCCATAGCGATAATCGCCAGCCTGTAAAACGAATTGATCTTGTTTTTTGCGCATTGAAAATAGGTAGTAGAAGAGAAAGCCTACATAAACAAACAAAAGAATAAAATAACAAAAAGTAAGGGCCATCGCAACCGTATAATCAATTACAATTGTGAAAGTTGGTAAAATGGTTAGCGGTGCAAAAACTAAGGCGGATAAAACCATTAAAACAGACCAATGATGCCGAAATAAATCATTAATTTGCTGATTAATTTTTGAGTCACTAGTTAGCGGTTTGACAGGTAAGCGCGCGATAAAATAATAGCCGCCAATGAACAAACTTAACATCAAAACAGTAATTAAGAAAAGAATCCAGGAACCAATCGCCGTTTGCAAGGAATAAAAGCCCCCAGCAAAAGTAAGAATAATCGCAGGTAAAAACCACCAAAATGAAATAAGTTTCTGGTTTTTATTTAAAACTAATTGCGTATCGATTAAGAGAGGACGCTTAGGTAGCAACCAGCCGTTTTGCATTTTTAAAGCGGCCATTTTGCGAATATAAACGATTTGCAGATAGTAGCCACTGCCAATAAAACTAAATAAAAGTAACAGAAAAAGAAACAACAAAATCGAATCATAAGGAATAAATAACAAAGGTAAACTAAGAACACTAAAAACGGCTGCTAGTTGAACCAAGCGTTTTTTATAACGTTTTCGGATTGCTTGAACGCTGGGATCTTGTAGTTTATTTTCTGGTAAAGTGTTTTCCAAAATAATATTTTTGTGAGGATTTGCATAAATCCCCATAGTAAATGCCATAAAAAGCGACAGAAACTAGGATGAAATAAAAGAATACCGCCATTATAATGCACGCCCTTTCGAATCAAAATTTTGATAAATTTTCTGAATAAGTGCTTGGATTTCTGCTTCGGATTGCTGATGTAAAAAACTTTCAGCCAACAGAAGTTCTAAACGCTCATGCAATTGCTGTTGCCAAACAGCGGTAGCAGGTAACTTTGCGGCAATTTTGGTGCCGTTACGACGGTCAGTCACAATATAACCTGATTGCTTTAACTTATTATAAGCTTTTGAAACAGTCATCATATTGACCCCGATTTCGTCCGCCAATTGTCGGATAGAAGGCAAACTTTCATTGGGAACCAGTTCACCTTTGGCAATGCCTACAATGATTTGATCAATGAGTTGCTGATAGATGGGCTGTTCGCTTTGTTCATCTATTTCTAAAAGCATCGAATCACTCCTGTCTTATTTGTGTTATCTGTATTATATATCCTAATACAAAAAGAGTTGGAAAGCAAGGAATTTAGAGTAAATGGTTGTTTCTGTTTAAAGAGAAGCATATAATGAAGAAGAACGTAAAATGAAAGGACGATGAAAATATGACAGCAATTGAACCAAAATTAACAGAGAAATTCCATCAAGATTTCTTGAACAATAATAAACAAAATGCCTTACAACGTAGTGTAGTAAAAAATGGTATCAGCGCTTCAGGTGAATCTGTACAAGGAGCCGTGAATAACGTACCCGTCTTTTCAGTCGACTTAGCTACTGGAAAAGTGGCCAATCAAAAACAAAGCGGTCGCTGCTGGATGTTTGCGGCATTAAATACATTTAGACATAGAATGTTAAATGCGTTTCAATTAAAAGATTTTGAATTATCACAAAACTATACATTTTTCTGGGATAAATATGAAAAATCAAACTATTTCTATGAAAATATTATTGCAACAGCCGATCAACCGTTGACTAGTCGTAAAGTGGCCTTTTTATTAGCGACACCACAACAAGATGGTGGGCAATGGGATATGATCGTTTCAATTTTTGATAAATATGGCGTAGTGCCTAAAACGGCAATGCCTGAAAGCAGCAACAGTTCCAATTCACGTGATTTAAACAACTATTTAAATAAAAAATTACGCAAAGATGCAACAATTTTACGTAGTTTAATTGAAAAAGGCGCTTCTGCTGAAGAAGTCCAAAAAAACAAAGAAGCAATGTTACAAGAAATTTATAATTTCTTAGCAATCTCTTTAGAACACCGCCAGAAACCTTTGATTTTGAATACCGTGACGAAGAAAAAAATTATCATTTGGATCAAAATCTAACACCGCAAACATTCTTTGAAAAATACGTTGGCGTTAATTTACATGATTATGTAAGTATTATTAATGCTCCTACAGAAGATAAACCATTCAACAAAACATACACTGTTGAAATGTTAGGGAATGTTGTCGGCGGCAAAGAAGTTAAATATTTAAATGTAGAAATGGCTGCTTTCAAAAAATTAGCTGCTGCACAATTGGAACAAGGCGAATCTGTTTGGTTTGGTTGTGATGTCGGACAATCTTCAACACGTGACACAGGAATTATGGCATTAGACGTTTACGATATGAACGATCTTTTTGATATTGATTTTACGATGACTAAAGCAGAACGTTTAGACTTTGGTGAAAGCTTAATGACACACGCCATGGTTTTAACAGGTGTTGATATCGTTGATGGTCAAACAACAAAATGGAAAGTGGAAAATAGCTGGGGCGAAAAAGTCGGTGAAAATGGCTTCTTCGTTATGAGCGATGCGTGGATGGACGAATACACTTATCAAATCGTTGTGCACAAAGATTTATTAACTGATGAACAGAAAAAAGCTTGGGAACAAGCGCCAACTGTTTTGGCACCTTGGGACCCAATGGGAGCCCTTGCTACGCAAGGGCTAGACTCTTTCTTTTTGGGAAAAGGGCACAAAAAGGGCAAAAATAATTAAAACTAAAAAAGTGGTGGACTTGGTTATAACTCGTTTAGGGTCTTAACCAAGTCTGTTTTTTGTTTCTTGGTGACGTGCATGTATATTTTTTCGGTTGTCTCTCTGTCCTCATGCCCGACCCGATCCATAATTACTTGAATAGGTATGCTTTTTTCAGCTAACATACTTATATGAGTGTGTCTAAACACATGCGTGCTAACTTTTGTGGATGTATTAAATTCAATTTGGTGGCTAGCAATAAAACTATTAATAGTGCCTAAATCATAAGGACGGTCATTTGACGTCACGAATAAAAAATCAGAATTTTTATTTTTAATGAAGTGGTTATGATACATGCGGTCTTTTATAATCTGTACTGCAGCATCACCTAACTCAATAGTACGAAATGATTTTCTTGTTTTTGGCGGGACTTTTTGTCCTCGGGTGTGACTACGTGTTGCATGATCGTAAGTTCCATGAATATCTAACAAAATCCGTCGTGAAAGTTTTTTGATTCTAAAGCAATCAATTCACCAAAACGCATCCCAGTGTGAAATTGTAGTTCGAGTATTTGCGTATAAAGTGGGTTGTATCCATTTAAAACTTGAAATATTTGTTCAGCCTCGGCTTTTTCTAAGTATCTAGGTACTTGCTCATTAATAAGATCATCCACCGTTTTTGCTGGCGTTACTATTTTAGAAAGATTAATGGCATCAAGATTTTTAATGTATCTTTTCTTATAGGCGAGAGTAAATGCACCACGGATAATCGCACGGAATCTTTTTATATAGGACTTTTGATATTCAAAGTCAAAATCATACGGTCATAAAATGCTTGTATATCATCAAAAGTTAAATCCTGGATTCGTTTATCTTTTCTATTACTAAGAACTCATTTAAGAGTGAATCAATGCCATAGCTATATCCCGAGAGCGTGGAACCTTTTTACGTTCTTTTGATTTTGGATCCTGAATATAATCAAACCATTCTTTTATCATATCTTCTAACGTTTTATCATTTGGTATTACGCCCTCGTTTTTGATTAAATTTTCTAGACGTTTCTCTTCTTCGTAGTCGGTCAGTATCTTTTGATTTTTATTTCTAACTCACGACGTGCTGCATTCTCAGCTTGTTTTGTATTTTTGCTAAAGTCGTGGTGACTTTTGTGTTTTACCGGTCCGAGGGTCGGTGTATCTTTCGCGATATTGGTATGTGATATTTCCTTTTTATCCTTTTTCTTTTCTACCCACATATTCAACTCTCCTTTTATGGGAACTTACGTTCTTTTGAGGTGTATAAAACCTCGTAATGAGGCTTATTTTTGATATAATAGCATTAAATAAGCCTTTGGTTTATTTTTTGATAAGGTGCATCCACTAGCTTGCCGGCGGGGATGCACTTTTTATTTTACTAACGGAATAATATTTTCATTTTTAGTTGATTTTGCTATGGTTCTGTCGTTCCCATTCGTGTAAGGTGTGATGAAAGAAATAACATCGTTATCATTTTCTAATGTTTTGGCTACTTCTTCAACATTTAATTGAATTCCGTATATGGCAGTCTTTGTGCCTCTGTACCTGAGTTGGAATCTATCGCAGTCTGCATTTCTTCCATATTTTTTTGCTTCATCATTAATTACCTTAACCGTAATGACAGCGTGAGGGTTATCTGATGTGTCATCTTTAACATTATTTTTAACATCTATTTTACTAATTTCTCGTCAGAGTTAAATTTTTCTTCTAACTGTTTAACTGCTTGGGTTATGTTTTCTGTATTAGGCTCGTTTTCGTTACTGTCTGAAGCTTCAATAGTGCTTGACTGGGCAGCAGTTTCGGCTTTCTTTGTGTATTATTTTTGCGTTGCTACAGGCAGAGAGAAGAGCTGCAAAATAAGAGCAATGCCTGCAAATTTAATCATTTTTTCATTTCTATCATCCTTCTTTCGATTTAATATAAATTCATTATAGCGTAATTGCTTCATAAAAAGGGTTGCTGTATAAAATTTTTCTTTCTAAGTTTCGTCCTAATTCAATTGCCAAATTTTTAGAGTTGCCGTTCATTATCTTATTGGCCGTATCATAGGCGGCAACGTAAGATGCTTCAAAACTAGCCTGCATTTGCTGAAGTAATCTCATAAAAATAGCTTGTTCAGATATACCGTAACGGTTTGAGATAAAATAAGGAGGAGTTCCTTTTTTCAGCTCATTAATAAGAACAGGTTCGGGTAGTAGTATAGAAGATGCTCCAATGTTCGCTTGAAATTCTGGTAAGATATCTGCCAGTGAATAGGATAAAGTATCTTTTGTGTCGGTGAATACCTTATTTTCGCTATCTAAATGATACATGGCGTGAATAAGTTCATGAGATATCGTGAAATTTTTTCTTTTTTCGCCCATGTTAGAATTATAAGCTAGCGTAGTCTCGTAATCATCTTTAATAATCATACCTGATATAGATCTACGTGCTGTTTTTTCAAATGGAAAGGGCCTTATTTTAATTGATTTAGATGTTAATATTTCATCCCAAATATATCTATGCTCATAATTATTAACACTCATTCCCAAACATAACATGTGTGCTGAAATAAATTCGTTAATGGTACCGCAAAAGTTAAGGTACTCGTCTACTTCTACTGTCATCCTGAAAACCACCTTGTAATTATTCACTTAAATTTTCTTTTTTTATTTCTTCTATTCTCCATGAAAAGAAACGTTCCATCTCATCCTCTAGTTCTTTTACTTGCTTTGAAGAAAGTCCATCTGTATCCATGCGCATCATTACTTGTTTAGCCATCGATTCATTTTTCTGATTAGATGTATCTGATTTTCCTAGCAAATAGTCTATAGATACATCAAAAAGTTCTGAAATCTTTTCTAATGTATCACTAGATACATTGGTAATTACCCTCGCTCATAGTTAGAAATATTTTCTCTTTCATACCTAAAAAGTTGCAAGTTCTTGCTGTGACATTTTTTTATTTTTTCTTAATTCCTTTAATCTCAGCGCAAATGAGGTCATTTTAAAGCTCCTTTATGTTATTTTTGTAAAAATAGCAAATAAACCTCTTGCGTAATTCTTAATTACATTGTATACTCATTTATGTAATTGGCAATTACGTAAATTAAATGAGAGGAGATGTTCATATGAATTGTACAAGAGGGTCTTTGCGAGCAGCGAGAATCAAAAAGTCATTAACTCAAAACGTTTAGCTGAGTTAACTGGTGTTACTGAAACAACTATTCGTAATATAGAGAATGGCCGTTCCTGCCCGAGTTTCAAACTATCAATTATGTTAGCAAAATTACTTAATGTAGATTTTGAAACTTTGTGGGAATACGATTTTCGTAATTTTAATTCTTTTTTATTATAAAACGTAATTTTATTTACGCAAGTGGTAATTACTATTTTTTAACAAAAGGAGCTTAGAAAATGAACTATGCACACGAAATGCCCGCACTAACGGCAGAAGACATTGTTAAATCAAGACTGCATTTAATTGTCAAAGATCTATTTAAAGAAGTTTTAAAACGAACAACAGAATTAATCGATGCAGAGAAAAATTTCATCAAGCTCATTATGCGATGGAACAAATCGTTATTGGAAAGCACAAGAAAATCTAGATGCATCAATTCGTGAAAAATTTTTTACTTCATCAACTACTGCAGTTAGATGTGTCTTATCGATGGACAGAAAAACTACATCAGGACCGTTATTCTTTGTTACCGATTATGTGGCTGTGCTAGTTGAACTAAACGAGCTAAAGCATGAGAGGGGGTAAGGGGTATGCCAAAACCGGTTAAGGTTGATCTGGAAGCTGTCGAACAGAATCCAGATCGTGCGTCAATTAAATATGGAAATAAAGCCGTAGTACAAAAAATGTACTCAATCACTAAATCTAGTTTAGAGAAATGGCTGGCTTTAATGCAGGACACGCCGCAATTTTCGTCTGGTGTAATTCATCCAACACATAAGATTGTATTAATTGAGTTAGATGTGTTTGATGAGTTTGTTCGCTGGATGGATAAAAACCGTTACAAGAAAAGAAAGGGCGGATAGTACGTGGCTTATACGACAGAACAAGAAGCGTGGATATTATGCCAAATTCAAAAAGATCGCAAGCAAAAACAATCAGATAGGGCAGCTCTTAGAAGCGCTGATTTATTAACAGACAGAGAAGCGGAAAAATTCAAAACGAATTAGATTTTTAAGTCGTTTAGAAGATAAGAACCGCATGCACAGATTAATTCCGTAGGAGGTTTTACAAAATGATTATTTGCTACAAAGGCGAAGATTTAAAAGTGCAAGACACTTGTAGCACATACGACAACATTTCAGTTGTGTTGTTTAAAGGGCAAAAACGAGTGTATAACCATCGAACAAATGAAATTGTAGGCGGCGATGAACGTTTGCCAGAAGCAAAAGCAATCCGAAATTTTAACGGTTCTGTGATGGTTTTAGGGAGGTGAAAGCAATGAAAAAATTACACAAAATATTGCAAAAGGCTAGCGTGGAATTTTATGAAACATTTTATGGATCAATTGACTACAAACTTTTAGATGCCGCTCAATTTAAAGAATTTGAAAGAAAGATTAATTTACGTTATTGCTGCACAGATCCAGAAAAAAAATATCTCAATTTATGAGGTGTACGATGAAAGATTTGCAGATGTTTACATTGGAAAGAAAGGATGATTACAGTGAAAAAAATATATCAATTAAGACGTATAGCGGCACTGTTGGTTGTATTCGGACTAGGTCTATTGGTAGGTGGCAATATTGGACCATTAATCCAAAACATTTATATAGCGGTTTTTATCATTTGGCTTTTAATTTATGATTTAGCGCTTGAAGATCGTGAGGTGAAATAAATGTTAACAGCTAATGAAGCTTTTTTAGTACGTGAAGCAGTACGAGAAAAGATTGAAACGTTAAGAGATGCAGTACGTCACGAAAGTGCAAAGCATCCGACAATGCAGGACCTCCGCACGCTAAAGCATTTTCAAGCAGAGTTAGAACGTTACGAAGTTGCTTATCAAAAAATGCTCAACGAAGTGGGGTGTTAGGTGATGATTGCTGTATTGAAACAAAAAGAGCCTACCTCGTCCGCCAACGAAGTAAGCTACTAAACAAAAAATATACAAGTAAATAATAGCACGAAAAAGGAGAAACGCAAATGAGAAACTATTATCACGTAAAAACACAAGAAGCATATGATAACTTAATGGCATTTTTGGAAGAACAAGGGTATGTCTGGGCTACAGGACTTGAGCCTACAAAAACCGATTTATGGAAATGGCATAAAGAAAAAACAGTTATTGAAGTAAATAAAGCGAATAGAGAATTGTCAATTATTAGTGCTCCTTTTCTAGAGCATATATTAGGAATTACTGATTTTATTGAATGGACAGCAACTTCACCTAAAAAATCAATTGAAGTCTCAAAAGAATTTGATAAATGGGTACAGAAAAGTAAAGAAGCACATATTGATTATAAGAGTTGGTGTATTTGGCAAATTAATAAGATGGGATGGGATCATTGGTTAGAAGATCCTATTACAGATGAAGAGTTGCTTACCGGGAAAGGCCTTGAGTGGACGAAAGAAGTAGAAGAAAATCGAGAACTGCATACACGTGCGATTCTTGATGGTTACACAGTGAAAAAGAACCAATGTATGAAATTCCTTTGCCATACGCGATAAATGCTACGGGAAAACAGCAATATTTATCTTACAACACTGAAAAGAATCGTTTTGTTTGTACAGCAAAATCAGACAAGCTAAAACAACGTTTCACAGAAACAGAACTAAAAGAAGAAGTACCTGGATTTTATCGGGAATTGGCGGTGAAAGTTGATGAGCGATAAAAAGATAGTACTTCCTGACTTTTTAACATCGAAGCAAAAAGAGCAGATATTAAAAGCATATAAATGGGGAAAACCAATCATTGTGAAAGGTCAGCAGGGGCCTACAGGAAAAACAACGCTTGTTAATTGCCTTAGAAAACAGGGAATCCAAGCATTTGAAGCATGGGAATGTTTAACCCTAGAGCTAAACCAGATAGGAAGTGTAGCAACTCATGTTATCGCCGTACAAGAAAATTAGACGAAAAGCGGGCATGTCACAAGAAGAATTAGCAAAAAGAATGCTACTTCCTGTGAAGCTGATAAAAGTTTATGAAAAACGTAATGTAGACCCACCGTTGCATTATCACGCAAATTTTAAAGCGATTTTCAATGTAACAGATGAAGACATTAACCAATTAAAATAACTGGAGGAATAAAAAATGGCAAACATCTATTTAAATATTGAAGCAGATTCAGCACAAGAGTTAAAAGAAATTTTATCGCAGTTAGCAACAGACAACGTTGTAGAAGTCACGCAATCTTTAAATACAGCGGATAAAAAAGCTACAGAAGAAGTAGAAAAAGCAGCGAAGAAAGAACCTGCAAAAAAGAAAAAAGCAACTGCGAAGAAGAAAGAAGAAGTTTCTACGGCCTCAACCTCAGACACCGAACCATCGAAAACTGGGGAGAAAGTCGCGCCTACTGATTCAGAAACAGAAGAAGTATCAGCAACAGCCGATTTACACCTAGGGGCAACAAAAGCAGATGTGCAAGAAGCGATGAGAAAGGCTATGGATAAAGGCAAGCGACCTATGATAAAGACCTGCTTTAGTCGTTACAACGCAGAAAAACTTTCAGACTTGAAAGAAGAGCATTACGGTAAATTTATCACTGACTTAGAAACGTTGGTAGGTGAATAAGCATGCCAGTAGGAAATCATGCCTTATTAGGGGCGAGTAGTGCGCATCGGTGGCTAATATGCCCACCTTTGGCACGACTAGAGGAAAAAGTAAAAGATCGCGGCAGCTCTTATGCGGAGGAGGGAACAACTGCACACGAATTAGCAGAGTTGTATTTGGCGAAGCGGTTTAAGCTATTAACCGCTAGAGCGGTAAACTCACGATTGAAATTTTTTGAACAAGACCATCCGTATTGTGATGAATCCATGAAAGAATACGTCACCGCTTATTGTGATTTAGTAGAAGAACGTGTCAATCAATACGAAAATGCCACAGTCGAATTAGAACAAAAAGTAGATTTTTCAAAATGGGTCCCAGAAGGATTTGGAACTTCGGACGTGGTTGTCTTATCAGATAAGACGATTGAAATTATCGACTTGAAATACGGCAAAGGTGTTCCTGTTGATGCGTATTTAAACCCTCAACTGATGTTATATGCGCTTGGTGCGGTGGATAAGTACGACATTATTTACGAATTTGAAACCGTGCGAATGACGATTATTCAACCTCGTTTAGACAATATTTCGACCTTTGAAATTGAAAAAGAAGAATTATTATACTGGGCTGATAATTACGTGGCGCCTCGAGCAGTGCAGGCTTGGGAAGGTACAGGAGAATGGACGATTACAGACGACGTTGTGAAGTTTTCAAAAGTTCGTGCCCAACTACGGCCACGTGCGGAGAGAAATTTCCAGCTGATTGATAAGCACGAACTGAAAGAAGCACCGCTTTTAACCAATGAGGAAATTGCTGAAATTTTAGAACGTGCGCCAGAGATAAAAAAATGGCTGGAACATGTGGAAACTTACGCTTTACAGAAAGCAAGGGACGAAGGCGAAGAGTTCCCTGGTTGGAAAGTAGTTGCTGGGCGAAGTAATCGAAAAATTTCAGATAATGAAGGGCTACTGATGGTTTTAGAAGCCGAAGGATTTGAAGATGAAGACATTTTAAAACCGCAGGAACTGAAAGCCATTGGGCAATTAGAAAAAGTTGTCGGCAAGAAAAAATTTGCGGAATTAGCTGCAGACTTCATTATCAAACCAGAAGGAAAGCCTGTTCTTGTTCCTGAAAGTGACAAGCGACCAGCGTTAAACAGCGTAGAAAATGCGCTTAATGATTTTGAAGGGGTGGAGTAATGGCTATGAAAAAAATTGACACACAAGAGGCAATAGCTTCAACTCTAAAAAAGGGAATGGAGAAAGCGGAGCATTCAGGAATTAACGTATCTGAGGATGAATTTACTGTCATACAGCCTTTTGATGATTTAAATGCGGTTATTGTTACCGTTGAAAACAGCACAGGAAATCGCCCTGTAAATATTAAGGTGACAGATACGGTGGTTATCTTAGAACGTCAAGAAGGTACTTTGGATGTATTTAAGTAGAAGGTGGGGGATAAAATGCCTCAAAAATCATGTAAAGAAAAGCCTGTGATTTTTAGCGGTAAAGGTTATTACATCACAAGAGAAGATACACGCAATGTTGGGCTTTATGTATTCAGTGAGAATAAAGTGTTATTTAAAGGATATTTTAACACGATTGAAGCGGCGTTATCGTCGTTAGTTACTAACTCATTGCTTGTAGATGAAACGTGGACAATGAACCTAAAAAACTATAAAGAATCTATTTTAGAGATGAAAGAACAAATCATCTCGGACATTAAACAGTATTTTACAGAACAAGCTTCTAATTCGTTAGATGATTTAGAAGAAGACGAATTATTTAACTAAAAAATATAAGAAAGTAGGAATTTAAAATGGCAAAAGTAACTGGAACGAAAGTAATTACAAATCAAGTGAGATTAAGTTTTGTGCATGTGTTAGAACCTCATGCGATGGAAGAAGGGCAAGAGAAAAAATATTCTTGCATGTTGATTATTCCAAAAGACGATAAGGAAACCCTTAAAGCGATGAAAGAAGCAATCAAAACAGCCTATGAAGGCGCAAAAGGGGATAAATTAAAAGGCGTTAAATTTGAGCGCTTGAAAACTACGCTACGCGATGGCGATGAAGAAATGGACACCGAAGAACGCCCAGAATTTGAAAACGCAATGTTTATCAACGTATCAAGTAAAACGAAACCACAAGTCGTAAAACGTGAAGATGGTGTGCTTGTAAAAACAGACGATCCAGACGAAGTCTATTCAGGTGTTTATGCGATTGCATCTATTAACTTTATGCTTACAGTACTGCAGGAAACAAAGGGGTTACTGCTGGGCTAAACAACATTTTAACGTTATGTAAAGGGGACTTCTTAGGCGGTCGTGCCAATGCTGAATCCGATTTTGGTGACCTAGAATGGGAAGACGAAGAAGACGATATGTTTAGCTAAAAATTGAATAAGGGGCTAAAATGCCCCTTTTCTTTTGAAAGGAGAAATTGAAATGGGTAAACGACCAATTTATTTGCCTATTGAATTACAAGATGTTTTTGAGCTAATTGAAGAGAGAAAACTGGATTCTATATATTTTGAAAACGGTAGCCGTTTAGAATCCGTCAGATTGCACCGTTGGGAATTCAAAGAATTCGGAGATACTAATTTTTATGTCAAACAAGAATATACACCAGTAGAAGATCAGGGGGTAGGAAAAAATGAAACCAACTAAAGCACGTTTAAGAAACCATGTGATTACTTTAAAAATTCAGTGGAAAAAGAAATAAGAGCGAAAAGACGAAGGCTATTCGTGCACATATTGAATCAGAGTGGCTGAAAATTGATCCTGAATTTGAGAAATTGCATAGATATTTCAGCTCACTTAGAATTCGCCAAAACGTAAAAAATGAACTTGTCGATTTGTTAGAAGAAAACAGTTTGGAAATATGGAGCTTTTATCGCGATACGGATGCTAGAGATTTTGAAACCTATAAGAAAGGGTTTCTTGAAAAACTTAAGTATAACTCAATAAAAGGGCTTGCGAAAGTAGAAGCTGTTTACGATCAAGAAATCCAAGAGGTAAGAGAAACGTACAATGCGATTATTGCAAATGTAGAAAGAGTGCCTGCTAAACAAGGAGTGGCTTATCTTGAAGAGCTAGGGATCAACGTTGATGTTTTTAAAGAGGAAGAAGCACAGCTTCCGATGATTGCCGTTGATAAAAGTAAATTGCGGTTACCATCTGAAACGGCTGATAGCAAATGAAAACGTTAAATATTGATATTGAAACGTATTCGGATGAAGACTTAACCAAAGTTGGGGTTTATAAATACGCTGATAGCCCCAACTTTGAAATTTTACTTTTTGCTTATTCGGTTGATGGTCAGCCTGTCGAATGTGAGGACTTAACAATTAGCGAAATACCTGACGAGATAGTGGCTGCGCTAACAGATAAGAACGTGCTTAAAATTGCATTTAATGCCCAATTTGAGCGCGTTTGTTTGTCTAAGTATTTAGGTATTCCGTACTACTTAGACCCTGCACAATGGCACTGTACGATGGTTCACGCAAACGAATTAGGGTTGCCAGCTTCTTTAGGGCAATGTGCGAAATATTTAAACATCGAACAGCAAAAAGACACAAGAGGTACGCAACTGATTAACTTCTTTTCTAAACCGTGTAAGCCGACCAAGAAAAACGGCATGCGTACAAGGAATTTACCTGAACACGCTCCCGAAAAATGGCAAACGTTTATAGAGTATTGTATTCAAGACGTCAATGTAGAAATGGCTATCGCGAATAAGTTGAATCGCTTCCCTGTCCCCGAAAGTGAGTGGAAGCTTTACACCTTGGATCAGCGGATTAACGACAGAGGGGCAGAAATTGACCACGAATTGGCAACGGCTGCTATTGATATTATGGCCGATTTAAGCGAAGCGGGATTAAACGAAATGAAGGCTTTAACAGGATTGGAAAATCCTAACAGCTTAGCGCAACTGAAAAAGTGGCTAGAAGAAAAAGGAACGCCTTTCGAGAAGTTAGGAAAGAGGTTGTGTTAAAGGCTCTAGCATTAGGAAACTTGCCCGAGAATGTGGCGGAGGTATTAAAATTGCGCCTTAGTTTGTCTAATTCAAGCACGAAAAAATATCTGATGATGGATAATGCACGTTGTTCAGATAATCGCATTCATGGCATTTTACAATTTTACGGTGCCAACCGCACAGGACGGTGGGCAGGGCGATTATTACAAGTACAGAACTTGCCTAGAAACTATTTAAGTGAAATTGATTTTGCCCGTCAGCTTGTGAAAGCAAAAGATGTTGAAGGCATCGAATTAATGTATGAAGATGTGCCAGACACATTGAAACAACTTATCCGAACAGGTTTAGTTGCCAAAGAAGGGCATCGGTTCATCGTGTCTGACTTTTCAGCCATTGAGGCCCGAGTGATTGCTTGGTATGCCAAACAAGATTGGGTATTAGAAGTATTCCGCACACACGGCAAAATTTACGAAGCAACAGCGGCGCAGATGTTCCATTTAGGCGAAGTGACGGACTACGACTGGAAAAGCCACGAAGGTAAAGACATGCGCCAACGTGGAAAAGTGGCGACATTGGCGCTTGGTTACCAAGGCGGACCAGGGGCGCTTAAAGCAATGGGTGCATTAGAAAACGGCATTGAAGAACACGAATTACAAGACATTGTGGACCGTTGGCGTACAGCCAATAAACGCATTAAGAACTTTTGGCATGAAACCCAAAAAGCTGTGATTGACTGTTTACAAAACGGCGGCATTAAAAAAGGCCCTCGTGGGTTGAAATTTTATAAAAAAGCAGGATTCTTGTTTATTCAGCTACCAAGCGGACGAAAACTAGCGTATGCAAAAGCGCATTTAAAAGAAGGTGACTACGGTCCTGCTATTTTTTATGAAGGGCAAGGCGATAAAGTCGCTTTCACGGAACAGCAAACCTACGGCGGTAAATTGGTGGAAAACATTGTCCAAGCAACGGCAAGAGACGTTTTAGCAGAAGCGATGCAGAGGCTTGAACGTGAGGGCTATCCTATTGTTTTCCATGTGCACGATGAGGCAGTAGCCGAAGTGCCAGAAGGGGAAAAATCTATTGAAGAAATGAACAAAATCATGTCTGTAGTTCCTGATTGGGCGGAAGGCTTGCCGTTAAACGCCGAAGGATTTGAAACGAAATATTACATGAAAGATTAGGAGGTTCAGATAATGGCACTAAATTATGTAAAGTTAGAACTGACAACTGGTGGAGTTTTTCAACTGGGAAAGTTTTTGAATTTAGTTACAGTGATTATGAAAATTTTAAGCACCGCTTTTTAAAACGCTTTGGAAATATTTGTTCAAATAAGAAATTTAAAGATTTGATAAAAAATACAAACGATTTTGAGGAATTAGAATTTGTATTTTTTGATAGCGATGATTGGGAATTGAAAATCACTAAAAATTAGAAAAAGGAGCGATAGAAAATGAAACTAAAACTAGTTGATGTTGAAACTAATCCTCACGAAGAAGAAGTGGGGACATGTGAATTTTGTATGAGTGTTGAAATGGTCAATGAGCCCGTTTTTGTTTTTAAAAAAGATATTGGGGAACTCGTTCGTGTTAAAGCATTCATTTGGAGTTGGGGTTTTTATGATGAGGAAAATATCGAAAATATCGTAGATTTTGCTGCTTATGTCAACGAACAGGAGTTTGACGAAGAGCAAGAGCTAGATTATAGCTGGTTAACTAATCTAATTTACGAGTACGAATATGGAAAGGATTGTTAATAAATGGGAAATAACATACTTATACTAATAAACTTAGTACTTTGCTTTTTGTTGGGCTACGTTGTTGGTAAGCGTAAATATCTTAAAGCAATGAGAGCTGCGTTTAATTATGATCATAAATCCTCTACGTGTGACTATCAAGAAGGATGGCTTGACTGTTTAGGTTTCATCCTTAAACAATAAAAGAAAGGAAGCGGAAAGATGGAACAGCCAGAAAAAAACATCAAATTAGCCTATGATGGTGAAATCCATCTTGCAGTGGGTGCTTCAAAACCGAGAAAAATGGAAAAATCGGCAGATGTCTTGGTCGGATTTTACCCAACGATTGAAAACGCCGACAGTGACACAAGAGACTGTCGAAGACTACAAAAAATGCCAAAGTCTAAGCAGGGCGAAGTTAAAGACGTTGGGGCGTTTATTGGTGGTTGGTTAAAAGAAGGACGACGGAAAGAGGAAACACGCAACAGCGTAGCCTTGTTACGTTAGATGCCGACAGCACGACGTTAGACTTTTGGGACGATGTACAGCTGTTATTTGACCACGCTGCAGCTGTCTACACGACACACAGCCATTTAGTAAAAGGTCCACGTTATCGCTTGATTATTCCGTTAAGTCGCCCAGTGACCGCCGAAGAGTATGAGCCCCTAGCGAGAAAGCTTGCGGAGTTTTTCGGCATGGATAACTTCGATGATACGACCTATCAGGCAGAACGTTTAATGTATTGGCCCAGTCATTCGATAGACGGGGAATATTTCACCGATAACATCGATTTGCCGTGGGTCGATCCTGACGAAATTCTAAGCCAATACGAAGACTGGCGAGATGCAAGTTTTTGGCCAGAAAGTTCCCGTGGGCATTCTATCCGCGAAAGACAAGCAAAAAAAGCAGGCGACCCATTAGAGAAAAAAGGGATTGTCGGGGCATTTTGTCGCACGTATGACATCATTTCAGCGATTGAAACCTTTTTGCCTGACATCTACGGGTCCACAGGAAGAGAGGACCGTTGGACGTTTTTAGAAGGTTCTACTAGTGGTGGGCTAGTGATTTATGATGATAAGTTCGCTTATTCTCATCACGGTACGGACCCTGTAGGCGATCAACTGGTGAACGCGTTTGACCTTGTCCGTATCCATCTATTTGGCGATTTAGATGAAGACGTCAAACCTACGACGCGGATTGACCGTTATCCATCGTTTAAAGCGATGCGAGAGTTCGCAATGGAAGACAAGCAAGTTAAGACCTTGATTCAGAGTGAAAAGCTGTCACAAGCACTAGAAGACTTTGACGGCGAGCTAGACGAATTGGAAGAGGACGACAAAGACTGGTTTACAAAATTGGACCTCGAAATTGACGAATACGGTCAGATTATGGCTTCCGCGAAAAATTTAGAAGTCATTATGCTGAATGACCCGAACCTCAAAAAGAAAATTTTTATGAACAGTTTTTCTAATCGTATTGAGGTGAAAGACAACTTGCCTTGGCGGAAGTTAGATCGAGACAAGATGTGGAAGGACAGCGACGATGCGGGGTTACGGGTATATATCGAAAAAATTTACGGTATTGTGAACCGTGGCAAAATCGATGATGCGCTAGTCCAAGAAATCGAAAGAAACTCATATGATCCAGTGAAAGAATACCTAGAGAGCTTGCACTGGGACGGAGTGCCTCGCGTAGAAACTTTACTAATAGACTACTTAGGCGCAGAAGATACACCGTTCATTCGAGTAGTTACGAAAAATTTCTTACAGCTGCCGTAGGGCGTATTTTTGTGCCAGGGATTAAGTTTGACTACATGCTAGTGACTAGCGGTCCGCAAGGAATAGGAAAACGCTATTGCCTGCAAAATTGGCGGGAGACTGGTTTTCTAACAGCTTAGAAGGTGTGACGGGGAAAGACTCTTACGAAGCGTTGCAAGGTGTTTGGATCATGGAAATGGGCGAATTGTCAGCGACAAAAAAAGCAGACATTGAAGCCACCAAGCATTTTATTAGCAAGCAAGAAGACATTTTCCGCGTTGCTTACGGTCGGCATAAGTCCTATTTTAAACGCCGTTGTGTCTTTTGGGGAACAACGAACGACAACGAGTTTCTAAGAGATAAAACAGGAAATCGGCGTTTTTGGCCAGTAGATGTCGGCATTCAACCGATTAAAAATAAAGTGTGGGAAATGACCGACGAAACGCGCAATCAGATATGGGCAGAAGCCGTTGAGTTGTGGCAAGCAGGAGAACCTTTGTATCTAACAGACGAACAAGAAAAACTAGCACTAGAAGCCCAAGAAATGCACACGGAAACCTCTAGCATGGAAGGCGAAATCCTTGAATATTTGGAAATCCCAATAACGGAAGATTGGTACAAACGAAGTAAGCAAGAAAGACGAGAGTATATTCAGGGGTGGGGGACGGATATTCAGGAAGAAGGCGAGATTGTTAGAAACAAAGTATGTATTGCAGAGGTTTGGAATGAATTGTATAACGGAGATTCTAAAAACATACATCCTGCAAAAGCTGCAGAAATTCGTCAAGTTTTAAGCCATTTATCTGGTTGGGAGAAAAACAGCAAAGGTAATAAAGGACGTTTAAGATTTGGCCCTGGGTATGGAGTACAAGTAGCCTATTTACGTGTTACACCTTAAAACAAAAAGGTAGTAATGACGCGGGGTTAGGTGTAACACCTAAAAAAGCTACGAGTGTTACACCTAAAATATTCACTGTAACACCTGTAACACCTTATTTCCCGTTGGTGTTACAGGGAGTGTTACGCTATTACATCTTGGGAGAGTAAGAATGAAGAACAATCGTAACACCTGTAACACTATTTTCTATTCATATATAGAAATAATTAATATACATATATAGGGCGTATATGTATATATGTACATGGGGAATATATATAAGTTGAAGAATTTTTGTGTTACATGTGACACGGTATTTTTAAACGGAGGTTGAAGAAAATAGATCTGATGGAACACATCAACCAATATCTTATCAGATGGGAGGCCGAAGTAATGCAAATTGAGAACGACATTGAAAAGTATCTAGTTAGGCAGATAAAACGCATAGGAGCTTTATGTTATAAGTTCACTTCCCCAGGAACTAGGGGTGTTCCTGACAGGATTATTTTATATCAAGGCAACGTGTTTTTCGTTGAATTAAAGAGGCCTGGAGGTAAACCAAGAAAAGACCAGTTAAAAATTATAGAGAAATTCAAAGAGCAGCTTATCCCAGTGTTTGTCATTGACAGCAAGCAAGGAGTGGATATGTTAATCTACGCAATGCAAAGCGGTATAGCAAGAGTTATGCCTGATATGTCCCATAAAAAGGAGTGATTGAGTTTGAAAGCAACGTTACATCCCTATCAGGAATACTCTAAGAATTTTATTCTTGATCATCCTTACTGTGCTTTGATGTTAGATATGGGACTAGGGAAAACCTTATCCAGTTTGACAGCTATTGACGAGTTGTTACACACGTTTGAAATTATTGAAAATGTGTTAGTAATTGCCCCATTATCAGTTGCCGAGAAAACTTGGACCGATGAAATTGAAAAATGGGACCATCTGCAGCACCTCACTTTTTCAAAAGTGTTAGGAAACCCAAAGCAACGTGAAGAAGCTTTATTCAAAAAGGCAGATGTCTATTTAATCAATCGTGAAAATGTGGAGTGGTTAGTCAATTACTATCAACGAAACTGGCCCTTTAAAACCGTGATTATAGACGAGTTATCCAGTTTTAAGTCAAGTAGTGCCAAACGATTTAAAGCATTACGAAAAGTACGGCCGAAGATGGAACGTGTTATCGGGCTAACAGGCACACCTTCCCCAAACAGCTTGATGGATTTGTGGGCGCAGATGTATTTATTGGACCAAGGCGAACGGCTAGGAAAGACTATCACACAATACCGTAATAAATATTTTGTCCCCGCACAAAAAAACGGGCATATCGTGTATTCTTGGCAATTAATCCCAGGAGCAGAAGAAGCGATTTACAACAAAATAAGCGATATATGCGTGAGTATGAAAGCAAAAGATTATTTGCGACTGCCACCGAGAACGGAAAATATTATCGAGCTAGACTTGAACCCGACAAGCTGGAAACAGTACAAAGAGCTAGAACGGGAATACGTGTTAGAACTCGAAGGAACAGACGTTGTAGCTAGTAATGCGGCTACACTATCAAACAAGCTTTTACAGCTGTCTAACGGCGCTGTATACGACGAAAACGGCGACGGAAGGAAATACACCAAGAAAAGTTAAATGCGCTAGAACGCGTTATAGAGGACGCACAAGGGCAATCGGTTTTAGTCTTTTATCAATACCAACATGACCTAGAAAGAATCCAAGCACGATTTAAACAAGCAAAGGCTTTAAATGTGTCTGACGGGGATATTGAGAAATGGAACGAGGGAAAATTTCTTTACTTTTAGCCCATCCACAATCAGCAGGGCACGGACTAAATTTACAAAAGGCGGGCACATTATCGTGTGGTTTGGGCTTACATGGTCTTTGGAGTTTTATCAACAAGCCAATGCCAGATTAGACCGCCAAGGACAAACACAGCCTGTTATTATTCATCACTTAGTGACGAAAGGAACTATTGACGAACAAGTAATCAAAGCTTTACAAGCAAAAGAACAAGGGCAATCAGCGCTAATGGCTGCAGTGAAAGCCAAAATTGAGGAGTATAGGGGGGATAAACTTGGATAAATTAATATCTTTCTGGTTATGTTTAGGTTTAGCTATGATGATATACAAAGTGTCGGAGTGGATTATTTCGATATTAGCTAAGATACCGTATGATGTTAGATTTATATTGCTATCCGCATTATTAACTCTAATTCTGTATAAAAATGTACAAGTTACGGTTAATAGTGAAAGCGATGAACAAGAAGGTAGGTGAAAGTACATTGTACGAATGGTTAGTCGGCTATCAAAAATTAGAACAAGAAATCTATTACTTAGACTGGGAGCTAGAAACGTATAAAAAGAGTTAGAAAGATGGTGTGACCCAGAGGATTTAGGAAGATACACACTAACAAAAGATTCCAAAGCTTCTAAGTTGGAAGATATTATCGAAGACTTAGAAAAACGTTTAGCGTGGAAAATGAACTCAATTTACGATTTACGAAAGCTAGTTTATAGTTTCAAAGGATTAGATCAAAAAATCTTAGTAGCAAAGTATATCGAAGGGCTATCGTTAAAACAAATTGCGGGAGAATTTGGGCATAGCTATGGCTATATCAGAAATAAACATAACCAGATTTTGAAGAAAATCGAAAAAAGTGACAATGATGTGACAATTCCCATTGATAAATCGTGATATACTGTTATCAGTAAAATTACGCAGAAAAGGCACCTTCCCAAGAAAATGGGAAGGTGTCTATTTTTGATACAGAAAGGCGGTGAGGTCATGGCGAAGTACACAGAGTGGCTAACCGAGGAAGGGTTAATCAAAATCGAAGGATGGGCACGAGATGGCCTCATCGATAAGCAGATAGCCCAGAATATCGGGGTAGCTTATTCAACTTTCAGAGAATGGGTAAAAATTTCCGGCACTTTCGGCATCCTTAAAAAGGGAAAAGAAGTCGTTGATAGACAAGTTGAAAATGCTTTATTTAAGAGTGCTACAGGCTACGAATATACCGAAGTTACAGAAGAACTAACAGAGAACGGTATGGAAATTACAAAAAAGGTTAAAAAACAAGTAGCTCCTAATCCAACTGCAGCTATTTTCTGGTTGAAAAATAGAAAGCCGGACGAATGGCGAGATCGAAAAGAAACTGAAGTTTCAGGCGTGCTTAATATCTCCGATGCAGCTGTCGAAATCGAGCAATTTTTCGAGGATGATTCTACATGAGCCCTAAAAAGCGAAAATACTTGAACTTAATCAAAACGAACCCGGTAATTTTCGGAAATTTAGTTGGGTTTACCGACTTAGCAGAACTGCACAATGATTGGCTAAAGTCTTTTTTGTTCGAGAAAGACGATCAAACGCTATTGGCTCATCGTGGCTCATTTAAAACAACCACATTGGCGATTGCTATTGCATTGTTGATGGTTCTTTTTCCCAACAAAATATTATCTTCTTACGTAAGACCGATACAGACGTCGTAGAGATTATTTTACAAGTGGCTAAGGTTTTATCTAGCAAATACTTTAAAACGCTTGTATTTGCATTATATGGTGTTGAATTGGTGCTTTTGAAAGAGACTACAACAGAAATAGATACCAACTTAAAAACATCTACCCGGGGAACATCTCAATTACTTGGTATGGGGATTTATGCTTCATTAACAGGTAAACACGCGGATATCGTTATCACTGATGATATTGTTAACATTAAAGACCGAGTAAGTCGTGCTGAACGAGAGAAAACAAAGCTGCAGTATCAAGAATTGCAGAATGTGAAGAATCGTGAGGGCCGTTTTATTAACACAGGCACGCCTTGGCATAAGGAAGATGCAATTTCTAAAATGCCTAACGTCAAGAAATTCGATTGTTACGAAACAGGATTAATTGACAAAGAACAACGTAAAGCGTTACAGCAGTCTATGACACCGTCGCTCTTTGCAGCGAACTACGAGTTAAAACACATCGCTGATAGTGAATCGCTATTTACTGCACCGACCTATATCGATAACACTAACCTTATTTATAACGGTGTAGCACACATCGACGCGGCATACGGAGGTGGTGATAGCACAGCATTTACCATTTTTAAAGAGCAAAAGGACGGAACCATTATCGGGTTTGGCAAGAAATGGCAGAAACACGTTGATGATTGCCTACCTGAAATATTGCAACTACATCAATACTACCAAGCTGGAACATTTTACACTGAAACGAACGGCGATAAAGGTTATTTAGCTAAACACCTAATCGAACGAAGTCAATACGTGCAAAAGTATCACGAAAAAACAAATAAGTTTATCAAGATATCTTCTTATTTGCGGAAGTATTGGAGCCGAATAATTTGGCTTGAAGACACAGACAAAGAATATATAGCCGAGATACTAGACTATACAGAGAACGCAGAGCACGACGACGCACCAGACAGTGCAGCTAGTCTGCTTAGAGAAATTAAGAACACAAATAAATGGCTATACTAGAAAGGAGGCTGTAAATGGAAGCTTTACTTAGTGAAGACGTGAAGATTATCGCTAGTGCTTTAAAGGCGGCGATTGACAAAGATCGAAAATCTACCTCAAAAAGAGAGGCAGAGACAGGTATTCGGTACTATAACCATGAAAATGATATCATGAACAATCGTATCTTTTACGTAGACGATGAGGGGGTACTGCGAGAAGACAAATACGCCTCGAATGTACGAATCCCGCACGGCTTTTTCCCAGAAATTGTTGACCAAAAAACTCAATACCTTTTATCTAATCCTGTTGAATACGAAACAGAAAACGAAGAACTTAAAGAGTATTTAGCAGAGTATTACAATTCTGAATTTCAAGTAGTGCTACAAGAGCTTGTGGAAGGTTCAAGCCAAAAGGTTTTGAGTATGTTTATGCAAGAACCAATGCAGAAGATCGATTGTGTTTTCAAGTGGCTGATAGTTTAAACGTGTTTGGTGTATACAATGAATACAATGAATTACAACGTATTTGCCGTCATTATATCACTGAAATCGAGAAAGACGGCGAGACAGTCGATATCCATCACGCGGAAGTGTGGACTGACCAGAACGTTTATTTTTTCGTAGCTGAGGATAACAAAGATTATGAATTAGATGAAGCTGAACCAATTAATCCAAGGCCACATGTTTTAGCAGTTGATAGCGATAATGAAAGCTTATTGCAACGAAGCTACGGACAAATACCTTTTTATCGGTTATCAAATAATAAACAGGAAACGACGGATTTAAAGTCTATTAAGGCACTGATAGATGATTACGACTTAATGAATTGTTTTTTATCAAACAATTTACAAGATTTTGCGGAAGCCATTTACGTTGTATCAGGTTTCCAAGGTGACGATCTTTCAAAATTAAGACAAAATGTTAAATCTAAAAAGGTTGTTGGTACTGGTTCAGATGGGGGCTTAGATGTTAAAACAGTAACGATTCCAACTGAAGGGCGTAAAACCAAAATGGAGATTGACAAAGAAAATATCTATAAGTTTGGAATGGCCTTTGATTCAACTCAAGTAGGCGACGGGAATATCACCAACATAGTGATAAAAGCACGTTATACACTATTAAACATGAAAGCCAACAAGACTGAAGCCAGACTACGAGCTTTACTAGAATGGATGAATAAGCTTGTTATTGATGACATTAATCGTCGTTATACTAAAGCATTTGACCCAACAGAAGTTTCATTTACGTTTACTAGAGAAGTAATGGTGAATGAAACAGATATTGTTAACAATGAGAAAACCGAAGCAGAGACAAGAAAAATTATCCTTGAATCTATCTTGCAAGTAGCACCTCGCCTTGACGACGACAACGTTTTACGCCTTATCTGCGAACAGTTTGACCTTGACTGGGAAGACGTGAAAGAGGCATTAGAAGAGGCGGAATATACGCAAGGTTTGACGGACAACACCGATGAAGAAGAAACGGCGGTGACCCCAAATGTCCCAACTCAACAAATGGCAGAAGGAGCTACAGGCTCTACAGAAAGCCAATTACCAGGAAACGGATAATCAGCTATTTAATGTTTATCGTCAATCATTAATCGACATCAAAAGCGGCTAAAAGTTTATACAGAAAATGCAGAAAGTCTTTCTTTTTCCACCCGTTTGGAAGTAGAGACTTTTTAGTGTTGCTGATGAAATTAATGCCATTCTTCAGTTAAACTCACCGAAAGTTGAAAAAACTATCAAAGGCTATTCTGCAAAACAAGCTGAACAGGGATATTATGGACTGTGGTATACGCTAGAGCAGTCACAGAATATAGCACTAAGTATGCCGTTAATTAACCATGATTATATTATGAATCTCGTCAATGCACCTGTAGCGGGTAAGAGGCTCTCAAAGCGTTTATACAAGTACCGTGATGAATTAGCCCAAAATGTGACTAACAATATCATAACGGGCTTATTCGAGGGTAAAAGTTATGCTGAAATAGCTAGATGGATTAATGAGGAAACAGAAGCTAGCTACAAACAAGCATTACGTATTGCAAGAACAGAAGCAGGACGTACTCAGTCTGTCACTACCCAAAAAGGATATGAAGAAGCAAAAGAGCTGGGCATCAATATTAAAAAGAAATGGCTTGCCACGATCGATAAACATACACGCCGAACCCACCAAGAGTTAGACGGTAAAGAGGTTGATGTAGACGAAGAGTTTACCATTAGAGGGCATTCGGCAAAAGGTCCGCGGATGTTTGGGGTAGCATCAGAAGATGTGAATTGCCGATGTACAACAATTGAAGTTGTCGACGGTATCAGCCCTGAACTTAGAAAAGATAATGAATCTAAAGAGATGTCGGAGTTTAAAAGCTATGATGAGTGGTATGCAGATAGAATCAGACAAAATGAATCGAAACCAAAGCCGAATTTTACTGAGCTGGACTTCTTCGGTCAATCTGATCTGCAAGATGATAGTGATAAATGGGTTGCTGGATTGAAGCCTGAACAAGTTAATGCTATGAAAGATTATACATCAGACGCATTTGCTAAAATGAATAAGATACTCGAAATGAAAAATATAATCCAAGAGAAAACCTTATCTTGTCAATATTATTCAAAATTTAGATGATGCTATTAGTAAATTTAAATTGAAACATGTTATAATAACTTATAGAGGTGTATCTGCAAATGAATACGATGCTATTCTGAACGGAAATGTATTCAAAGAATTCAAGTCTACTAGTATCAACAAAAAAGTTGCCGAGGATTTTTTAAATTTTACCAGTGCAAATAAGGATGGTAGAGTAGTTAAATTCCTGATTCCTAAAGGAACGCAAGGCGCTTATATAGGAACGAACAGTTCGATGAAAAAGGAAAGTGAATTCCTACTGAACAGAAACTTGAAGTATACAGTGGAGATAGTCGATAATATATTGGAGGTGACAATTCTTGGGTAAGGTAGATGTGGATTATAGGCGTAGCGCTTTAGAGATGACTGATAAGGAATTTGATGAGTTATATAAGCTGCTAGACACAGCGAAAACGCCTGAGGAACGTGAGCGGTTGAGACAGGAATATTATCAACAACATAAACTTAATCAACCCACTTTGCTAGATAGATGGCAAGCGGATGCAGATAATTATAACGAATAGTAGCACTCACCCATTAAGCGGCTGAGTGCTATTTTTATATCTAAGGGAGGCCATAAGATGGAAGATCCTTACGCTTGTTTAGATGTAGACTACGAAGAGTTTTACGAATGGGTATCAAGCCAAGAGCCTGATTTTGAACAGGCCACAATTGTTGTACAGCGGCCAAATGGAGAGGTCACTATTTATTACAGTCAAAATGGAAGTTTGCAGCTGCTAGGCATGCTAGATATAGCAAAACAACAAGTATTAGATGATATGAGGAGTTAAGACTTGCTTATTGATAAGTCTTTTTATTTTGTCCAGGAGCCATGACGTTAAAAGGGCACCGCTACCGAGCAGACGGTATATTCTGACACTCTAAGCGGCAGCGACCGCTATATAAATGCTATGGAGGTAGAAAACGATGGAATGGATCAAACAAATTTTAGCAAAACATATGAAAGAAGATGGTACGTTGGATATGGAGGCTGCTAATAAAGAAATTGACAAAGAATTTCCTGTAAATGCAGTACCAAAAGACCAATATAATAATCTTTCAAGCCAGTTAGCTGAAGCAAATAAAACCTTAAAATCGCTAGAAGCTAAAACAAAGGACAATCCGGATGTTCAAAAGAACTAGCTGATTTAAAAGAAAAGGCAGACGCGTTGGAAAAGGAAAACAAAGATTTGAAAATCAATAGCCAAGTATCTGCTGCATTACAAAGTGCAGGGGCTAAGGATATTGATTATGCTTTATTTAAATTAGGTGAGTTAGAACTTGACAAAGATGGGAATGTGAAGGACTTAGAAAGTAAAGTGAAAGACTTGAAAGCTTCCATCCCTGATTACTTTGAAAAGAAGGATACACTCGATGATAAGTCGAAAAAAGACTGAAAATAAAGCAGGCTATCAACCAATTGATAACAAACTGCCAAAAGGGAAGGAACCAAACGAAAAAGATCCATTTGAAGCAATCTTATCAAAATACGAGTAATTGGAGGAATTTTTTATGGCTACAAAATTTTACACGAAACAATATGCAGGCTTATTAGCCAAAATTACAGAGAAAAAATCTTATTTTTTACGTGCGTTTGGAGGAGAGTTGCAGACGTCGGATGCTGTAAAAGATAGCGACACATTTTTGATGCTAAAAACTTCAGATACACCTGTGGTAATGCAACCCTACAACACTGGTGAAAACGTAGCGTTTGGTACAGGAACTGGCAACTCTAATCGTTTTGGGCCACGTAAAGAAATTAAATCTATTGATACAACGGTTCCTTATGAATCTCCGTTAGCGATTCACGAAGGAGTGGATAATATCACAGTAAACGATGACGCTGACGCAGTAGTAGCTGAAAGATTAGAGGAACAAGCGATTGCTTGGGCTGAGTATATCGACGGTTTATTAGGTAAAGCATTATCTGATGCAGCCTCTGAAACGATTCGGTTTGAATTAACCAGTGAAGGAGTAACTAAGCTGTTCTCAACGGCGCATAAGACTTTTGTGAATAATTTAGTTTCTAAGTCTCTTGCTTGGGTTGCTTATGTTCACCCTGATGTTTATGATTTTTTAGTAGACAATGGTTTAGCAACAACAACTAAAAATTCAAGTGCTAACATTGATGAACAAACAATATATAAATTTAAAGGTTTTGTATTGGTTGAAATTCCAGAAAGCAAATTACAAACTGGGGAAATGGCTCAATTTTCCGCGGATAGCGTAGGTATTGCGGGCGTTGGTATTTCTGTAACACGTGCTATTGACTCCGAAGATTTTAACGGAGTAGCAATCCAGGGAGCTGGAAAATATGGTAAACACATCCCTGAAAAAAATAAAGTAGCTATTTTAAAAGCAGTAAAAAAAGCGTAACGCCTACTAATCCAGCAACGGGTATCACGCCTAGTCAGAAAACATGGACGGGTGCAGTAGGCGCAACTAAGACATTTACTATTGCAGCTAATCCAGTAGATGCCACAAACGCACAAGCTGTAATTTCAGCAATTACAGTGATATCTAGTAATGAGAGTGTTGCTACTATCACTAAAAATAAAAACGGTGGATTTGATGGCTCAATTATTGCAGAAGGTAAAGCGACATTTGAATTTACTTCCGGTGCGTTTACAACCTCTATTGCAGTAACAGGTACACCTGCATCTTAGGAGGTGGCTAACTTGATTATCAGCATTGAAGAAGCAAAAAAAATTGATCCATCGGTTACTCAGAGTGACTTAGACGCGTTCGAACAGACAGTTAGGCAACTAACCAATAATAATTTTCAAAACGTTCATATACGCTTTAGGGATGTTGTTTTAAGGGTAATTCTATTGTGTTAAAAGATAACCCTCTTGGTTTACGAGTAGGTGATACGATTCAAATTAGTAATTCTAAAGTAAACGATTGCCTAACAACTGTTGAAGCTATCACAGAAAAGACACTGGAAACAGATGTTGAAGAGCCTTTTTTGATGGCTCTTTTCTGGTGCTTTTATTACAAAAGTAGAATATCCAGCAGATATTAAAATGGGTATTGAAGAACTTTTACGATTTAAAAATCGATGGGCGCAAAGTTAGGCATTAAGTCAGAATCTATCGCTAGAATGTCTATCACGTATTACGATGTGAACGCTAGTGATAATATCGAGGGCTTTCCTGCAGCAAAGTTCAGTTTTTTAAATAAATATAAAAAAATGAGGTGGGGATAATGTACTCACCTCAAACCTTTTTTCTACAAGAGGTCAAAGGCCAAAAGCCTGACGGATTAGGCGGGCTTATTGACGATTGGGGCTTGTTTAAAGAAGTTTCTGGATATATCGACTTGGTGACAGGAACAGATGAAACAACGAAACAGAACGCATTTGTAGAAGAATCTACACACATTCTTATTATTCCCGAATTTATTGAGGGATAACAGACAATATGCGAGTGGTTGATCAAACAAATCGTTATTACGATATTACGTATTCCGATAATCCTGTTGGCATAAAGCATCACAATGAAATTTATTTGAAGTTTGAAGGTGTTTTAAGTGGCGAAGAATGACTTTAAATTTATCAGCTACAAAGACAAGGTAAAAAAGAGTTAGACGCGACGGCAGAACGGGGATGACTAAAGTCCTCATGATTATCAAAGCTGCTGCAAAGTCTGGTGCGCCAGTTGAAACAGGACAGTTGCGGGACCGGATAGACTATCAACTTAAGGCTGTTGGAGGAAAAGTGGTCGGCATTGTCGGCTCGCCAGAACAATACGCCATTTATGTTGAATTCGGAACCGGAGAATTTGCTGAAAATGGCTCAGGACGTAAAGGTGGATGGTTCTTTGAGGGACCAGATGGAGAATGGCATTTTACAAGAGGTCAGAAACCACAAAAGTTTTTAAGAAACGCGTTTCGGCAGAATAAAGAAAAAGTCATCGAAATTCTAGGGAAAGAATACGGAGCTACATTTAAAGGGGGATAAGTGATGGAAGAGTTTATACGAGAGCTGGTAAGAATCTTACAAGAGATACACCCAGAAACATTTTTAGAAACGAATCCTCGAAAAGAGGTCATCTATCCATATGCCACCTTTGATTTTGATTCCGAGCCTATTCGTAGAAATCAAGATGGTTTTTATCTGGATATTGATATTTTTGACAAAAATAATTCATTTTTAAACTTGCTTGTTCTAGAAGACAAGTTTAAAACAGCTCTTTGTTACAAAAGGGTACTAACTCCAGAACTAAATCTCATTTTTAGTTTTCAAGGATCAAATAAAATACCAACAAAAGAAGAGCTGTTAAAAAGAAGAAATGTCCGCTTTTATGTAGCGGTCGATTGGAGGAAAAAAGAATATGGCACTACCTAAAACAGGTTATACAAAAACAACCGCAGACAATTTTGTCATTGATTCTGCGACAGTATTTACTGATTTTAAATACGATAAAGAGAAAGAGGAGTTTACCGGTATTCCCATGGGGGCAACTTCTGGTGGTGTAGAAATCAAAACAGAACTTTCTTACCGTAAAGTGGAAGTAGACGGTGCTTATATTATGGACGTAGTAGGTTTGAATGTGCTTGAATCAGCCACAGCTACGATGAAAGCCAACTTGATTGAATTAACAGCAGAAAATTTACGCCGATCATTAAATGCTACGATGACAGATGCTACTACAGATGAAGCACCTGCTGGTTATAAAATTATTAAACCTAAACGCTATTTAGAAGAAGGGGACTATATCCCTAACATGGCCGTTGTGGGTATTCATAATGGAACGAAACAGCCTATCATCGTTGCGTTAGATAACGGATTAGTGAAAAGCGGACTTGAAATTAAAACAGAGGATGGCAAAGAGGTAGTAATTGAACAGGAAATCACAGCTAACGCTTCTTATGAACAGCTAATAAATGACGAATTCCCATTCCGTATTTATTACCCAAGTACATCGAAAAATCCTATAGAGCTAACTGAGAGCTTGTAGATTATTGAGGAATCAAATATTTCCAAATAACAAATTTAGACGAACTGAAATAATTAAAGAACGGCTTATCAGTCGTTCTTTTTTACATGGAGGAATAACAAAATGACTTTAGAAATGCGTGAACTAAAAGGTGATGACTTATTTACATTACTTGCCATCATAGGAAAGCTTGATGTGAAAGACGAGTTTATCAATTTATTTGAAAAAAATATTGAATCTGCTGAAAAAGTTGTACCGTTGGACCACAAATCAAAAGAGCCAACAAAAGCAGAGCAGAAAAAAATTGATGCAGCCAAAGAAAAAGCTGACAAAGAAGCTACTAAGCGTGGCATTGAAATGGGCGCAGCGATGTTGCAAAAAGTCATGCTTAACTTAAAAGATATTAAGAGTGATATTAACGGACTTTTAGCAGAGTTAACAGGCGTTTCTATACAAGAAATTTCAGCTCTTGGATTAAAGGAGTATACGACTTTATTAGTCGATTTCTTTAAGAAACAAGAACTAGCTGATTTTTCTCTTCTATCGCCAGCTTATTGAAATAAAAGACGGCGAACACCGAATTAAAGATTTGTTGTTCAAAAGGTACGGAGATCCGATATCGTTACTTCGTACCTATCGTTTGTGTGACTTAATGGAATTTATTTTTATGTTCAAGAAGTGGAACAAGAAGAAAAATCTACAATCAGTGGTTACACACACAGATGACGCAGTCTTTAAAAGAATTTAAAGACCAACAAAAATACAGACCTTTACGTAAAAATAAAGCGAAATCTACCACAAAGAAGAACAACAAAAGCATTAGATTTTGCTAGTCAATTTGTTAAACCTCGAAAAGAAGGTGAGGTGTCTTAATGGGCGAAATTTTCAAGCTTTTTACAATCGGTGTCGATAATGGTGAAGCCAATAAGGCTTTGGACGAGACGGAATCTAAGGGACAATCAACAACAAGTAAATTAGTGGGGTTCTTTAAAAAGCAGCGCTAGCAATTGGTGCTGCTTTTGCCGTAGAAAAATCGTTAATTTTGGGAAGCTAAGCGTAGAAGCCGCGGCAAGTGCACAAGCTTTGAATGCACAATTTACCCAGGTTTTTAAGTTAGAACCATTAGCACAAAAATGGTAGATGGCATGGGTAAAAAATGAATATCCTACCTAACCGTATAAAGCCGACATTTTCTCGAATTACTTCAATGTTTAAAGGCTTAGGGCTAGATACAGAAGCCGCAATGAAGAAATCAGAGCAAGCAACTACCTTAGCGGCAGATGCTGCAGCTTTCTATGATGTTTCACTGGAAGATGCTTCAAGTTCTCTTACTTCGTTTCTAAAAGGAAACTACGAAGCCGGTGAAGCGATAGGGATTTTTGCAAATGATACTCAAATGGCGCAGTTTGCTATTTCTCAGGGAGTAGTAGGTTCTACAAAAGATTGGCAAAATTTAGATGAAGCGACGAAACAAGCTACTCGTTTAGATTATGCTAGCAACATGCTTAAACAAGCCGGAGCTGTAGGACAGGCTGCTCGCGAAGCCGACGGATATGAAAACGTTATGGGTAACTTAAAACAAGCGTGGCAGGACTTTTTAGCAAAAATAGGCACTCCTATTTTAGGAACGGTCGTTTCGATTATTCAAAGCATTACGAAAGGCTTAAGTGGCTTAGGTGATAAGGTAGCTGCAGTTATACCAGACTTTGGGGGATTCCAAAAATCGGCTATGGATGCATTTAACGGCATTCAAAATTCAGGTTTTGTGATGAATCTTCAGTGGGCTTTTAAGTGGATTAGTGATGCTATAAAAATGTAGCTCAGATTGTACAAAAGAACTGCCTGAAATAAAAGGGATTTTTGAGGATACGGGCAGTCAAGTGTCTATGATATTTACGAAATTGGCAGGAGTATTTAGTACATGGTCAATTACTTTTGCCGATATTTTCACAGCTGTAGTACCTAAAGCGATAGAAATTTTTAAATCTGCATTTAAAACAATAAATACAGTAGTATTACCTGCGATTGAAAAAATCGTAGAGGTGATTTGGGACATATCAGGAGCTGTGAGTGAGGTTATTGTAAATAATGTCATCCCTGCTTTTTCTAATTTTACAAAGGCTATAACTAAAAATAAAGCTATTTTTAGTTCTTTAAAAGCTATTATAGTTGGAGTAGGAGCCGCCTTAGCAACCTATAAAATTATCATGAAAGGTGTATTAACAGCTACTAAAATAGCTTCAGGTGTCACAAAAGCCTATACTGCAATTCAAACAGCTTTTAACGCAGTGTTAAACGCCAACCCTTTTGTGTTGATTATTTCGGCAATCGTGGGGTTAGTAGCGGCGTTAATTTATTTTTTCACCCAAACTGAAACAGGACAAAAGATTTGGAAATCTTTTACTAAGTTTCTAGTTGATACATGGAACTCCGTTAAAGATAAAGCAGTAGAGATATTTAATGGTATAGCCGATTTTATAAAAAATACGTGGGATTCAATCGTTAAAACAGCTAGTGGGTTAAAAGGTAGCTTAGTAAAAACGTGGAATGATATTACCGCTAAAGTCTCAGAAATTTGGAAGAAATTCACGGATGCTGGCAAGAAAACATTTGATGGTTTCAAAAAAACAGTAGAAAACGTTTTTAACGGCATTAAGAATTTTCTACAAACAGTGTGGAATGTAATATACGCTGTAGTAGGGGCGATAATCGTTAATACAATTAATATCTGGAAAGGTATTTTTGATGGTTTTAAAGCGTATTTTCAATATCTATGGGATCTCATAAAAGCAATTGCTACCGGTGTATGGGAAAAAATAGGTGATACCGTCACAGGAATAATTAACGGTTTCATTGGAGTTATTAAGGGTATTTTTGATGCGTTTAAAACTTTCTTTCAACAGATATGGGATGCTGTCGTTTACTCTGTAACAATCGCTTGGAACGGAATTAAAAATACAGTTACTTCAGTTTCTACGGCTATTAAAAATTTTGTCACTCCTATATTTAATGCTATTAAAACGACGATTACTAATGTCTTTAACGCAATTAAAAACACAGCAACTAACGTTTGGAATGCTATTAAAACAACAATCTCTAATGTTGTGCAGACTATCCTTAACTTTGTTACACCGATATTTAATACTATGAAAAACACGATAACAAACATTTTTAATGCCATTAGAAACACGGCTTCTAGTGTATGGAATAGTATTAAAACGACTATTTCCAATATCGTTACTTCTGTTAAAAACACAGTGATAAATATTTTTAATGCTTTAAAAAATTCAATTACAAACATTTTTAACGCAATTAGAAATACAGCATCCACGGTGTGGAATAGTATTAAATCGACCGTGTCTAATATCGTTAGTGCAACGGTGAACACCGTTAAGAATTTATTTAACGGTATGAAAAATACCGTTTCATCTATTTGGGATGGTGTAAGAAATACTATTAGTAATGTAGTTAACGCAGTGAAAAATACTATTTCAAATGTATGGGGTGGTATTACAGGAACAGTTTCTAATATCTTTAATGGTGTAAAAAATGCTATTGATGGGCCAATGAATGCGGCTAAAAATCTAGTGAAAAATGTAGTAGATGCGATTAAAGGTTTCTTTAACTTTAATATTAGCTGGCCGAAAATTCCGCTGCCTCACTTTTCTATTAGTCCGGCCGGTTGGTCTGCGGGCGATTTATTGAAAGGTAAAATACCAAGTTTGGGCATAGAATGGTACAAAGACGGCGGTATCATGACGCAACCTACCATATTTGGCATGAACGGAAATAACGCAATGATAGGTGGAGAAGCAGGGGCTGAGGCTGTCGCACCGATTGACACGCTGTTAGGATATGTTGAAACTGCAGTGAGAGGTGTAATGGCTGAACAAAAAGACGGAGATATCAATGTTACACAATATATTACAAGTCCCGAGCCTTTAACGCCTAGAGAAATTGCAAGAGAAACAAAATACAAGTTGCAAGACCTTGCAACACTGAGAAGATAGGAGGTAGGTTGGATGTACGAACTTATATACAAGAACTCGGAAGGTTCTTTGATTAGTTTCGGTGTTCAACCACCTTTTACCGTTAAAAGTAAAACAGGCTTCGGAGCTGTTGAAAATAAGATCATAACAGAAGAACAATATGGACTAGATGGTGTTATTAAAGTTTCGGAGCGTTTAGATAAGCGCGATTTAACGATAAAAGGTGAAATAATTGCTAGAGGAACAAAGGATCTTTTCAATTTACAGCATGAAATGATAAAAACGTTAAATCCCAAAACACCAGGTACGTTGATTTACAGAGTATTTGATCGTGAGTTTCAAATTGATGTGTTAGTAGTAAAAGCTCCCGACCTGCCAGATCCAGCTAAAAATATTACACAGGCTTTTACGTGTACCTTTCTAGCTTTAGATCCGTATTGGTCTGATATGAGTAAATATAATACGTTAATTCCCCTAGCCGTTGCCACAAAAAAACACATGTGGCCGTTAGAAATAACGAAAGGGTATGAGTTTGCTACACTAAAAAGTGGTGAGATTGTTCCTGTAACCAATGATGGTGATGTATCAGTGGGAGGCACGTTCTATTTTTCTTTAGGTGCAGAAGCTACCGATCCAGAAGTGTATAACGTAATTACTCAGGAATTTTTCCGATTTAAAGGTTCATTTGAAGCAGGTACTAAGTTTAAACTGGTAACTACTCGTGGACAGAAAGAAGCAATCATGACGGACCCAAACGGTGTTGAATCTAACGCTATGCCATTGCGAGACCCTAATTCTACCTTTCTGCAGCTTGAAAAGGGTGATAACTATTTTCAAGTGAAAGCCACTACTGGTATTGGTAACGTAATTGTACAACTTGACTTCCGGCCGTTGGTAGGTGGTGTGTAATGGAGTTAGAAATTTTCACTCAGGATCGAGATAATCAATGGAAATTTATTTCCGAAAAAGTATTTGATGGGTTTAAAAGTTTAACTGTTAAATTAAATTACTATACCTATTCAACGTTTGAGCTGTTTGTTGGTTTGACACCTGAAAATATACAAATATTTGTTCCAGACACTGTTATTTATATGGAAGGGCTCTATTTCTATGTTGATGCCGTAGTTGTAGACGATCAGGCAACAGCACAAATAAAGGTGTCGGGGAAATCACTTCTTGGGAAATCATTAGATCGTATTGTTTACCGAATTTATAATAAAACGGCACCGCCAGAGCAAATTGTTTGGGAACATCTTAATAATGAAGTAGTAAACCCTTCGGATGTAAAAAGAAAAATTCAATATTTAAAATTGGATTCCCGAGCTAATTTAGGGAATACGTCTATCCAGTATCAGAATAGTTATGGTGTCGTAGCCGAAGAAGTGGAAACTCTTTGCACATCCTACGATTTTGGGATAAGAGAGACAGCTACTAAATTAGGCGTTCCTGGTAATACGTTATCTATTTTTAAAGGTCGAGATGTTTCGAGAACGATTGAGTTTTCAGACGAATACGAAAATCTAACAAAAGCGGGGTATCAGAACAATAACTTTGATGAATCTTCAACCGCTATTGTTTTCGGTGAAGGTGAAGGCTCGGAACGTAAAAGTGTAGTGGTGGGTAACGAGAAAACAGGTCTACAAAGAAAAGAGTTATACGTAGATGCTCGAGACTTACAAAAGACAACTGACGAGGTCACTTTGACAGATTCACAATACCTCGAAGTCTTGAAAAATAGAGGGAATAACAAACTTTCAGAACGTAAACGAATTTTAACACTAAGTGGTGAGGTTCCCACAAGCTCTAAACTGTTTAAATTAGGTGAAGATTATCAATTAGGTGACACGATCACTATTAAATCAAATCTTTACAACTTGAAGAAAACATCAACAATTACAACCATCAAAAAGACCTATGATTCTAAGGGGCTTTTTATTGAACCAATTTTCGGGAAAGAAACACCTACCATTTTTGATGTTTTGGGCAGGGAATAGGAGGTAATACATGGAATGGAGTTTTCCTTGGCTATCAATAGATGGCGACAGAATGTACGATGATAGCGACTTCTCGAAATTTTTTGAGGGTCTTTTTTCTTATGGCGTTTCTCTAACAACAGCTAACGCATTAAAGGTTACTGCCAGTCCTAATGGCGGGATGAAAGTACAAGTAGATTCAGGCTATGCATTTGTCGGTAAAGTCTTCTTGAATAGTACTACAAAAGCTTTAAGTATTGATGTAGCAAGCAGTATGCAAGACAGGACGGATAGTATTGTGGTTCGCGTGGATAAAAGTGTGCGAGATGTATTTTTAGCTGTTAAAAAGAACGATACGACAGTAACCCGTACATCGGACGTTTACGAGCTACAGTTAGCGACAATAAGAGTGCCCCGAAATGTTTCTAGTATTACAGGCGATTTAATCACAGATAAACGGGCAGATACGAAAGTATGCGGGTATTCTTCGCCGTTTCAAAAGGTTAACGTTTCAGGGTTAGAAGAGCAATACGGTACAATACTAAAAAAAATTGCGGAAGCCAACAAGACGAGTTATGAAAAAATCCTAAATGATTTTAAAAACTATGTTGCAAAAGCGCAAACCGATATGGATTCTAATATTGAAGAAATTATCCAATCAGGTAATGGAAAGGTAAGTGCTTTTGATGTTTTAATTCACGAATGGTTTGCAGCTTTAAAAAATGAATTAGATACAAATCAAGCATCAAATTTACAGAATCAAATCAATGAAATGAAAGCTACTGAAGAGTTACCAGCTATAGAACATAATTTACTCGGTTATCCTAATGTACAAGTTTTGTATTGGGAATACGGTATTGGCCTATCAGGATTAGCTAATGAGCCAACAGGTCTAGGCGGTAGCAATGTGAAAAAGATTCCTCACAGTGTAGAATATCTTGATTTATTCAGTTTCAAAGTTAAAGTGCCAATGAACTTTAAATTGGTAAATCCAACAGTAACAAAAATAGATAGTCGAACTATTCGCTTTATTGAAGCATTTAAAGTTATAGAAATTAAATTTTAGGAGGAAAAGAATGTATACATTTAAAAAAGGTGATGCAGACTACCAAGTCATGCTAAATGAAAATTTTAAAGAGATAACTGATTCTTTCGAAGATGGTTTATTTGTCAGAAAAAATTCTAAAATATTAGATTTAAACGATGCTATATTGCCAGGCATTTATTCAATCCCAGCTACAGGAGTTGATAATAAACCTTTACCTAATTCTGGAAGTTTATTCGTTTGTAAAGACCCAGGAGGGGTTAGACAATTATTTCAGACAGAAAGAACAATATTTATTCGACAATTAGGGGGAGTACCTTCATCTTGGACGGATTGGAAAAAAGTAGCTTTTGAAAAAGAACAACCTTTTGAAGCTTGGTATTCACCAGGAACTAACCATGCTGGATTCAAAAATAAGGCAAGATATAATTTAGGGCCAGAATTTAGCAACATAGGCCAGCGACTTGGGTTGCCTATGAAAAGTGAACCGTTGGAGTGGAATAGTGGGCGATGGCAAGCAAAAGTTCTTAGAGACTGCAAGCTAAATATAAGCGGAACTGTAAAATACCATGTTGGTAGTTCGAGAGGTGTTCTCTATGCTTATACTCATATAGACAAAGGCCTTGATGAAGGCGTAGGTGACTTAGGTATTGGATCAGCAGTCGGAGCTGTTGGCGGCTTGGATTATAAAAATGTCGCAGCTTTTGATTTAAACGTTACACTAAAAAAAGGTGAGTATCTTGCGTTTCGCTTAGAATTAGCAGCAGATAAGCAACTTGATTATACTCAATTATCTTCTATGCATATCACAGAATTAGTATAGGAACTGAATTTTAAAATAAAAACCGTTTAGCAAAAAAGCTAAGCGGTTTTTATTTATAGAGAGAAGGAACTTTATGTGAAGGATGAACTGATTCAAGATGTTGTAGAGCGTTTAGTGCGTATTGAGACAAAGCTCGATAACTACGAAGTGTTAAGAGAAAAGACAGAAGATGCTAAGGAAAAGGCTGATTATGCTTTCTCTATTGCTAAAAATAATGAAGAAGATATCAAAGAAATAAAGGAAAATCAGAAATGGTCTTGGCGGACAATTGCGGGCATAGGGGTGTCAGTAGTTGTCTATTTATTTACAAAATATTTAGGAGGTGTATAAGAATGATTCTACCAGATAAGTACTACAAAATTATCAAATGGGGCGTGCTAACAGTGCTACCTGCAAGTTCTGTTTTGGTTGCCACACTAGGTAAAGCTTATGGATGGCAGCAAACAGATATGACTGTTTTAACTATTAATGCCATAGCAACTTTTTTAGGAGTGGTAACAGGAGTATCAGCATATAATTTAAAAGACAAGGAGAAATAAAAATGAAAAAGAAAATTTTAGCAGGAGCGCTTGTCGCTCTGTTTTTTATGCCTACAGCTATGTTTGCCGCAAAAGGAGACCAAGGTGTGGATTGGGCGATTTATCAAGGTGAACAAGGTCGCTTTGGCTATGCACATGATAAATTCGCTATTGCCCAGATTGGAGGCTACAATGCTAGCGGTATTTATGAACAATACACATATAAAACGCAAGTGGCAAGTGCTATTGCCCAAGGTAAACGTGCGCATACCTATATTTGGTATGACACTTGGGGAAACATGGACATTGCGAAAACAACAATGGATTACTTTTGCCACGTATTCAAACGCCTAAAAATTCCATCGTTGCATTAGATTTTGAACATGGAGCGTTGGCTAGTGTTCCAGATGGATATGGAGGATATGTAAGTTCAGATGCCGAAAAAGCAGCAAATACAGAGACAATTTTGTACGGTATGCGCAGAATCAAACAGGCTGGCTATACTCCAATGTATTACAGCTATAAGCCATTTACACTAAATCATGTAAACTATCAACAAATCATCAAAGAGTTTCCTAACTCTTTATGGATTGCTGCGTATCCTATCGATGGTGTGTCACCATATCCATTGTATGCTTATTTCCCAAGCATGGATGGTATTGGTATTTGGCAATTCACATCCGCTTATATTGCAGGTGGTTTAGATGGTAACGTAGATTTAACAGGAATTACGGATAGTGGTTATACAGATACCAATAAACCAGAAACGGATACGCCAGCAACAGATGCAGGCGAAGAAATTGAAAAAATACCTAATTCTGATGTTAAAGTTGGCGATACCGTCAAAGTGAAATTTAATGTAGATGCTTGGGCAACTGGGGAAGCTATTCCGCAATGGGTAAAAGGAAACAGCTACAAAGTGCAAGAAGTAACTGGAAGCAGAGTATTGCTTGAAGGTATCTTGTCATGGATTAGCAAAGGTGATATTGAATTATTGCCAGACGCAACAGTCGTCCCTGATAAGCAACCAGAAGCGACTCATGTGGTACAATACGGAGAAACATTATCAAGTATTGCTTATCAATATGGAACAGACTATCAAACGTTGGCGGCATTAAATGGATTGGCTAATCCAAATCTTATTTATCCTGGTCAAGTTTTGAAAGTCAATGGATCGGCAACAAGTAATGTCTACACGGTTAAATACGGCGATAATTTATCTAGTATTGCAGCAAAACTTGGCACTACTTATCAAGCTTTAGCTGCATTAAACGGATTAGCAAATCCTAACTTGATTTATCCAGGTCAAACATTGAATTATTAATAGCTTTAATATAAAATAAGGATACACTTATTTAAATTTCTCTCGAGTCGCCGTCCCCAAGGCGGCTCTTTTCAGGACCATTAGCTCAGTTGGTTAGAGCAAACGGCTCATAACCGTTCGGTCACAGGTTCGAGCCCTGTATGGTCCATAGCTAAAAAGGGCACGAAAAGGGCAAAAGTAGTAATACTTTGTCAGATTATGTTGTTTTTATAAATTTTATTAGTATTATATAGCATTATAAATGCCTGTTTTACGGGCTTTACAATTTTGTGAAAATTGGACCAAATCCTTGGGACCCAATGGGAGCCCTTGCTACGCAAGGGCTAGACTCTTCTTTTGGGAAAAGGGCACAAAAGGGCAAAAATAATTAAAACTAAAAAGTGGTGGACTTGGTTATAACTCGTTTAGGGTCTTAACCAAGTCTGTTTTTGTTTCTTGGTGACGTGCATGTATATTTTTCGGTTGTCTCTCTGTCCTCATGCCCGACCCGATCCATAATTACTTGAATAGGTATGCTTTTTCAGCTAACATACTTATATGAGTGTGTCTAAACACATGCGTGCTAACTTTTGTGGATGTATTAAATTCAATTTGGTGGCTAGCAATAAAACTATTAATAGTGCCTAAATCATAAGGACGGTCATTTGACGTCACGAATAAAAAATCAGAATTTTTATTTTTAATGAAGTGGTTATGATACATGCGGTCTTTTATAATCTGTACTGCAGCATCACCTAACTCAATAGTACGAAATGATTTTCTTGTTTTTGGCGGGACTTTTTGTCCTCGGGTGTGACTACGTGTTGCATGATCGTAAGTTCCATGAATATCTAACAAAAATCCGTCGTGAAAGTTTTTTGATTCTAAAGCAATCAATTCACCAAAACGCATCCCAGTGTGAAATTGTAGTTCAGTATTTGCGTATAAAGTGGGTTGTATCCATTTAAAACTTGAAATATTTGTTCAGCCTCGGCTTTTTCTAAGTATCTAGGTACTTGCTCATTAATAAGATCATCCACCGTTTTTGCTGGCGTTACTATTTTAGAAAGATTAATGGCATCAAGATTTTTAATGTATCTTTTCTTATAGGCGAGTAAATGCACCACGGATAATCGCACGGAATCTTTTTATATAGGACTTTTGATATTCAAAGTCAAAAATCATACGGTCATAAAATGCTTGTATATCATCAAAAGTTAAATCCTGGATTCGTTTATCTTTTTCTATTACTAAGAACTCATTTAAGAGTGAATCAATGCCATAGCTATATCCCGAGAGCGTGGAACCTTTTTTACGTTCTTTTGATTTTGGATCCTGAATATAATCAAACCATTCTTTTATCATATCTTCTAACGTTTTATCATTTGGTATTACGCCCTCGTTTTTGATTAAATTTTCTAGACGTTTCTCTTCTTCGTAGTCGGTCAGTATCTTTTGGATTTTTATTTCTAACTCACGACGTGCTGCATTCTCAGCTTGTTTTGTATTTTTTGCTAAAGTCGTGGTGACTTTTTGTGTTTTACCGGTCCGAGGGTCGGTGTATCTTTCGCGATATTGGTATGTGATATTTCCTTTTTTATCCTTTTTCTTTTCTACCCACATATTCAACTCTCCTTTTATGGGAACTTACGTTCTTTTGGAGGTGTATAAAAACCTCGTAATGAGGCTTATTTTTTGATATAATAGCATTAAATAAGCCTTTGGTTTATTTTCTGATAAGGTGCATCCACTAGCTTGCCGGCGGGGGATGCACTTTTTTATTTTACTAACGGAATAATATTTTCATTTTTAGTTGATTTTGCTATGGTTCTGTCGTTCCCATTCGTGTAAGGTGTGATGAAAGAAATAACATCGTTATCATTTTCTAATGTTTTGGCTACTTCTTCAACATTTAATTGAATTCCGTATATGGCAGTCTTTTGTGCCTCTGTACCTGAGTTGGAATCTATCGCAGTCTGCATTTCTTCCATATTTTTTTTTGCTTCATCATTAATTACCTTAACCGTAATGACAGCGTGAGGGTTATCTGATGTGTCATCTTTAACATTATTTTTAACATCTATTTTTACTAATTTCTCGTCAGAGTTAAATTTTTCTTCTAACTGTTTAACTGCTTGGGTTATGTTTTCTGTATTAGGCTCGTTTTCGTTACTGTCTGAAGCTTCAATAGTGCTTGACTGGGCAGCAGTTTCGGCTTTCTTTTTGTGTATTATTTTTTGCGTTGCTACAGGCAGAGAGAAGAGCTGCAAAAATAAGAGCAATGCCTGCAAATTTAATCATTTTTTTCATTTCTATCATCCTTCTTTCGATTTAATATAAATTCATTATAGCGTAATTGCTTCATAAAAAGGGTTGCTGTATAAAATTTTTCTTTCTAAGTTTCGTCCTAATTCAATTGCCAAATTTTTAGAGTTGCCGTTCATTATCTTATTGGCCGTATCATAGGCGGCAACGTAAGATGCTTCAAAACTAGCCTGCATTTGCTGAAGTAATCTCATAAAAATAGCTTGTTCAGATATACCGTAACGGTTTGAGATAAAATAAGGAGGAGTTCCTTTTTTCAGCTCATTAATAAGAACAGGTTCGGGTAGTAGTATAGAAGATGCTCCAATGTTCGCTTGAAATTCTGGTAAGATATCTGCCAGTGAATAGGATAAAGTATCTTTTGTGTCGGTGAATACCTTATTTTCGCTATCTAAATGATACATGGCGTGAATAAGTTCATGAGATATCGTGAAATTTTTCTTTTTCGCCCATGTTAGAATTATAAGCTAGCGTAGTCTCGTAATCATCTTTAATAATCATACCTGATATAGATCTACGTGCTGTTTTTCAAATGGAAAGGGCCTTATTTTAATTGATTTAGATGTTAATATTTCATCCCAAATATATCTATGCTCATAATTATTAACACTCATTCCCAAACATAACATGTGTGCTGAAATAAATTCGTTAATGGTACCGCAAAAGTTAAGGTACTCGTCTACTTCTACTGTCATCCTGAAAACCACCTTGTAATTATTCACTTAAATTTTCTTTTTTTATTTCTTCTATTCTCCATGAAAAGAAACGTTCCATCTCATCCTCTAGTTCTTTTACTTGCTTTGAAGAAAGTCCATCTGTATCCATGCGCATCATTACTTGTTTAGCCATCGATTCATTTTTCTGATTAGATGTATCTGATTTTCCTAGCAAATAGTCTATAGATACATCAAAAAGTTCTGAAATCTTTTCTAATGTATCACTAGATACATTGGTAATTACCCCTCGCTCATAGTTAGAAATATTTTCTCTTTTCATACCTAAAAAGTTGCAAGTTCTTGCTGTGACATTTTTATTTTTCTTAATTCCTTTAATCTCAGCGCAAATGAGGTCATTTTAAAGCTCCTTTATGTTATTTTTGTAAAAATAGCAAATAAACCTCTTGCGTAATTCTTAATTACATTGTATACTCATTTATGTAATTGGCAATTACGTAAATTAAATGAGAGGAGATGTTCATATGAATTGTACAAGAGGGTCTTTGCGAGCAGCGAGAATCAAAAAGTCATTAACTCAAAAACGTTTAGCTGAGTTAACTGGTGTTACTGAAACAACTATTCGTAATATAGAGAATGGCCGTTCCTGCCCGAGTTTCAAACTATCAATTATGTTAGCAAAATTACTTAATGTAGATTTTGAAACTTTGTGGGAATACGATTTTCGTAATTCTTAATTCTTTTTTTATTATAAAACGTAATTCTTATTTACGCAAGTGGTAATTACTATTTTTTTAACAAAAGGAGCTTAGAAAATGAACTATGCACACGAAATGCCCGCACTAACGGCAGAAGACATTGTTAAATCAAGACTGCATTTAATTGTCAAAGATCTATTTAAAGAAGTTTTTAAAACGAACAACAGAATTAATCGATGCAGAGAAAAAATTTCATCAAGCTCATTATGCGATGGAACAAATCGTTATTGGAAAGCACAAGAAAATCTAGATGCATCAATTCGTGAAAAAAGTTTTTTACTTCATCAACTACTGCAGTTAGATGTGTCTTATCGATGGACAGAAAAACTACATCAGGACCGTTATTCTTTTGTTACCGATTATGTGGCTGTGCTAGTTGAACTAAACGAGCTAAAGCATGAGAGGGGGTAAGGGGTATGCCAAAACCGGTTAAGGTTGATCTGGAAGCTGTCGAACAGAATCCAGATCGTGCGTCAATTAAATATGGAAATAAAGCCGTAGTACAAAAAATGTACTCAATCACTAAATCTAGTTTAGAGAAATGGCTGGCTTTAATGCAGGACACGCCGCAATTTTCGTCTGGTGTAATTCATCCAACACATAAGATTGTATTAATTGAGTTAGATGTGTTTGATGAGTTTGTTCGCTGGATGGATAAAAACCGTTACAAGAAAAGAAAGGGCGGATAGTACGTGGCTTATACGACAGAACAAGAAGCGTGGATATTATGCCAAATTCAAAAAGATCGCAAGCAAAAACAATCAGATAGGGCAGCTCTTAGAAGCGCTGATTTATTAACAGACAGAGAAGCGGAAAAATTCAAAACGAATTAGATTTTTTAAGTCGTTTAGAAGATAAGAACCGCATGCACAGATTAATTCCGTAGGAGGTTTTACAAAAATGATTATTTGCTACAAAGGCGAAGATTTAAAAGTGCAAGACACTTGTAGCACATACGACAACATTTCAGTTGTGTTGTTTAAAGGGCAAAAACGAGTGTATAACCATCGAACAAATGAAATTGTAGGCGGCGATGAACGTTTGCCAGAAGCAAAAGCAATCCGAAATTTTAACGGTTCTGTGATGGTTTTAGGGAGGTGAAAGCAATGAAAAAATTACACAAAATATTGCAAAAGGCTAGCGTGGAATTTTATGAAACATTTTATGGATCAATTGACTACAAACTTTTAGATGCCGCTCAATTTAAAGAATTTGAAAGAAAGATTAATTTACGTTATTGCTGCACAGATCCAGAAAAAAATATCTCAATTTATGAGGTGTACGATGAAAGATTTGCAGATGTTTACATTGGAAAGAAAGGATGATTACAGTGAAAAAAATATATCAATTAAGACGTATAGCGGCACTGTTGGTTGTATTCGGACTAGGTCTATTGGTAGGTGGCAATATTGGACCATTAATCCAAAACATTTATATAGCGGTTTTATCATTTGGCTTTTAATTTATGATTTAGCGCTTGAAGATCGTGAGGTGAAATAAATGTTAACAGCTAATGAAGCTTTTTAGTACGTGAAGCAGTACGAGAAAAGATTGAAACGTTAAGAGATGCAGTACGTCACGAAAGTGCAAAGCATCCGACAATGCAGGACCTCCGCACGCTAAAGCATTTTCAAGCAGAGTTAGAACGTTACGAAGTTGCTTATCAAAAAATGCTCAACGAAGTGGGGTGTTAGGTGATGATTGCTGTATTGAAACAAAAAGAGCCTACCTCGTCCGCCAACGAAGTAAGCTACTAAACAAAAAATATACAAGTAAATAATAGCACGAAAAAGGAGAAACGCAAATGAGAAACTATTATCACGTAAAAACACAAGAAGCATATGATAACTTAATGGCATTTTTGGAAGAACAAGGGTATGTCTGGGCTACAGGACTTGAGCCTACAAAAACCGATTTATGGAAATGGCATAAAGAAAAAACAGTTATTGAAGTAAATAAAGCGAATAGAGAATTGTCAATTATTAGTGCTCCTTTTCTAGAGCATATATTAGGAATTACTGATTTTATTGAATGGACAGCAACTTCACCTAAAAAATCAATTGAAGTCTCAAAAGAATTTGATAAATGGGTACAGAAAAGTAAAGAAGCACATATTGATTATAAGAGTTGGTGTATTTGGCAAATTAATAAGATGGGATGGGATCATTGGTTAGAAGATCCTATTACAGATGAAGAGTTGCTTACCGGGAAAGGCCTTGAGTGGACGAAAGAAGTAGAAGAAAATCGAGAACTGCATACACGTGCGATTCTTGATGGTTACACAGTGAAAAAAGAACCAATGTATGAAATTCCTTTGCCATACGCGATAAATGCTACGGGAAAACAGCAATATTTATCTTACAACACTGAAAAGAATCGTTTTGTTTGTACAGCAAAATCAGACAAGCTAAAACAACGTTTCACAGAAACAGAACTAAAAGAAGAAGTACCTGGATTTTATCGGGAATTGGCGGTGAAAGTTGATGAGCGATAAAAAGATAGTACTTCCTGACTTTTTAACATCGAAGCAAAAAGAGCAGATATTAAAAGCATATAAATGGGGAAAACCAATCATTGTGAAAGGTCAGCAGGGGCCTACAGGAAAAACAACGCTTGTTAATTGCCTTAGAAAACAGGGAATCCAAGCATTTGAAGCATGGGAATGTTTAACCCTAGAGCTAAACCAGATAGGAAGTGTAGCAACTCATGTTATCGCCGTACAAGAAAATTAGACGAAAAGCGGGCATGTCACAAGAAGAATTAGCAAAAAGAATGCTACTTCCTGTGAAGCTGATAAAAGTTTATGAAAAACGTAATGTAGACCCACCGTTGCATTATCACGCAAATTTTAAAGCGATTTTCAATGTAACAGATGAAGACATTAACCAATTAAAATAACTGGAGGAATAAAAAATGGCAAACATCTATTTAAATATTGAAGCAGATTCAGCACAAGAGTTAAAAGAAATTTTATCGCAGTTAGCAACAGACAACGTTGTAGAAGTCACGCAATCTTTAAATACAGCGGATAAAAAAGCTACAGAAGAAGTAGAAAAAGCAGCGAAGAAAGAACCTGCAAAAAAGAAAAAAGCAACTGCGAAGAAGAAAGAAGAAGTTTCTACGGCCTCAACCTCAGACACCGAACCATCGAAAACTGGGGAGAAAGTCGCGCCTACTGATTCAGAAACAGAAGAAGTATCAGCAACAGCCGATTTACACCTAGGGGCAACAAAAGCAGATGTGCAAGAAGCGATGAGAAAGGCTATGGATAAAGGCAAGCGACCTATGATAAAGACCTGCTTTAGTCGTTACAACGCAGAAAAACTTTCAGACTTGAAAGAAGAGCATTACGGTAAATTTATCACTGACTTAGAAACGTTGGTAGGTGAATAAGCATGCCAGTAGGAAATCATGCCTTATTAGGGGCGAGTAGTGCGCATCGGTGGCTAATATGCCCACCTTTGGCACGACTAGAGGAAAAAGTAAAAGATCGCGGCAGCTCTTATGCGGAGGAGGGAACAACTGCACACGAATTAGCAGAGTTGTATTTGGCGAAGCGGTTTAAGCTATTAACCGCTAGAGCGGTAAACTCACGATTGAAATTTTTTGAACAAGACCATCCGTATTGTGATGAATCCATGAAAGAATACGTCACCGCTTATTGTGATTTAGTAGAAGAACGTGTCAATCAATACGAAAATGCCACAGTCGAATTAGAACAAAAGTAGATTTTTCAAAATGGGTCCCAGAAGGATTTGGAACTTCGGACGTGGTTGTCTTATCAGATAAGACGATTGAAATTATCGACTTGAAATACGGCAAAGGTGTTCCTGTTGATGCGTATTTAAACCCTCAACTGATGTTATATGCGCTTGGTGCGGTGGATAAGTACGACATTATTTACGAATTTGAAACCGTGCGAATGACGATTATTCAACCTCGTTTAGACAATATTTCGACCTTTGAAATTGAAAAAGAAGAATTATTATACTGGGCTGATAATTACGTGGCGCCTCGAGCAGTGCAGGCTTGGGAAGGTACAGGAGAATGGACGATTACAGACGACGTTGTGAAGTTTTCAAAAGTTCGTGCCCAACTACGGCCACGTGCGGAGAGAAATTTCCAGCTGATTGATAAGCACGAACTGAAAGAAGCACCGCTTTTAACCAATGAGGAAATTGCTGAAATTTTAGAACGTGCGCCAGAGATAAAAAAATGGCTGGAACATGTGGAAACTTACGCTTTACAGAAAGCAAGGGACGAAGGCGAAGAGTTCCCTGGTTGGAAAGTAGTTGCTGGGCGAAGTAATCGAAAAATTTCAGATAATGAAGGGCTACTGATGGTTTTAGAAGCCGAAGGATTTGAAGATGAAGACATTTTAAAACCGCAGGAACTGAAAGCCATTGGGCAATTAGAAAAAGTTGTCGGCAAGAAAAAATTTGCGGAATTAGCTGCAGACTTCATTATCAAACCAGAAGGAAAGCCTGTTCTTGTTCCTGAAAGTGACAAGCGACCAGCGTTAAACAGCGTAGAAAATGCGCTTAATGATTTTGAAGGGGTGGAGTAATGGCTATGAAAAAAATTGACACACAAGAGGCAATAGCTTCAACTCTAAAAAAGGGAATGGAGAAAGCGGAGCATTCAGGAATTAACGTATCTGAGGATGAATTTACTGTCATACAGCCTTTTGATGATTTAAATGCGGTTATTGTTACCGTTGAAAACAGCACAGGAAATCGCCCTGTAAATATTAAGGTGACAGATACGGTGGTTATCTTAGAACGTCAAGAAGGTACTTTGGATGTATTTAAGTAGAAGGTGGGGGATAAAATGCCTCAAAAATCATGTAAAGAAAAGCCTGTGATTTTTAGCGGTAAAGGTTATTACATCACAAGAGAAGATACACGCAATGTTGGGCTTTATGTATTCAGTGAGAATAAAGTGTTATTTAAAGGATATTTTAACACGATTGAAGCGGCGTTATCGTCGTTAGTTACTAACTCATTGCTTGTAGATGAAACGTGGACAATGAACCTAAAAAACTATAAAGAATCTATTTTAGAGATGAAAGAACAAATCATCTCGGACATTAAACAGTATTTTACAGAACAAGCTTCTAATTCGTTAGATGATTTAGAAGAAGACGAATTATTTAACTAAAAAATATAAGAAAGTAGGAATTTAAAATGGCAAAAGTAACTGGAACGAAAGTAATTACAAATCAAGTGAGATTAAGTTTTGTGCATGTGTTAGAACCTCATGCGATGGAAGAAGGGCAAGAGAAAAAATATTCTTGCATGTTGATTATTCCAAAAGACGATAAGGAAACCCTTAAAGCGATGAAAGAAGCAATCAAAACAGCCTATGAAGGCGCAAAGGGGATAAATTAAAAGGCGTTAAATTTGAGCGCTTGAAAACTACGCTACGCGATGGCGATGAAGAAATGGACACCGAAGAACGCCCAGAATTTGAAAACGCAATGTTTATCAACGTATCAAGTAAAACGAAACCACAAGTCGTAAAACGTGAAGATGGTGTGCTTGTAAAAACAGACGATCCAGACGAAGTCTATTCAGGTGTTTATGCGATTGCATCTATTAACTTTTATGCTTACAGTACTGCAGGAAACAAAGGGGTTACTGCTGGGCTAAACAACATTTTAACGTTATGTAAAGGGGACTTCTTAGGCGGTCGTGCCAATGCTGAATCCGATTTTGGTGACCTAGAATGGGAAGACGAAGAAGACGATATGTTTAGCTAAAAATTGAATAAGGGGCTAAAATGCCCCTTTTCTTTTGAAAGGAGAAATTGAAATGGGTAAACGACCAATTTATTTGCCTATTGAATTACAAGATGTTTTTGAGCTAATTGAAGAGAGAAAACTGGATTCTATATATTTTGAAAACGGTAGCCGTTTAGAATCCGTCAGATTGCACCGTTGGGAATTCAAAGAATTCGGAGATACTAATTTTTATGTCAAACAAGAATATACACCAGTAGAAGATCAGGGGGTAGGAAAAAATGAAACCAACTAAAGCACGTTTAAGAAACCATGTGATTACTTTAAAAAATTCAGTGGAAAAAGAAATAAGAGCGAAAAAGACGAAGGCTATTCGTGCACATATTGAATCAGAGTGGCTGAAAATTGATCCTGAATTTGAGAAATTGCATAGATATTTCAGCTCACTTAGAATTCGCCAAAACGTAAAAAATGAACTTGTCGATTTGTTAGAAGAAAACAGTTTGGAAATATGGAGCTTTTATCGCGATACGGATGCTAGAGATTTTGAAACCTATAAGAAAGGGTTTCTTGAAAAACTTAAGTATAACTCAATAAAAGGGCTTGCGAAAGTAGAAGCTGTTTACGATCAAGAAATCCAAGAGGTAAGAGAAACGTACAATGCGATTATTGCAAATGTAGAAAGAGTGCCTGCTAAACAAGGAGTGGCTTATCTTGAAGAGCTAGGGATCAACGTTGATGTTTTTAAAGAGGAAGAAGCACAGCTTCCGATGATTGCCGTTGATAAAAGTAAATTGCGGTTACCATCTGAAACGGCTGATAGCAAATGAAAACGTTAAATATTGATATTGAAACGTATTCGGATGAAGACTTAACCAAAGTTGGGGTTTATAAATACGCTGATAGCCCCAACTTTGAAATTTTACTTTTTGCTTATTCGGTTGATGGTCAGCCTGTCGAATGTGAGGACTTAACAATTAGCGAAATACCTGACGAGATAGTGGCTGCGCTAACAGATAAGAACGTGCTTAAAATTGCATTTAATGCCCAATTTGAGCGCGTTTGTTTGTCTAAGTATTTAGGTATTCCGTACTACTTAGACCCTGCACAATGGCACTGTACGATGGTTCACGCAAACGAATTAGGGTTGCCAGCTTCTTTAGGGCAATGTGCGAAATATTTAAACATCGAACAGCAAAAAGACACAAGAGGTACGCAACTGATTAACTTCTTTTCTAAACCGTGTAAGCCGACCAAGAAAAACGGCATGCGTACAAGGAATTTACCTGAACACGCTCCCGAAAAATGGCAAACGTTTATAGAGTATTGTATTCAAGACGTCAATGTAGAAATGGCTATCGCGAATAAGTTGAATCGCTTCCCTGTCCCCGAAAGTGAGTGGAAGCTTTACACCTTGGATCAGCGGATTAACGACAGAGGGGCAGAAATTGACCACGAATTGGCAACGGCTGCTATTGATATTATGGCCGATTTAAGCGAAGCGGGATTAAACGAAATGAAGGCTTTAACAGGATTGGAAAATCCTAACAGCTTAGCGCAACTGAAAAAGTGGCTAGAAGAACAAGGAACGCCTTTCGAGAAGTTAGGAAAAGAGGTTGTGTTAAAGGCTCTAGCATTAGGAAACTTGCCCGAGAATGTGGCGGAGGTATTAAAATTGCGCCTTAGTTTGTCTAATTCAAGCACGAAAAAATATCTGATGATGGATAATGCACGTTGTTCAGATAATCGCATTCATGGCATTTTACAATTTTACGGTGCCAACCGCACAGGACGGTGGGCAGGGCGATTATTACAAGTACAGAACTTGCCTAGAAACTATTTAAGTGAAATTGATTTTGCCCGTCAGCTTGTGAAAGCAAAAGATGTTGAAGGCATCGAATTAATGTATGAAGATGTGCCAGACACATTGAAACAACTTATCCGAACAGGTTTAGTTGCCAAAGAAGGGCATCGGTTCATCGTGTCTGACTTTTCAGCCATTGAGGCCCGAGTGATTGCTTGGTATGCCAAACAAGATTGGGTATTAGAAGTATTCCGCACACACGGCAAAATTTACGAAGCAACAGCGGCGCAGATGTTCCATTTAGGCGAAGTGACGGACTACGACTGGAAAAGCCACGAAGGTAAAGACATGCGCCAACGTGGAAAAGTGGCGACATTGGCGCTTGGTTACCAAGGCGGACCAGGGGCGCTTAAAGCAATGGGTGCATTAGAAAACGGCATTGAAGAACACGAATTACAAGACATTGTGGACCGTTGGCGTACAGCCAATAAACGCATTAAGAACTTTTGGCATGAAACCCAAAAGCTGTGATTGACTGTTTACAAAACGGCGGCATTAAAAAGGCCCTCGTGGGTTGAAATTTTATAAAAAAGCAGGATTCTTGTTTATTCAGCTACCAAGCGGACGAAAACTAGCGTATGCAAAAGCGCATTTAAAAGAAGGTGACTACGGTCCTGCTATTTTTTATGAAGGGCAAGGCGATAAAGTCGCTTTCACGGAACAGCAAACCTACGGCGGTAAATTGGTGGAAAACATTGTCCAAGCAACGGCAAGAGACGTTTTAGCAGAAGCGATGCAGAGGCTTGAACGTGAGGGCTATCCTATTGTTTTCCATGTGCACGATGAGGCAGTAGCCGAAGTGCCAGAAGGGGAAAAATCTATTGAAGAAATGAACAAAATCATGTCTGTAGTTCCTGATTGGGCGGAAGGCTTGCCGTTAAACGCCGAAGGATTTGAAACGAAATATTACATGAAAGATTAGGAGGTTCAGATAATGGCACTAAATTATGTAAAGTTAGAACTGACAACTGGTGGAGTTTTTCAACTGGGAAAGTTTTTGAATTTAGTTACAGTGATTATGAAAATTTTAAGCACCGCTTTTAAAACGCTTTGGAAATATTTGTTCAAATAAGAAATTTAAAGATTTGATAAAAATACAAACGATTTTGAGGAATTAGAATTTGTATTTTTGATAGCGATGATTGGGAATTGAAAATCACTAAAAATTAGAAAAAGGAGCGATAGAAAATGAAACTAAAACTAGTTGATGTTGAAACTAATCCTCACGAAGAAGAAGTGGGGACATGTGAATTTTGTATGAGTGTTGAAATGGTCAATGAGCCCGTTTTGTTTTTAAAAAGATATTGGGGAACTCGTTCGTGTTAAAGCATTCATTTGGAGTTGGGGTTTTTATGATGAGGAAAATATCGAAAATATCGTAGATTTTGCTGCTTATGTCAACGAACAGGAGTTTGACGAAGAGCAAGAGCTAGATTATAGCTGGTTAACTAATCTAATTTACGAGTACGAATATGGAAAGGATTGTTAATAAATGGGAAATAACATACTTATACTAATAAACTTAGTACTTTGCTTTTTGTTGGGCTACGTTGTTGGTAAGCGTAAATATCTTAAAGCAATGAGAGCTGCGTTTAATTATGATCATAAATCCTCTACGTGTGACTATCAAGAAGGATGGCTTGACTGTTTAGGTTTCATCCTTAAACAATAAAAGAAAGGAAGCGGAAAGATGGAACAGCCAGAAAAAAACATCAAATTAGCCTATGATGGTGAAATCCATCTTGCAGTGGGTGCTTCAAAAACCGAGAAAAAATGGAAAAATCGGCAGATGTCTTGGTCGGATTTTACCCAACGATTGAAAACGCCGACAGTGACACAAGAGACTGTCGAAGACTACAAAAAAATGCCAAAGTCTAAGCAGGGCGAAGTTAAAGACGTTGGGGCGTTTATTGGTGGTTGGTTAAAAGAAGGACGACGGAAAAGAGGAAACACGCAACAGCGTAGCCTTGTTACGTTAGATGCCGACAGCACGACGTTAGACTTTTGGGACGATGTACAGCTGTTATTTGACCACGCTGCAGCTGTCTACACGACACACAGCCATTTAGTAAAAGGTCCACGTTATCGCTTGATTATTCCGTTAAGTCGCCCAGTGACCGCCGAAGAGTATGAGCCCCTAGCGAGAAAGCTTGCGGAGTTTTTCGGCATGGATAACTTCGATGATACGACCTATCAGGCAGAACGTTTAATGTATTGGCCCAGTCATTCGATAGACGGGGAATATTTCACCGATAACATCGATTTGCCGTGGGTCGATCCTGACGAAATTCTAAGCCAATACGAAGACTGGCGAGATGCAAGTTTTTGGCCAGAAAGTTCCCGTGGGCATTCTATCCGCGAAAGACAAGCAAAAAAAGCAGGCGACCCATTAGAGAAAAAAGGGATTGTCGGGGCATTTTGTCGCACGTATGACATCATTTCAGCGATTGAAACCTTTTTGCCTGACATCTACGGGTCCACAGGAAGAGAGGACCGTTGGACGTTTTTAGAAGGTTCTACTAGTGGTGGGCTAGTGATTTATGATGATAAGTTCGCTTATTCTCATCACGGTACGGACCCTGTAGGCGATCAACTGGTGAACGCGTTTGACCTTGTCCGTATCCATCTATTTGGCGATTTAGATGAAGACGTCAAACCTACGACGCGGATTGACCGTTATCCATCGTTTAAAGCGATGCGAGAGTTCGCAATGGAAGACAAGCAAGTTAAGACCTTGATTCAGAGTGAAAAGCTGTCACAAGCACTAGAAGACTTTGACGGCGAGCTAGACGAATTGGAAGAGGACGACAAAGACTGGTTTACAAAATTGGACCTCGAAATTGACGAATACGGTCAGATTATGGCTTCCGCGAAAAATTTAGAAGTCATTATGCTGAATGACCCGAACCTCAAAAAGAAAATTTTTATGAACAGTTTTTCTAATCGTATTGAGGTGAAAGACAACTTGCCTTGGCGGAAGTTAGATCGAGACAAGATGTGGAAGGACAGCGACGATGCGGGGTTACGGGTATATATCGAAAAAATTTACGGTATTGTGAACCGTGGCAAAATCGATGATGCGCTAGTCCAAGAAATCGAAAGAAACTCATATGATCCAGTGAAAGAATACCTAGAGAGCTTGCACTGGGACGGAGTGCCTCGCGTAGAAACTTTACTAATAGACTACTTAGGCGCAGAAGATACACCGTTCATTCGAGTAGTTACGAAAAAATTTCTTACAGCTGCCGTAGGGCGTATTTTTGTGCCAGGGATTAAGTTTGACTACATGCTAGTGACTAGCGGTCCGCAAGGAATAGGAAAAACGCTATTGCCTGCAAAATTGGCGGGAGACTGGTTTTCTAACAGCTTAGAAGGTGTGACGGGGAAAGACTCTTACGAAGCGTTGCAAGGTGTTTGGATCATGGAAATGGGCGAATTGTCAGCGACAAAAAAAGCAGACATTGAAGCCACCAAGCATTTTATTAGCAAGCAAGAAGACATTTTCCGCGTTGCTTACGGTCGGCATAAGTCCTATTTTAAACGCCGTTGTGTCTTTTGGGGAACAACGAACGACAACGAGTTTCTAAGAGATAAAACAGGAAATCGGCGTTTTTGGCCAGTAGATGTCGGCATTCAACCGATTAAAAATAAAGTGTGGGAAATGACCGACGAAACGCGCAATCAGATATGGGCAGAAGCCGTTGAGTTGTGGCAAGCAGGAGAACCTTTGTATCTAACAGACGAACAAGAAAAACTAGCACTAGAAGCCCAAGAAATGCACACGGAAACCTCTAGCATGGAAGGCGAAATCCTTGAATATTTGGAAATCCCAATAACGGAAGATTGGTACAAACGAAGTAAGCAAGAAAGACGAGAGTATATTCAGGGGTGGGGGACGGATATTCAGGAAGAAGGCGAGATTGTTAGAAACAAAGTATGTATTGCAGAGGTTTGGAATGAATTGTATAACGGAGATTCTAAAAACATACATCCTGCAAAAGCTGCAGAAATTCGTCAAGTTTTAAGCCATTTATCTGGTTGGGAGAAAAACAGCAAAGGTAATAAAGGACGTTTAAGATTTGGCCCTGGGTATGGAGTACAAGTAGCCTATTTACGTGTTACACCTTAAAACAAAAAGGTAGTAATGACGCGGGGTTAGGTGTAACACCTAAAAAAGCTACGAGTGTTACACCTAAAATATTCACTGTAACACCTGTAACACCTTATTTCCCGTTGGTGTTACAGGGAGTGTTACGCTATTACATCTTGGGAGAGTAAGAATGAAGAACAATCGTAACACCTGTAACACTATTTTCTATTCATATATAGAAATAATTAATATACATATATAGGGCGTATATGTATATATGTACATGGGGAATATATATAAGTTGAAGAATTTTTGTGTTACATGTGACACGGTATTTTTAAACGGAGGTTGAAGAAAATAGATCTGATGGAACACATCAACCAATATCTTATCAGATGGGAGGCCGAAGTAATGCAAATTGAGAACGACATTGAAAAGTATCTAGTTAGGCAGATAAAACGCATAGGAGCTTTATGTTATAAGTTCACTTCCCCAGGAACTAGGGGTGTTCCTGACAGGATTATTTTATATCAAGGCAACGTGTTTTCGTTGAATTAAAGAGGCCTGGAGGTAAACCAAGAAAAGACCAGTTAAAAATTATAGAGAAATTCAAAGAGCAGCTTATCCCAGTGTTTGTCATTGACAGCAAGCAAGGAGTGGATATGTTAATCTACGCAATGCAAAGCGGTATAGCAAGAGTTATGCCTGATATGTCCCATAAAAGGAGTGATTGAGTTTGAAAGCAACGTTACATCCCTATCAGGAATACTCTAAGAATTTTATTCTTGATCATCCTTACTGTGCTTTGATGTTAGATATGGGACTAGGGAAAACCTTATCCAGTTTGACAGCTATTGACGAGTTGTTACACACGTTTGAAATTATTGAAAATGTGTTAGTAATTGCCCCATTATCAGTTGCCGAGAAAACTTGGACCGATGAAATTGAAAAATGGGACCATCTGCAGCACCTCACTTTTTCAAAAGTGTTAGGAAACCCAAAGCAACGTGAAGAAGCTTTATTCAAAAAGGCAGATGTCTATTTAATCAATCGTGAAAATGTGGAGTGGTTAGTCAATTACTATCAACGAAACTGGCCCTTTAAAACCGTGATTATAGACGAGTTATCCAGTTTTAAGTCAAGTAGTGCCAAACGATTTAAAGCATTACGAAAAGTACGGCCGAAGATGGAACGTGTTATCGGGCTAACAGGCACACCTTCCCCAAACAGCTTGATGGATTTGTGGGCGCAGATGTATTTATTGGACCAAGGCGAACGGCTAGGAAAGACTATCACACAATACCGTAATAAATATTTTGTCCCCGCACAAAAAAACGGGCATATCGTGTATTCTTGGCAATTAATCCCAGGAGCAGAAGAAGCGATTTACAACAAAATAAGCGATATATGCGTGAGTATGAAAGCAAAAGATTATTTGCGACTGCCACCGAGAACGGAAAATATTATCGAGCTAGACTTGAACCCGACAAGCTGGAAACAGTACAAAGAGCTAGAACGGGAATACGTGTTAGAACTCGAAGGAACAGACGTTGTAGCTAGTAATGCGGCTACACTATCAAACAAGCTTTTACAGCTGTCTAACGGCGCTGTATACGACGAAAACGGCGACGGAAGGAAATACACCAAGAAAAGTTAAATGCGCTAGAACGCGTTATAGAGGACGCACAAGGGCAATCGGTTTTAGTCTTTTATCAATACCAACATGACCTAGAAAGAATCCAAGCACGATTTAAACAAGCAAAGGCTTTAAATGTGTCTGACGGGGATATTGAGAAATGGAACGAGGGAAAATTTCTTTACTTTTAGCCCATCCACAATCAGCAGGGCACGGACTAAATTTACAAAAGGCGGGCACATTATCGTGTGGTTTGGGCTTACATGGTCTTTGGAGTTTTATCAACAAGCCAATGCCAGATTAGACCGCCAAGGACAAACACAGCCTGTTATTATTCATCACTTAGTGACGAAAGGAACTATTGACGAACAAGTAATCAAAGCTTTACAAGCAAAAGAACAAGGGCAATCAGCGCTAATGGCTGCAGTGAAAGCCAAAATTGAGGAGTATAGGGGGGATAAACTTGGATAAATTAATATCTTTCTGGTTATGTTTAGGTTTAGCTATGATGATATACAAAGTGTCGGAGTGGATTATTTCGATATTAGCTAAGATACCGTATGATGTTAGATTTATATTGCTATCCGCATTATTAACTCTAATTCTGTATAAAAATGTACAAGTTACGGTTAATAGTGAAAGCGATGAACAAGAAGGTAGGTGAAAGTACATTGTACGAATGGTTAGTCAGCTATCAAAAATTAGAACAAGAAATCTATTACTTAGACTGGGAGCTAGAAACGTATAAAAAGAGTTAGAAAGATGGTGTGACCCAGAGGATTTAGGAAGATACACACTAACAAAAGATTCCAAAGCTTCTAAGTTGGAAGATATTATCGAAGACTTAGAAAAACGTTTAGCGTGGAAAATGAACTCAATTTACGATTTACGAAAGCTAGTTTATAGTTTCAAAGGATTAGATCAAAAAATCTTAGTAGCAAAGTATATCGAAGGGCTATCGTTAAAACAAATTGCGGGAGAATTTGGGCATAGCTATGGCTATATCAGAAATAAACATAACCAGATTTTGAAGAAAATCGAAAAAAGTGACAATGATGTGACAATTCCCATTGATAAATCGTGATATACTGTTATCAGTAAAATTACGCAGAAAAGGCACCTTCCCAAGAAAATGGGAAGGTGTCTATTTTTGATACAGAAAGGCGGTGAGGTCATGGCGAAGTACACAGAGTGGCTAACCGAGGAAGGGTTAATCAAAATCGAAGGATGGGCACGAGATGGCCTCATCGATAAGCAGATAGCCCAGAATATCGGGGTAGCTTATTCAACTTTCAGAGAATGGGTAAAAAAATTTCCGGCACTTTCGGCATCCTTAAAAAAGGGAAAAGAAGTCGTTGATAGACAAGTTGAAAATGCTTTATTTAAGAGTGCTACAGGCTACGAATATACCGAAGTTACAGAAGAACTAACAGAGAACGGTATGGAAATTACAAAAAAGGTTAAAAAACAAGTAGCTCCTAATCCAACTGCAGCTATTTTCTGGTTGAAAAATAGAAAGCCGGACGAATGGCGAGATCGAAAAGAAACTGAAGTTTCAGGCGTGCTTAATATCTCCGATGCAGCTGTCGAAATCGAGCAATTTTTCGAGGATGATTCTACATGAGCCCTAAAAGCGAAAATACTTGAACTTAATCAAAACGAACCCGGTAATTTTCGGAAATTTAGTTGGGTTTACCGACTTAGCAGAACTGCACAATGATTGGCTAAAGTCTTTTTGTTCGAGAAAGACGATCAAACGCTATTGGCTCATCGTGGCTCATTTAAAACAACCACATTGGCGATTGCTATTGCATTGTTGATGGTTCTTTTTCCCAACAAAATATTATCTTCTTACGTAAGACCGATACAGACGTCGTAGAGATTATTTTACAAGTGGCTAAGGTTTTATCTAGCAAATACTTTAAAACGCTTGTATTTGCATTATATGGTGTTGAATTGGTGCTTTTGAAAGAGACTACAACAGAAATAGATACCAACTTAAAAACATCTACCCGGGGAACATCTCAATTACTTGGTATGGGGATTTATGCTTCATTAACAGGTAAACACGCGGATATCGTTATCACTGATGATATTGTTAACATTAAAGACCGAGTAAGTCGTGCTGAACGAGAGAAAACAAAGCTGCAGTATCAAGAATTGCAGAATGTGAAGAATCGTGAGGGCCGTTTTATTAACACAGGCACGCCTTGGCATAAGGAAGATGCAATTTCTAAAATGCCTAACGTCAAGAAATTCGATTGTTACGAAACAGGATTAATTGACAAAGAACAACGTAAAGCGTTACAGCAGTCTATGACACCGTCGCTCTTTGCAGCGAACTACGAGTTAAAACACATCGCTGATAGTGAATCGCTATTTACTGCACCGACCTATATCGATAACACTAACCTTATTTATAACGGTGTAGCACACATCGACGCGGCATACGGAGGTGGTGATAGCACAGCATTTACCATTTTAAAGAGCAAAGGACGGAACCATTATCGGGTTTGGCAAGAAATGGCAGAAACACGTTGATGATTGCCTACCTGAAATATTGCAACTACATCAATACTACCAAGCTGGAACATTTTACACTGAAACGAACGGCGATAAAGGTTATTTAGCTAAACACCTAATCGAACGAAGTCAATACGTGCAAAAGTATCACGAAAAACAAATAAGTTTATCAAGATATCTTCTTATTTGCGGAAGTATTGGAGCCGAATAATTTGGCTTGAAGACACAGACAAAGAATATATAGCCGAGATACTAGACTATACAGAGAACGCAGAGCACGACGACGCACCAGACAGTGCAGCTAGTCTGCTTAGAGAAATTAAGAACACAAATAAATGGCTATACTAGAAAGGAGGCTGTAAATGGAAGCTTTACTTAGTGAAGACGTGAAGATTATCGCTAGTGCTTTAAAGGCGGCGATTGACAAAGATCGAAAATCTACCTCAAAAAGAGAGGCAGAGACAGGTATTCGGTACTATAACCATGAAAATGATATCATGAACAATCGTATCTTTTACGTAGACGATGAGGGGTACTGCGAGAAGACAAATACGCCTCGAATGTACGAATCCCGCACGGCTTTTCCCAGAAATTGTTGACCAAAAACTCAATACCTTTTATCTAATCCTGTTGAATACGAAACAGAAAACGAAGAACTTAAAGAGTATTTAGCAGAGTATTACAATTCTGAATTTCAAGTAGTGCTACAAGAGCTTGTGGAAGGTTCAAGCCAAAAAGGTTTTGAGTATGTTTATGCAAGAACCAATGCAGAAGATCGATTGTGTTTTCAAGTGGCTGATAGTTTAAACGTGTTTGGTGTATACAATGAATACAATGAATTACAACGTATTTGCCGTCATTATATCACTGAAATCGAGAAAGACGGCGAGACAGTCGATATCCATCACGCGGAAGTGTGGACTGACCAGAACGTTTATTTTTTCGTAGCTGAGGATAACAAAGATTATGAATTAGATGAAGCTGAACCAATTAATCCAAGGCCACATGTTTTAGCAGTTGATAGCGATAATGAAAGCTTATTGCAACGAAGCTACGGACAAATACCTTTTTATCGGTTATCAAATAATAAACAGGAAACGACGGATTTAAAGTCTATTAAGGCACTGATAGATGATTACGACTTAATGAATTGTTTTTTATCAAACAATTTACAAGATTTTGCGGAAGCCATTTACGTTGTATCAGGTTTCCAAGGCGACGATCTTTCAAAATTAAGACAAAATGTTAAATCTAAAAGGTTGTTGGTACTGGTTCAGATGGGGGCTTAGATGTTAAAACAGTAACGATTCCAACTGAAGGGCGTAAAACCAAAATGGAGATTGACAAAGAAAATATCTATAAGTTTGGAATGGCCTTTGATTCAACTCAAGTAGGCGACGGGAATATCACCAACATAGTGATAAAAGCACGTTATACACTATTAAACATGAAAGCCAACAAGACTGAAGCCAGACTACGAGCTTTACTAGAATGGATGAATAAGCTTGTTATTGATGACATTAATCGTCGTTATACTAAAGCATTTGACCCAACAGAAGTTTCATTTACGTTTACTAGAGAAGTAATGGTGAATGAAACAGATATTGTTAACAATGAGAAAACCGAAGCAGAGACAAGAAAAATTATCCTTGAATCTATCTTGCAAGTAGCACCTCGCCTTGACGACGACAACGTTTTACGCCTTATCTGCGAACAGTTTGACCTTGACTGGGAAGACGTGAAAGAGGCATTAGAAGAGGCGGAATATACGCAAGGTTTGACGGACAACACCGATGAAGAAGAAACGGCGGTGACCCCAAATGTCCCAACTCAACAAATGGCAGAAGGAGCTACAGGCTCTACAGAAAGCCAATTACCAGGAAACGGATAATCAGCTATTTAATGTTTATCGTCAATCATTAATCGACATCAAAAAGCGGCTAAAAGTTTATACAGAAAATGCAGAAAGTCTTTCTTTTTCCACCCGTTTGGAAGTAGAGACTTTTTAGTGTTGCTGATGAAATTAATGCCATTCTTCAGTTAAACTCACCGAAAGTTGAAAAAACTATCAAAGGCTATTCTGCAAAACAAGCTGAACAGGGATATTATGGACTGTGGTATACGCTAGAGCAGTCACAGAATATAGCACTAAGTATGCCGTTAATTAACCATGATTATATTATGAATCTCGTCAATGCACCTGTAGCGGGTAAGAGGCTCTCAAAGCGTTTATACAAGTACCGTGATGAATTAGCCCAAAATGTGACTAACAATATCATAACGGGCTTATTCGAGGGTAAAAGTTATGCTGAAATAGCTAGATGGATTAATGAGGAAACAGAAGCTAGCTACAAACAAGCATTACGTATTGCAAGAACAGAAGCAGGACGTACTCAGTCTGTCACTACCCAAAAAGGATATGAAGAAGCAAAAGAGCTGGGCATCAATATTAAAAAGAAATGGCTTGCCACGATCGATAAACATACACGCCGAACCCACCAAGAGTTAGACGGTAAAGAGGTTGATGTAGACGAAGAGTTTACCATTAGAGGGCATTCGGCAAAAGGTCCGCGGATGTTTGGGGTAGCATCAGAAGATGTGAATTGCCGATGTACAACAATTGAAGTTGTCGACGGTATCAGCCCTGAACTTAGAAAAGATAATGAATCTAAAGAGATGTCGGAGTTTAAAAGCTATGATGAGTGGTATGCAGATAGAATCAGACAAAATGAATCGAAACCAAAGCCGAATTTTACTGAGCTGGACTTCTTCGGTCAATCTGATCTGCAAGATGATAGTGATAAATGGGTTGCTGGATTGAAGCCTGAACAAGTTAATGCTATGAAAGATTATACATCAGACGCATTTGCTAAAATGAATAAGATACTCCGAAATGAAAAATATAATCCAAGAGAAAAACCTTATCTTGTCAATATTATTCAAAATTTAGATGATGCTATTAGTAAATTTAAATTGAAACATGATATAATAACTTATAGAGGTGTATCTGCAAATGAATACGATGCTATTCTGAACGGAAATGTATTCAAAGAATTCAAGTCTACTAGTATCAACAAAAAGTTGCCGAGGATTTTTAAATTTTACCAGTGCAAATAAGGATGGTAGAGTAGTTAAATTCCTGATTCCTAAAGGAACGCAAGGCGCTTATATAGGAACGAACAGTTCGATGAAAAAGGAAAGTGAATTCCTACTGAACAGAAACTTGAAGTATACAGTGGAGATAGTCGATAATATATTGGAGGTGACAATTCTTGGGTAAGGTAGATGTGGATTATAGGCGTAGCGCTTTAGAGATGACTGATAAGGAATTTGATGAGTTATATAAGCTGCTAGACACAGCGAAAACGCCTGAGGAACGTGAGCGGTTGAGACAGGAATATTATCAACAACATAAACTTAATCAACCCACTTTGCTAGATAGATGGCAAGCGGATGCAGATAATTATAACGAATAGTAGCACTCACCCATTAAGCGGCTGAGTGCTATTTTTATATCTAAGGGAGGCCATAAGATGGAAGATCCTTACGCTTGTTTAGATGTAGACTACGAAGAGTTTTACGAATGGGTATCAAGCCAAGAGCCTGATTTTGAACAGGCCACAATTGTTGTACAGCGGCCAAATGGAGAGGTCACTATTTATTACAGTCAAAATGGAAGTTTGCAGCTGCTAGGCATGCTAGATATAGCAAAACAACAAGTATTAGATGATATGAGGAGTTAAGACTTGCTTATTGATAAGTCTTTTTATTTTGTCCAGGAGCCATGACGTTAAAAGGGCACCGCTACCGAGCAGACGGTATATTCTGACACTCTAAGCGGCAGCGACCGCTATATAAATGCTATGGAGGTAGAAAACGATGGAATGGATCAAACAAATTTTAGCAAAACATATGAAAGAAGATGGTACGTTGGATATGGAGGCTGCTAATAAAGAAATTGACAAAGAATTTCCTGTAAATGCAGTACCAAAAGACCAATATAATAATCTTTCAAGCCAGTTAGCTGAAGCAAATAAACCTTAAAATCGCTAGAAGCTAAAACAAAGGACAATCCGGATGTTCAAAAGAACTAGCTGATTTAAAAGAAAAGGCAGACGCGTTGGAAAAGGAAAACAAAGATTTGAAAATCAATAGCCAAGTATCTGCTGCATTACAAAGTGCAGGGGCTAAGGATATTGATTATGCTTTATTTAAATTAGGTGAGTTAGAACTTGACAAAGATGGGAATGTGAAGGACTTAGAAAGTAAAGTGAAAGACTTGAAAGCTTCCATCCCTGATTACTTTGAAAAGAAGGATACACTCGATGATAAGTCGAAAAAAAAGACTGAAAATAAAGCAGGCTATCAACCAATTGATAACAAACTGCCAAAAGGGAAGGAACCAAACGAAAAAGATCCATTTGAAGCAATCTTATCAAAATACGAGTAATTGGAGGAATTTTTTATGGCTACAAAATTTTACACGAAACAATATGCAGGCTTATTAGCCAAAATTACAGAGAAAAAATCTTATTTTTTACGTGCGTTTGGAGGAGAGTTGCAGACGTCGGATGCTGTAAAAGATAGCGACACATTTTTGATGCTAAAAACTTCAGATACACCTGTGGTAATGCAACCCTACAACACTGGTGAAAACGTAGCGTTTGGTACAGGAACTGGCAACTCTAATCGTTTTGGGCCACGTAAAGAAATTAAATCTATTGATACAACGGTTCCTTATGAATCTCCGTTAGCGATTCACGAAGGAGTGGATAATATCACAGTAAACGATGACGCTGACGCAGTAGTAGCTGAAAGATTAGAGGAACAAGCGATTGCTTGGGCTGAGTATATCGACGGTTTATTAGGTAAAGCATTATCTGATGCAGCCTCTGAAACGATTCGGTTTGAATTAACCAGTGAAGGAGTAACTAAGCTGTTCTCAACGGCGCATAAGACTTTTGTGAATAATTTAGTTTCTAAGTCTCTTGCTTGGGTTGCTTATGTTCACCCTGATGTTTATGATTTTTTAGTAGACAATGGTTTAGCAACAACAACTAAAAATTCAAGTGCTAACATTGATGAACAAACAATATATAAATTTAAAGGTTTTGTATTGGTTGAAATTCCAGAAAGCAAATTACAAACTGGGGAAATGGCTCAATTTTCCGCGGATAGCGTAGGTATTGCGGGCGTTGGTATTTCTGTAACACGTGCTATTGACTCCGAAGATTTTAACGGAGTAGCAATCCAGGGAGCTGGAAAATATGGTAAACACATCCCTGAAAAAAATAAAGTAGCTATTTTAAAAGCAGTAAAAAAAGCGTAACGCCTACTAATCCAGCAACGGGTATCACGCCTAGTCAGAAAACATGGACGGGTGCAGTAGGCGCAACTAAGACATTTACTATTGCAGCTAATCCAGTAGATGCCACAAACGCACAAGCTGTAATTTCAGCAATTACAGTGATATCTAGTAATGAGAGTGTTGCTACTATCACTAAAAATAAAAACGGTGGATTTGATGGCTCAATTATTGCAGAAGGTAAAGCGACATTTGAATTTACTTCCGGTGCGTTTACAACCTCTATTGCAGTAACAGGTACACCTGCATCTTAGGAGGTGGCTAACTTGATTATCAGCATTGAAGAAGCAAAAAAAATTGATCCATCGGTTACTCAGAGTGACTTAGACGCGTTCGAACAGACAGTTAGGCAACTAACCAATAATAATTTTCAAAACGTTCATATACGCTTTAGGGATGTTGTTTTTAAGGGTAATTCTATTGTGTTAAAAGATAACCCTCTTGGTTTACGAGTAGGTGATACGATTCAAATTAGTAATTCTAAAGTAAACGATTGCCTAACAACTGTTGAAGCTATCACAGAAAAGACACTGGAAACAGATGTTGAAGAGCCTTTTTTTGATGGCTCTTTTTCTGGTGCTTTTATTACAAAAGTAGAATATCCAGCAGATATTAAAATGGGTATTGAAGAACTTTACGATTTAAAAATCGATGGGCGCAAAGTTAGGCATTAAGTCAGAATCTATCGCTAGAATGTCTATCACGTATTACGATGTGAACGCTAGTGATAATATCGAGGGCTTTCCTGCAGCAAAGTTCAGTTTTTAAATAAATATAAAAAATGAGGTGGGGATAATGTACTCACCTCAAACCTTTTTCTACAAGAGGTCAAAGGCCAAAAGCCTGACGGATTAGGCGGGCTTATTGACGATTGGGGCTTGTTTAAAGAAGTTTCTGGATATATCGACTTGGTGACAGGAACAGATGAAACAACGAAACAGAACGCATTTGTAGAAGAATCTACACATTCTTATTATTCCCGAATTTATTGAGGGGATAACAGACAATATGCGAGTGGTTGATCAAACAAATCGTTATTACGATATTACGTATTCCGATAATCCTGTTGGCATAAAGCATCACAATGAAATTTATTTGAAGTTTGAAGGTGTTTTAAGTGGCGAAGAATGACTTTAAATTTATCAGCTACAAAGACAAGGTAAAAAGAGTTAGACGCGACGGCAGAACGGGGGATGACTAAAGTCCTCATGATTATCAAAGCTGCTGCAAAGTCTGGTGCGCCAGTTGAAACAGGACAGTTGCGGGACCGGATAGACTATCAACTTAAGGCTGTTGGAGGAAAAGTGGTCGGCATTGTCGGCTCGCCAGAACAATACGCCATTTATGTTGAATTCGGAACCGGAGAATTTGCTGAAAATGGCTCAGGACGTAAAGGTGGATGGTTCTTTGAGGGACCAGATGGAGAATGGCATTTTACAAGAGGTCAGAAACCACAAAAGTTTTTAAGAAACGCGTTTCGGCAGAATAAAGAAAAAGTCATCGAAATTCTAGGGAAAGAATACGGAGCTACATTTAAAGGGGGATAAGTGATGGAAGAGTTTATACGAGAGCTGGTAAGAATCTTACAAGAGATACACCCAGAAACATTTTTAGAAACGAATCCTCGAAAAGAGGTCATCTATCCATATGCCACCTTTGATTTTGATTCCGAGCCTATTCGTAGAAATCAAGATGGTTTTATCTGGATATTGATATTTTGACAAAAATAATTCATTTTAAACTTGCTTGTTCTAGAAGCCAAGTTTAAAACAGCTCTTTGTTACAAAAGGGTACTAACTCCAGAACTAAATCTCATTTTTAGTTTTCAAGGATCAAATAAAATACCAACAAAAGAAGAGCTGTTAAAAAGAAGAAATGTCCGCTTTTATGTAGCGGTCGATTGGAGGAAAAAAGAATATGGCACTACCTAAAACAGGTTATACAAAAACAACCGCAGACAATTTTGTCATTGATTCTGCGACAGTATTTACTGATTTTAAATACGATAAAGAGAAAGAGGAGTTTACCGGTATTCCCATGGGGGCAACTTCTGGTGGTGTAGAAATCAAAACAGAACTTTCTTACCGTAAAGTGGAAGTAGACGGTGCTTATATTATGGACGTAGTAGGTTTGAATGTGCTTGAATCAGCCACAGCTACGATGAAAGCCAACTTGATTGAATTAACAGCAGAAAATTTACGCCGATCATTAAATGCTACGATGACAGATGCTACTACAGATGAAGCACCTGCTGGTTATAAAATTATTAAACCTAAACGCTATTTAGAAGAAGGGGACTATATCCCTAACATGGCCGTTGTGGGTATTCATAATGGAACGAAACAGCCTATCATCGTTGCGTTAGATAACGGATTAGTGAAAAGCGGACTTGAAATTAAAACAGAGGATGGCAAAGAGGTAGTAATTGAACAGGAAATCACAGCTAACGCTTTATGAACAGCTAATAAATGACGAATTCCCATTCCGTATTTATTACCCAAGTACATCGAAAAATCCTATAGAGCTAACTGAGAGCTTGTAGATTATTGAGGAATCAAATATTTCCAAATAACAAATTTAGACGAACTGAAATAATTAAAGAACGGCTTATCAGTCGTTCTTTTTTACATGGAGGAATAACAAAATGACTTTAGAAATGCGTGAACTAAAAGGTGATGACTTATTTACATTACTTGCCATCATAGGAAAGCTTGATGTGAAAGACGAGTTTATCAATTTATTTGAAAAAAATATTGAATCTGCTGAAAAAGTTGTACCGTTGGACCACAAATCAAAAGAGCCAACAAAAGCAGAGCAGAAAAAAATTGATGCAGCCAAAGAAAAAGCTGACAAAGAAGCTACTAAGCGTGGCATTGAAATGGGCGCAGCGATGTTGCAAAAGTCATGCTTAACTTAAAAGATATTAAGAGTGATATTAACGGACTTTTAGCAGAGTTAACAGGCGTTTCTATACAAGAAATTTCAGCTCTTGGATTAAAGGAGTATACGACTTTATTAGTCGATTTCTTTAAGAAACCAGAACTAGCTGATTTTTTCTCTTCTATCGCCAGCTTATTGAAATAAAAGACGGCGAACACCGAATTAAAGATTTGTTGTTCAAAAGGTACGGAGATCCGATATCGTTACTTCGTACCTATCGTTTGTGTGACTTAATGGAATTTATTTTTTATGTTCAAGAAGTGGAACAAGAAGAAAAAATCTACAATCAGTGGTTACACACACAGATGACGCAGTCTTTAAAAGAATTTAAAGACCAACAAAAATACAGACCTTTACGTAAAAATAAAGCGAAATCTACCACAAAAGAAGAACAACAAAAAGCATTAGATTTTGCTAGTCAATTTGTTAAACCTCGAAAAGAAGGTGAGGTGTCTTAATGGGCGAAATTTTCAAGCTTTTTGGTACAATCGGTGTCGATAATGGTGAAGCCAATAAGGCTTTGGACGAGACGGAATCTAAGGGACAATCAACAACAAGTAAATTAGTGGGGTTCTTTAAAAAGCAGCGCTAGCAATTGGTGCTGCTTTTGCCGTAGAAAAATCGTTAATTTTGGGAAGCTAAGCGTAGAAGCCGCGGCAAGTGCACAAGCTTTGAATGCACAATTTACCCAGGTTTTTAAGTTAGAACCATTAGCACAAAAATGGTAGATGGCATGGGTAAAAAATGAATATCCTACCTAACCGTATAAAGCCGACATTTTCTCGAATTACTTCAATGTTTAAAGGCTTAGGGCTAGATACAGAAGCCGCAATGAAGAAATCAGAGCAAGCAACTACCTTAGCGGCAGATGCTGCAGCTTTCTATGATGTTTCACTGGAAGATGCTTCAAGTTCTCTTACTTCGTTTCTAAAAGGAAACTACGAAGCCGGTGAAGCGATAGGATTTTTGCAAATGATACTCAAATGGCGCAGTTTGCTATTTCTCAGGGAGTAGTAGGTTCTACAAAAGATTGGCAAAATTTAGATGAAGCGACGAAACAAGCTACTCGTTTAGATTATGCTAGCAACATGCTTAAACAAGCCGGAGCTGTAGGACAGGCTGCTCGCGAAGCCGACGGATATGAAAACGTTATGGGTAACTTAAAACAAGCGTGGCAGGACTTTTTAGCAAAAATAGGCACTCCTATTTTAGGAACGGTCGTTTCGATTATTCAAAGCATTACGAAAGGCTTAAGTGGCTTAGGTGATAAGGTAGCTGCAGTTATACCAGACTTTGGGGGATTCCAAAAATCGGCTATGGATGCATTTAACGGCATTCAAAATTCAGGTTTTGTGATGAATCTTCAGTGGGCTTTTAAGTGGATTAGTGATGCTATAAAAAATGTAGCTCAGATTGTACAAAAAGAACTGCCTGAAATAAAAGGGATTTTTGAGGATACGGGCAGTCAAGTGTCTATGATATTTACGAAATTGGCAGGAGTATTTAGTACATGGTCAATTACTTTTGCCGATATTTTCACAGCTGTAGTACCTAAAGCGATAGAAATTTTTAAATCTGCATTTAAAACAATAAATACAGTAGTATTACCTGCGATTGAAAAAATCGTAGAGGTGATTTGGGACATATCAGGAGCTGTGAGTGAGGTTATTGTAAATAATGTCATCCCTGCTTTTTCTAATTTTACAAAGGCTATAACTAAAAATAAAGCTATTTTTAGTTCTTTAAAAGCTATTATAGTTGGAGTAGGAGCCGCCTTAGCAACCTATAAAATTATCATGAAAGGTGTATTAACAGCTACTAAAATAGCTTCAGGTGTCACAAAAGCCTATACTGCAATTCAAACAGCTTTTAACGCAGTGTTAAACGCCAACCCTTTTGTGTTGATTATTTCGGCAATCGTGGGGTTAGTAGCGGCGTTAATTTATTTTTTCACCCAAACTGAAACAGGACAAAAGATTTGGAAATCTTTTACTAAGTTTCTAGTTGATACATGGAACTCCGTTAAAGATAAAGCAGTAGAGATATTTAATGGTATAGCCGATTTTATAAAAAATACGTGGGATTCAATCGTTAAAACAGCTAGTGGGTTAAAAGGTAGCTTAGTAAAAACGTGGAATGATATTACCGCTAAAGTCTCAGAAATTTGGAAGAAATTCACGGATGCTGGCAAGAAAACATTTGATGGTTTCAAAAACAGTAGAAAACGTTTTTAACGGCATTAAGAATTTTCTACAAACAGTGTGGAATGTAATATACGCTGTAGTAGGGGCGATAATCGTTAATACAATTAATATCTGAAAGGTATTTTTGATGGTTTTAAAGCGTATTTTCAATATCTATGGGATCTCATAAAAGCAATTGCTACCGGTGTATGGGAAAAAATAGGTGATACCGTCACAGGAATAATTAACGGTTTCATTGGAGTTATTAAGGGTATTTTTGATGCGTTTAAAACTTTCTTTCAACAGATATGGGATGCTGTCGTTTACTCTGTAACAATCGCTTGGAACGGAATTAAAAATACAGTTACTTCAGTTTCTACGGCTATTAAAAATTTTGTCACTCCTATATTTAATGCTATTAAAACGACGATTACTAATGTCTTTAACGCAATTAAAACACAGCAACTAACGTTTGGAATGCTATTAAAACAACAATCTCTAATGTTGTGCAGACTATCCTTAACTTTGTTACACCGATATTTAATACTATGAAAAACACGATAACAAACATTTTTAATGCCATTAGAAACACGGCTTCTAGTGTATGGAATAGTATTAAAACGACTATTTCCAATATCGTTACTTCTGTTAAAAACACAGTGATAAATATTTTTAATGCTTTAAAAAATTCAATTACAAACATTTTTAACGCAATTAGAAATACAGCATCCACGGTGTGGAATAGTATTAAATCGACCGTGTCTAATATCGTTAGTGCAACGGTGAACACCGTTAAGAATTTATTTAACGGTATGAAAAATACCGTTTCATCTATTTGGGATGGTGTAAGAAATACTATTAGTAATGTAGTTAACGCAGTGAAAAATACTATTTCAAATGTATGGGGTGGTATTACAGGAACAGTTTCTAATATCTTTAATGGTGTAAAAAATGCTATTGATGGGCCAATGAATGCGGCTAAAAATCTAGTGAAAAATGTAGTAGATGCGATTAAAGGTTTCTTTAACTTTAATATTAGCTGGCCGAAAATTCCGCTGCCTCACTTTTCTATTAGTCCGGCCGGTTGGTCTGCGGGCGATTTATTGAAAGGTAAAATACCAAGTTTGGGCATAGAATGGTACAAAGACGGCGGTATCATGACGCAACCTACCATATTTGGCATGAACGGAAATAACGCAATGATAGGTGGAGAAGCAGGGGCTGAGGCTGTCGCACCGATTGACACGCTGTTAGGATATGTTGAAACTGCAGTGAGAGGTGTAATGGCTGAACAAAAAGACGGAGATATCAATGTTACACAATATATTACAAGTCCCGAGCCTTTAACGCCTAGAGAAATTGCAAGAGAAACAAAATACAAGTTGCAAGACCTTGCAACACTGAGAAGATAGGAGGTAGGTTGGATGTACGAACTTATATACAAGAACTCGGAAGGTTCTTTGATTAGTTTCGGTGTTCAACCACCTTTTACCGTTAAAAGTAAAACAGGCTTCGGAGCTGTTGAAAATAAGATCATAACAGAAGAACAATATGGACTAGATGGTGTTATTAAAGTTTCGGAGCGTTTAGATAAGCGCGATTTAACGATAAAAGGTGAAATAATTGCTAGAGGAACAAAGGATCTTTTCAATTTACAGCATGAAATGATAAAACGTTAAATCCCAAAACACCAGGTACGTTGATTTACAGAGTATTTGATCGTGAGTTTCAAATTGATGTGTTAGTAGTAAAAGCTCCCGACCTGCCAGATCCAGCTAAAAATATTACACAGGCTTTTACGTGTACCTTTCTAGCTTTAGATCCGTATTGGTCTGATATGAGTAAATATAATACGTTAATTCCCCAGCCGTTGCCACAAAAACACATGTGGCCGTTAGAAATAACGAAAGGGTATGAGTTTGCTACACTAAAAAGTGGTGAGATTGTTCCTGTAACCAATGATGGTGATGTATCAGTGGGAGGCACGTTCTATTTTTCTTTAGGTGCAGAAGCTACCGATCCAGAAGTGTATAACGTAATTACTCAGGAATTTTTCCGATTTAAAGGTTCATTTGAAGCAGGTACTAAGTTTAAACTGGTAACTACTGTGGACAGAAAGAAGCAATCATGACGGACCCAAACGGTGTTGAATCTAACGCTATGCCATTGCGAGACCCTAATTCTACCTTTCTGCAGCTTGAAAAGGGTGATAACTATTTTCAAGTGAAGCCACTACTGGTATTGGTAACGTAATTGTACAACTTGACTTCCGGCCGTTGGTAGGTGGTGTGTAATGGAGTTAGAAATTTTCACCAGGATCGAGATAATCAATGGAAATTTATTTCCGAAAAGTATTTGATGGGTTTAAAAGTTTAACTGTTAAATTAAATTACTATACCTATTCAACGTTTGAGCTGTTTGTTGGTTTGACACCTGAAAATATACAAATATTTGTTCCAGACACTGTTATTTATATGGAAGGGCTCTATTTCTATGTTGATGCCGTAGTTGTAGACGATCAGGCAACAGCACAAATAAAGGTGGGGGAAATCACTTCTGGGAAATCATTAGATCGTATTGTTTACCGAATTTATAATAAAACGGCACCGCCAGAGCAAATTGTTTGGGAACATCTTAATAATGAAGTAGTAAACCCTTCGGATGTAAAAAGAAAAATTCAATATTTAAAATTGGATTCCCGAGCTAATTTAGGGAATACGTCTATCCAGTATCAGAATAGTTATGGTGTCGTAGCCGAAGAAGTGGAAACTTTTGCACATCCTACGATTTTGGGATAAGAGAGACAGCTACTAAAATTAGGCGTTCCTGGTAATACGTTATCTATTTTAAAGGTCGAGATGTTTCGAGAACGATTGAGTTTTCAGACGAATACGAAAATCTAACAAAAGCGGGGTATCAGAACAATAACTTTGATGAATCTTCAACCGCTATTGTTTTCGGTGAAGGTGAAGGCTCGGAACGTAAAAGTGTAGTGGTGGGTAACGAGAAAACAGGTCTACAAAGAAAAGAGTTATACGTAGATGCTCGAGACTTACAAAAGACAACTGACGAGGTCACTTTGACAGATTCACAATACCTCGAAGTCTTGAAAAATAGAGGGAATAACAAACTTTCAGAACGTAAACGAATTTTAACACTAAGTGGTGAGGTTCCCACAAGCTCTAAACTGTTTAAATTAGGTGAAGATTATCAATTAGGTGACACGATCACTATTAAATCAAATCTTTACAACTTGAAGAAAACATCAACAATTACAACCATCAAAAAGACCTATGATTCTAAGGGGCTTTTTATTGAACCAATTTTCGGGAAAGAAACACCTACCATTTTTGATGTTTTGGGCAGGGAATAGGAGGTAATACATGGAATGGAGTTTTCCTTGGCTATCAATAGATGGCGACAGAATGTACGATGATAGCGACTTCTCGAAATTTTTGAGGGTCTTTTCTTATGGCGTTTTTCTAACAACAGCTAACGCATTAAAGGTTACTGCCAGTCCTAATGGCGGGATGAAAGTACAAGTAGATTCAGGCTATGCATTTGTCGGTAAAGTCTTCTTGAATAGTACTACAAAAGCTTTAAGTATTGATGTAGCAAACAGTATGCAAGACAGGAAGGATAGTATTGTGGTTCGGGGGATAAAAGAGTGCGGGATGTATTTTTAGCTGTTAAAAGAACGATACGACAGTAACCCGTACATCGGACGTTTACGAGCTACAGTTAGCGACAATAAGAGTGCCCCGAAATGTTTCTAGTATTACAGGCGATTTAATCACAGATAAACGGGCAGATACGAAAGTATGCGGGTATTCTTCGCCGTTTCAAAAGGTTAACGTTTCAGGGTTAGAAGAGCAATACGGTACAATACTAAAAAAAATTGCGGAAGCCAACAAGACGAGTTATGAAAAAATCCTAAATGATTTTAAAAACTATGTTGCAAAAGCGCAAACCGATATGGATTCTAATATTGAAGAAATTATCCAATCAGGTAATGGAAAGGTAAGTGCTTTTGATGTTTTAATTCACGAATGGTTTGCAGCTTTAAAAAATGAATTAGATACAAATCAAGCATCAAATTTACAGAATCAAATCAATGAAATGAAAGCTACTGAAGAGTTACCAGCTATAGAACATAATTTACTCGGTTATCCTAATGTACAAGTTTTGTATTGGGAATACGGTATTGGCCTATCAGGATTAGCTAATGAGCCAACAGGTCTAGGCGGTAGCAATGTGAAAAAGATTCCTCACAGTGTAGAATATCTTGATTTATTCAGTTTCAAAGTTAAAGTGCCAATGAACTTTAAATTGGTAAATCCAACAGTAACAAAAATAGATAGTCGAACTATTCGCTTTATTGAAGCATTTAAAGTTATAGAAATTAAATTTTAGGAGGAAAAGAATGTATACATTTAAAAAAGGTGATGCAGACTACCAAGTCATGCTAAATGAAAATTTTAAAGAGACTGATTCTTTCGAAGATGGTTTATTTGTCAGAAAAAATTCTAAAATATTAGATTTAAACGATGCTATATTGCCAGGCATTTATTCAATCCCAGCTACAGGAGTTGATAATAAACCTTTACCTAATTCTGGAAGTTTATTCGTTTGTAAAGACCCAGGAGGGGTTAGACAATTATTTCAGACAGAAAGAACAATATTTATTCGACAATTAGGGGGAGTACCTTCATCTTGGACGGATTGGAAAAAAGTAGCTTTTGAAAAAGAACAACCTTTTGAAGCTTGGTATTCACCAGGAACTAACCATGCTGGATTCAAAAATAAGGCAAGATATAATTTAGGGCCAGAATTTAGCAACATAGGCCAGCGACTTGGGTTGCCTATGAAAAGTGAACCGTTGGAGTGGAATAGTGGGCGATGGCAAGCAAAAGTTCTTAGAGACTGCAAGCTAAATATAAGCGGAACTGTAAAATACCATGTTGGTAGTTCGAGAGGTGTTCTCTATGCTTATACTCATAGACAAAGGCCTTGATGAAGGCGTAGGTGACTTAGGTATTGGATCAGCAGTCGGAGCTGTTGGCGGCTTGGATTATAAAAATGTCGCAGCTTTTGATTTAAACGTTACACTAAAAAGGTGAGTATCTTGCGTTTCGCTTAGAATTAGCAGCAGATAAGCAACTTGATTATACTCAATTATCTTCTATGCATATCACAGAATTAGTATAGAACTGAATTTAAAATAAAACCGTTTAGCAAAAAAGCTAAGCGGTTTTTATTTATGGAGAGAAGGAACTTTATGTGAAGGATGAACTGATTCAAGATGTTGTAGAGCGTTTAGTGCGTATTGAGACAAAGCTCGATAACTACGAAGTGTTAAGAGAAAAGACAGAAGATGCTAAGGAAAAGGCTGATTATGCTTTCTCTATTGCTAAAAATAATGAAGAAGATATCAAAGAAATAAAGGAAAATCAGAAATGGTCTTGGCGGACAATTGCGGCATAGGGGTGTCAGTAGTTGTCTATTTATTTACAAAATATTTAGGAGGTGTATAAGAATGATTCTACCAGATAAGTACTACAAAATTATCAAATGGGCGTGCTAACAGTGCTACCTGCAAGTTCTGTTTGGTTGCCACACTAGGTAAAGCTTATGGATGGCAGCAAACAGATATGACTGTTTTAACTATTAATGCCATAGCAACTTTTTTAGGAGTGGTAACAGGAGTATCAGCATATAATTTAAAAGACAAGGAGAAATAAAATGAAAAGAAAATTTTAGCAGGAGCGCTTGTCGCTCTGTTTTTTATGCCTACAGCTATGTTTGCCGCAAAAGGAGACAAAGGTGTGATTGGGCGATTTATCAAGGTGAACAAGGTCGCTTTGGCTATGCACATGATAAATTCGCTATTGCCCAGATTGAGGCTACAATGCTAGCGGTATTTATGAACAATACACATATAAAACGCAAGTGGCAAGTGCTATTGCTCAAGGTAAACGTGCGCATACCTATATTTGGTATGACACTTGGGGAAACATGGACATTGCGAAACAACAATGGATTACTTTTTGCCACGTATTCAAACGCCTAAAATTCCATCGTTGCATTAGATTTTGAACATGGAGCGTTGGCTAGTGTTCCAGATGGATATGGAGGATATGTGAGTTCAGATGCCAAAGCAGCAAATACAGAGACAATTTTGTACGGTATGCGCAGAATCAAACAGGCTGGCTATACTCCAATGTATTACAGCTATAAGCCATTTACACTAAATCATGTAAACTATCAACAAATCATCAAAGAGTTTCCTAACTCTTTATGGATTGCTGCGTATCCTATCGATGGTGTGTCACCATATCCATTGTATGCTTATTTCCCAAGCATGGATGGTATTGGTATTTGGCAATTCACATCCGCTTATATTGCAGGTGGTTTAGATGGTAACGTAGATTTAACAGGAATTACGGATAGTGGTTATACAGATACCAATAAACCAGAAACGGATACGCCAGCAACAGATGCAGGCGAAGAAATTGAAAAAATACCTAATTCTGATGTTAAAGTTGGCGATACCGTCAAAGTGAAATTTAATGTAGATGCTTGGGCAACTGGGGAAGCTATTCCGCAATGGGTAAAAGGAAACAGCTACAAAGTGCATTAGAATTATTGCCAGACGCAACAGTCGTCCCTGATAAGCAACCAGAAGCGACTCATGGTACAATACGGAGAAACATTATCAAGTATTGCTTATCAATATGGAACAGACTATCAAACGTTGGCGGCATTAAATGGATTGGCTAATCCAAATCTTATTTATCCTGGTCAAGTTTTGAAAGTCAATGGATCGGCAACAAGTGTCTACACGGTTAAATACGGCGATAATTTATCTAGTATTGCAGCAAAACTTGGCACTACTTATCAAGCTTTAGCTGCATTAAACGGATTAGCAAATCCTAACTTGATTTATCCAGGTCAAACATTGAATTATTAATAGCTTTAATATAAAATAAGGATACACTTATTTAAATTTCTCTCGAGTCGCCGTCCCCAAGGCGGCTCTTTTCAGGACCATTAGCTCAGTTGGTTAGAGCAAACGGCTCATAACCGTTCGGTCACAGGTTCGAGCCCTGTATGGTCCATAGCTAAAAAGGGCACGAAAAGGGCAAAAGTAGTAATACTTTGTCAGATTATGTTGTTTTTTATAAATTTTATTAGTATTATATAGCATTATAAATGCCTGTTTTACGGGCTTTTACAATTTTTGTGAAAATTGGACCAAATCCTTGGGATCCAATGGGAGCCCGCTTGCGCAAGGGCTAGACTCTTTCTTTTTGGGAAAAGGGCACAAAAAGGGCAAAAATAATTAAAACTAAAAAAGTGGTGGACTTGGTTATAACTCGTTTAGGGTCTTAACCAAGTCTGTTTTTTGTTTCTTGGTGACGTGCATGTATATTTTTTCGGTTGTCTCTCTGTCCTCATGCCCGACCCGATCCATAATTACTTGAATAGGTATGCTTTTTTCAGCTAACATACTTATATGAGTGTGTCTAAACACATGCGTGCTAACTTTTGTGGATGTATTAAATTCAATTTGGTGGCTAGCAATAAAACTATTAATAGTGCCTAAATCATAAGGACGGTCATTTGACGTCACGAATAAAAATCAGAATTTTTATTTTTAATGAAGTGGTTATGATACATGCGGTCTTTATAATCTGTACTGCAGCATCACCTAACTCAATAGTACGAAATGATTTTCTTGTTTTTGGCGGACTTTTTGTCCTCGGTGTGACTACGTGTTGCATGATCGTAAGTTCCATGAATATCTAACAAAATCCGTCGTGAAAGTTTTTTGATTCTAAAGCAATCAATTCACAAAACGCATCCCAGTGTGAAATTGTAGTTCGAGTATTTGCGTATAAAGTGGGTTGTATCCATTTAAAACTTGAAATATTTGTTCAGCCTCGGCTTTTCTAAGTATCTAGGTACTTGCTCATTAATAAGATCATCCACCGTTTTTGCTGGCGTTACTATTTTAGAAAGATTAATGGCATCAAGATTTTTAATGTATCTTTTCTTATAGGCGAGAGTAAATGCACCACGGATAATCGCACGGAATCTTTTATATAGGACTTTTGATATTCAAAGTCAAAATCATACGGTCATAAAATGCTTGTATATCATCAAAAGTTAAATCCTGGATTCGTTTATCTTTTTCTATTACTAAGAACTCATTTAAGAGTGAATCAATGCCATAGCTATATCCCGAGAGCGTGGAACCTTTTTTACGTTCTTTTGATTTTGGATCCTGAATATAATCAAACCATTCTTTTATCATATCTTCTAACGTTTTATCATTTGGTATTACGCCCTCGTTTTTGATTAAATTTTCTAGACGTTTCTCTTCTTCGTAGTCGGTCAGTATCTTTTGGATTTTTATTTCTAACTCACGACGTGCTGCATTCTCAGCTTGTTTTGTATTTTTTGCTAAAGTCGTGGTGACTTTTTGTGTTTACCGGTCCGAGGGTCGGTGTATCTTTCGCGATATTGGTATGTGATATTTCCTTTTATCCTTTTTCTTTCTACCCACATATTCAACTCTCTTATGGGAACTTACGTTCTTTTGGAGGTGTATAAAACCTCGTAATGAGGCTATTTTTTGATATAATAGCATTAAATAAGCCTTTGGTTTATTTTGATAAGGTGCATCCACTAGCTTGCCGGCGGGGGATGCACTTTTTTATTTTACTAACGGAATAATATTTTCATTTTTAGTTGATTTTGCTATGGTTCTGTCGTTCCCATTCGTGTAAGGTGTGATGAAAGAAATAACATCGTTATCATTTTCTAATGTTTTGGCTACTTCTTCAACATTTAATTGAATTCCGTATATGGCAGTCTTTTGTGCCTCTGTACCTGAGTTGGAATCTATCGCAGTCTGCATTTCTTCCATATTTTTTTTTGCTTCATCATTAATTACCTTAACCGTAATGACAGCGTGAGGGTTATCTGATGTGTCATCTTTAACATTATTTTTAACATCTATTTTACTAATTTCTCGTCAGAGTTAAATTTTCTTCTAACTGTTTAACTGCTTGGGTTATGTTTTCTGTATTAGGCTCGTTTTCGTTACTGTCTGAAGCTTCAATAGTGCTTGACTGGGCAGCAGTTTCGGCTTTCTTTTTGTTATTATTTTTGTTGCTACAGGCAGAGAAAGAGCTGCAAAATAAGAGCAATGCCTGCAAATTTAATCATTTTCATTTCTATCATCCTTCTTTCGATTTAATATAAATTCATTATAGCGTAATTGCTTCATAAAAAGGGTTGCTGTATAAAATTTTTCTTTCTAAGTTTCGTCCTAATTCAATTGCCAAATTTTTAGAGTTGCCGTTCATTATCTTATTGGCCGTATCATAGGCGGCAACGTAAGATGCTTCAAAACTAGCCTGCATTTGCTGAAGTAATCTCATAAAAATAGCTTGTTCAGATATACCGTAACGGTTTGAGATAAAATAAGGAGGAGTTCCTTTTTTCAGCTCATTAATAAGAACAGGTTCGGGTAGTAGTATAGAAGATGCTCCAATGTTCGCTTGAAATTCTGGTAAGATATCTGCCAGTGAATAGGATAAAGTATCTTTTGTGTCGGTGAATACCTTATTTTCGCTATCTAAATGATACATGGCGTGAATAAGTTCATGAGATATCGTGAAATTTTTCTTTTTTTATGTTAGAATTATAAGCTAGCGTAGTCTCGTAATCATCTTTAATAATCATACCTGATATAGATCTACGTGCTGTTTTTTCAAATGGAAAGGGCCTTATTTTAATTGATTTAGATGTTAATATTTCATCCCAAATATATCTATGCTCATAATTATTAACACTCATTCCCAAACATAACATGTGTGCTGAAATAAATTCGTTAATGGTACCGCAAAAGTTAAGGTACTCGTCTACTTCTACTGTCATCCTGAAAACCACCTTGTAATTATTCACTTAAATTTTCTTTTTTTATTTCTTCTATTCTCCATGAAAAGAAACGTTCCATCTCATCCTCTAGTTCTTTTACTTGCTTTGAAGAAAGTCCATCTGTATCCATGCGCATCATTACTTGTTTAGCCATCGATTCATTTTTCTGATTAGATGTATCTGATTTTCCTAGCAAATAGTCTATAGATACATCAAAAAGTTCTGAAATCTTTTCTAATGTATCACTAGATACATTGGTAATTACCCCTCGCTCATAGTTAGAAATATTTTCTCTTTTCATACCTAAAAAAGTGCAAGTTCTTGCTGTGACATTTTTATTTTTCTTAATTCCTTTAATCTCAGCGCAAATGAGGTCATTTTAAAGCTCCTTTATGTTATTTTTGTAAAATAGCAAATAAACCTCTTGCGTAATTCTTAATTACATTGTATACTCATTTATGTAATTGGCAATTACGTAAATTAAATGAGAGGAGATGTTCATATGAGATTGTACAAGAGGGTCTTTGCGAGCAGCGAGAATCAAAAGTCATTAACTCAAAACGTTTAGCTGAGTTAACTGGTGTTACTGAAACAACTATTCGTAATATAGAGAATGGCCGTTCCTGCCCGAGTTTCAAACTATCAATTATGTTAGCAAAATTACTTAATGTAGATTTTGAAACTTTGTGGGAATACGATTTTCGTAATTCTTAATTCTTTTTATTATAAAACGTAATTTTATTTACGCAAGTGGTAATTACTATTTTTTAACAAAAGGAGCTTAGAAAATGAACTATGCACACGAAATGCCCGCACTAACGGCAGAAGACATTGTTAAATCAAGACTGCATTTAATTGTCAAAGATCTATTTAAAGAAGTTTTTAAAACGAACAACAGAATTAATCGATGCAGAGAAAAAATTTCATCAAGCTCATTATGCGATGGAACAAATCGTTATTGGAAAGCACAAGAAAATCTAGATGCATCAATTCGTGAAAAACGAACTGAAAGAAGCACCGCTTTTAACCAATGA